>Ga0334722_10001172_pt1 | contig 33876 bp, 22 predicted proteins | sample C3_bottom_MG_FD_207210 | JGI IMG/M metagenome (GOLD analysis project Ga0334722, IMG submission 207210) | Sediment microbial communities from Yellowstone Lake, YNP, Wyoming, USA - C3_bottom | ecosystem: Environmental > Aquatic > Freshwater > Lake > Sediment | place: USA: Wyoming | collected... | reverse complement strand
ACGTATTGATTGGTAAGCGCAAAGTCGACATCGAACAATTGTTGGCTGGTCTGCAAGATTCTGGCGCTATGGATCACACTATTGTGGTGCTAGCTGATATTTTCGATTCGTTATCACAATCATACCTGGCTCCATACGCTGCTTGTGCCATGGCCGAATATCTTTGGAATAGCGGCGAAGACGTTATTATTATGTACGACGACCTTAGCAGTCACGCTGAAGCCTACCGACAACTATCATTGTTGCAAGAAGTCGATCCAGGTCGCGATTCGTACCCAGGCGACATGTTTTATTCACACTCTAGTTTGCTTGAGCGTGCTGGCAAATTATTAGCTAATGGCAAAACACTAACCGCGCTACCTGTAGTATTAACACCTAACGATGATATTACAGCTTACCTATCAACCAACATTATGTCTATTACCGACGGACAGATCATCTTTGACCTAAGAGTTTTTCGTCAAGGTATACGACCCGCTGTTAATGCTGGCCTATCCGTTTCGCGCGTTGGCGGTCAAGCTCAGACTAATCGACAAAAACGTTTGTCAACGACATTATTTAAAGCGCTTGCAAACTATCACCAAGCCGAAGAATTTTCACACTTTAGTTCTCAATTATCCAAAGAAACGACTATTGATTTAGTTACTGGCAAATACATTTATCAGGCCCTTCAACAACCACCAGATGAATTACACTCATTAGTCGAGCAACAATTAATCCTCGAAACAGTGTTACTTGGTGGTGGTGAAGCTAATATCGATGTAGCTGGCATTAAAGAATCCGCTAAATCAGCCGGTTCCAAAGTAAAAGATGAAAAAGATTTTGACCGAATAGAAGCCGAGTTATTTAAAAAACATACAGTTAAATCTGAGGGTGGCGAACATGCGACGAGCTAGTGCTATCGAACGCGAAGCCGAGCAAATTACTACAGTCCAAGATTTGACTAGTGTTTTTGAAAGTTTAGCCAGCACTCAGGTAGCAAAGATCAAAAACAAAGTAACTCTTTCTGAAGAATTCTTCCAATTGTTATGGAAACGATACAGTTCGATTCGTATTGATCCAAGTCTGCGCATTACCAACCGTGATATGACAGACGAACAAGCAAAAAAAGTATTCGTTATTATTTCGGCTGAGGCTGGCCTAAGCGGTGATATCGACCAACACTTAATCGAAACGATGCAACAGGATTTGGATTTAAATACGACCGACGTCATAGTTTTAGGCTCACACGGCGCCAATCAGCTAGCTCAACGAGATATACCGTACGTTAGGTTCTTTCAAGTTCCAGAATCTGACCGTTACATTGATGTTAGCCCAGTTATTGCTGCTGTGCTGCCCTATTCAAAAACAATCGTTTATTATGAAGAGTACGTGTCGTTGGGCGTCCAAGAAATTAAATCTATCGACTTGATTTCTAGCGTGCGATCAATGAGTGAAGACGTCGATGACAATGTTGACGAAGATGTTATGACCGCTGGCAACACTATATTCGAACCGTCACTAGACGAAATTGCCGATCAAATGGAAGTAACCATGATGACACTAGCACTTAGCCAAACTATTTTGGAATCAAGTTTAGCCCAGGCAGCCAGCCGCTTTAACGCCATGGCTGTCGCGAAAAAACGTGCTGGTGAACTATTAAATGATTATATGCTAGAATTTCACCGAGCCAAACGATCCGAAAGTGACGGCCGAATGCGTGAAATCATGGTAAGCCTCAAGAAAAAACGAAAACATGCAGGAGCAAATCGATGAAAACCACTACAGCTAAAATAACAGATGCTAAAGTCGGAGTTATCCAATCACTCCGTGGTTTGATGGTCGAAATCCAAATAACCGGTGAACGGCCCGACGTCAAAGAGTTATTAATTGTCGAAGGTCATCCTGAAGTATTTTTGGAAGTAAGTTTATTTAGGGCAGATACGGCCGTTTGTATCAATCTTACTAACAGCCAAGTATTGTGTTGTGGCCAAAAAGTATCCCGCAGTAATACCAAAGTGACCGTTCCTGTTGGGCCTAAGACCTTAGGACGCGTATTTAGTGCTTTGGGCGAACCACTTGATAATGGCCCAGTTATTAATGATACCCGTCGCGCAATTAGCGAACCGTCTGGTACTAAAAACTACCACAAGGGTAAAAAACTGGAATTATTGGAAACTGGCATCAAGGTTATCGACTTTTTGACGCCATTCGTCAAAGGTCGCAAGATTGGTATTGTCGGTGGTGCTGGTGTTGGTAAAACCGTGCTTACGATGGAAATGATTCACAACGTTACTCGTAGCGAAAAAAGCTTATCTATATATTGCGGCGTCGGAGAGCGCATTCGTGAAGGTAACGAATTATACGAAACATTAAAAGAAACCGAAGTTTTAAAAAATACAGTCATGTTCTTTGGGCAAATGGACAGCACACCAGCAATTCGTTCTATGGTTGGACCAGCAGCTGCCACCAGTGCCGAGTATTTCCGTGACGTTGAAGGTCGCGACATTCTGTTTTTCGTTGACAACATTTATCGTCACATTCAGGCTTTGACTGAACTTTCAACAAACCTTGGACTTATTCCATCCGAAGGTGGCTATTCGCCAACGGTGTTTGCCGAACTGCGACGACTAGAAGATCGTCTCAGCTCAACTGATAAAGGAAGCATCACATCAGTCCAGGCCGTATATATCCCTGCCGATGACTTGTCTGACCCAGCCGTGCAAGCAATTTCACAACAGCTTGATTCTGTTTTAGTTCTATCGCGTTCAGTTGCCGAAAGCGGAATTCGTCCAGCAGTTGATTTGCTTAAAACTACTTCTTCGCTGTTAACATCTAACATTGTTGGCGAGCGCCACTATATTTTGGCTGGTCGCGTCCAAGCCATTATGCAAAAATATGATTCATTAAAAAACATTATTGCCATCGTTGGTGAAAATGAATTGTCACCTGCCGATCGCGCAGATTATCAAAGCGCCAAAAAATTAATCCAATTCTTTTCACAAGATTTTGCCGTTGCCGAACGCTACAACGGACGACCCGGCGAGTATTTTACTATTGAACAAACTTTGAACGGTATCGAAAAAATCCTTGCAGGCAAATCCGCCGACGAGGCGAAAAAGTGATAGGCTATGAATCAACCAACTAGTGAATCACGTCTGACTGTAATCGCCCGTGCACCTTTTAATGTGTACTACGAAGGTCCAGCCGAGGCGGTTACAGCTGCCAACAAAGTTGGTAAATTCGACGTTCTCCCAGGACACGCTGACTTTTTTTCGATATTAAATCCTGGCGAAATAATTATAGAAACTTCAACTAATCCTGTTAGTTTTAATATAACTAATGGAATTATAACTGTACGCGACGACGAAGTTTATATATTCGTTAATATCTAAAAAATTATTGCATTACTATGTAGTCAAATGCATAGCCACCGGGGGCAAGCGAGCCGTTGACTCCGATACTAAACCCATTGGCATCACGATTAACATATGCACTACCTGTGACATGCCCTACCGCAGTAATCATGACGTGCGGTATATTGCTGTATTGGTTTATGAACGCAACGTAAGCCACAATACCATTGCCACCGCCAACACCGATGTTAATAGCCACCGTTCCCGAAGCATCGTTACCGCTAATCGATATCGTGCCGTTACTGCCTAGTGCCGGTCCAGGACCAACACCTGGTGCTACACCGCGTGTTATAACATGACCACCAATAGTAAGTGTGGTATCAGATACTAAACTGCTTGCCTGAAAACCCCTAGCTGATAATGTTCCGCCAACTGCCAGATTGCCTAATATATTAACGTTATTATTAACAGTTAATAATTGGCTCATAGTTACTGGCCCTTGTAAGCTAGAAGATCCAGCAACTATCAAATTATTGCGCAGGTTCATATTCGATACCGTCCCATCACCACTAACATTGACCTGGCTCAACGTCGTATCACCTGCCTGAAGCTTAGTTATACTGGCATCTCCGGCAGAAAATTTACTACTGAGATTAAACTGGCCAGCGACACTAACGTCACCTCCCACAGTTAATTTACCTTTAAAAGTCGAATTTGGGCCAACAATCAATTCAGTATTTGAATTACCTACTGGATTACGACTAACACCAAGCGTGTCTAAAACATCTGAACTAATCGTCACTTCCCCTTGTGCGGTTTTTTGATCAGTTTGACCCTGCGTGTTCATTAAGTAAATAATAATTCCAGCGTTTAATGCCAAAATAACCGCAACCACCGCTAAACCGATAAAGGTTGCTTTGTGGCTGGGGCGATAGGTGTTGTGACGCGGACGCAAACTAGCTCTAGGTGTGCCCGCAGCAGCAGTATCAGATGCCGATGATTTTTCATCAGTTTGTGCACGCAGCACTTCTGGTGCTGGCGGTTCCGTCGATTTATTTTTTGTATCAGTCGATGGATGGTTATTCATTTGCTTCCCTAAATTACTGATGTATAGTATATCGCTTATACTTATGGCAAGCAAACGATAATTGCCTATCAGTAGTGTCAACTTGCAAAATAGCCTCATTTCACCGACAATAGAGTTATGCTTAAGAGGTTAGCTAGACGGGTGGGGATGTTCCTTGTTTTGGTATGTTTGATTGCCAGCGGGACGTCTGTTGTTTATGCGGAATCCGTGTTGCAATCTAATAATTATCAACTTGACGAAACAATCGTTGGTGCAGGTGGTTTAGATCAGTCCAGTTCTACAAATTACAAAATTAGCACCGGTACTAATGATTTATCAATCGGTGAATCCGCCACTGGTAATTTTATTGTACAGGCGGGTTCCAAAACAACCCCTGATCCTACATTATCTTTCATAGTGTCTGGCGCTACGGCCGACTTTAGCCGATTTTCACCCTCAACTCCAGCAACTGCTACTGCAACCTTTTCGGTGTTAAATTACACCAGCTGGGGCTATGTGGTACAAATTTTTGGCAATCCACCTACTTATGGAGCTCACTCAATTGCGGCGATGTCATCAACAGACATTTCGCGAATCGGCCAAGAACAGTTTGGTATTAACTTAGTCGCAAATAGCAGCCCAGTTTCTTTTGGCGCCAATCCAGATAATGGACAGTTTGGATTTGGATCGGTTAATTCCAACTATAATACCGCCGGTAGTTTTCGATATGTCGAAGGTGAAACAATAGCTGCAGCCCCAAAAAGTTCAGGTGTAACATTATATACAATCAGTTATTTAGTTAATGTCGCTAGCGTTACACCAGGCGGTCAATATATCAGTAATCAAACCATAGTAATAATAGGTACATATTAATTGTCCACTTTTTGACAACAGTTATCCACAGTTTTGTAATTACCGTATAAATATGTGTTGACTTGCTATAATGCTAGTGCTACGATTATCTTAACAATTACAAAATAAACAGATTGAGTAAAAACAAAAAATGAGTAAACAAAAAAAGACATTATCAAGGATAGTAAGTGCAGCTGTTTTAGCTGTTGTATTAGTATTTCAAATAGTCCCAATCAGTAGCGTTTTCGCTGCGCAAATTGGCACGTCTCGTAGCTTAACGCTCAAATCTCATACTGCCATCTCTGACGGTGGATCAAAACCGAGCGGAGTCGTAGATCATCAATTTGATTTTCCAATCCCAAGTGGCACAAATATCGGTTCAATCGAGTTTAAGTATTGTACACTTGCTGCTGGTGTCCCTGACCCAGATACTTGCGTAACACCTACTGGGCTTGTTACCACAGCTGCTGCTATCGACTCTCAATCTGGTGCAGCCACCGGCTTTACAATGGTAAACACCACAGCTGGTGCTCCATACCTTACCCGCACAGCTGCCAGCGTCACTCCTGGAGTAGAGCAGATTATATTGTCGGGCGTAACAAACCCTAGCACTCCAAACGAAACCTTCTATGTTCGTATATCTACCTTTATTAGCGAAAACGCAACTGGCGCAAAGACCGACACAGGTACGGTTGCTGCCAGCACCGCTAGACAAATCATTCTAAGTGGCATCATGCCAGAATCACTCGTCTTCTGTGTTGCTGAAACAATCGGCCTTACGGCTGGTTTGGTTCCAGACTGTGCAACCGCAACCGATGGTACAGTCGCCTTTAACCAGTTATTCTCATCGACTGCAACTGCAACTGCCTCGTCACAAATGGCAGCATCAACCAATGCCACTAACGGGTACGTCATTAGTGCAAACGGTCCAACCTTAACATCAGGATCTAATACAATCGCACGCATGGTCGGTTCGCCACTTGGAACAGCACCACTAGTCGGAGTAAGCCAATTCGGACTAAACGCTGTAGCTAACGCTGGAACTGCACCATATTATGCCGCCTTTGGACTAAATCTCTCAGCAGTATCAGATGGTGATACCCTACGAGGTCAAGCTATGCCAAACTACTCAGTCGCAGATATGTTCAAATACCAATCAGGTGAAACAATAGCAAACAGTGGCAACGCCGTACTTGGCCACTCAGACTCTCAAATCTTTACCGTATCCTACATAGCGAACGTACCTGGTAGCCAACCTGCCGGTACCTACCTCACAACGCTAACCTACATCTGTACACCAACATTCTAATAAAAATTGTGGATAAATAGTCGCCAATATCATTGACGGCTATTTAAAGCTTATGTTACAATCCTCTTAATGAGAGTGAGGGGTAACATGAGCGCGAGAGCCAAATTTTTACGATTATTTGTAAGCACGATATTATTTACTACTACGATTAGTATTGCGTTCGGTGGTCAATCTGCCTACGCCCTCGGAGTTTCAAGCCGCAGTATGCAACTTGTAGCTGGTGCTACCGACGGTGGATCAAAACCAAGCGGAAATGTAAATCACAGATTTACCTTTACTGTTGCAAACGCTGGTGCCGTAAACATTGGATCTATCAAGTTTGAGTATTGTTCGATTGCTACTACTGGCGGCTGTGTCGCGGGTGGTGGCGTAGTGCCAGTCGGCCTATCAACAAATGGCGGCGGCGTTACTATTAATGCTTCCCAAACAGGCAATCAAGCCGTACCTTACACTCTAAACAAAACTACTCAGGGCGCTCCTTATGCTACTCGTACGGCAACTAGCGTACCTATCAACACAACAATTAGCCTACAGCTAGATGGTGTTACAAACCCTTCCGCAACTAATACGACTTTTTATGTCCATATATCAACATACACCGGAACTGACGGTGCAACAGGATTAGTCGACGATGGTATTGTTGCTGCCAGCACTGCAACTCAAATTATCCTAAGCGGTATCATGCCAGAATCTATAACGTTCTGTACAGCAGTTACAATTACCCCTGTTGGAAACGTACCTGACTGCTCAACCGCTGTTTCCGGCACTGTTACATTCCCAATGCTCTTCTCGCCATCATCTACTGCATACACTACATCTCAAATGGCAGCATCAACTAATGCTAGTTTGGGATATTCAATAACGGTTAACGGTGGACTCCTTACATCTGGCAGCAACACAATACCTGCTATGGGCAGCTTAGCCGTTTCAGCAATTGGTGTAGGTCAATTTGGAATGAACCTCGTAGTTAATACAATTAACTCTACCTCCGTTGGTACAGCCGTGTTCCCTGCTGTTGGCACCAATCTAAAAGGTCAAGCATTTGCACCAAATTATGCCACAGCCGATCAATATAAATTTACATCAGGTGATGCCGTTGCAAAAAGCGATAACGCTGGCGCTGGGCCATCAGACGGTCAAATCTTTACAGTAACCTACATCGTCAACGTTCCTGGTAGCCAAGCTGCTGGTACATACACGACTACCCTAACTTATATCTGCACAGCAACCTTCTAGCTTATGAATACAAAAAAACTATTTGCTACAATCGGACTAATCATCGTTGCTTCATTTATTGGTGTATTTACCCATACGACACTTACTTCGGCTCAAGCAGCAAATGGTAGTGGACAGGGTCTAGAAATTGCCCCTCCGTTGATAAATCTATCGGCAGATCCTGGTCAAACCGTAACAGCTCAGATACAAATACGTGACGTAACAAACACTGATTTAATTGTGACAGGTGCAATTAATGACTTCGTGGCTGCTGGCGAAGATGGTACACCAAAGCTTATTTTGGAAGAAACCGAAAAAAGCCCTTATTCTATAAAAGATTGGATTAGCCCACTACCTGAACTTACGTTAAAGTCCAGGCAAATACTACCAATTACTATCACCATTAATGTTCCTAGCAGTGCCGCTCCTGGTGGATATTACGGCGTTATTAGGTTCACTGGTACCCCACCGGAACTAAAAGACACTGGAGTGTCACTATCAGCCAGTCTAGGAACTCTGTTATTGCTTACTGTAAACGGTACGCCAAAAGAAAACCTTTCAATCGAAGAATTCTCTGTCAACAAAAATGGTGGCACTGGTACAGTCTTCGAATCCGCACCATTGCAGTTCGTCGAACGATTAAATAACAGCGGTAATATCCACGAACAGCCAACAGGCCAGGCAACTATCACTGATATGTTTGGAAATAAAGTAGCTGTGGTTAATGTCAATCAGCCACCTACAAACATTCTTCCAGGCAGTATTCGTAAATACGATCAGATGCTTGATAGTAAAACGATTGGTAACAAGATATTATTTGGTCGCTACACTGCTGAGTTAAAGCTTACTTACGGTACCGACAAAAAAATAATTACTCAAAGCATCTCCTTCTGGGTTATCCCATACACATTAATTGCAATTACAATAGCCCTACTAATCGCCGCCTTTATGGGCCTACGTTACGCTGTGAAACGTTACAACCGCTATATCAGGAACCAAGTACTTGGTATCAAGAAAACAAAAACACCTAAGAAATAATTTGCAAATGTGCATGGTATAATACAGATTATGCTAGCCTGGTTGAAATTAAGTCAACATAATCATAGCGGCCACCTACGGCCACATGAACATACCTCTTACGCATTACTGGGGTTGATATTACTGATTGTTGGGCTTGCTTTGAGTGTGTACACTGCTTATGCATCAACTCCCCACCCAGGACCAGAGGCAGGATCAATAGGTATAACTGGAGTTATGCCAGGCAAACCACCAGTCACAGCAGCAACAATTAAATCGCCGAACGATCAACAACGCTTTGCCAGCTCGCCAGTCACATTTACCGGTACTTGTCCAGCTAACACTTTAGTTGAAATTTTTAAGAATGATATTTTCGCTGGTTCTACACCCTGTACAGACGCCGGAATATATTCTGTCAGTATTGACCTTATGATTGGTCAAAACATACTCAAAGCCCGCGTTTACGACGCCCTAAACCAACCAGGCCCTGATTCGGCACCATTGACTGTGTTTTATGATGCCTTGCCACCCCAAGCAGGACCATTGACTTCACTTAGTTTCGGCGGCTCACAATTATTGCTGAACACTGATGCCGCTTTTCGTGGTATATTCCCTAACCAAGAATTGAATATCCCTATCGATATTTTAGGTGGCACAGCTCCATACGCATTCAATATCCAATGGGGTGATTCGAATAATAAGGTCGTGTCACGTAGCGATAATACAACATTCAAAGTAGGACATACTTATTTGAAGGCCGGAACCTATCAAATTTCTATCCAAGCAACTGATGCTATGGGTCGTGTTGCCTTTTTGACGGTTGCCTCAATCGTAAATGGACAACCTGCCGTTGCCGCTACTACAGGTGCTGGAAGTGCTGCTGAAAACAAACTATTAGTTTTGTGGCCACTATATGTTGGCGCAGTGGCTGTTGTAACCAGCTTTTTCATAGGCGAACGTCGCGAAAAGCACGTTTTGAACAAGCGCGGATTGCTGTTGCCTTCATAGTCTAAAAAATGTCGATAAAATCGACCATTATCTCTGTAAAACCACTTGTAAAAAACCTCCAATACGTTTATGATTAGACTAGGTAAAAAGCATGTGTGAGACAATCGGTTTTTACCATTAACAGGTAGTATAGGGACAAAAACAAAACAGTGTATTTTGGTGTGTTAAAAGTTTGCCGCAAGCTAACTGCATATGCCCTCTTGTTGGGCTTGTTGGCTGGCGGCTTCCTTTTAATTTCTACCCCTGTTAATGCTACAGCTGGCGTAAACCAACAAATCAATTTCCAAGGTCGTTTATTGAACGCTCAGGGTGCAGTCGCACCTGATGGTTTTTATAACCTTCAATTCAAAATATACAAAGGCGGCGATGGTCTAACTGTAGCGTCTACCGGTACACCTGTCGGCACAGCAGCATGGACTGAAAGTTGGCTAAATAACAACAGTAAAGGTGTCGTGGTCAGAAACGGCTTTATGTCAGTCCAGCTGGGATCAGTCAATCCATTCGGTAGTAGCATCGACTGGAACGACGATACGCTTTGGTTATCGGTTACAATCGGAAATGTAAACCTTACCTGTACCCCATTCGCTTCTTGTTCACCTGATACAGAAATGGTTCCAATGAAACGAATGTCAGCCAGCCCTTACGCTTTAAACTCGGGATTGTTGGGCGGTTTGACAAGTGCCCAGTTCTTGCAAATCGCACAGGGCGTTCAAACCGATGCATCAACCAACACCAGCAGCATTTATATCAATAAAACTGGAACAGGAAATCTAACTACCCTGCAATCTGGCGGCAACGATGCATTCGTCATTAGCAATTCAGGCGATATAAACTTTGGTGCAAATGCCAATCACACTGTTTCAGTAGTAACTGCAGCTACAAATACCGCTGGTAAATCGCTAACTATGGCTGGTGGTGCAGCTGGTACAGGTGCAGCCGCATTGGCTGGTGGCGATTTGGTACTACAAGGTGGTGCCGCTGGTGGAACAAACGGCAATGGCGGCAATGTCACTATTGATGCTGGGTTGAAAAACGGCAGCGGTGCTGACGGAACAATCAGTATCGGCAATAGTCGTGCCAGCACAATTCAAATTGGAAACGCCACACTCGCAACCGGAACTCAAACCATAAACATCGGAAATGCCAACACTGCAGGTGGTACAACTAACGTTACTGTTGGTAACGGCGGAACCGCAACTGCTGGTACGACTACAATGCAAGCCAAAAGTAACGTCATAATCAGCACTAACAGCGTAGTTCGTGCGACCTTTGATACGACAAATGATTTATACCTTGGTAACGGTACAATCGCCGCTGCGCCAAACGATTTCACTGTCATCGGAACTGCCAGTAGTACAACCGCTGTCGCCGGTGGATCAATCAATGTTCAAGGTGGGAACGCAACTGTTGGTAATGCCAATGGTGGCAACATCGCAATTAACTCTGGTACCCTATTTGGTTCAGGCACCGACGGAACTGTTAGCGTCGGCAATCTTCACGCTCGTACAATTCAAATCGGCAATGCTACACTTGATGCTGGAATTCAGGATATCAACATTGGTAACGGCAACACCGCTGGTGGTACAACTAACGTTGCAATTGGCGCTGGTAGTACAGCTACTGGTGGTACAACTGACATTAAATCAAAGGGTGCTATGACCTTAAATAGCGGTAGCACTGTTGGTATTACCAGCGCGACTAACACTTCATTAACCGCTACAGCCGGCACAATGACGATTAGTAGTAGCGGAAACTCTTCAATCGGAGCTACAGCTGGAACTTTTGCTACAAGCAGCAGTGGAAATACTACTATTACAAGCACCGCTGGAACAGTTGGTTTGGTAAGTAATGGCGCTACGACATTTACCACTAACGGCGCTGTCCGTGGAACTTTTGATTCAGCATCATATGGCCTTTATCTGGGTAACGGCGTCACAGGTGCGGTAAATCCATTTACGCTTAGTGCGACTGGTGGTAGTGCCGGTTTAGCTGGTAGTGCCATGACTGTCCAAGGTGGAATTGGAGCAAATGGTTTTGCTGGTGGCGCATTAACACTTGCAGGCGGTGCTGGAACTGGCACAGGAGTTGGTGGTGCATTAAGCCTTCAAGGTGGGACTAGCGGCAGTAGCACGATTGGCGCAATCAATATCGGTACGACTTCGGCCAGCACAATCTCTATGGGCAATTCGGCAACTACTAGCATTTCAATCGGTAACAACGCTGTCGCTGCTGGCACTCAAACAATTAATATCGGCAACACAGCATTAGGCGCTAATACTCAAACTATTAATTTAGGCTACAGCAATACTGCCAACGGCACAACTAACGTTGCAATTGGTGCTGGTAGCACGGCTACTGGTGGTACAACTGACGTCAGATCTAAAGGTGCTATGACTTTTAATAGCGGCAGTACTGTTGGAATCACCAGTGCTACTAATACCACGGTCACAGCTACGGCTGGAACTATTGCATTAAGCAGTAGTGGTAACACAACAGTAACTAGCACCGCCGGAACAGTTGGAATAGTCAGTAATGGCGCTACGACATTTACCACTAACAGTGCTGTTCGTGGGACTTTTGATTCTGCATCAAACGCTCTTTATCTGGGACTTGGCATCACTGGAGCATTAAACCCATTCACAGTAGCCGCCACTGGTGGTACAGCCGGAGTTGCTGGTAGCGCATTAACTGTAGCTGGTGGTATCGGCGGATCAAGTAGTGTTGGTGGTGCACTTAATTTACAAGGTGGTACTGGTGGTTCAACATCAGGTGCAGGTGGCGCTGTTTCTGTTCAAGGTGGTAACGCAACTGCTGGCGCATCAAACGGCGGCGACCTATCGTTGAACGCTGGTACTAAATTTGGCGGTGGTGTTGATGGCAATATCAATATCGGAAATCTAAATACTAATACAATTCAAATCGGTAATACTGCCCCGACCGCTACTCAAACTATCAACATTGGCGGCAGTACAACTACTGGTACAACTAACGTTACTATCGGTTCAAGCAACTCATCAACCGCTGGCACAACTGCAATCCAATCCAAAGGTAATATCACAATCAGCACCGCTGGCGTAGCCCGTGGTACTTTTGATAATGCTGGTAATTTATACCTTGGTAACGGTGTAACAGCTGGCGCACCAGCCAACTTTACAATTAACGGTACTGGCAGCACCACAACAGCGGTTGCTGGTGGTACAGTAACCATCCAAGGCGGTAATGCTACTGTTGGAAATGCCGCTGGTGGTGTTATAAGTCTAGCCGGTGGAACTGGTATTGGCAGTGGTAATGGCGGTAATTTGAACCTTTCTGGAGGTACTGCGGGTGCAACTGGAGCAAACGGTTTAGTCGTCATGACCACCCCTACATTTTCTACAACTGCCAACGATGCTAACTGTTACACTGGTGGCGCATTGGTCGCAGCCAGTTGTACAATCACAGCTGCGTCTGTTAATAATTCATCTGCTATATTGGCTGGTTTTAGCGCGACTTCTCAAACTGCTACATTGCCAGACCCAACTATTGCAACGGCTGGTCGCGTAATCTACATTACTGCCGCTAATACTTCCAAAGACTTTACGTTATCTGTTAATGGCGGCGGAATCGGTAATACAATCGCTATGCGCCAAAACACAACGGCTACAATGATTTGGAACGGTGTCGATTGGACTGCAGCCGGTGCATCAAGTTCGACAACTTTGCAATCAGCATATGACAACACATTGACTACTGCTGGTGGTGCCGAGTTGGTTCTAAGCAACAGCGCCAACGCAAACGGATTAACAATTCGCGACAACGCAACAACACCAATCAATGGTGCACTATTAGAAGTTCAGACATCAACTGCTGGTCAATTATTCTCGGTTAATAACAACACAACCGAATATGCCAAAGACGGTGGCGCTGAAACTGGTGGCGGAACTAGTGACGCTACTGATGCCACATTCCCAGCAACTACTTGGACACAAACCGCAGCAGGCAGCACCGTATCACGTACAACGACTACTATCAACGCTAACGCTCAAATTTCTACTGGTATGGCATCTGTTTCAGTCGTAACAACCGGTACCCTAAACGCAGGCGCAATTAACCGCTTGTCGACAACACTGACTCAAAACATGCGCTATAACGTATCATTTGCTGCAAAACTTTTGTCGACCAGTAACTCTTTCCAAGATTTGGCTGTTTACTATTCAGCTAACGGTTCAACCTTGACAACACAGTGCGTGAACTACAGCTCACAAACAATTCCAGTTAGTGCATGGTCCAAAATAAACTGTACTGTTTCAATCCCATCAGGTGCAACATCATCAAACTCAATCATTATCGTTCAGACTGGCGCAACCGCCCACACGTTCTATATTGATAACCTCAGCGTTTCGCTAAGCGCCGATGTTAACTACGCAACCGATGGCGGTGTAGATAACAGTGGTGCATTTGCAACAAACTGGCCTGCGGTTGGCACATCAACCGTTTCAGCTGATGCCACAGTAGGAAATGACCGAAATACTAGTGCCAAAGTAATTGCTGGTACGACAGCTGGCAACGGTATTAGGAACTTGTTGTCAATTACCCCATTTAGCGGTGGTACTCTTTATCGCATAACAGCCTACGCCACTACCACAACGGCATTTACCGACTTTACAATTCGTTATTCGCCAAATGCTGGTACTAACTTTATTGCCTGTAAAGATTACAACACACAAACGGTCACTGTATCAGCAACATCATTCACAAAAATAACGTGTTATATTACCACCGATAATACAGCCGTTACAACACCGTATATTTACTTTACTCAAACCGCTGCGCCTGGTGCTTCACGAACTTTTTATGTTGATACATTCAGTATGAACTTATCCAGCAGTACCGTGCCAAACGTTCAAATCGGTGGTGGTTTAGCTGGTAGCCCATTGACACTATTTACAGTCGACCGAGGCGCATCAGCACCAATTGCGGCTAATAATGACGCCTTATTAGGATCAATGTATTACGATACAACATTGGGTAAATTACAGTGTTACGAAGCAGACGGTTGGGGCGCCTGCGGCTCAAGCCCTGATAACGTTATTACAATATCACCTGAATATACTAACGCCGTATTACACGGAACCGGTGTCGGCACAATGACATCCGACCTATGTTCAGATACTTTAAATATCAATGACGGCAGTTCATCACAACCAACAATTTGTGGTACAAACGAAACATACAACTTCTACAAATGGACATCCCCACAAGCATCAGCTCAAACATACAGTATCTATGTTACCTATCAATTACCAAGTACATTCAAGTCATTTGCCTCTGGTCAAACATCGCTAATGGGACGTACTGATAACGGTCCTTCGTCGGGTACCGGAACAGTTCAATACTCTATTTACAGAAATACTAGCGGATCAGTATTAACACAGTGTGGATCAGCAATTATAGTTTCAACCGGAACTAAAAGCTCATGGCAAATCGGCGTAACAACAGGCTCTGATGGTGCAGCCGATCCTTCTGCTTGCGGATTTAACGCCGGCGACAGTATCGTGTTCAAGATTGATACAATTGCAAACCAAAATGCCAATGCCTATGTCGGCAACCTTAACTTTATATACACCAATAAATAGGCTGACCATTATGAAATTTATTAATAAAATAAAGACAATCATCAAACGCAAGTTTAGAAAATTCTTTCCTGAAAAGCGTGACCAACGCAAACGTTTTTATATAAAGCTTGGATTATTGATATTTGTATTAATAGGTACGGTTTTATTATTACAACCACTACTTACCGGATATACATATTCACTTGGCACTGCTGGGTCGTTACTGCCTGATGCCAATCAATTAATGGCCGATAAATTAAAATTTGATTCCAATAAACAATCGTTTACATTTAATAACGGCCAAAGCCTACCAAGTAAAGAATCAATCCAAACCGGAGCTCAAAACATCAGCGCCACCGCCTACGTGGATTCGTCCAAAGGTATATCCGTCACTGATCCAATAAACAAGGTTGATTTTAGCCTGACGCCCAAATATGGTCTAAAATCTGGTCAACAGAATAGTAATCGTATTATTTATCCTTTGACAAGCGGCACGGGTTGGACCGTCTATACCATGCAAGGAACTGGCGTCAAAGAAGATATTATATTGACACGTTCCAGTAGCGACACAGCAACTTTTGAATATACATTAGGCATCAGTGATGGTCTAGAAGCTCGTATTGAATCTGATGGCGGCATCGGCGTATATGGCAATTCTATTTTTAGTGGAAACATTACAACTGGATCTGACAGCGACGCTGCACTTTTGCAAAAAGCTAGGCAAAATGCAAAAAAAGATACCCTACTATTTTCTATTCCAAAACCAGTAATAATTACAGCCAATAAAAAAGAATCTTCCGCTAAAGCCATCTATTCATTGCAAGGAAGCAATTTAAAAATTAACGTTACTGGACTTTCGAAAGCCAACTATCCCCTATCTATCGACCCGAGTATTTATGTTGTTACTGCTCAACAATTTATGAATGGTAATAATGAAACCAACATTGATTTCGACGTCAGTAATAAATTAATTAAAAAAAGTCCAACAACTGGCGCTCGATTCGACACTTGGAATAGCACAACTAACCTACCAGCATCGTCATGGGGAGCAGGTTCGGTTGCAGCTGGTGGTTATATATATTCAGTCGGTGGTACGGCATTCAATGGACAGTCCTATAATACGCAAGGTTCAGATAGTTTCACTGTGCCAACTGGTATATCCAGTATAACCGTCAAGATGTGGAGTGGTGGTGGTGGTGGTGGCGCAGGAGGTTCGAATGCAGCAGGTGGTGCGGGTGGTGGGTCTGGTTACGTTAATGCAACTATTACAGTTACCCCTGGTGAAGTATTAGATGTTTACGTTGGTGGCGGTGGCGCCCCTGGTGCCAGAAATACTGCTGGTGGCGGTGGTGGAGGCGGTGGTTATTCTAGTATTTATCGTGGTGGAACATTACTTGCTTTGGTAGCTGGCGGTGGTGGAGGCGGTGGAGGTCGTAATACTGCTGGACATACTGGTACTGCTGGTGGTGCAGGTGGTGGAACAACTGGTGTTGCGGGTGTTACAAGTGGCTCTATCGTTGGTGGTGGTCCTGGAACCCCAAGTGCTGGTGGAGCTGGTGGCGGCGGTGGCACAAATTCAGGCTCAGCAGGATCGTCATTAACTGGCGGTGGCGGTGGAGCTGGATCATCTAGTGGTGGTGCAGCGGCTGGTACTGGCGCATTAGGCGGCTTGGCTAGTGGTGGTGGTGGTGGATTAGTGACCAGCACCAACCGTGCAGGTGGTGGTGGTGGTGGATCTGGTTACTTTGGTGGTGGTGGTGGATCTGGTTCTACCTCAAGCACTGGTGCTGGTGGTGGTGGTGGTGGATCAAGTTATACCAATCCTACCGGTGTCACGATGCTATCTAATACTGCTGGTAGTGGTACGGCACCTGGTAACTCTGGTGATGCCGATCGCAATGGCGCTGGTACAGGTGGTACTGCAGGTGTGACTGCAGGTGTTGGAACTGATGGTTCTAATGGAATAGTTGTTATTACTTACGGTAGCAGTGGTTCATCGGCCACTCAATCAGTCAATTGGGCAAAATTCAATACCTCAACAGGTACAATCGACAGTGCCAACCCGGGTAACGGTACATGTAGCGGTTGGTGCACAACTGCCGCCTATAACCTGCCTTCTGCTCGTACTAATTTTTCACTTGTCGCCTACAACGGATTCCTATATGCTATGGGCGGCGTAGACGCCAGTGGCACACGACAAAACACCGTCTATATCGCAAAACTTGGTGCCAATGGCGAACCACAGTTGTGGCATCCAACAAATACCGATAAATCCACTTGGGTATATTGGTACCCAGACACAAACCTAAATTCAATTCGTTCTGACATGTCGGCGGTAGCCTACAATAACCGTATGTATTTAATGGGCGGCCGATCAACCAGTGGTAACCCAGTCAGCACTGTCGAAATAGCAGATATTACTCCGACTGGGAAACTGGGCACTTGGACATCATCAGCCGCTCTTCCCTCAAACCTATATGGTCACAGCTCTCAGATATATAATGACCGTTTATATATAATTGGTGGCGCAGTTACAGTTGGTGGCGCACCATCAAATTCGGTATATTATATAAAAATTAACAGCAACGGCACACTCAATAACTGGATTCAGACTACCAGTTTTTCAACTGGTCGTATCAGCAGTGGCGGCAACATATCGACTGTATGGGGTGCATATATCTATATTTCAGGTGGTTGCAACACAGTAAATGGCAGCGGTTATTGCACAGCAGTCAGTTCAGATACTCAAGTGGCCAGTATTAATGCCGACGGCAGTCTGGACACTTGGAATACTGTCGGTAATGTTAGCGACCAACGTATAGGACATAACCTAGTTGCATGGCGCAATAATATATATGAAATTGGTGGCTGCTCGGCACAAAATACCTCTACCGGCGATTGTAACGCGTCGATGTTAAATAGTATCGTCTATGGCGAAATTAATCAGGACGGCGATGCATCAACCGTCGCCCAGTCTGTTGCCAGTGGTTCATCACCATGTACCGGCGGATCGCCAACCGACTGTAACCTACCAGGTACTACTTATATCGGCAACATGCTGTCACCATCAATCATCACTAATGGATATCTATATGTGATAGGCGGTTGTACAAACAACACATGTTCGACGACCATTGGAAACGTAGCATACGTTGCAATATCATCAACTGGCGAAATGACTAAACCAGCATCTTGCCCATCTGGTTCTTACCAAGGTGGTGCCTGGTGTGTCGATACAGTTCACACAGTTTCAGGTGGTATAGCAGCCGCCAGCCCAGTAGTATTTAATAACCGCATATACTTGATCGGAGGATTAAACGGAACAGCCAATACCAATACTATAAACCGAGCTGACATTAATAATGACGGCAGTATATCCGCCTGGGCTGCAACACAATCCATGACTGGACTAGGTATGACATCCGTAGCCTATACGTATGGTTATGCCAGAGCCAACCCATCATCCGCCGGCACTAATCCTGGTAATATGTACGTATTTGGTGGCTGCAGTACTACTACTGCCGCAGGTTGTAGCGCATATAGCCAAGGAGTCTATAAATGCGATATTCAAACAGCCGGTACGCTTACTAACTGTACAACAACCGGACAACAACAAATCGGAATAATCCCCGGCGACAGCGCAACCGGCCTTGGTATTATGAGCGGTACAGTTTACGCTAATTATATTTATTTAATTGGCGGTGTATCGCCAAATCTCGTCGACTTAGCAACTGTACGATACGCCAAATTCGACAATAATAATAACGTAGTTGCCGTTTCGGGTAGTGCCTGGGTAGAGTCAGCCAACCACATGGCAGTTGGTCGTCGTCGGTCTGATGCCTTTGGTTATAATGGTTATATTTATGTCGTAGGTGGTTACGATGCCACCCAAGGCGTTCTGCCCGACATCGAATTTATAAAAGTCAACGTCAGTGACGGTAGTTTGGGCAGCGCAACAGACGGATTCCATGTGTCAGCCGTTACGATTAACCAACGATGGGGATTAAGCGTACCAGTTTCTAACTCATATGCATACGTTATTGGCGGTTGTACAACTGGTGCCAGCCCAGGTAGCTGTACAGTCCGAACCGATGTTATCCAAACATTCCAGGTATATAACAACGATAGCGGAGCTCCTGCTGGATTTACTGCGTCTGCAAATACATATGGAACAAGCCCTAATCGAATTGGCTCCAGCAGCACGATATTAAATGGTTACTTATACGTAGCCGGTGGCTGTACTAGCGCAACTGACTGTACTACTGCAATCGATACAGTATCTTATGCACCAATTGATGTTAACGGTGCGATTGGCACATGGTCCAACACAACCGCAAACCTACCGGCCGTAAGAACCTGGGGTAAATTAGAAACAGCTGGCGGATCACTATATTATATTGGTGGTCAAAATAGTTCTTCTACGCGCGCGACTGAAGTCTATTACGGTACACCTTCTTCGGGCAACGTCACGTCGTGGAGTACCGCAAGCAACGTTTTGCCATCAGCCAGAACAAAGTTCGGATCAGCAGTATGGAATAATCGCCTCTACGTCGTAGGTGGTGAAGGTACGGGCACTGGATGCACCGGTAGTAACGTTTGTAACACAGTTTATGTCAGCCCTAAATTAAATTCTGGTGGCAACATAACATCAGCTTGGTTAACTACTAGTGCTTCATTCAATGTCGCCCGAAGTGGATTGACCGCCGTTGCCTATGCAAATAACCTCTATATGTTTGGTGGTTACGATGGCACAAACTATTTAAGCGATAGCCAGTACACCCAGATTATATCGGCCCTCGACGCAACTGATGGCACAGTCGGCAGCTGGACTTACTCAACAAGCCTACCTGGACCACTATCACAAGCAGATGGTTTCGCAGCTAACGGCTACATATATTTGGCTGGTGGGCGTTCAGCCGCTGCGACTTGCGATCCAGCGATGTTAGTTGCACCAATCAGTGCCAATACTACAATCGCAACAGGCAATGATCCAACGGGTGTCGGCGCATGGTACGAAACCAATCAGCGATATACCGGTGCTCGTTACGGAGCCTCAGCTGCATATTACGATGGCAAAGCCTATGTTGTTGGTGATGGTACTTGCAACACCACAGCAAATCGACAAACATTTAGCACTCAAGGCGCCAGCACATACGTCGTTCCAGCCAATGTCACCAGTATAACTGTCAAGATGTGGAGCGGTGGTGGTGGTGGTGGCGCCGGTGGTTCTGCGGCTGCTGGTGGTGCAGGTGGTGGATCGGGTTATGTCAATGCGACAATTGCAGTTACACCAGGCGAAACTCTGACCACGTATGTTGGTGGCGGTGGAGGAGCCGGAACTAGAAACACTGCCGGTGGTGGTGGTGGTGGTGGTGGCTATTCAAGTATATATAGAGGTGGCACATTGCTTGCTGTTGTAGCTGGTGGTGGCGGTGGTGGTGGCGGACGCAACACTGCTGGCCAAACTGGTGGCGCAGGTGGAGCTGGTGGTGGAACTAGTGGAGTTGCAGGATCCTCTGCAGGCGGAACAGGTACTACCGTTACAGGAGGTGGTTTAGGAACACCAAGCGCCGGTGGCGGCGCCAGTACTGGTGGTGCCAACAATAGTACGGCCGGAGCTTCGCTAACTGGAGGTCTTGGCGCCAATGGTACTGCTGGAGCAACCGACGGAGGTGCCGCAAACGGTGGTTTGGCAACTGGTGGAGCGGGTGGCTCAGTCACTACAACTACGTACGCCGCTGGTGGTGGTGGTGGATCTGGTTACTTTGGTGGTGGTGGTGGTGGTAGCAGCAACGTCGCTATTACTAGTGGTGGTAGCGGTGGTGGTGGTGGATCAAGCTACACCAACCCTACTGGCGTGACTATGTTATATAATACTGCAGGTAGTGGTACCGCCCCAGGCAATTCTGGCGACACTGACCATGGTACATCAGGTAACGGTGGAACCGCAGGTGCATCAGGCGGTGTTGGTACTGCAGGTGCAGATGGATTGATATTAATCAACTTTGATAATCCAATAGTCCAGCAAACTGCCCTTCTATCACAACCTCAAGTTGCTAAATACTCAATCATGGTTGATACTGACTCTGATGTTTTCCCCAACAGCTGGTTGCTAAATGGTCTTGACAACTCGATTGGTGCTAAATGGCAATTGAAATACCGATCAATGCCCAATACAACTACTTCCTGTGTATCACCCGCTATGACAACTTGGGGTAGCGAGACAAACTTTGGTGACGTTACTCTTGGGCTACCAGGAGTTTACATACCAAAAGATGGTAGCGGTACCACCACTAACTGTGCCAGATTCTATCATTTCAACGTCACCATCGACAGCTCACAAGCTTTTGGATATCCAGATGATGTGACTCGTGGGCCAACAATAACCGACCTTACATTACAATTTACTGCTGACCCAAGCAAACGTCTGATGCACGGTCGTACGTTTACTGGCGGGTTGCAACAACCTATTGATACTCCTTACTATTCGTATTAGCCTATCATCACCTGATATACTGAATATAGTATGGATATCAAGAGGGCACCAAAAAAACGAGTACTATGGCAGGATATAAAACCTGCCGTTGCGCCATTAAAACCTATTGATATAAAGCCGATCAAAAAGCAAAGAATTATACCATCAATAAAATCATTCTTTAAGTTCCCTGTTTTTAAAAAAGTAAAAATAAAACTCCCAAAGATTACCCGAAAAATGGCAATTATTGGTTCTGTGGCTTTTATTATTATAGCTATCCCTGTTGGTTACTATCTAGTGAATTCGAATATATTTAAATCAATTAGCACTTTAGACACAGATAATCAGTCAACTGACAATTCCACCCCAATCCTGTCACACGGGACACCTGGATACACAACAATATCACCAAGCGATAAAAAAGTAGATGATTTGGGTGGATGGACTCGTATAAATCCACCAGATACCGATCCGGTGTTTGCATATACCGACAAGATTGGCGAAATCTCTATTAATGTCAGCGAACAGCAACTGCCCGAAAGTTTCAGGACCGACACTGATCGACAGATTGAACTGTTGTCTCAGGGTTATAAAGCTAGCGAAAAAATAACAATCAATGGGACAATCGTTCATATTGGCACTTCTGCCAAAGGCCCACAATCTGTCATATTTACAAAAAATGGTCTATTAATTTTAATCAAATCAAACGCACCAATTAGCAGCGATCAATGGGTAAAATACATCAGCTCATTACAATAGATTACGGCTCTAGTTTATTTACAACTTTCAAATCGCCAACGACTACCGCTGATTTCTTATCGAATGTACACGTCACACTAACAGGCCATTTACCAAGCGGCACAGAATCTTCGACAGTCCAAGACCAACTAACCATTCCGTATTCATCAGCTGTCTTATTATATAAACCCGAATCAGTACTGGTTGTTTTGTCGTAAATAACTGATATCCTACAAATTGAATACTGTTTAGTTCTAACAGTTATAGTTGTGTTAGATCCAGGCAAGACTGGTGAAACTAATGATTGGACGGATGCGCTTTCGGGTGTATCAGCACCTGGTTTTGTAGGTTTTATGAGTACTGGTGCAGTGGATTTGTTCTCGGTTACTGCCTCGGCTACCGGTGTGGTATTTTGGCCCATGTACCAGGTGTACACCAAGCCAGCGCCCACAAACAAAACCACTAAGACCAAAGCGCTTATTAATATATTACGGATTACCTTAACAATTCGCGCCTTCATCATTTACCTTCCGCTACCACTAAAGATTATTGCTTGTGGAATTTATCGATAGATTTAGCAACTGTGCCGTCTGCTTTGAGGTTTTCAAAAAACAATACTTGGCTTTTACTGACTACCATTTGGTCATCTGGACCATGGACTTCACTACCTAGTTTGATTAACTGTACATCTGACGCACTACTGGTTTTTTGTGGATTTTCGGATACATCTGCCGCTTTGGTCTGCAGATAGAAAATATCTGTTAACTTCATATACTCACTGTTCAGTGTCGATAATTTGCCAAAGTATACTTGTCCATTTGAAAGGAACAAAGCTTGATATTTGCCACTATCAATTGTTGAAGCAGTACTTGATTTAAACAAGAATAAACCACCGGCGATTAGCACAGCTAGTATGACAACTACTGCAGCAGCAATCGTAATGTGTTTCATTTTAAACTTCCTAAATTTACCATGACGACCATTAGTTGGCGCGCCTGTTCGTCCCGCAGGATTTAGGCCACTTGTTCGAGCTGATACGTTCTCGTCCACAAAATTCTCCCCCAATTTTCATGATTTTCGTTAGGTACATTATAGCATGAGAGGGATTATGTGAGCAATCAAACAGCTAGTGTTACGGTAATCTCGTTTGAATAGACACCGCAACTGCCGCCCAGATATTCACAAACTCGCACATGATATGTTCCGGCGCCATCAAAGGTGGTCAGCTCATCAGACCTTGTTGCCGGTGATGACAAATAATGATAAGTGTCAGTTGCTCTAGTTGGGTATGTTGGTGCCGCTGTTTTTGACCAAACAACCTTAAACCCAAGATCTGAATAACCAGCAACAGTCCAATTTACATTCTTACCAGTACCAGACAGCACTAAACTAGTTACGGTACCTTCTTCGACATGCGGTGCCTTTACTTTGACATTATTTGAATACGTTCCACAACCGTCACCTGTATACTGACAAACTCGGAAATAATATGTAACTCCATCAGTTATATTCCATGAATAATTATTACTTGTACTAGAACTTAAATAGATATACGAATCTCCAGGATACACAGGATTCTCTGAAGTGCTTTTAACTATTTTGAATCCATTGGCTGTGCTGATACCGCTAGCTGTCCAATGCAATTCAACACCACTCGCATTAGCTGATGCCGTTAATGTTATCTTTGCGGCAACAGGTTCTGGCGTCGGTGCAGTTTCTTTGGGCTCAGCTACAGTTACAGCTGGGGTTTCAGTTTTGACAGTGACAGCTGTTGTTTCTTTGGTTGTTGTTTTTGTCTCTAAAACACCCATATATTTTTTAAATTCATCACTTTTCAAATCTTGTTCTTTGTTCCACTGAACAAAGGTATCCTTTGATACTTCGTCGGTTGAAATGTCTGTTACCTTACCCGCCAAACTACCATTTACAGTATTGTTTTTATAATACTTTTTACCAGCAGCTATTTCGATATTCTGAACTACTGCCTGAACTTTACTTTCATATACAAAAACACCTTTTTCTTTGTCTAGGTTAACGGTTTTATATGCAGTTCCCATGGCCTTGTATGATTCATCGTCAACCTTAACAATAAAAGGTCGGTCAGCTTTTACAACTCGCGTATAGATTTCACCTTTTTCATTAATAATTTGTATATTTTTTGGGTCTAGTGATGCTAGTTTAATTCTAGAATTATCAGATAAGCGAATTGCACTGCCGTCATCAAGAGTAATAACGGCCTTACCGACACCATTAATTCGCACCAGATCGCCTTGTTTGATGCTCTCACTATTTTTCAATTCAACCCAAGACCCAGTGGTCGAACTTTTTTCAACATTACCGCTAACCAGTGACACCTCGGCACTATATAAATTAGCTTTGTCATTAACGATGCTATATATCAAAAAACCGACTAACGATACTATGAATGCAGCTGATATCACTATGTATGTTATTAGGAACTTTTTTGCAAAAAACTTGCTCATATTTTTCTCCTATTTGTTATTTAAACTATAACATAAACTGAATAAGACTAACGCAAAGCCTGCATATTATAACCTCTAGCCGCCAAACCTTCAATGATACATGGCACAGCATTAGCGGTTGATTGGTGTGTAGAATGCATTAACACACTAGCGCCAGGATAAGCCCCAGCCAGAACGTTAGCGCAAGTGGTTGCCGAACTAAGTCCACCAACCGTTGCATCCCTTGACGCGTCATTCCATAAAATCAAATTAACACCGTTAGCGGCGGCGGCTTTATACGTATTATCACTGCGATTGCCACCTGGTGGACGGAAATAAGTTGGGCGTACACCAGTTATACCCATAATTGTGCTGATTGATTGGCTTATATCATTATTCTGCCAGTCATAACTGCGATCACCATAGTCATACATAGCGTGCTCATAACCGTGCGACTGAACAGCATGCCCCTCGGCTATCGCTCGTTTCAACTGGACAGCATCAGAACCAGCCCTTTGGCCAATCTCAAAGAACGTGACCTTTACTCCATAACATGAAGCATAATTCATAATTTGATCGGCATACGTCATACCATCATCAAATGTCAAAAATATAGTGCCACTACTACCGTATGCTACGGGATTAATAGTACTGATAACTGGTGCATAATAATTGACTGGCAAGGTATAATCTCTGGAACTATCCGCTCCCAAATCCGTAAATATCTTTTTTGCAGACGTTTTATCAAGCCAATTGCCACCAGAACTAACTAGATATTGGCAACCACCAAGCGCCGGACTGCCGTTATAAGTATTGATCTTATCTGCGATACCATTAACTAAATCGTCCAATCTGGATGATGACCAGCTAACTTGAATTTCGGTTCCCTTTTTAACAATATCCAGTAATGATAATAGTTGTTTAGAATCTAATGTTTGCTGATAATTACTAGCCTTTACAGATACCGCCTTACCGACCATCGACTGAATTGTCGAAAGCTTAGGCTCAAGGTCGGTTTTAGTAACATTAGCCGAAGTGACATCTAGCGCCACATCAGTAATAAACAAGTTATCGCCAATTATCTTTGGTAATTCCTGGCAAGTTTTTACAGCACTGAATTTATTCCCAGACTGATCTGGTTTTATTTTCACTGTTTGGTCAAAATATACATACGCATCAACAGGTTCTATCTGAACCACTGGTATGACAGATAGCGATTTAATACATGTCGTGTTATCAACCGTAATTGTAGGTATAATTTTCGAACTTATACTGCCTGTTAATAGCTTGTATTTATCTATAAAATTAAGATTATTAAGTTTCCAAACTGATTGGCCCGTAGCTTGTGCATCAAAATTAACACCAAGTTTTTTAGCATCAAAAATCCACTGTTTTTTATCATTATTTAATGTAACCTTTTTCAACTCGAAATCAGTTTTCATCGCTGCCAGCTGACCGTCTAGTTGGCCCGCATCCAAACTACCGATATTTATCCCCAAAACCGATACTTGCGGATATGTAACATATTGCGAAAAAGCAGATCGTATTATCCATGTTTGCGATAAAAACCAGCCCAAACAAATAAGTATTATTGTTACTGCCCCTAAAATAAAGTATTTCTTCTTGTGTGATACAGATTTAGATATTTTTTTCGGGACCACTGCATTAATCAAAGATGCATCCGAATCAGTAACAGACAGCTGTTTTTTAACAACTTTCTTTTTTAATTTAGACCTACTTTTAACTTTCACGCCCAACTCCTATTAACACCAGTATCCGCTAATTAGGTTATGTTTTCAAGGACGTGCGCTGGACTATAAAACATTCTATTTTATCGATTCATTCATTTTTGCTTTTGTTTTTAGAATTTGTTTTATTTCTGCGACAGGTACTTTTTGACTAAACTTGATTTGTACAGTTTTACTTCCAGTCGTGTAGCCTTTTTCCCCAAGTTCTTTACGAATTTCATCACTCAATGCAAACGCTAGGCCAAAACTAACATGATTTTTAAACACAGAATAACCAGCCAACAGCCCATGATATTTATAAAATGGTACGCCCCAGCTTATTCCCTCTTGTGCATCAGGAATAGTTGATTTTACTATTTCTCGGATTTCCATCAGCGTCAGATGAGATTCAGGTTCTGAACTGGCGATATATTCGTCAACGTTTTTAGCAATATAATTTCTCATACATTATTCCTCCTCTTCCTATTACCATTTTACTCCAAAATAAATAACAGAGGTTTATAACCTCTGTTATTTAAAATTCGTTTAGTCAGATTAGTCGGCTATTGCACAAACTACAGTAATTGTTGCTGTCACAGAACTCTCAAAATTCACCTGCCATCCGCTTAATTCAACGTCACCCCAAGGGAAACTAGATGTCAACGGAACAGTATTGTCTGAATTAACGCCACCACCAATAGCCATACTTCCAGCTGGACACGCCAAGCTAACGCCCGTACCCGTAAAAACCGAGCTCACATACTCGATATTTGATGTGCTAAATCCACCATCTGGACCAATAGGGCCCTGTGGACCAACCTCACCTTGTGGGCCAACGTCACCGACTGCACCAGTTGCGCCTGTATCCCCTTGTGGCCCCTGTGGTCCGGTATCTCCAGTTACACCCATATCTCCTTGTGGACCCTGTGGTCCTACATCGCCCTGCGGACCAACGTCACCAACTGCACCAGTCTCTCCGGTTGCTCCAGTTTCGCCTTGCGGTCCAACCAACCCTTGGTCGCCAGTTAGACCAATTTGTCCTTGATCGCCGGTTGCACCAGCAGCGCCAGCAGATCCGGTTTCACCAATTAGACCTTGCGGACCAGTTGGACCCATAGCTCCAGTAATCCCCATCATTCCAATCAAGCCCTGTGCGCCAGTAAATCCTCTAGGACCTTGCGCGCCAGTTTCACCTTTGAGGCCTTGAAAACCCATAGGGCCCTGATCGCCAATTAGACCAATTATGCCTCGTTCACCTGCGACACCTTGAATACCTTGGATGCCTTGCGGACCTTGTTCACCTTTTGGGCCAACCGCATTGACCACATAAACCCCGGCAAAAGCGATTAATATCGCAAGAACAGCGATAAATAATTTTTCTACTACCGTAAACCCATATTGAGAATTTTTGCTTTGGAAATTATTCTTATTCATTGTGCTACCATTCATAGAACTTTTATCTCCCTTTTAACTATTGCTAATTATGGTCATATATTATTTATTAGCAAGCATAAGAGATATACTTTTAAAAAGCCATAAACCAATAATTAAAAATTATTGAACACTGACCCGTGCAGTCATCCCCGTTTGATAAGGCGTACTGCTGTAACCATTATAGATTTGGCCATTTGTTGGTTGAAAGGTATCTTCAACATTCGGTATTGTTCGAATAATCGCTTCTTGGTTGTCATAAAAAGTAATTGTGTAATTACAATTACGCGCTTGGTTGGCTGTTGTCGTGTAGTCGAATCGCAACCACGCTTCTGGATCTCCGGCTGGATCTTTTTCTACTGCGATTTTACCAATCTTGATAATGTCTTTACATAAATTTTTATTATCAGATGTGTTTTCTTTTATATTGCTCGACGAATTACCTTTTTGAAGTACAGAATAGCCGACTCCACCAATTCCAACAACCACAATCAACGACACTACAACGCTCAACGCTAGATGTGCAAGGATAACATTTTTAACTTTCAACCACATATTCTATTAATGATTATATACCGTCAGAAACACTAACAACAAACATTTTTAATACTTTATAAAAACTACCTAAGCTTTCTAAATCAATCCACTCTTCCTCGCTGTGATGACCGCCGCCGTTAGGCCTTAATACAATAACTGGAATTTTATTCTCTGAAAAAAATCGAGCGTCAGAACTTCCGTGAGTAAAAGTTGGTTTAATGTCGATGCCATTTTGTTTGGCGATATTTATAAATTTACGTACATAACTATTATTTTCGTCAGTTTTCAATGGATAGCCTGAAATAATTTTCTCTATTTCAATTTTTCCAGATTTTTTCGCTACCTTTTTTATCAGCCTCAATATATCAGCTTCATTTTCACTAGACACAAATCTAATATCTAAGACAGCTTCGGCATAATCAGCTACTTGATTAGCTACTTCGCCACCAGATATTTTGCCGACATTGAAAGTGTTACAGTAATGTTCCTGTCCTCTTTTGTAATAATTTTCATCAAAGGTTTTATTGCCTTTTAGTGCCTGTAGAAAATCTACTAAATTATCGATCGCGCTTTCCCCTAACCAAGGCTTGGAACCGTGAGCCGATTTTCCCTTGGATTTTACTTTTATCTGCAATATACCTTTGGATTCAGTTATCAATTCCCAATTTGTACCACCATCTGGCAAAACACATATTTCAGAACTATATTTCTCTTCATTTAACAGAAAGTTGACTCCATTATGACCACCAATCTCTTCGTCGGTAGTTATCATTATTCCCAAATCAAGTTTTGGTAATTCCGCCTTCAATTCAATTAATAATTTCAGATAACAAGCAATGGCGTACTTCATATCAAAAACACCTCGCCCGTATAGTTTTCCATCTTTAATTACTGGCTTAAAAACATTTTCACTGCCCTTTACGACGTCCAAATGAGCAGAAAGCATAATTTTGGGAGTTTTAGTTTTTTGAGTTGTAATAATCAATGACTTAAAACCATTTTTTTTATGCCTTTTAACATAGACGGGTAGATCTTTGATTTTATTTTCAATCCACATCAAAGCTTCTCCATTTTCTTTGAAATCTTTGGAGATAGTTCTAAATTCAATTAATTTTTTCAGATATTCTTCTAACATAATGGTATCCTAATTTTAGCATTAGTTGAGATAGGGAGTGAAGTCGTGATAGACTTCACTCCCTTTGTTGTCACCGGCATTATTGCAGCGGTGAATCAATAGGCCAGAGCGCCAAAAAAAGCGTCTGAGGCCCCGTGAATCCGAAGGTTCGGCCGCACGTTGTAGCATCCGCCCATGCAAACCCACTCGCTTGAACGGGGATCAAATCCATAGAAGATTCTATAAATCATCATCCCGTCCTCATGCGCGATAGGGTCAACCAGCGGCTGACAATACATCTTGCCTGCTTTAGACAAAGTCCGAACAATTCTGGACTTCGTCGAGCTCCCGTTTCGTTTTTTGATTGGGTCCCAGATTTCCAATCCCCTTGCTTTGCTTCCTTGGCAAGGCTTAATAACGAAAGGTGAGTCCCACGGCAGATCGAATTCATCAGAAACCGTTTTCCACCAGCCAAAACTTTCTCCGTATATCTTGTTACCCTTTTCGGCTAACGATGATACGGAGCGATTGATGAACCGATGAAACTCGGTTTCTTCGGGTTCTGCCCGAATGATTAGTAAATCAGAGTTCTTAACCTGCTGTGGGGTAACGATTTCTCGCCACAGGTAATCATCACCGGCACCCTGACGGGCATCGGAAACAAGAACCTTAAACTCCGGCCAAACCTTGGTCAGCTTTTCGAGGTTTCCAGCGAAAGAGTCGGAAAACTTTGCAGTAATTCCTACACCCGCCGGTCTTTCTTCTATCTCGAAGAAATGAAAACGATCGCCAATTGGAACCCCTTCCACCCTTACGATGAATGAGGGGATGCCGAATTCATTTTGAATCCAGCTTTTTTCTTTGGGAAATACATGTGCCCATTTAGACAGAGCCTTTTTACCGGCATCTGCAATCCATTCGGGCAGTTGGATAACTTCTTCAGCCACCCTGACTTCCCACTTCTGTCCAACAAAAATGCTTTTTAATTCAGTCATCTTCATTCTCCTTTTTGATGGTCGTTGTCTTCCGTAGAAGATAAATTGTCTCGAAAAACCAAAATGTAAATGTACTTAAAAACCGATCCCCTGGGAGAGATCGGTTTATTTCTATCTGGAAGGATTTTTATTCATTCTGGACACAGACAAACCGATCTCTTTTCGTAAAGAGCATAAAGATAATCCAGAGATATGATGTTGTGATGGTTTGTGTGTACATATTATTGATTGCTTTCGTTTAATTTAAAAAACCGACCTCGGGTTGAGATCGGTTTATGTTTATCTAGAAATTATTTTATTGTTTAATTCTGGGTAAATACAAACCGATCTCTTTTAATAAAGAGAATAGCGAGCATCCAGAAATACATAGCTACTACGGTTTGTTTATTCATAACGTATATAAGTTAACTTCATATTCTAAATTGTGTCAACACTTGTATTTAATTAATCTTTTTTACCGGCATTTGATCCAGCCACGTAACCAGTAGACCAACATAATTGCAACGAGAATCCGCCAGATGGCCTATTGATGTTCAATAAATCACCAGTGACAAAAAGATTATTAACCTTCTTTGATCGCATAGTTTTCATGTCTACTTCAGTTAGCGGTAACCCACCATCAGCAACTATAGCCCTATCCAAACCCATCAGTCCAGTAATTGTAATCGGCAAAGCCTTGAATAAATTGACTATCTTTTTTCGATTATCTTTTGTTACTGAATGGACTTTTGTTTCCATATCCATATGTTCAGAAAGTAATAACAATACTCCTTTAGACATCCCCGCCGGCACTAGATCACTAACGATATTCTTACACGTTTTGTTTTTATTTATATCAAAAATACTAATTATTTGACGTTCTAGATCTGCAAAATCTATTCTCGGAAACATATCGATCTGGGCAGTAACAATTCCTGTAGGTAGTAGTTTCGAAACCTTTGATGCACTATTAAGAATTAACGGTCCAGAAATACCAAAATGAGTAAACAATAACTTGCCATTCAATTTAAATTCTTTTTCACCATCAACAAAAAAAGTTATCTTCATATCTTCCAGCGATATGCCCGACAGTTCCTTCGCCCAACGTTCTTTAACTGCAAGAGGTACTAGACTCGGAGTTGAATTGGCGACTGTGTGTCCTAGCTGTTTTAGCCATTTATAACCATCACCTGTCGAGCCAGTTTCTGGATGCGATACACCGCCGGTAGCAAAAATAAATTCCGAAGCCATCAGTACTTCTTCTCCACACAAAATAGATTCAATACTATTGTCTTTAGTTCGCACATCCGAAACCGCACACCCAGTTCGCACCTCTACATTACCCTGACGCATATAATCAGCTAAAAACTGCACAACATCAACTGCGCTTTGCGATTTTGGAAATACCCGATTATACGCCTCAATTACCAAAGGCAATCCATGTGAGTTAAAGAAATCAAATGCATCTTTTTCTCCAAACTGAGCAAAAAGCGAATACAAAAACTGCTTTGAACTACCATATTTTTCCGCAAGCATATGTTCATCTTCTATAGCGTTCAATATATTACAGCGACCATTACCAGTTATAAGCACTTTGCTGCCAAGCTGTTTATTTTTCTCAAGCAAAAGCACGCTAAGTCCGCGCTCGCCAGCACGCCCAGCCGCTATCATCCCTGATGCGCCACCGCCAACAACTATAAGATCATATTTTTTTGTCATTATTATATTAAAAGCATAACACCGACACGGCACTTTTCGCTATTGTATATCTGATTGAGAACTAGTTATAATATAAACAAGATACCGAAGAGAGGCACAATCCACAGTAAATGGCGACAGAAAAAGGCGATAAATTTCAATCATCTGTGGGGGGCGATTTTTCTCGTGCTCATCATCTTTTACCCGAGAACCAATGCGCCGAAGATATCTTTTATATCAAGAATCTGTTCGAGACTCGCAGTAGATTAAATTTAGAAATAGAACACGACCTTATGCCGTGGCAATCTGAGTGCCTAGAAAAAATAAAACACGAAAGAAACGTGATTTTATCCTCACCGACCGGCTCGGGCAAGACCCGCGTCTTTTTGGAATGGGCAAACATCAGAAAATTCGACAAAGAGAATGGTGGTCGCAAACACACAACCTACATTACCGCACCCGTAAAAGCTTTATCCAACCAACGTTTTCGTGAACTCGACAAACAGGGCTATAATGTCGGTCTTGAAACTGGTGATATCAAAAACGTCCCAAATGGAGCTGATTATATTTGCTGCACCCAAGAAATCTATACCAACAAATATCTTAACGACCAAGACGCTTCGCTTATCATGGATGAGTTTCACTATGTTTTTGAGGATGGTAATCGCGCTCGAACTTATATAGATTCCCTGTATGGTTCTAAGGCAAGGAATATATTGCTAGCGTCGGCCACCTTCGGCAACACCGATCAGCTTAAGGGCTATGTTGATAAAGTATCCGAGCGTGATACCTATAACTACGAGAATAAAGAGCGTATTACTGAATTAGAGTATAAAGGCAGGATTAATCCCGAAAATATTCGCGATGCTTTGGTTGTAACTTTTTCTGCTAAAAATTGTCGAGATATTGCTGGCTCGCTTTTTCACACTCGAGAAGAAAAGGACAAAAACGAAACGGCTATCATTAATGACATCGCGGCAAGAATGAAAGTCAAGAACATTGACCTGCTGGCGCTTTGCAAGCGCGGCGTATCTTATTATTATGGTGCGCTGCTACCAAAAGAAAAGTTGATGGTTGAGCTACTCTTTGAAAAACGCCTGATTGATGTGGTTATCGGGACTGACGCCTTGGCACTCGGCGTTAATTTTCCGGTTCAAAAAGTAGTTTTTGCCCAATTAGCCAAGTATTATGACGGCCCTATCAGTAAAAATCTATTTGAACAGCTATCCGGACGCGCCGGTCGTAAAGGATATTTCGATAAAGGCGAGGTTTATTTTTGTGATTTTGGTGTAGAAAATAAGGAATTCAGTATTGATAAATTATT
>Ga0334722_10001171_pt1 | contig 33942 bp, 26 predicted proteins | sample C3_bottom_MG_FD_207210 | JGI IMG/M metagenome (GOLD analysis project Ga0334722, IMG submission 207210) | Sediment microbial communities from Yellowstone Lake, YNP, Wyoming, USA - C3_bottom | ecosystem: Environmental > Aquatic > Freshwater > Lake > Sediment | place: USA: Wyoming | collected... | reverse complement strand
CTGGCATGGCCGAGGACCGTCCCAAGACCGATCGTTCCGTTCTCGAGAAGGCGCGCGAACAGACGAAAGAGCCGGACCTGTTCAGCGTCATCCTCCTCAACGACGACTACACCACGATGGAGTTCGTGGTGCAGGTGCTGGAGTCCATCTTCAACAAGGGTCCGGCCGAGGCGTTCCGCGTCATGATGCAGGTGCATACGCAGGGCCAGGGCTTGTGCGGCACGTATCCCTGGGACATCGCCGAAACCAAGGTCGACACCGTCCACGAACTGGCTCAGGACAGCGGTTTCCCTCTCCGCGCCATCATCGAAAAGGCGTAACCGGCGGCCGCCTGCCGGCGTCCTACAGATGAAGGGTTGCGCCGCCTTCGCTCGTCGGCGAAGTCTCCGCAGCCGGTATACTGTACCCATCGAAAGGACTCCCCTGTGTTCAGCGCGTCGGTAGAGATGCTGTTACACGTCACGTATCGCGAAGCGGTGTCGCGCCGCCACGCCCACCTGACACTGGAACACCTGCTGTACGTCATGGCTCACGACGTCGAGGGCGAGAAGATTCTCGCGGCCTGCGGCGCCGACCTGGGCAGGCTCCGCCGGGAACTCGACACGTTTCTGCGCGAACGCATCGAGCAGCTGCCGATCGGCTCCGACAAGGAGCCGGAGCAGACGCTCGCCTTCCGGCGGACGCTGCAAGCGGCGGTGCTGCACGTGCAGAGTGCCGGGCGCGAGGAGGTCCGCGCCGGCGACATCCTCGCGGCGCTCATGCAGCAGGCGCGGTCGTACGCCGCGACGCTGCTCGGGGCGCACGGGATTACGCGTCTCGACGTGCTGAACTACATCTCCCACGGCGTGAGCAAGGTGGCCGCGCCGCCGCCGAACAACCAGAACGCCAGCCCCGAGTCCGAAGGCCAGCAGGCCGCGCCACAGACCGACGACGCGCAGCCCGCCCCGGTAGACCCGCTGTCGGCCTACGCGCTCAACCTGTCGGACCGCGCACGGGCGGGCAAGCTCGATCCGCTCGTCGGGCGCTCGGCGGAACTGCATCGCACGCTGGAAATCCTCTGCCGACGCCGCAAGAACAACCCGGTGTTCGTCGGCGATGCGGGCGTGGGCAAGACGGCGCTGGCCGAAGGGCTGGCCCAGCGCCTCCTGGAAGACGACGTGCCGGACCCGCTGAAGGGCGCGGAGATCTTTTCGCTCGACACCGCTGCCCTGCTGGCCGGCACGCGCTTCCGCGGAGATTTCGAGGAGCGTTTCAAGGCCGTCATCACGGCACTCGAAGCCCGGCCGCTGCCGATCCTCTTCATCGACGAGATCCACTCGACCGTGGGCGCGGGGGCCACCACGGGCGGCACGCTCGATCTCGCCACGCTCATCAAGCCGGTGCTCACGTCCGGCGAGCTGCGCATCGTGGGCTCGACGACGTTCGAGGAATTCAAGCACATCGAGAAGGACCGCGCGCTGGCGCGCCGCCTGCAGAAGGTGGTGGTCGACGAACCGTCGATCGACGAGAGCGTCCTGATCCTGAAGGGCCTGCGGGGCCGCTACGAAGAGCACCACAACGTGAAGTACGCGGACGACGCGCTCGACGCGGCCGCCAAGCTCGCCAAGCGGCACCTGCGGGACTACAAGCTCCCCGACAGCGCGATCGACATCATCGACGAAGCGGGCGCGCGGTTGCGCCTGATGCCGCCGGCCGCCGAAGCGCCCACCGGCCCGCGCTCGGTCTCGGCCGATGACGTCGAGGTCGTGGTGTCGCGCATGGCGCGGATCCCGGAGAAACAGGCCAGCGCCTCGGACCGCGAGCGGCTGCGGACGCTCGAGGAATCGCTCCGCCGGGTGGTGTTTGGCCAGGACGAGGCCGTCCACATGGTGACGGGCGCCATCAAGCGTTCCCGGGCGGGCCTGGGCCAGCCGGAGCGGCCGGCCGGGTCCTTCCTGTTCACCGGGCCCACTGGCGTCGGCAAGACGGAACTGGCCAAGCAGCTGGCCATTCACCTCGGCAACGAGTTCATCCGCTACGACATGTCGGAGTACATGGAGAAGCACGCCGTCGCCAGGCTGATTGGCGCGCCGCCCGGGTACGTCGGCTTCGAGCAGGGCGGGCTGCTGGTAGACGCGGTCCGCACGCACCCGTACGCGGTCGTCCTGATGGACGAGATCGAGAAGGCGCACCCGGATGTCTTCAACATCCTTCTTCAGGTGATGGACCATGCGACGCTCACCGACAACATGGGCCGGAAGGCCGACTTCCGGCAGGTGATCGTCATCATGACGTCCAATGCAGGGTCGCGCGAGATGAACGCGTCGCTCATTGGGTTTGGCGGCGCGGGCAGCAACGTCGGCGCCACGCGGCACAAGGCCGCGAAACTGCGGGCGAAGGAAGCGGTCGAGCGCATCTTCTCACCTGAGTTCCGGAACCGGCTCGACGCTACGGTGAACTTCAACCCGCTCTCGGCTGCCGTCATGGAGACCATCGTCGAGAAGTTCATCATGCAGCTCGAGGCGCAGTTGAGCGAACGGATGGTCGCCATCACGCTGGAGCCGGAGGCGCGAAGCTGGCTGGCGCAGAAAGGGTACGACCCGCAGTACGGGGCGCGCCCGCTGGCCCGCGTGGTCCAGACCGAAGTGCGCGACAAGCTCACCGACGAGATCCTCTTCGGCGCCCTCGAGCACGGCGGCACGGTGAGGATCGGCCTGGTGGACGATAACCTGGCGTTTGCGTACGAGGCCGCCACGCCGCAAACGGCGCCGGCGCAGCCGCCCAACGCGCCGGTCGCGTAGCGGCGGCAGGCGCCGGAGTACTCCTGGGGCATGACAGACAAGGATCGAGAGATTCGCGTGGTCGATCGGCGATGGTGGGCCCGCGGCGACGCGGCCCCCGGCGCGGAGGACGTCCAGCCCGTCGACAAACCGTCGTACGTCCAGGAACTGGAGCAGCGCCTGGCTGCCAAGGACGAGGAACTGCGCAGCACGATCGCCAAGTACCGGGACGCGTCCAACGAGTTCGACCAGGGGCGCTTGCGGATGCGCCGCGATCTGGCGAAAGATCTGGAGCGCACGAGGCGCTCGATGCTGGCCGACCTCCTCGAGGTCGTGGACAACCTCGACCGCGCGATCGCGGCGGGCGAGCAGTCCGGCCGCGACCCTGCCCTGCTGCAAGGGGTCACGCTGGTCCGCACGCAGTTCCTGGCCAAGCTCGACGGGCTGGGCGTCCGGCGCGTCGAGGCGATCGGCGAGCGATTCGACCCGAACGTCCACGAAGCGGCCGCAGCCGTGCCCACGGAGGACGGTTCGCAGGATGGCAGGGTGGTCGGCGTGATTCGGCCCGGCTACGCGATCGGCGACGACTTGTTGCGACCGGCCGTCGTGGCCGTCGCCAGGCTTGGTGGGAAGGGGATGTGATGAAGCGGATGCGACGTGCGACACTCCTGGGAACGGCGGCAACCCTCCTCCTGCTGGCAGGCATCCCGACGTTATGCGCCGCGCAGCCTGCGGCCGCGGGAAAGGTGGCACGCGTGGACAAAGCGAAGTACGGCGTGACGAAGGACGGAGCCGCCATCGACATCTACACGATGACGAACAACTCCGGTCTGACGGCCAAGGTCATCACGTTCGGGGCGCTGCTGACCGAACTGCTCGTGCCGGACCGCGACGGCAAGCTGGCCGACGTGGTGCTGGGATTCAAGTCCCTCGACGGCTACGAAGGCACGCAGCCGTACTTCGGCGGGACGATTGGGCGCGTGGCGAACCGGATCGCCAAGGGCAAGTTCAAGATCGGTGGACAGGAATACACGCTCGCCACCAACAACGGGCCCAACCACCTCCACGGCGGCAACAAGGGCTTCGACAAGCGCGTCTGGAGAGCGCAACTCGTCCCCGCCATCGACGGCGTCGCCGTGAAGTTCACGTACGTCAGTCCGGACGGCGAGGAGGGGTACCCGGGCACGCTGACGGCGTCAGTCACGTACACCTTGACGAACCGGAACGAGTTGCGGCTCGACTACACGGCGACCACGGACAAGACCACACCGATCAACCTCACCAACCACAGTTACTTCAACCTTGCCGGCGAGGGAAACGGCGACATCCTCGGTCACGAGGTGATGCTGATGGCCGACCGGTACACGCCGGTTGACGACACGCTGATTCCGACGGGCGACATCGCGTCCGTGCGCGGCACGGTCATGGACTTCACGCGCTCGACGGCCATCGGCGCGCGGATCGCGGACGTGCCTGGGGCGGCGCCAGGCGGCTACGATCACAACTACGTCCTGAACCACGGAGGCGGCGTGCTCGCGCTGTCGGCCACCGTGCGTGAACCGTCGTCGGGCCGGATGATGGACGTGCTGACCACCGAACCCGGCATCCAGTTCTATACCGGCAACTTCCTCGACGGAACGAACACCGGCAAGGCGGGCGTCGCCTACAAGCAGCACTTCGGGTTCTGCCTGGAGACGCAGCACTTCCCCGACTCGATCAACCACCCGGCGTTTCCGCCCGCGGTGCTGGACCCGGGCCGGACGTTCAAGTCGACGACGGTGTATCGGTTCTACGCGCGGTAGGGAGAGGAAGGCCGGGGCCTGGGATCGCCAGGCTCCAGCCTGGCATCCGCGACATGACTTCAACGACCCGACAGGCGCTGATTGCCGGCGGACTCAGCCTCATCGTTCCGGGGCTGGGACAGATCGTCAACCGCGCCTGGACCGTCGGCGTGTTCTGGATGGTGATGACGGTGCTGTTCTGGTATTCGAGCCGGTCGTGGCTCTGGTTTGTACCGCATGCGCTCGCGGCAATCACGGCCTACTGGGGCGTCCAGCGGCTGCACCCGGACCAGCGCCCGCGCCGGCCCAGGCATCGACGCTAGAAGGGCGAGAATCCGCTCTCCCCCATCTGATCCTCGCGCACGAGGTTGAACAGGTGCTGCAGCGCGTCATAGTGCTGCGATTCCCAGGTCGCCAGGAACGTGTAGAACTCCTTCACTTCCTTGTCCGTGGCCTGCTTCGCTGCGGTCGTGAAGTACTTGATCGCGTTCGTCTCGAGCGTCATGCCGATCGACAGCACGGCCAGTTCGAACTGCGCACCTGCCGCCTGTTCCCGGAACCTGCCGGTGAACACCTGCGACGACAGCGCGTCCGCGCCCGGAATGCGCCCATCGGTACGAAATGCCTGGACGCCGCGCTCGTCGTAGTTCTTGGCCACGGACTTGAGAAACGCCTGGTGCTGCACTTCGTCGGACGCCAGCTTGGCGAACAGCTCCTGGACCGCCGGCTTCTGCGCCCGCTCGGCGGTCATCGAGTAGAACGTGTAGCCGTCGGTCTCGATCTGATAGGCCTTCCCGACGATCTCGAGCATCGTGTCGCGGTTGTCACTCATGATGGCCTCCAAGTTCTGGTTGCCGGGGCTGAAGCCCCGGCCTACATCGTGTGGACCTGCCGCCCCGGCCTACATCCTGAAACGGCACTCACGCAGGAACCGCCACGAGTTTCTCGACCACCTCGGCCAGTTCCTCGGCCGACATGATCATGCCGCCGACGCGGCCGAAGAACTCCACGGGACGGCGGCCGGCAACGATGGCGCGCACATCTTCCACCATCTGCCCGGTCGAGAGTTCCGTGACGAGGATCTTGTCGGCGCGATCCGCCACTGCTGCCAGCGCCTCCGCGGGGTACGGATAGAGCGTCACCGGGCGGAACAGGCCCACCTTCAGTCCCTTGGCGCGCAGCGTGTCGATCGATGTCCGGGAAATTCGGGCAACGGACCCGTACGCGACGATCAGCACGTCCAGCCGCTCGTCGGCAAGGTAGGTCTCGTGCCGGACCTCCTTCTGCATCGCCTGGTACTTCCTGGCGAGGTCCCAGTTATGCCGCTCGAGGTCCTCGGGGTTCAGGTACAGCGAGTTGATGATGTTCGGCTGACGTCCGCGCGCGCCCGTCGTCGCCCACGGCTTGGCAGGCAGGTCTTCGGGCTCGATGTGGCGTTTGAACTCCACCGGCTCCATCATCTGGCCGATCAGACCGTCCGCCAGGATCATGACCGGCGATCGATAGTGATCCGCGAGGTCAAAGGCCTCCATCATCAGGTCCGCCGCTTCCTGCACGGTGGACGGCGCGAGCACCAGCATCTTGTAGTCGCCGTGGCCGGCACCCTTCGTGGCCTGGAGGTAATCGGCCTGTGAGGGCAGGATGCCGCCGAGGCCCGGGCCCGCACGCATGATGTTGACGAACACCACGGGCAGTTCGGACGCCGCGATGTAGGACATCGCTTCCGCCATCAGCGAGATCCCCGGGCTCGACGACGACGTGAAGCAGCGGCAACCGGCGCCGGCCGCGCCGTACAGCATGTTGGACGCCGCCACCTCGCTTTCGGCCTGCACGAAGGTGCCGCCGACCTGGGGCAGCCGACCGGACAGATATTCAGGGATTTCGTTCTGCGGGGTGATGGGATAGCCGAAGAACAGCCGGCAGCCTGCCTGGACCGCCGCTTCGCCAATCGCCTCGCACCCCTTCATCAACTTCTTTGCCATATCCACTCCGGGAGTGTTGGTGCCAACGAACACTTCGTGCCATGGCCGGCAACCACTCCGGGAGTGGTTGTCGGCGATCTAGCCGACGAGTTGCCCCGCGCGCGCGCGGCCGATGGCAAATCCCTTGTCGAGGCACACGTGATTCAACTGAACGATCTTCGGCCGGCCAGCAAAGGTCTCGGCCAGCGTGTTCTTGACCAGGTCGAGTTCAACCAGGCCCGACGCGCCAATGAACGCGCCGAGTGCCACCATGTTGGCCGCCTTCGGGCTGCCGGCCTCCTGCGAGATCTCGTTGGCGGCCACGGGCACGACGATCAGGTCCTTGCGTGAGGCCTCGCGATTGATGAGGCTCGTGTTCACGACGAGGATGCCGCCCGGCCGGACCGCCGGCTCGAACTTGTCGATCGACTGCAAGTTGAGGACGATCGCGCCGTGCGGGCTGCGGGAGATGGGCGAGCCCACCTGCCGATCCGAGAGCACCACCGTGCAGTTGCACGTGCCGCCGCGCATCTCGGGCCCGTAGGCCGGCATCCAGGTGACTTCCAGCCCGGCCTTCATGCCGGCGTACGCGAGCAGTTTGCCGATCAGCAGCACGCCCTGCCCACCAAACCCTGCCAGGATGACTTCGTTGTACATGCAATCCTCCGGACGCGCCCGTCAGTGCGCCGCTTCGGGCGTCTTCACGTCGCCCACCGGGAAATACGGCAGCATGTTCTCTTCCAGCCAGTGGCACGCGTCGTCCGGCTGCTGCCCCCAGCCCGTCGGGCACGTCGACACCACTTCGATGAGCGAGAAGCACACCTTGTCGATCTGGTACTTGAACGCCTTCCGGATCGCCTTCTTGGCGTTCATGATGGCCTTGGGCTCGTGCACCGCCACCCGCGCCAGGAACGCCGGCGTGCGCAGCGTCGAGAGCAATTCGACGACGCGAATCGGGTACCCGGCCAGCGAGACGTCGCGGCCCGTCGGGCACGTGGTGGCCACCTGGCCGGGCAGCGTGGTCGGCGCCATCTGGCCGCCCGTCATGCCGTAGATCGCGTTGTTGACGAAGATGACCGTGATCTTCTCGCCGCGGTTGGCGGCGTGAATGGTCTCGGCCATCCCGATCGACGCCAGGTCGCCGTCGCCCTGGTAGGTGAACACCACCAGGTCCGGCTGGCCGCGCTTGATGCCGGTCGCGACGGCCATCGCCCGGCCGTGCGACGCCTGGTGCATGTCGCAGTTGAAGAAGTCGTACGCCAGCACCGAACAGCCTACCGGGGCCACGCCCACGGTGTGCTCGCGGATGCCCAGTTCCTGCACCACTTCGCCCACCAGCCGGTGAATGACGCCGTGGGTGCATCCCGGGCAGTAGCTAAACGGCTTGGTCGTCAGCCCGTCGGTGCGGACGGTCGTCTTCCCCTTGTTCTCGACCTGGACCGCCGTGTCCGGGCACACCAGCAGGCAGTAGCGGCAGCCGTTGCAGTCGTCGAGGCGCTCCACCTTCGGGAAGAAGTACCCCTTGGCATTGATGTCTGTCGACATCGCCAGCACGTCCTCGGGGCACGCGTGCACGCAGAGTTCGCATCCTTTGCAGCGATCAACGTCAATGATGGGCGTAGGCACTCGTCACCTTCCTAGACAACGCTCGACCGCCGGCGCATGCCGGTCGGGCGGGATTCGGTTGGGGGTGTCATCTGGCGCGTCAGCCGCAGGAGCGGCCAATCGCGATGATTGATCGACGCCGCGCCGCCGGTGAGGTCACCGGCCATCGCGGCCCAGAACCGCACGGGCAGCCCGGTCTCCGCGCTGACGGCCGCGGCCAGATCGAGGCCGGCTGTCAGGATGTCGGGCGTGGTTTCGTGCATCAGGTGCGTGTTGGCAATCAGCGCAGCGACTGCCAACTTCGACGCCTGCTCAACGCCACGCAGCATCTTGACGATGCTCGGCACGTCCTCGGCAAACGGCCGGTTGCCGTTGACGACGAACAGTACGTCGGTCACGGCGGGGTCGGTGAGGCCCGGAATCGCGCCCAACACTCGGGCCCCGACGTCGGCCCCCCCCGCATCGATGATGACGCGGCGCTCTCGTGCCTGCGCCTGCGCCACAGCACCTGCGACCTCCGGGACCAGGATCGGGAGATCCGCGTAAAACTGATCTCCGCCTGGCGCCACCAGTTCCACGCCCTTGGCGAGGAATTCGTCCCTGAGCAGCCGCGACCTGAAGTACGGCTTCACCAGGTCGGCGTCCACAACCGAGACCCGGTCGCCCCGCGCCGCCATGGCCAGCGCAAGGTTGACGGCAATCTCCGTCTTTCCGGCACCAAAATGTCCCACGAGCACCGTCACCGGCGCGTTGAGGACATCCAGGGCTGGCGGACACACGGTGGCAAGAGCCATAGAGTCGGTCGAAAAATGGTCGCGTATGCTTCGGTCGAACTGAACCGAGGCGAGAATGCGGCCGAAATCAGGCAGGCCCGCATCTGCGAGCGAGCGTCGGGGGACTGGCACGCAGCATAACACGCCAGGAACCCGGGCTGCCGGTTCAGCAGCCAGGGGAGGCGGCACCGGAAATCCGCCACTCCCAACTGTTTCAGTAGGAATAAAGCAAAAGACGGGCCGAGTACCGCGATTACCTGATCACGCCGGAGTCGAATACGCGGCCGTCGAGGCCAATCGCCTCGAACGTCACGCGCGGACCCGACACCGTAATGAGCAGGTAATGGTAAGTCGAGGCAAACGACTGGACGCTCTTCGCCCACGGCACGTTCTCGTCCTGCGCGTAGAACGGCGCGCCGGCCCCGCCACTGACGATCTGAACGAACGGCTTGGTCACCGCCTTTGCCACGGCGCCATCGACCTGGAGGCGCCCGTAGACGTGCTCGTGACCGGCCAGAACCGCAACCACGCCGTACTTCGACAGGATGGTCAGGTACCGGTCCCGCATCGCGACCACGTCGCCGCTGGGTTGCGCCGGGTCGTTCAGCCCGCGCCACCACATCCCGTCACCCGCGTGGCCGCCAATCGGCAACGGCGGTTCGTGCTGCATGACAAAGACGTGCGCGAGGCCACGCTTGCGAGCCGCGGCCAGGTCCTGCTCCAGCCACGCCAGCTGATTGGCCATGAGGTAGCCCTCACGATTGCCGCCGAGCAGCTTCCAGACCAGGCCGGTCTCGCGAGAGGCGCCGCCATTCGTGAACCAGTAGTCGCTATCCAGCATCACGAAGTGGCTATTGCCGTAATCGAAGGAATACACCACGCCTTTGTAGGGCGGACCCGTCACGCCGTCGCGCGTTTCCGGCTGGGGGCCATTGCCGGGATTGACGAAATGTGCGGCGAACTCCGCTTCCGCAGACCCGTCCCCAACGCGGGCGGTCGCGTACCGTACGTTGGCGGCATCCAGGTAGAACCGCTGCAAGCCCTCGTGATTGCCCATCCCCTCGTAGATTGGCATCGAGTGCGCCACCGGATCGTTGACGTGCTTCCACGTGCTGAACATCATCCGCTGGTTTTCCACACTGGACGTCGGGCCGTTCACCAGGTCGCCGGCGAACACGCCAAAGTGCGCGCCACGCCGGTATCCGTCCGCGAACAGTTTCGGGGTCACGTCCGCGTTGACGCCATTGAAATTGGCAAACGCCCCGCCGAGGGATGCCCGGCCGTCGGATTCAAACACGAACTTGAACTCAGTGCCGGCCGCAACGGCGGCCCGGAACGGATAGAGCTTGCCCGTGTGCACCACCCGGCCGTCGCCCGGGTCGGCCAGCAGGACGCGATAGCGGTACCGCGCGCCGGCTTTGAGCCCGTTGACCGTGACGACGGGATGCAGGGACGGCGCGGCCTTGAAGTCGGCAATCTTCTGACCGGGCTCAGTCGCCGACCACAGCTCCACCCGTCCGGCGACCGGCTGATCGGCATTCCACGAGACGAGCACGGAGGTCGTCGTGACCTGGTCAACGACCGGCCCGAGCACGATGGACGGCCGTTTCTCGTACTGGCCCTTCATCGACGCGGCATGGAAGCGGGTTTCGAAGTACCGTGCCGCGCCGGTGCGCGAGTCGTACAGCTCGAGGCGCACGTACACGTCACCTTCGCGCAGGCCCGAGGCATCCGCCTTCGGCCACCAGGACTCAACCGACTTCACGCTCGCGGCCAGGCGATGACTGGTGGCGGGCTCCTTGAGCGTTTCCTTCACCGCCGCCGGAAAGAACGGCGTGTCGAGCGCGGTGGACGGGTTCAACACGCCCACGTACAGCCGACACGCCGGCGTGGGCACGGCGGTGTCGAAGGCCACGTCCAGCGCCCCTTCCGGCCGGATCCCGATTGTCGGCGGGGCCAGGACCAGGCGATCGTCCTGCTCGGTCGGCTTCAGGTCCGCGATACTGGTTGGCAGACTCTGGGCCTGCGCCGACAGCGGCGCCAGCGCCCCGACGTCGGTCGCAAGCCAGGCCAGCATCGCTGACGCACTTGCCACCGCCGCCACACCCGCAAACAGCCATCGACGCTCGATCTGCATCACGCCTCCAATCCCCATGATAACCTCTGCCGCATGACGATGCTCTGGCACATCTTCGTGGTGTTCACACGCGTGGCGATGTTCTCGTGGGGCGGCGGCCCGGCCTCGCTGGCGCTGATGCAGCGGGAAACGACGGCAGCCGGCTGGGTGACGCCCGCCGAGTTCGCCGACGCCGTCGCCGTGGGCAACGCGCTGCCCGGCCCTATTGCGCCGCAAGTCTCGGCGTTCGTGGGTTACAAGCTGGCCGGCACGGCTGGCGCCGTGGCGGCCGCTGCAGGCACCGTGCTGCCGACCACGGTGCTGATGCTGGTCATGGTCGTCTTGTTCTTCGGCATCAAGGACAGTCCCGCCGTCGCTGCCATGCTGAAAGCGGTGCGCCCGGTGGTCATCGGCCTGCTGCTGTGGACGGCCTACGACATGGCGCTGACGGTGTTCGGCGTGCAGGAGTCTGGCTGGGTGGGAGCCGTCACGGGCGGGTGGGACCGCGTCCTGGTCTGTGTGGCGGCCTTCGCGGTGCTGACGCTGACGCGCGTGAACCCGGCGTTCGTTATTCTTGGGGGCGCGGCCCTCGGCCTGGTCGTGTACCGCTAGGCGATCCTCCGCTCGCGTCTGGCAGTTCGAACGCCTTGTCCAGGCGGCTCGTCAGCGACTCGTAGCGCGCCTCGAGCGCGTCGAGTTCGCGCTGATACTCGTCGGCATTCAGTTCGCCCCGGTCACGACGAGCGTCCACGAGCCGCCGCTGGTTGTCGAACCAGCGGTCCGGGTCGAAATTGTAGGTCATCCCCTACTGCTTCGACAGCGGCCTGGTCGGGATGTCGGGATACACCCGGGCTCCAGGCTGCGCAGGCGCCCCGGGCTGCGCTGCCACCGGAGGCACCTTGCCCCGGTTCATCAGCCAGTACGCGACCGCGGCCACGCCGCCCGCCATCACCAGCGTCGAGACCACCCGAATCAGCGCAAACACCCAGGCAATCCCGAGGCCGAGCGCCGCCCACTGCACCCACCAGTGCCCGGGGCTGGTCATCAGGTTGATGATGAACAGGAACACCAGGAGGATGGGGGCCTTGACCAGAAACACCGCCGAGCGCATGGTTCTGAACATCATCGTCTGCCCTCTCCCCTGAAATACGACCCGGGCCGCCGGAAGGTTGCAGGGTCCGGGGTCAGGACTCCAGGTTGGACGCGTTGAACACGGCCTTGGCCAGCGACGAGTAGTCTTCGTCGCCGAGGCCCGCGGCCATCAGCGCACTCACGTACTGCGAAACCAGGGCCGCCACCGGCGCCGACACCGCGAGTTCGTGCACGGTCTGCATCACGATGCCCAGGTCCTTGTGGTACAGCTTCGTCTTGAAGCCGGGCACGTAGTTGCCCTTCAGGATCCGCTCGCCGTGGACTTCGAGCACCCGGCTGGCCGCAAAACCGCCGAGCAACGCCTCCCGCACCTTGGCCGGATCGATGCCAGCCTTGCGAGCCATGGCGAACGCTTCGCTGACCGAGGCCAGTGCCCCGCCGATGCAGACCTGGTTGCACGCCTTGCAGACCTGGCCGGCGCCCGCCGGGCCGATGTGAACCACGCGATCCGGATTGCCCATGGCATTCAGGATCGGGCGAATCCGGTCCAGCGTCGCCGCGTCGCCGCCAACCATGATCGACAGCGAGGCATTGACGGCGCCAATCTCGCCGCCGCTGACGGGCGCGTCGAGCATCTGCACGCCGCGACCGGCTGCCGCGGACGCCAGTTCGCGTGCCACGGCCGGCGTGATGGTGCTCATGTCGACGATCACGCTGCCGGGCGCGATGCCCTCGAAGACGCCCTGTGGGCCTGCCACTACGGCGCGCACGTCCGGCGAGTCGGGCACCATCGTGATCACGACATCGCTTTGTCGCGCCACGTCGGCCGGGGTGGATGCCGCCCGGGCTCCGGCCGCGACCACCTCGTCGACCGGGCCGCGGCTCCGGCTCGCGACCGTCAACGCAAAGCCCTTCTTCAACAGGTTCTTGGCCATGGGCTTGCCCATCAGGCCCAGGCCGATAAAGCCCACTCTGTCCATGCAGCACCTCGTGTTCAGGGGAAAGGGGAAAGGCCAAAGGCGGAAGGCACACCGCCCCTTCACCCTTCGCCCTTCGCCCTTTCGCCCTTTCGCCGTTGCCCTTTGCCCTAGTACTTCAGATACACCGTCTTCCAATCCGTATAGAAATCCAGCGCGTTCGGGCCCTGTTCCTTCGGACCGAAGCTGGAGTCCTTGGTGCCGCCAAACGGCAACTGGTATTCGACGCCGGCGCTCGGCAGGTTCACCGTCACCAGGCCCGCGTCGATCCGGCTGACAAAATCGAACACACGGCCGACATCCCGGGTTTGAATCGACGCGGACAGGCCAAACGCCACATTATTGGCGATCCGCATCGCCGCGTCGAAATCGTCCGCCCGCAGCACGGCCAACACGGGTCCGAAGATCTCCTCCTGGGCGATGGCCATGCCTTCCTCGACATCGAGGAACAGGGTGGGCTCGACGAAGAACCCGCGATCGAGCGGCGGCGCTGTCAGGCGGCGCCCGCCGCAGGCAAGCGTGGCGCCTTCGCGCCGCCCGACCTCGATGTAGTGCAGCACGGTGTCGAGTTGCGCCTGATCGATGGCTGGTCCGACGTCGGTTGCCGGGTCGAGCCCAGACCCTACCTTCAACGCCCGCGTCCGTTCGACGAGGCGATCGACGAAGCGATCGTAGATGCCGCCTTCCACGATGACCCGGCTCGTCGCGGTACACTTCTGACCGGTCGACGCAAACGCGGCGTTGATGGTGTTGGCGACGGCCAATTCGAGATCGGCGTCGTTCAGCACCACCGTCGGATTCTTGCCCCCCATCTCGAGTTGGATCCGCAACCGTCGGCGAGCCGCCCGATCGTAGAGCATCCCGCCGACACTGCAGGATCCGGTAAACGACACCGCCTTCAGCGGCTCCGCATCCACCAGGGCGTCACCCAGTTCCCCGCCGGGCCCCATCACGAGATTGAGCACGCCTGCCGGCACGCCCGCCTCGACGAGCGCCTCCGCAAGACGCCACGCACTGATCGGGGCAGCCGACGCAGGCTTGATGACCACGGTGTTGCCGCTCACCAGCGCCGGCGCGATCTTCCACGCGGGAATGGCACTCGGGAAATTCCAGGGCGTCACGAGGCCGACCACTCCCAGCGGCTTCCGCACGGCAAAGGTGAATACGCGGTCGCGCTCGGACGGCGTCATCATGCCAGGCAGGCGTGCGCCCTCGCCCCCGAAGTAGCGGAAGATGTTGATGGCCCGCCGCACTTCACCCCGCGCCTCGGGAAGGGTCTTCCCTTCCTCCCGGGTCATGTCCAGCGCCACAGACTCGAAGCGGGCGTCGAGCAATTCGGCGGCCTTGAACAGGATGGCGCCACGCGCGGGGGCCGGCGTGGCTGCCCAGGCCGGGAAGGCCCGCCCAGCCGCGTCCACCGCGTGCTCGATGTCGGCCGCGCTGCCACGGGCGCACAGGCCGACCACTTCGGACGCGTCAGCCGGGTTGCGATTCTCGATCCAGCCCGAGCCGTCGACAAAGTGGCCGTCGATCAGATTGAGGAAACGATCGGACATCGGTGCTCCATCAGGCGTTAGGCGTTAGGCGGTAGGGGAAATGCGCTGTCACGCTGCCTTCCCTATCGCCTGGCGCCCAACGCCTAGCGCCTCTTCTCAAACTTCAAATGCCACACCCGGCCCGCGTAGATCTGCAGTCCCGTCACCGCACCCGCGGCGTCCCGTGTAAACCGATAGACGTTGCCGTCGGCTTCGAACGCATCCGGATACACCGGCTGAAGCGTGAGGCGCTGCGCCGGGCGAAAACGCAGCTTCAGCTGGTTGCCGTCCGTGTAGAACGTGTAGGTCACCGCCAACTCACGCGCGAAGAACTCGCCGGCAAACGCGTCCAGATCGGCTGGCACGGGCGCAAACGGGCGCTGGCGCTCCAGGGTGACCGGGCGTGTCCGGCCGTCGCGCTCGACGAGGCGAATCGCGGCAGTTCCCGCGGCCGGCCACCCGGGCTCCGCACTGCCGGGTTCCGGAAACACCGTGAACGCACGTTGCCCGTCACCCGTCGAGAACACGCCGACCGCGCTCGGCGCCAGGACCTGCGTCCCTACCCGAAGTGTCTGCTTGTCCTTGTCGTACGTCAGCCGCACCACGGCGTCGCTCGGTGATTCGCGGTACGTGCCGGCCACAGCCTCCAGGGCCCCAGCGGGCGCCTCGACACGCCGTGCCACCGGCCGCGGCTTCAACACGGGGCCGAGCAGGAGGTCGGCAACCTGGTGCGCGTAGCTGCCCGGATTGACCCCGGTGGTGTTGCACAACACCGCCACCGAGAGCCGCTCGCCGGGCCATCGCGCCAGGTAAGTCTGGTACCCGGCCGTGGAACCGCCATGGCTGACTTCACCGACGCCGCGGTAGTCGGTGACCGTCAGGCCCTCGGCATACTCGTTGACGAATCCGTCGTTCAACCGGCCGCGGGTCTGCATCGCGTCGACCATGGCCTGCCCGCCGACCTTCGGCCGGTCAAGGTTCTCGTTCCACTTCAGCAGGTCGCCCACGGTGGTCAGCAGGCCCCCGTTGCCGATCACGTTCGTGAACGGCATGTACTGCCGGAACTGGCTGTCGGCCACCATCCGGTAGGCGGTGGCCCGGTCGGGTACCACCTTCGCGAAGTCCTCCCGCCATTCGGTCTTCGTCATCCCGAGCGGTTTGAACAGGCGTTCCTGCGTGAACGCGTTCAGCGACGTGCCGGACACGCGCTGGACAATCACCCCCAGGAGCGTGAAGGCCGTGTTGTTGTAGAGATAGTCGTCGCCGGGCCGGAAGTTGAGTTCCGTGTACCCGCTGACCAGTTCCAGGATTTCCGGCACGGTGTGCACGGCGAAACCCGGCGGCCGGCCCGCGAGCGTGAGCATCGGCCACTGGCTGCGCAGGCCGCTCGTGTGATTGAGGAAGTGCTGAATCGTGATGGGCGCCCCGCCAAAGTCAGGCAACTCCGGCACGTACTTGCGCACAGGATCCTGGCGCGAGAGCTTGCCATCGAGCGCGAGCAGGGCGATGGCGGCCGACGTGAACTGCTTGGCCACCGATCCGGACTCGAAGACGGTGTCGGGCTTGATGCGGACGCCGTACTCGAGGTTGGCCAGGCCATACCCGCGGGCGTAGAGCACCTGGCCCTGGTGTTCCACACCCACCGCGCAGCCGGGCGTCGGGGTCTTGGCCCATCGCTCGAAGATGCGATCGACCCGCTGCTCGAAGGACTGCGGGGCGGCGTCCTGGGACTGACCCGAGACACGGATACCGCTCGCCGCCAGCAGCAGGGCGGCCAGCGCCCCGCCGACAATGCGTCGCCACATCGCGTCCTCCTCGGGCTACGTGCTGCGGAGCCTGGTGACCGGGATGCCGCACAGGAACTTGAACGGCGCCGCCCCGGCGTTCGCGTACTCGTGCTCGACGTCCGGAGGCACGAGCACGACGTCGCCCGGCTTCAGGTCATGCCAGACGCCGTTCATGAACACGCGGCCCGTGCCCTCGACCACGAAGTTCTCATGCTCGTACGGATGAACGTGGTGCGGGGAATGGCCGCCCGGCGCCAGTTCCACCATGCGCAGCGCGTACACCGGCGCACCGTCGTGCGTATCATCGATCAGCCAGCGGATGGTCGCGCCGGGCGCCTCCGGACCAACGACTTCTGCCTTCACATCCGTGTAGTGGACCACTTTCCCTGTCGCGTCTGCCATGTGCTCTCCCCTGCCGCGTCCGGCACCCGTGCCGCGGACCGCCTACCGCCCCTGCGCTTTCAGGCGGCCGGCGAGGTCCGCCACGATCGCCCGATCCGTGATGTCGTAGAGATTCTCGGGCGGATACAAGGCCCCGCCAAACGTCACCCAGGGTTTGTGCTGGGTCGACTCGTCGCGCACGCTTTTCCACGCCGCCACGTGAATCTGCCGGCAGCCTGTCTGCGCAATCACGCCGTCGAACTGGTACGGCCTGATGCCGCCCCCCGGCAGAATCTGGATGCGATCCCCCGCGTAGTCGACGAGCGTCCTGATCAGCTCGAGTCCTTCGACCACGGTGTCACGCTGGCCGCTCGTCAGGATGCGGGTAATGCCAAGGTCAACGAGTTCATCCACGGCGCGGAACGGGTCCGGCGTCACGTCGAACGCGCGATGGAAGACCGTCTCGCGAGTGCCAGCCAGCTCGCGCAGGCGGGCCGTCCGCCGGGCGTCGATGCGACCGTCGGCAGTGAGGATGCCGAACACCAGTGCGTCAGCGCCGTGCGTGACCGCCATCGCGGCATCGTGCTCCATCGCGGCCATCTCGGCCTCGGTGTAGCAGAACCCGCCGCCCCGCGGCCGCACCATGAACACGACGGGAACGCGAAGCCGTGTCTTCGCCTCGATGAGCGACCCAATCGACGGCGTCAGTCCGCCCAGGAACAGGCACGAACACAGTTCGACGCGATCCGCGCCGCCCGCAGCCGACTCCAGTGCATCGTCGAGCGACCCGCAGCAGATTTCCAGCAGCACGTTGCCCATCGCCCCTCCGCCTACCGAACTTTCCACTCCTGGATCCCGGCCGAGAACTTCTCCGGCAACTGGACCTCCACGCGCAGCGCCGATGTCTTCACCGCGGCAAAGCGGACCACGTTGTACTGGTCCTTGGCCAGCCCGTACGGGCCTGCCGCGGCCACGGGCACCCAGGCATCGCCCTTCTTGTACAGGACCCGCCACGTTCCCGGAACCCGGCATTCCCCCTGGCCGGTGTCGTCGAACCAGTAGACGGACGCTTCAGACACCGTGGACTCGGCCTTGAAATCGTACTCCACCCACTCGGTGGAGTTCTTCTTCGGCCACCAATGGAAGTACCGCCCGGTATGGTCGTTCGAATTCTCGGGCTCCATCTGATCGTTCAAGCCCTCGAGCGTCTTCCCGCCTTCGGAGCTGCTCGCCTTCGATGTTGACGCCAGCGTCGGCTCCGGGGCCGGACGAACCGTTGCGGCTTCCCGTGCGAGCCAGACCGACATTTCACCCGCGCCGCGGTGCGCCCACGCGTAGTACGGGATCAGCACGAGCGGCGCCTTCCGCGTCACCGTCTGTCCGTTCTGCTGGCGGAAGGCGGTGGCTTCGCCTTCGATGACCGTCACGCCGCCCAGCAGGTCGGGACGCACCCGCGGCGTGAGGGGCGTCGCGTCCTCCAGCATGAGGTTGATGACCTTGCCGCCGTTGTCGACGAACTCGGCCGCGTAGACGAGGGGCCCGCGCTCGACGGCCACACGGCCGGCATCCGCCTTGACGGACGGGTGGGCAATCACGCGTCTGACGGGCATGGGCAGCTGCAAATCGACCGTGTCGCCGGCCGTCCACACCTGCGTAACGGGTACGTAGCCCCGCGAAGACGGGTGATCGACAACCTCCTTGCCATTCACACGAAGACCGATCTGGCCCGGCGCCTGTCCGACGCCGCGGTAGAGGTCACCTGGGACCGGCGGCCCGGTGGCCCAGCCGGGCACGCGCAGCCGGATCGTCACGGGCGAGGCTGGCGCGGAGGTCACGGCGAGCTTCACATGGCCGTCCCACGGGTAATTGGAGGTCACGTCCAGCGACAGGTCCCCCGCCGACGTCGTCACGCGCGCGTGTCCCTGCACGTAGAGGTTGACGAAGACCTGAGCGCCCGCGACCGCGTACGCGTGGCCCGGGACCGACATGATGAAACGCGGCAGATTGCTCGGGCAGCAGGCGCATGCGAACCACGGACTGCGCTGGTGCTGGCCCAGCGACAGCAGCGGATTCGGGTAGAAGAAGCGATCGCCCGAAAGCGAGAGACCCGAGAGCATGGCGTTGTAGACGGCGCGCTCGTAGACGTCGATGTACTTGGCGTCCTGTTTGGCCAGGAACATGCGGTAGTTCCAGAGCGCGTTGGCGATCGAGGCACAGGTTTCGGCGTACGCCGAATTCGGCAGATCGTATGCGGGGCCGAAGCCTTCCCACGCGCCGTTGGCGCCGATGCCCCCGGTCAGATACAGCTTCCTGGTGACGACGTCATCCCAGAGCCTGTCGAGCGCGGCGCCGTAGGCCGCGTTTCCCGTCAGCGCCGCGACATCCGTCATCGCCGAGTACATGTAGGCGGCCCGCACCGAATGCCCCACGGCTTCGGTCTGTTCGGCCACCGGCTTGTGATCCTGCGCGTACTCCCCATAGAGCTTGTGCCCTTCCGGGCGGCCGCGCTGGTCCAGGAAGAACGTCGCGAGGCTCAGGTACTTCCGGTCACCGGTGAACCGGTACAGCTTGACGAGGCCAATCTCGATCTCCTGGTGACCCGGCACGGAGTGCAGGCCCGCCGGGCCAAACGTCCGATTGACGAGGTCCGCGCTCTTCAGCGCCACGTTCAGGAGAGTCCGCTTGCCCGTGGCCTGCGCGTGTGCCACGGCGGCCTCGTACAGGTGCCCGACGTTGTACAGTTCGTGGCTCTCCTCTTCGTTGACCCAGCGCGCCTTGCCCGCCATCGCGATCGGCTTTTCCGGGCTGATCGTCCTCGCCGTATACAGGTAGCCGTCCGGCTCCTGCGCCCGGGCAATCTTGGCGATCAGGTCGTCGAGATACCGGTCCAGCTTGGGGTCCGGCGTCCGCATCAACGAGTACGAGGCGCCCTCGATGAGCTTGTAGACATCCGAATCGTCGAACCCGTATCGGGTGCAGAACGACCCTTGCGCCAGGCCTCCCGCAATCTCGAAGTTCTTGATCCGGCCCGACTCGACCGTCTGCTGGAACGTGGCCGGGATGGTCACGGTCCGCACCGTCTCGAGCCTCGGCGCCCAGAACGTGTCGGTAAACGTCACCCGGCTGGCCGGCACGGGCTCGGTCGGGTAGTCCAGGGGCCGCTGGGCCACCGTCACCGTCAGTAAGCTGATGCCGACGACGAGCAGAACGAAGAGACTTCGGCAGGTGCGCATGTGGGTGACCTCGACTGAAGAGCGTCTCGACGTGACTCTACAGCAGATTCCGGGTGATGCGAAGAGGCCAGCCCGGCGTGTATGATGCGGAACAGGCCAGAGCACGTCGTCACGCGCGCCTGGAGGACTCGTGCACGAACCAGGATCTGCACATTCGCCGAGCGACGGACCTTCGGCACCATCGGGCCGGAGGCGATCGACGCTTGTCGATTCGCTGGCCGAGATCGTCGAGTCGATGCCGGATCGCCCCACGTGGGACGAGTACTTCATGGCCACGGCCCTGCTGATGGCCGCCCGCTCGGCCTGCGGCCGCCTGCACGTCGGGTGCGTGCTGGTGTCCGGCGGTGAACATCGCAACCGCATCGTCGCCGCCGGCTACAACGGGTTCCTGCCAGGGACGCCGCATCAGTCCCGCCTCCGGGACGGTCATGAACAGGCCACCGTTCACGCCGAACAGAATGCGATCGCCGACGCCGCGCGACGCGGCGTGAGCGTGGCTGGCGCCACCGCCTACGTGTCGCACTTTCCGTGCGTGGGGTGCGTCAAGGTGATGGCTGCGGCCGGCGTGCGCACCATCAAGTACCATTTCGACTACAACAACGATCCCATTGCCGTCGAGCTGCTGTCGGAAGCGGGCGTGCTGGTGCAACAGCTGTAGAAAGCCGCTTCGCCTGCGGTTCCATCGCAATCCCGTCTCGATAAGGCGAACGAGGGTTCGGGTTCGCGTCTCACTCCGCGTCCCCGCTCACGCTCGCCGGTCAAACATGTCGCCGCGGGTGATTTCAATGACGCATGGAGCGCCCGAATCGAGCGCCCCGCGGAAGTCCGACGCGACGACACGTTTGTCGGTATCTCGAGTCGGCTCGGTTCGAGGGTCCGCTTCGTGAGACCGCAAACCCTCCCGCGTGGTCCCGGCGGACACATTCTGGAGCAAACCGTGCGAGCACAACGCTCGCGATCACGACAAGTGCGCCGCCGTGTCGGACTCCCGCGTGGCGTACCCATCGAGCGCCACATGCGTCACCGAGAACTCCCACGGCGATGCACTTGACCGGCGTGTCGAGCCCGGTTTGCGGAGGCAACGTCCGCCGGGGCCGCGGGAGCGTCGCAACATCTACGGCCACTGGTAGTAGGTCGCCGACCCCCCTACGATCTGGCTGAATTCGCCCCGCCCTCGCCTGCCCTCGTCGTGCCCCTTGTGCCCAACCGTCGCCCCCGTCGAGGCCACTATGAGGCTGCGGCTTTTCGTCCTTGCCACTCTGATCACGCTCGCGGGCGCCGTCCTGCCCGCCCAAGGTCCACCCCAGGCGCAGCCGCAAACGACCCAGGCCGGCCAGCCGCCGGCAAAGCCGGTCGCCGAACCGCAGAAGCCCGCGGGCGCGCCGCCGACGCAGGAACCGCCGCCTGCCCTTCCCGTCATCACGTACGACGTAGTGGTCAGCGCGCCGCGCATGGAACTTCCACTCAACGAGGTTCCGGCAGCCACGTCGGTGGTTGGCCTGGACACGTTACGGGGCATTCCGCGGGGCATTGGTGCCGAAGAAGCGCTTGCGCTCGTCCCGGGCGTCAAGGTCGACAACCAGGCTGACGGCGAACGCGTGCACCTGTCCATACGCGGTCAAGGCCTGCTCACGGAGCGCGGGGTACGCGGCATCAAGGTGCTGCTCGACGGACTGCCGCTCAACGATCCCACCGGACTGGCACCGGACCTGTTCGACGTCGACTGGAGCACGGTGAACCGGATCGAGGTGCTGCGCGGCCCCTCGTCAGCGCTCTATGGCGGCGGCGCGTCTGGAGGCGTCGTCAACATTACGACGCGCGACGGTGGCGGGTCACCGGCAGGCGGCGAGGTGTCCGCGACGGGGGGCACGTACGACTTCTGGAAGGGACTCGCGGAAGTCGGCGGCTCCAGCGGCGCCGTGAACTACCGGGTGTCCTTCTCGGGCAACTACGGCGACGGCTACCGGGTCCACACCCAGTTCGATGCGGCCAACCTCTACGCCAAGGTCCGCTGGGAGGCGTCCCCGGATTTCAAGCTCACCGCCATCGCCGCCGACACGCACTACTTCAACGAGAACGCCGAAGGGCTTAATCTGGCCCAGGCCCAGCAGGACCCGCGCCAGCCGAATCCGGACGCGCTGACGTACAACGAGTATCAGCGGACACACCGCATCACGACGGGCGTCTCGGGCCAATGGGCGGTTGCGCCGTCAGCCCGCCTGACGTTCAGCGCGTACGTGCGCGACTGGTCGTGGGACGAATCGGTGCCGTCCACCGTCCAGCATCGCGACTATCTGTCCCCTGGCGTGATGGTGCAATTTGCCACGTCACACCCGCTGGGCAGGTTCACCAATCACGTCACGTTCGGCACGGACATCGACTGGCAGGGCATCGACGACGTGAAGTTCGACAACATGGGCGGAGGCACACCCGGGAACAAGGAAGTGATCGATCAACGCATCACCCAGCGGAGCGTTGGGGTGTACGTGCTGGACCGACTCGAACTCGGCTCGCGCTGGGCCCTCACGGGCGACGTGCGAGGCGATTGGATCCGCAATCAATTGGTCGATAATCTTGCGCGATGCTGCTTCACCGAGGTCGACTTGTCGGGCCAGGCCAACTTCGATCAGGTGACCGGGCGCGTCGGTGCATCGTTCGCGCTGAATGCGGATGCGGGTCTCTATGCCAGTTGGGGCCAGGGGTTTCTGCCGCCGACGACGGAGGAACTCTCGAACAACCCGGCCGCCTTCGGCGGCTTCAACGAGAGCCTGCTGCCGGCGACGTCACAGGGGGAAGAGATCGGGATCCGTGGCCGCACGGGCACCCACTTCACCTACGACGTCACGTTCTTCCATCTCGCCACGGACAACGACTTCGGGCGCTATCGGGTGAGCAGCCGGCCGCTGGAGACGTTCTACCAGAATGCGGGCGCGAGCCGGCGGTACGGCGTCGAATCCGGCATCGGCTGGTTCCCGTCGCCGGCGTTCGCGCTGCGGGCGGCGTACACGTGGTCCGACTTCTCGTACACGACCATCACGAGCCTCTTCGGCAGCTTCGTGAACGCCACGATTCCCAATTCACCCGCGCACCAGTTGGCGACGGACCTCGAGTACGCCCTGGCGGGCCATTGGATCGTGGGCGTCGGCATCCAGGCGCAGAGCCACTGGTTCGTCGACCAGTCCAACGTCGCGAGCGTAGACGGCTACGCGTTGGTCAATCCACGGCTGGGGTTCCGCTGGGCGGGATCGAACTACCGGGGCGAGGTCAGCCTGCAGGCCCGGAACGTGTTTGGCACGCACTACATCGCCTTCACCGAGCCGGATCCGGACGGCAACTCGTATCAGCCCGGGCCGACGCAGGAAGTGTTCCTGGGACTGCGGATTGGGTTCGGGAAGTAAACGGGTGACGTCGATCGTCTACGCGGCCGCGACGGCGTGGCCTGGGACCGATAGCAAGTGGCGGTACGCCTCGCAGACGCAGGCGAACGTGTGCGCGAAGCGCGCCTGGTCGAACGGGCTGCACCCCGGGTGCCGGTCCGGATGGTACCGGCGAGCCAGCGTGCGGAAGGCGCTGCGCAGTTCGCCGTCGGTGAAATCAACCGGCAGGCGGGCGCCCAGCGCTTCGAACTGATCGAGTGCCCGCCGCTCGAGGGTGGTGAGCACCCGGCGGGGGCGTGGCGGCGGCGTTGGCCGGACGAACGGCCGCACCTGGGCCGGGCCGTCATGACTCGCCGGCGAGGTACGTGTCGGCGCAGCCGCCGCATAGGCTCGAACATCGAAGTACAACACCGTGGGTCCCTGGACCGGGCGGCGCCAGGCGTGCGCGCTTGCCGCGGGAGGCTCAGGGTCGAAGTCGCCGAGCTTCTGCTCCAAGATCTCGGCAAACGCACCACAGTGGTTCATACCCTCGCAATCGGCAGGTTCGCGAAAAGGATGAACGCCGCGGTAGAATCGGCGGGATTCGCCGGTCGCGTCCGCGCCCGGCCAACTGACGGAAAGACATCATGAGAATTGCGACGCTGTCGTTGATCTGCTGCCTGCTCCTCCCCGCCGCGGCCTCCGCCCAGACCAGCCCGAGCTGGCTCCGGTACCCGGCGATTTCACCGGATGGCAAGACCATCGTCTTCACGTACAAGGGCGACCTGTACCGCGTGCCGGCGGCCGGCGGCGCGGCCACGGCCTTGACCACGCACGAGGCCGAGGACTACATGCCGGTGTGGAGCCACGACGGCAAGCACATCGCCTTCGCCAGCGACCGCTTCGGCAATTTCGACGTCTTCATCATGCCCGCCGAGGGCGGCGAGGCGCGGCGTCTGACCTATCACTCGGCGCCGGAGGCGCCGTATGCCTTCAGTCCGGATGACAGGTTCCTCTACTTCGGTGCCGCGCGTCAGGACACGGCCGCCAACCGGGCCTACCCCGCGGCCTCCCAGCCCGAGCTGTACCGCGTGCCGGTCGCAGGCGGTCGCGTGGAGCAGGTCCTGACGACCCCGGCCGAGGACGTGAAGCTCAGCCACGACGGCAAGGTGCTCCTCTACCAGGACAAGAAGGGCGGCGAGAATGTCTGGCGCAAGCACCACACCTCCGCCATCGCCCGCGACATCTGGGCGTACGACACGGCGGCGGGCACGCACCGCAAGCTCACGACGTTTGCCGGCGAAGACCGGAACCCGGTGTTCACCGACAACGACACCGCGTTTTATTACCTGAGCGAAGAGAGCGGCTCGTTCAACGTCCACCGGATGGCGGTGCAGGGCGGCAAGTCTCAGCAGATCACGTCCTTCAAGCAGCAGCCGGTCCGATTCCTGAGCATCGCGGATGGCGGCACGCTCTGTTTCGGCTACGACGGCGATCTCTACACGCTCAGGCCCGGTAGCCAGCCTCAGAAGGTGGCCGTCAGCATCGTGGCCGACGCCCGCAGCAACAACGAGAAGGTGATGCCCGTCGCGAGCGGCGCGCGAGAGATGGCCGTCTCCCCGTCCGGGAAGGAAATCGCGTTCACGGCGCGCGGTGAAGTCTTCGTGACCAGCGTTGACGGGGGCGTCACCAAGCGCATCACCAATACGCCGGAACAGGAGCGCAGCATCGGGTGGTCGCCGGACGGCAAGGCCATCGTCTACGCGTCCGAGCGTGCCGGACGCTGGCGCATCTTCGAGGTCCGCCGGATTCGCGACGAGGAGCCCTATTTCTACGCCTCGACGGTCTTGAAGGAATCCCTGCTCGTCACGAGCGAGCGCCAGACGACGCAGCCGCGGTATTCGCCGGACGGCAAGGAACTGGCTTACGTCGAAGACCGATCGACGCTGATGGTCTACAACTTCGACACGAAGGCGAGCCGGACGCTGCTGACCGGGAAGGAGCTCGACGAAGGCGAGCAGTACTTCCAGTGGAGCCCCGACAGCAAGTGGATGCTGTTCGACTACGCGGTTCCCGGCTTCGCCCCGTCGGAGGTCGGGCTCGTTCGAGCCGACGGCAAGGGCGGCGTGCTGAACCTGACCCAGAGCGGCTTCAGCGATACCCGGCCGCAGTGGGTCATGGGCGGCAAGGCGATGATCTGGTTCAGCAACCGCGACGGCCTGAAAGCCGTGGCCCAGGGCGGCGGTTCCCAGTTCGACGCCTACGGGCTCTTCCTGACGCGGGAGGCCTGGGATCGCTTCCGGCTGACCAAGGAAGAATTTGCGCTCCTCAAGGAGGAGGAAGACAAGAAGGCCAAGGGCAAGACCGACGCGGCCAAGGACAAGGCCGACACCGCGAAGGACAAGGACGCCAAGGTCGAGGACCTCGCCTTCGATCTCGACGGCATCACCTTGCGCAAGGCCCGGCTCACCATCCACTCCTCCGCGCTGGGTGACGCCGTGCTCAGCAAGGATGGCGAAACGCTGTACTACCTGGCGCGCTTCGAGAAGGGCCTGAACCTGTGGTCGACGAACCTCCGCACGAAGGAGACCAAGCTCGCCGTCACGTTGAACGCCACGAGCGGCCGCCTGGAATGGGACAAGGAGCAGAAGAACCTGTTCCTGATGGCCGACGGTACGTTGTCGAAGATTGACCCTGCGGCCGGCAAGCGGGAACCGGTGCCGTTCAGCGGCGACATGCTGGTCAACGCCGCAGCCGAACGCCGGGAGGGCTTCGATCACGTCTGGCGCACGGTGAAGGACTCGTTCTACACCGCCGGGTACCACGGCGCCGACTGGGCGAGCCTGAAGGCCGTCTACGAGAAGTACCTGCCGCACATCGGCAACAACTTCGAGTTTGCGGAGATGCTGGCGGAACTGCTCGGCGAGCTCAACATCAGCCACAGCGGCGCCGCCTACAACACCCAGGCAGTGAATCCCGACGAAACGGCGTCGCTCGGCGTCTTCCTCGACCAGGCGTACCGGGGCGCGGGCGTCAAGATCGAGGAAGTCATCAAGGACGGCCCGCTCGACAAGCAAGGCATCGCGATCGCGCCGGGCAGCATCATCGAGGCAATCGACGGCGAGACGATCGCCGCTGACAAGGACCTGGCGGAATACCTGAACCGCAAGGCCGGCAAGAAGACATTGCTGCTGGTGTCGGACGGCGCGAAGAAGACCGAGTTCGTGGTCAAGCCCGTCAAGCCGGCCGACGAGAGCCGGTTGCTCTACGCGCGCTGGGTGCGCCGGAACCAGGAGGAAGTGGATCGGCTCAGCAACGGCCAGGTGGGATACATCCACGTGCCGGGCATGAACGACGGGGCCTACCGGTCGGCGTACGAAGAAGTGATGGGCAAGTTCGCCACGCGCAAGGCGATCGTGGTCGACACGCGGTTCAACGGCGGCGGCGATCTCGTGGCCGACCTGGCGATGTTCCTGAGTGGCAAGCGCTTCTTCGAGTACACGAGCGACCGGCGATCCAACGGCTACGAGCCGAACTTCCGGTGGACCAAGCCGAGCGTCTCGCTGGCCAACGAGGCCAACTACAGCGACGGCCACTGCTACGCCTACGCGGTCAAAGCGCTGAAGCTCGGCACGCTGGTCGGCATGCCGACCCCGGGGACCTGCACGTTTGCGGGCTGGGAGACGCTGGGCGACGGGATCCGCTGGGGGGTGCCGCACGAAGGCGTCAAGGATTCCGTTACCGGGAAGTACCTGGAGAACCAGCAGACGGAACCGGACATCCGCGTCATGAACGAGTACGCGGTTGTCAGCCGCGGCAAGGACCAGCAGTTGGAGGCCGCCGTGGCGGCCGTCCTGAAAGAAATCAAGTAGCGGGGTCGGTCGTCGTCCTGATCACTTCCTCGACGAGGTCCGGATAGTAGACGCGGAGGCAATCCGGGCACAGGCTGTGCGTCACCCGGGCATTCGTGTGCTCGGTGACGCACTGTGAGAACCGGGGAGTGTACTTTCGGACCTTCTACTTGACGGGGAAGCTTGCGGCGTCGGTGGGTCTTACCGTCGCACTACCCGTGATTGCATTGGTGCCGGGGGCGGGAATCGAACCCGCACGACCCTGTGGGAGTCCCGGGATTTTAAGTCCCGTGCGTCTGCCAATTTCGCCACCCCGGCTCACGGCATTATTGCACGCTGCACCCACGGCTTGGTGCTGGGCTCGCCGTGCGGACTCGTGTTGCGCGCTCGTCTCCTGCCCGACGCTGTCGGCGCGTCCGCCGTCTCGCTGCGGCAGCGTCGATCGATCGACGAAGTGTTGACGGGCCCTGACCTTCAGCCCCGGTTTCCGGACGCGCACGTCGAGTGAATGCACGCGGGCGTCGGTGAGCGGCGCGAAAAACGACACCGCATAGCTGCCGCGCAACTCGTCCGCGAAGCCGGCCATCATTCCGCCCACCCACGTCTTGAAGGCGCGTTCGTCGATCCCGGCAGGCCGCAGCGGCTCGCCGCCCAGGCGCTCTCGTTCGGTCCTGCCGGCCAGTGCGTCAATCCGTCTCGGTCTCGACCTCTCGGGGCCGAACACCGGCGCGTAGGCGCCTCCCGTCGTCCTCGCCAACCCCTCCAGGGAGACTGTCGGCCGCACCTGCGCTTTGACGGTCCAGTTGTCCTGATAGATCTCTTCGTCCAGCCCCTCCCCGACCACGAACACGCTGACCCCCGCCTCGGTCGCGTGGCGGATCGCCTCGTCCAGACTGCGCACGTTGCCGGTCGAACGCCCATCGGTCACCAGGATGATCGCCCGCCGTCCGGGTTCGGACTCGAGCACGGTGACGGCCTCGTCGACCGCATCCCACGCCGGTGATCCGCCGAGCCCGAAGGCGCCGTTCAGCCCCCGGACCTGCGCCACCGGATCTGGTGTCACCGGCCCGAACCTGCCGGCGGTGGCAGTAGCTGGCCGCCGCCGCTCTGGCGGCTCGACGGGCAGGGTCAGTACGGCTCGTGCCGCTTCTATCATGGCCGGAGGACGGTCAGTGAACTGCCGGTCCACTCGAATGGCGGTACCGCCGAAGCGACCGAAGGCGACGCGATCGCCCGGCCTGAACGCGCGGGCGAGCCCAGTCTGCACCGGGTCCAGTAGCCAGGCCACCGTGACTTCGGTGCTGGCGCTGACGTCGATCAGCACCACCACCGAGAGCGGCACGTCTCTGTCCGAGAACGAGACGATCGGGCATGCCTGGCCGTCACTGACAACGTCGAAGTCCTCTGCCGTCAAACCGCGCACGAGTGTCCACGGCACGAGCTGACGCGGGCCGGAGATCGGCACGGGTTGCTCGACGGCGACCGTCACCGTTACCGGCGCCGGAGGGACCGCGAGCGACGCAACCACCCCGGCCGCCAGAACCGCGGCAAGCGTGACGAAGGAACCCGCGCGCGTGCGGCGCGTCACCGTTCTTCCCCAGCGACGTAGTATCTGCGCGCCCGCGCCCGGCAACCGGCCGCGCGCACCTGCACGTCGAGGGCGTGCGTCTTGCCATCCAGGGCCTCCGGCGAGAAGCCCAGGAGGTACTGGTGTCGCAGCTCCTCGCCGACCCGGGCGAACGTCGCTCCGAGATCGGCGTCGGCCTGGACCTCGAAGTGGCCGCCGCCGGTCTCCTCAACCAGCTTCACCATCTCGTCGGTCAGACCGCCCAGGGCCAGACCCGACGGCCGCTCGCCTCGAACGTCCGCGCCTCGCTCGTCCGTGTACGAGAACTGAACCGTCCGTTGTGACCGGTTCATGCCAATCGCATACACCATGAACGCATCCCGGACCGCTCGGCGCCTGACCTCGGCGGCGTTCGGGCGCGGATTCTCGTACAGGTCGTTGTCGTCGCCGTCGGTCAGCACCAGCACCACCCGGCGGCCGCCTTCGCCCTCGAGCGACGTCATCCCCGCCAGCAGCGCGCGCCAGAGCGGCGTGGGGCCGCCTGGCCACAGTTCTTCCTGGAGCACCCGCCGCAGTCGGGTCTTGTCGCCGGTGAGCATCGGGCTGAGCGAGACTTCCCATCCGAACGAGCCCAGGCGCGCCCTGTCTCCGGGCGCAATCGCGTCGATGAAGCGATCGGTGGACTGGCGCACGCGCGTGATCCGGACGCCCATGCTCCCGCTCGTGTCGAGCATGATCACGACCGTGATCGCCTGCGCCTGGTTCGAAAAGACGTCGATGTTGACGGGACGCCCGTCGTCGAACACGCGGAAGTCGTCCTTCACGAGATTGGGGACGAGGCGCCCGCCATTGTCGCTGACCGTCACGTACACCGGAACGGTGCGGATCCCGGCCCGGTACACCGGCTGCTGCGCGGCGCCCGATCTGCAGATCACAAGCGCGAGCGCCGTCACGCAAGCCAAAGGAGCAGCGCGATGCACGCGGCGACGATACCACGAGGAGGACAAACGCGTCCCGCGGGGTTCGTCGCAGTTGAGTTGTCGGGGGAGTTGGACGGCGCGAGGCCGGCGTGGCGGGTCGGCCAGCCATCACAGGCCAGCCGACCGGCCGGGTTCCGGATCGCTACTTGATGATTGCCGTCGGGTGCTTGCCTTCGTACTTGATCGTGATCTCCTCAGCCTTGCAGAGGTTCAGGTCCTCCCACACGATCTCGTCCTTCTCCTCGTCGACAATCTTCATGTCCCATTTGCACTCGGACTCCTTGTGCGAGAAGTGGATCGTCACCTTCTCGCCATCGTCCAGCGTGTCCTTCCCGAGCACATCCTCGCCCCAGGTCGCCTCGTTCGCCGGCGACAGGAACAGCTTGTCCACCGTCAGGCCGGTCTTGTTGACGAGCACGAAGTCCTGCTTGCCCTGGGCGTGGATGCCCACAGCGGCGGCCAGGACGACGGCGGCCAGCGCGAACGCGGACACGAGCCATCCGAAACGAGATACCTTCATCGGCAACCTCCTCCATTACACGGGTGGGACCCGGGCCAGACGGCGCGATACGCGTCGGCGACCCGAACCGTCAGACCATTATTGTGGGCTAATTGACTCCAATATTAGCACAGGCCGTGGCCTTCTTGAGCCGGACCGACGCCTCGTTGAGCTAAGCCGCCCCTGCGGTGAGTTGATCTAGCGCGCCGCCCGCCCCGACATGCCAATCCGCTGACCGGACGCTGGCACGCCGGCCTTCCCGGCCGGGTTGAAGCGCTTGCTCCCGCCGTTATCGGGCCCGCAGCTGTTCGAGAGCGCGGACAGGTCATCCGCGAGGTCCCCGTCGTCTGGCGTCGCGACGCCCATCCGAGACGAGGCGAGCGCGTGCGTGATCGCCAGATGACATCCCGGGACGCGCGCGGCCAACGGTCGGCTGGCGCGCTTGATGACGCCTTTGCCGTTGGGCACGACCAGTCTCAGAAATCCCTTCGGTATCTCCTCATGTGATCAGCCGTGACCAGGGATTACAACGAGCTTCACGTACCGGGCGGCTGCCAGTCTCGCCACCCCGGCCTGCTGGATTATCGTACGTTGTACCAACGACTTGACGCCGTTGCTCCGACGGCCACTGACCATTCCGATTGACTCCGGTTCTTCCGTGCGTTGCGAACCACACGGGAGCCGGACCCCACGCCTTCACGAAGGCCGCCCGCGGCGCGACCGCCCGATCCCACGTCGACACGCACGGTTGCAGGGATCGCGGCATCGAGTACAATTCGACCATTTCTTACCATTGCTTTGATGGCCGGTTAGCTGAGAAACATCCGCATGGAACGTGCTCGTCATTTCGGCGGTGCCGCCGACGAATCTGAGTCCTCTCGTACCCTCTGGCTCCAGCGAACGATCACTCTTTCGGTGTGGGCGGCGGCGGCCATCGCCGTCATGGGTCTGCTTGAGTACGTGTCGGGTTCGCACATTCTGGGCCGTATTCAACCCGGCTACATCTTGGTGGACCCTGCCACGGCCGTCTGCTTCCTGATTCTCTGCTTGGCCTTGTCCGGGTTTGTCCGCACGTCCTGGCGAGGGGCCGGCCTGTTCGCAATCGCCGGCCTGGTGATATTGGTCACGGCGTTCGGCCTGCTCGATGTGGTCGGCGGGCTCGCCGGCGCTCAGCTCAGTTTCGAAGCGACGATGTTCGCTGCGGCTGGGGCCCTCGGTGGAATCCCGGTTGGACGCATGTCGCCAGGAACCGCCATCGCCTTCTCGTTGGCCGGACTCGCGACGCTGCTGCTCCTCTTGCGATCGAGGCCGGCGCGTCATGCCAGACGGCTCGGGAACTGGGCGACGGGTCTTGGCGTGCTGACATTGCTGCTCGGGACCACCGTCCTTCTGAGCTATCTGTATGGGACGCCGTTCGAAACCCCGAGCAACGTCGTTCCAATGACAGCATCGACGTCGGTCGCGTTCATCCTGCTCGGAATCGCACTGTCCTCAACCGCCGGTCCAGATAGCTTCGTGGTCCGCCGACTCACCCGTGATTCGACTGCGAGTCGGCTGACACGCGTGTTCGTGCCCCTCACCGTCATGGTCATCCTGCTGCAAAGTGTGCTCGCCCGGCTCCTGTCGAACTACTCGACGGGCCACGACGCGCTGCTCGTGGCGGTGCTGGCTGCCCTCGGAGCAGCAGTCACGGCCGCCGCCGTCGACCGCGCCGCGCAGTTGGCAGGTGGCGCCCTCGACCGCGCGAACCGGGAGTTACGTGAGGCTTACGACGACTTGCGCAAGAGCCGGGACCGGAGCCGGACCATCATCGAGTCAGCGTTGGACGGTTTCTGGCTCGTGGACACTCAGGGGCGTCTGTTGGAAGTCAATGAGGCGTATTGCCAGATGAGCGGCTACCGCGCCGACGAACTGTTGGGCATGAACATTTCCGACCTGGACGTTGTGGAGGCCGACGCGGATACGGCTGCCCATATCCAGAGGATTCTGACGAAGGGCCACGACCGTTTTCAGTCCCGGCACCGCCGCAAGGACGGCACCCACTTCGACATCGACGCCAGCGTCCGGTACTCCGCCGTCGAGGGCGGACGGATCGCGGGGTTTGTCCGGGACATCACCGAGCCGAAAAGGGCCGCGGAGGAACTGCGCGAGAGCGAGTACTTTTTCCGCGAATCACAGCGCGCGGCCGCTATCGGTTCGTACAAGACTGATTTCATCAGAGGAATCTGGACGTCATCGGAGGTGCTCGACCAGATATTCGGCATCGATCGGGACTACCGGAGGACCGTGCAGGGCTGGCTGGAGATCGTCCATCCGGACGATGTCGAGATGATGGACCGATACCTCCGGGAGGAGGTCATCGGACGGCGCCGGCCGTTCGACAAAGCATACCGGATCGTGCGGAAGTCCGACGGCCAGACGCGCTGGGTTGTCGGTCGAGGCGTCGTGGAATTCGACGAGCGCGGCACGCTGGTTTCCATGACCGGGACGATTCATGACATCACAAAGAGCAAGTGGACCGAGGAGGAAAACCAGACGATTCTCCGCACGACGATCGATGGCTACTATCTGGTCGATCAGAACGGGCGCTTCCTGGATACCAACGATTCGTACTGCCAGATGATCGGCTATAGCCGTGATGAACTCCTCTCGATGGCGGTGAAGGACATCGAGGCGATCGACACCGACAATGTCATCCTGGAGCGGATTCAGCAGATTCTGACGTTGGGCTCACTTCGCTTCGACACCAAGCACCGGCGCAAGGACGGGAGCGTCATCGACGTCGAAGCGAGCGTGACTGCCCTGCGAGACAGCCAAGGCAAGCTCGTGTGTTTCATGCGTGATGTGACCGACCGCAAGCTGGCCGAGGAAGCAGTGCGGACGAGCGAAGAGGAATTCCGACTGCTGGCCGAGGCCATGCCCCAAATCGTCTGGGCCACACGAAAGGACGGTTGGAATACCTACTTCAATCAGCAGTGGGTCGAGTACACCGGACGTTCACTGCAGGAGAGCTTCGGCCACGGCTGGAACATCCCCTTCCACCCTGACGACCGGCAGCGCGCGTGGGATGCGTGGCAGCGCGCGACGACCACCGGGGGTAACTACTCACTCGAATGCCGACTGCGTCGGGCCGACGGCGAGTACCGGTGGTGGTTGATTCGGGGCGTGCCGGTACTCGACAAGACCGGTGAGATCCTGAAGTGGTTTGGCACGTGCACCGACATCGACGACATGAAGCGGACAGAAACGGCACTGCAGGAGAACGAGCGTGCACTTATCGAAGCGCAGCAAGTCTCCCGGATTGGCAGCTGGAGGTACGACGTCACGAAAGATGAGGCGACGTGGTCCAGACAGATGTTCGACCTGTTCGGGCGGGACCCCGGTCTCGGCGAGCCCTCGTGGCAGGAACACCGGTCGAGCATCCACCCCGATGACTGGGCCGCCGTCGACGCGGCCGTCGTGGCCTCCTCGACCGCAGGCACGCCGTACAGCATCGAGTTCCGCCTCCTCCACCCGACGCACGGGCTCAGATGGGCGTGGACCGTCGGAACGGCCGAGCGCAACGCGGCCGGCGCGGTGGTGCAGTTGAAGGGCACGGTGCAGGACATCACCGACCGAAAGCGAGCCGAGGAGGAGAAGGGTCAACTCGAAGCCCAGCTCCAACAGGCCCAGAAGATGGAATCTGTCGG
>Ga0334722_10001170_pt1 | contig 33944 bp, 26 predicted proteins | sample C3_bottom_MG_FD_207210 | JGI IMG/M metagenome (GOLD analysis project Ga0334722, IMG submission 207210) | Sediment microbial communities from Yellowstone Lake, YNP, Wyoming, USA - C3_bottom | ecosystem: Environmental > Aquatic > Freshwater > Lake > Sediment | place: USA: Wyoming | collected... | reverse complement strand
CTCGCCCGCCGGATCGGGTTGCCGGGCGATGCGGCTGCCCATGATTTTGCCTTGCAGGCGCATCAGGCCTTCCAGCAGGGCCTCCGGACGGGGCGGGCAGCCCGGCACGTAAACATCAACCGGTATTATTTCATCCACGCCGCGGATTGTTGTATACGATTGATAAATGAACGGGCCGCCGGAAATGGTGCACGCGCCGGTGGCAATGACATATCGCGGTTCGGCCATCTGTTCATAGAGAGTTCGCAGCCGGGGCGCCATGCGTTTGACAATTGTTCCAGCGACAATGAGCAGATCGGCCTGACGCGGAGAGGGTCTGGCGACTTCCGCTCCGAATCGGGCGATATCATGCCGCGAAGCGCCGGTAGCCATCATCATTTCAATCGCACAGCAGCTGGTTCCGAATGTCAGCGGCCAAAGACTATTGGAGCGCGCCAAGTTTATCACTTGATCCATGCGTGTCAAGAGGAAGGAACCGCCCGGAAATCTCTCAATGACGGCAGGAGCTTTCTCCATACCTATACCCATTCCAAGGCCCCCTTCTTCCAAGCGTAAACCAAGGCCAGTAACAGAGTGGCAATGAAAATCAAAACTTCTATTAAACCCAACATGCCAACTTCACGAAACACAATTGCCCAAGGGAAAAGAAAGGCGGCCTCAACATCGAACACCAGAAAAAGCAGCGCAAAAAGATAATAACCGACATTAAAATGGACCCAAGAACGACCAACAGTTTGTTCTCCGCATTCATACGGAGTCCCCTTTATGCCGCCCGGTCGGTGGGGAGCTACCAATCGCGAAACAAGCAACCCGCCGCCCACGAGCGCGACTGACAAACCCGCGAATAACAATACGAAGAAATAATCCATATCTTGTCATTCCCAATTCGCCAATTATTTTCAAACAGGCATGTCAAACCAGTTGTCGTCGGATGAAACCTCCCAGGTTTCGCCGGAGTGAAGAAGGTTATATATATCAGTTCTGCCCATCTTCCTGGCCACTTCCTGTTCTTGCGACGCAACTTCCTCTTCATATATAGGACCATTAACTTGTCGAAAGATCCCCAGAGGATAGGGGTCGGCTGGAAAATCCAGAAGCGACAGTTTTAAAGCCAGAGTCCGGTCAGAGCAGTGGGCGTCATGCACCAAAAGTTGCGAACGATCCACTGACTTATCATTCAGGTCGACCGTCTCGAGCTCAAAACCCTTCAGGCGAAATCCTTTGTCCTGCTTTTCTCCAAAAATGAGCGGCTCGCCGTGCTTGAGCGTCACCGTGTTGGCGGCTCGATTGCTTTTTTTCGAAACCGGCGACCATTCACCTTCATTAAAAATTTCGCAGTCCTGCAGTACCTCTATCAAGCCTACGCCTTTATGCTTATGGGCCTCAATGAATATTTCAGTCATCATGGCGTTATCGGTGCTGGGCACGCGCGCCGCAAAGGTGGCTCCGCAGGTAATTGCCAAACTCACCGGGTTTAGGGGGATATCTACCGAACCATAGGGCGTTGACTTAGTCTTCTTTCCTTTAGGCGAGGTGGGTGATAACTGCCCTTTCGTCAATCCGTAAATGCGATTATTAAGCAGAATAACTTTGATATCGGGATTACGGCGCATGAGGTGAATAAAATGGTTGCCTCCGATTGACAAGGCGTCACCATCGCCGGTAACAACCCAAACCGATAGTTCCGGCCGGGTCAGTTTGACTCCGATCGCGATGGCCGGTGCCCGGCCATGAATACCGTGGAATCCATAAGTCTGGGTGTAATGCGGGAAGCGGGAAGAGCAGCCGATTCCGGAAACCATTACTATCTTTTCTCGGGGCAGGCCAACGGCTGCCAGAGCGGTTGTGAAGCTTTTCAAAACGCCATAGTCGCCGCAGCCCGCACACCAGCGGGGATCCAATCCACTAAGATAATCTTTGCGTTCAAGAGTAGTTGTCATGAATTCACCCCCAGAGTCTTCTCAATCATTTCTTCAATCTCACTTATTTTAAATGGTGTCCCCTTGACCTTATTCAGGCGTTCCATCTCGAGCAGGTATTCCGCGCGCAGTTTCGTCCACAGTTGACCCATATTGTTTTCCACTACAACCCTCCTCGGAAATCTCTTCAAAATCTTGCCCAGGTCTTTGGGAAACGGGTTGAGATGACGCAGATGAATTGAAGCCACGGGATGACCCACGGCATTCTGATTCATCACCGCCCGTGTAATGGCTCCGAAAGAACTTCCCCAGCCGATTATGAGCAGTTCTGCGTTCTGGTCCCCTTCTATTTTGAGTGGTGGAATATCATTCCTGACTCGCTCAATTTTTTCGGCACGAAGAGAGACCATTAGCTCATGGTTTTCAGGTGTTAAATCTACTTCTCCGGTGACATCGCGCTTTTCCAAACCTCCGATAATGTGTTCCATTCCGGGCGTGCCCGGTCTGACCCAGGGTCTGGCCAGTGTCACAGGATCGCGCTTATAAGGTTGAAAACCTTCAGCATCAGTAAGGAATCTTGCCGGCATATGCGGTAATTCGTTCAGTTCCGGAATCCGCCACGGTTCGGAACCGTTGGCGATATAGCCGTCACTAAGAATAATTACCGGCGTCATGTACTTGATGGCAATCTGCGCGGCTTCGATAGCGGTTTTGAAGCAGTCCCTGGGCGAGCGCGCCGCCAGTACTACCGCGGGAGATTCACCATGACGGGCCCAGAGAGCCTGATAAAGGTCTCCCTGTTCCATTTTAGTCGGCAGGCCGGTCGAAGGGCCTCCTCGCTGAACATTAATAATTATCAACGGAAGTTCGGCGGCAACCGCCAGATTGATAAACTCGGTTTTCAATGCCATACCGGGACCGGAGGTTGTTGTAACTCCCAGCGAACCGCCAAAAGACGCCCCAATAGCGGCGCCAACAGCGGCAATCTCGTCTTCTGCCTGGAAGGTCGTGACCGGAAACTCTTTGTGGCGACTTAATTCGTGCAGGATGTCCGAAGCCGGAGTGATGGGATAACTTCCCAGAAAGAGTCTTAGACCGGCCAAATCGGCGGCAACAATCAGCCCCATTGATAACGCCGAGTTTCCATTGAGGTAGCGATAGGTGCCCGCTTTGCGCTGTCTTTCCGGCTTTTTAATGATATAACTGGAGCTGAAAAGCTCGGTGCTTTCGCCGTAATTGTGGCCAGCCACCAGAGCCTCAGAGTTGGCCTTGACCACTTCCTCGCTCTTGCTAAAACTCTGCTTAATCCAATCCAGAGAGTTTTGCAGCGGGAGATTAAAAAGCCAGCAGACCAGCCCCAGCGCAAAAAAGTTTTTCGAGCGCTCTACTTGAACGCGCGGCAGGCCGAGCTTCTCCAATGCCGTGCTCGTAAAATGTGAGATCCTCACAGAAAACACCCGAAATGCAGCCAGTTCATCGTTTTCAAGGGGGTTCTCACTATAACCCGCTTTTTCGAGGTTTTTGTCAATGAAGGAGTCTTCATTGGCTATAATTATCCCTCCTTGACGAACCAAAGGGAGATTCGATTTCAGCGCGGCCGGATTCATGGCCACCAGGACGTCAACCAAATCTCCGGCTGTATAGACATCTTGAGGACCAACATTTACTTGAAATCCTGAAACACCGGCCACAGTCCCGGCAGGAGCTCTAATCTCGGCGGGATACTCCGCCAGGGTCATGACATCCTCACCGAATATGGCCGAAGCATTGGCGAACCGAGTACCGAGTACTTGAATTCCGTCACCGGAATCCCCGGCAAAGCGAATAGTCGTGATATCCAGTTCTTTCGGGTAACCTTTCATTCCATTACCTGAAACTGACGGCTCGGTCTTGAAATCTTGGGTATTTTCTGATGCGCACATGTATGCCTTCCTTCATTTTTTGAAATGCGAGGGATAGTCCGCCGGAATCTCTTTGTCGGGATGGATAACTTTGGCTCTGGAAAGCAGGTCCGGCTCCAGTTCCTGCCTGTCGGGATCGGTGACACAACAATCAACCGGGCAGACATCGGCACATTGCGGAGTTTTAAAGAACCCGACACATTCCGTGCATTTCGAGGGGTCAATAATGTAGATATCGTCACCGGCTGTAATGGCCTCATTGGGGCAGGGCTCCACGCATTTGTCACAGAGGTTACATTCGGCTGTAATTATATATGCCACATAAACTCCTTTTTAATATTTATCGACTATCTAGTCGTGTTTATTTACAATACCTCATTTTTCTCTTCCTGTCCACCAAAAGAGTCACTTTATTATAACATGATTTCGGAACTTTGTCATCTTTTTTTGACCAATCCTACAGAAAAACCTCTAAAATACTTGCTAAAACGCTGATTTTGTGTTAGTTAATAGCGTTGCTCCTTCCGGCCAAAAGGCAGAGAAGAAAGACAAAATAAAGGAAGAAAAACAGACGAAATTTTCGAAAAGAATAGCTTGAACTTGAGAAAAGGGAGTTTCCTGTCGAAAACTACTAAAAATGGTTTGAGCCTCGTTGAAAGGTCGTGAAATACCCTTTTCTGGTAATGAAAGTTCAATTGAAAGGTTAAATAGCTTTATGAATAAACCACAGTTTCCCGGAGACCTCGTTACTATGGACGGCAGTGAGGCGGTCGTATGGGTGGAAATAAACGCCTGTTCCGGCTGTTCAAGTTACCCTATCACCCCTTCCACCAATATGGGCACCGGTTTTCAGCAGGCTGTAGCGGACGGCAAAAAAAATATCTGGGGAGAAGCTTTGGTATTTTTGGAGCCGGAAAGCGAACATTCCGCGGCCAGTGTCTGTGAAGGATTTGCGGCCAGCGGTGGGCGGGTGACTAATTTTACATCCGGTCAAGGCCTCATATTAATGAAGGAAGTGCTTTACACTATCGCCGGCAAACGTCTTCCGGCAGTTTTTAATATCGGGGCACGGGCTATGACCGTACACGCCCTCAATGTCCATGCGGGACATGACGACGTTATGGGTGTAGCTGACTGCGGGTGGGGGATGTTGTTTGCGCGCAACGCCCAGGAAGCGGGAGATTTTTGCTTAATTGCGAGACGTGCCGCCGAAGACTCTTTCACGCCTTTTTTTAATATTCAGGATGGATTTCTAACAACCCATACGGTTGAAGATGTTTATCGCCCAGAGACCGAATTGATTAAAACGTTTTTGAAGTCGCCCCGCGAAGCGGTGGTGAATCTGATTGACCCCGAGCATCCGTTAATGAGCGGTACAGTTCAGAATCAGGACGCTTATATGAGAGGTAAAGTGGCGCAGCGAGCCTATTATAGCCACATCAAGGAAAACCTCAGGACCAGCTTTGAAGAGTTCGGTAAACTAACCGGCCGACAATACGGCTTTATTGAAAAATTTCAAATGGAAGACGCCCAATACGCCATAGTCGGCATGGGCTCCTTCATGGAAACGGCTAAGGCCACGGCCCGTGTCATGAGAGAAAAATATGGAGAAAGAGTAGGCGTGGTTGCGGTGACATCCTATCGTCCTTTCCCGGGACCGGAATTGGTGGAGGCGCTAAAAAATGTTGAAGTTATATCGGTGTTGGAAAGATTGGATGAATCCAGCGCTCCCGAGAACCCTCTTGCAAGAGACATCAAGGCGGCCTTTACCGACGCCAGCTGGGGCCACCAGGATTATCCGACCGTCCAACGCATTCCGATAATTCAGCATGGCTCCGGCGGATTGGGAAGTTATGATGTAGGGGCGCGTGATTTTCAGGCGATTGTTGAAAACCTCAGACGCGGCAAAAACGGCAAAATCAGATATTGTATCGGGATCAGACATGAAGATGCGCTGAACTGGGAAGGTGAAGAGCTTGACTTGCGAGGGGAAGGCTATTATGCCATGCGGGGTTATTCCATTGGCGGATACGGCTCGATAACGACCAACCGCATCATCGCGGCGGTCTGCTCAGAGCTTTTCGGATTGAGTGTACAGGCTTATCCCAAATACGGTGCCGAGAAAAAGGGAATGCCTACTATGTATTTCCTGGCAGTAGCCCCCAGACATATAGAAAGTCATCAGGAACTTAATCGCGTCAATTTCATAGCAATTAATGATGTCAATGTATTTCACCGGGGAAATCCTCTGGAGGGACTCGCCGAAGGCGGCGCGGTTTTTCTGCAAACCCAGCATAACACAGCCGAGAGTATCTGGGCCGAGTTGCCCGAGAGTGTCAGGAAAGAAGTTAGAAAAAAGCATCACCAAATTTTTGGACTGGACGCCACCGCCATCGCCCGGAATGTGGCCCGCTCTCCCGACCTGATTAACAGGATGCAGGGAATTGTGCTTTTGGGCGTTTTTCTAAGAGTGACTCCGCTGGCTCAAAAGCGCGGCTTTGATAAAGAACACTTGCTGGGGGCGATGCAAGAAATAGTCAAAAAGTATTTTGGCAAGCGAGGCGAAAAGGCGGTTGAGGACAATATGACCTGCATAAGAAAGGGCTACTGTGATGTCATCGAAGTTTCGCCGCAGTATCAGGAGTGTACACAAAATGTCTAATCAGCAAATTCCCGCCGAATCGGCTGCCACAAGCGCCGAAATGGATCAAAAGTCAAGAGACCTGAGCCAATTCAAAAACAAAGTCCTCGAGCCATATCTGAAAGGGAAAGGTGAGCGCGGCGTCTCCGCCGACGAGCTGGCGGCCCGCTCCCTGATGCCGCCCGGCACTGCCAAAGAGAGAAGTTTTGCGTTTATCAGTCCGGAGATTCCCGATTTCAACCCGGAGGCATGCGTGGCCTGTATGGAGTGTGTAATCCTCTGTCCCGATGTGGCCATTCGCACCCGTGCTGTAACTGAAGAGAAACTGGATGTGAGTCTTGGCAAAGTAACCGACGTCAAACTAAGGGAAGAGCTTCACTCCCAGTTTGTTAAAACCAGAAAACTTTGGCACTCTTTCGAGAAAAAGGGTGAAACTCCCGCCTACTTTTCACTTTGGATTGACCCGGATCGCTGCAAGGGCTGCGGTGTGTGCGTGGAAGTTTGCGGAACTCGCAATGCGCTCAAGATGCGCCAGAAGAATCCCTCACAAATGAAAAGTTACTCCGAGGGAATGGAATTTGTCAGGAACCAACTCCCGCCCACTCCCGAAGAATATCTCAACGAAAAACGCATAACCGATATGTATATGAAAGAGCATTGTTGGGTGAGCGAAGGCGGCGCCGGCTCCTGCGCGGGCTGTGGAGAAATCTCCGCCATGAATATGGCTCTGACAGCAACCGCCTTAAAGTACGGCAAAAACATGGCCATCGTTGCTGCTACTGGCTGCAACACAGTCTATAGCTCTACTTACCCTTACAATATCTTCGATGTCCCCTGGACTAATTCACTTTTCGAAAACGCGCCTGCCACTGCCATGGGCGTGCGCATGAGATTAGACCAGCAGGACAAACAAGATACCAGGGTGTGGGTAATTGGAGGCGACGGCGCCATGTTCGATATCGGGTTCCAATCGCTCTCGCGTCTTTTGACTACCAATATGGACATCAATGTTCTTGTCCTGGACACGCAGGTGTATTCCAACACCGGCGGTCAGGCTTCGACTGCATCATTTCTTGGGCAGAACTCTAAAATGAGTGTGCACGGGAAGTCTATACCGGGCAAAATCGACCGCCGAAAAGAGTTGGGGCTGTTGGCGATGAATCATCCGGACGTTTTTGTGGCGCAGGTATCACCTTCACATTACAACCATTTCTTCAAAGCGATTCTGGCGGCCCTCGAATATCCCGGGCCTTCTGTAATTATTGCCTATTCGGCCTGTACACCCGAACATCAGATCGCCGATAACATGAGTTTTCAGCAGGGCATGTCGGCAGTTACCAGCCGAGCCTTTCCGCTATTCGTTTACGATCCACGCAAGGGCGAATCATTTAGCGAGCGTCTTGACCTGTCTACAAATCCATCTCCCGACAATGACTGGCACACCGATTCCAAAACGGGCGAGCTTCAGGACTTCGTCTGGTTTGCGCGCAGTGAAGGTCGTTTTGCCAAACAGTTTGACGGCGAAGGGAAGCCCTCGGACGCGCTGCTATTATCACAAAATGACCGGCTCAAGAATTGGCGACTGCTTCAGGAACTTGCGGGAGTTAAGCGTTCCGAAAGATGAATTTTATTTTCTTCACTGGGCTCTACTCTAGCAAAATCTCCGCTGACTGACTGGCTAGTGTCTTCTGAAAGGACACCAGTCGGGAGCCCGCAGATGATCTTTTAGCTCACTATGGCTTGGTGCCATTATGGCATTCAGAGCAACTCATTTCCTTCCAGGCTTCATCAATATCTTCGGGGTGGACAAATCCCAGACCAGTCTCGCTTGTTGCAACTTCGGCCATGTCACCGCTGCCTTGAGAAAGGATAGAGTGGCAAGTGGTACAGTCAGTAGTTATTTTTAGTCCCTTATCGCTGGCTAAAGCGTCATTGTGACAGCGAAAACAACCGGGTGAAGTGAAATGTCCCAGATTGATAGGGTATTCTGTCCAACGGACCTTCATTTCCGGGAAAATGTTTTGAGAAAAAGACCACTGAAGAGCCCTGATGGCGTCATCGACCACTTTCTTTTTCTCTTTATATAGCTCCGGATATTCGGTTTGGTAGAACTCTGTTAATTTGGTCGCAATGGCATGAAATGCTTCTTGTTCTGAAGTATATTCTTCCGCCATTGCTTCCACCGCCACCCTCTTTATTTCCGGCAAACTTACGTCCACTTTATCTGTCAAGAGTGCGAGATCAACGGCGTGGTCAGGAGAATCGAAAATGTGGCTGGGGCGATTATGACAGTCCATGCAGTCCATTACGTGTACCTGTTTACTTGCCACTTCTTCTGCAGTAAAAGGGTTTTTCTGATCCTGGTAAATGGTAACTCGGCCGGTACTAAGCTCCGTGGCGCGCACCCAGGGGATATCTTGCGTTTTTTCGTCACGCGCAATGTATTCAACTTCAAAACCAATGTTCATATGCCAATGAATGCCCTGGGTCTTGCCCGTCTTGGGGTCCCCTCCGCCAGTCTTCATTAACATATCTATAGGCCAATGAGTGTTGTCCTTGTCATACATATAATGATTGTACCGCCTTTCCTGTGCGCCAAAGAATTTTTCCGGCCAATGGCATTGCTCACAAGTTTCCTGGGCCGGTCGGAGGTTTTTAATAGGCGTAGGAATCGGCTTGGGATAACTGTTAGCCAACACTGCATATACCTGGTAGGCACCGGACAGCTTTGACCTTACAAACCAGCCGGCGCCCGGACCAATATGGCAAGAAGCACATGGGACCCTGGCATGAGGAGAGTTTTGATATGCAGTGTATTCCGGCTTCATCACCTCATGACAGGTTTTACCACAGAAGCCGACAGACTCGCTGTAATGAAACGCCTGGTAGCTACCCACGGCGCTGACAAAAATCACCAGAATCGAACCAAAAGCAAATATGGAAATGGCATTACGGTGGCTTTTGCGGTTAAGGTCGATTAATGGCCACCCGTGAACTTCTTCTTGTTTCCCTTTGCGTATGCGGCGGTTAATTCGATACGCCCCTAAAGGAATTAAACACAAGCCAAAGAAAAGCAGGAGAGGCAAAATTAGAAACTGTACAATGCCCAGGTACGGGTTGGAGACAAAACTAAATATTAGGCTGATCCCCAGAAAAAGCAGAATCAACACCAAAGCCAGCATGGCAATAAAAGCCCCAAAAATACTTATCCAGTTGTAATAAATATCCGGCAGCAGTCGTTTAGTCACAGTGTCATATTCCTTTCCAAAAGGCTGTACCAGTAATCATCTTTAATTCAATTTACCCGAAAATAATTAAATCCACTCGGCATTTCAAGTTTTAGAAAGCGGCCGCTTTTTACGGACAGCTGTTCAAATTGCATGCCTAAATACCATGGAATTGAACCAACCCCTTTTGACCATAGTTCATCCTGAATTAATTATTTCATTTGTATCCGAAAATTTCTGCATAAATAATAAGCCCAATCAGAATAACTCCGATGATTAAAGCAACTGCACCAAAAATTTTCAGTAGTCGAGTCGTAACTTCAGGCAACGGCTCATCCAAATGTCGGCTTAGTTTACCCTCATCTACCAGCCTTTGGTATTCTCTGGGGCGGTCTGCTTTTAACTCTACCAGAGATTCCCTTCCGGTGAATATGGTAATATCCATTGGAAATTTGTCGGGTCTAAAGTGAGTATTGAAAAAGTGGACCGTAAAGATGAAAGCCGCAGCCAATAACGCTTCATCAGAGTGGATAATTGTAGCCACATTGACAAACCGGCCCGGCAACACAAGCGTGAAAAACTCCGGAAACCATAAAACCAGCCCGGTCGTGCCGATTATGGCCACGCCCCAGAAAACCGCAAAGTAATCAAATTTTTCCCAGTACGTCCAACGTCCGTATCGGGGTCGCGGCCCCATGCCAATAAACCACTTAAAGGTTTGTCCCAGTTCTTTCAAGTCGTTCTTGTTGGGAAGCATTGAATCCGGACTGAACAAGAACTTCATCCAAGGAATTCTCGTTCTTATTTTTGATCGTATCAATCCTACCAAGTGCCAGGAAAAGTACACTCCTGTCAACACCGCACACACACGATGGATATATCCGGCGCTTTCGAACCCGCCCAGGGCGGACGACAGCCACTTGGCCCAGGAAAGATAGGAAAACTTCAGAGTCATTCCGGTCACTGCCAGACCGAGAAAACTCACTACCATCAACCCGTGTTGTATACTCTGCTCTTTGGTAAACCGTCGGTATACCAACTTCTTTCGCATTAATCCCTGTGCACTTTTCTTTTGGCGCATAGTTTGAATAGAACGCGGCAGCCATAGCAGCGTGTGAGTGGTGGCGATCATTAATGTACCCACCAGCAAAAATGTCATAAACCAGAATGTGTAAAAAAGAGCCGGGAACTTTCCCTTGTCATGGTGTGTGGCATGAGTTAAATAGCCGGCAAATTGTCGATGTGATCCCTTATGGCACTTTCCGCACGTCCCTACAATGTTCTGGCGAGATAAATGCGATGCCGGATTATCGGGCGGCAATATATCATGTGAACCATGGCAATCGTGACATTCTGCAGCGGAAAGGCCACCCAACTGGAAAACCTTGCCGTGAAACGTCTCGAAGTATGTTTTCGTAAGCTCGGCGTGACAGCCGCCGCACTGACCTAGAATTCGCTGTTTAAATCCTTCGGTGTCGGTTCGGGTGATCGAATGTGATTGATGACAACTGGCACACGATGGGAGCGAATCAGTGGACTTACTTACGCTGGCTGAATGTATGCTCTTCACAAACTTTTCGTAGATTCCATTATGACATCTGGCACAAGTTTGAGGAATATTCTTGGCATTTATACTCGATGCCGGATCATCTTTGGGCAAAACGTGGTGTGCCGTGTGGCAGTCCGTGCACATGGCCGTGACGACCAGTCCGCTTTCCAGAAGCCCTTTACCGTGAATGCTCTCTGGATATTCTCCAGGGTCGACTAATTCCCCCCTTCTAATGCGGCGAGTCGCCGCCACGCCGACCCCGATATGGCAGGAGCCGCACAAACTGGGGACATTAGTCGGAAACGTGGGTGAACTGGGATTTCGACGCGTTTTTACGTTATGAACACCGTGACAATCGATACATTCCGGCGCATCCGGATCGCCCCGGTCGACCAAACGCCCGTGCGTACAGGTAGCAAATGTCTCCACAATTTCTGTATGACAAATGCCGCAGTCGACTTTAGCAGATACTGTTTCACACGGTCTATGTGCCCGCGGGGTCACTCCGGTATGGCATTGTGCACAAGTAGTCCCCTGATGAATCGAATTGCGAGTTTCTATGCTGTCGACAAAGAGTGAAATCTCCTTACCTTGGCGATTCATTTTCAGTCCAGGTTTGGCATGACATTTCATGCATTCCTGGTCGGATATCTGGTCATAGTAGATGCGACGAACCCGATGGGGCTCGTGGCAATCAACACAAATAGGCACCTTGTTGGGTTCCTTTTCCCACAGTTCGCCGCGGATTACCTTTTGATGCACCCGTTCAATCTGCCCATGACACTTTTGGCAGGTGGCTGCAACATTGTTCCTGTTAATGCTTGAACGAATATCCGTGTGGGGCAAGACGAAATGAGCAGTGTGACAATCCGTGCAAACGGCTGTGACTGTCAGGCCCCGCTTATAGAGTCCCTCACCATGAATCGACTCCGAATAATGGCTTAATATGCTGTCCGGCAGAATATTATCATAAGTACGCGACACCTCGGTTCCTTCTTTGTGGCAACCGCCGCACATAAAAGGTATGTTAAAACGAGCGACTTGCGAACCGGGCTGGGCAGCGCTTCGAATATCATGTTTACTGTGACAGTCCCAACAATGAGGCGCCAGTTTAACCCCAGCGGCAGAAGCCACCCCATGTAAACTTTGATTATACTGTTTAGCAATATCGTCGTGACAATCTCCGCAAACAACCGGCTCGTGTTTCATTTCGTGCGGAAAATCTTCGACTCCCTCAAGATAGGTGTGACAACTAACACATTTCAAATCGGCGTGTGTTGATTTGCTGAACTTCTCCCCGTCCACATACAGGGAGCGCCCCAAGCCGTCACTTTCGGATTTCAGTTCAGGATCCTCATGGCAGGTCATGCAGTCGTCGTTTGACTGGGCCAATACAGCTGATCGTCCGTAAGGAAGCAGGCAAGACAATATAGAGAGAAGAATAAATCTGACGGCCATCCTATGTGCGGGCCGGGTGAACATTTTTGTAACAGCAATCATCTAACAGTCATTCTTGTTCATCGCTTTATTTGAAGGAATCAGGCACGCCGCCTTTTGATTCAAGACTCCCCTCTGAAGCAACTTCCGGGTCCGCCGAATGTTCTTCGCAATATTTTTCTTTTTCCATTTTTCCCGACAGCCAGGATGTATTCATGGGATATACTGCCGGATTAAAAACCGTCGAGTACAGATGCCATACCAGAACAGCCAGCATGGCTAACCAGGCCTCGTAATAATGAATGACCAGCATAACGTCGAGAAATGCTTCAGAGAACCAGCGTACCACGGTGTTGTCAAACCAGAGCATCAAACCGGTGATGGCCATTATTATTGAGCCCCAGGCGAGCGCCCAATACTCGACCTTTTCCGCGTAACTAAAACGGCCAAAAGCCGGCCGGTGAGATCTAAGACCTATATTAAAGAGGACCGTTTGAATGAATTGTACCAAGTCCAATCGAACTGGCCACATGTCTCGAAGAAACTTGCGACCGTGCCGTGTTGACAGATAGTACACATGCCATACAACGGTCAAAAGGAAAATCACAGCTGCAATTCGATGAATAGTCCCTCTAAGTGCAAAGCCGCCTTTCCAGCCAAAAAGGATTTTGACCCACCAGGCATCGCCATGACGCAATGAAAACCCGCTAACTACCAAAACCGAGAAAGTAATCAACAGAAGCATGTGCTGCCATACGGCATTCCCGGACATCCTTTGAATCTGTGGTTGGAGCTTTGATCGTTGAACATGTTTCCGATAATCGACAAAACAATAGAGCAGCATCGCACCGACTACGACAACTATGAGTACTACGTAGACATTCTTAACAATTCTTGCAGCCGGGGTTCTGGTAATTCCCGGAGATTGATGAATTGGTGACGAAGCCATTTGTGGCGATATTCCCGGATGACATTTCCCGCAGGTCTTCTGCAGATTTCCGGGATAGATCGATGAACTCGTGTCAGTGTGCGGAAGAATCAGATGGGCCTCGTGGCAAGAGGCACAGTTGGCAACAGTAATGTCTCCTTCGGTGCTCTTTAGCCCGTGGTAACTGTCATACCAATTGCGTGGTTTGCTTATCGGTCCTGTAAACTTCTCATTCAAGAAAGCCGATTCGTGACAGGGAGAACAGGTCGCCTCGGCCACTCGCGCCGGGCTTACCGCAGAACGCGGATCCGAGGGAGAAATTATGCCGTGCTCGCCATGACAATTAGTACACACGGGGGAACCCGTCTCGCCGCTGGCAACAAGTTTTCCGTGTATTCCTTTCCAATAATCCTGGAGTTCTTGTTTATGACATTTTCCGCAAGTCGATGGAATATTGAAATAATTGGTTTTCGAGAGTTTGTCACCGGCACTGTAAATTTTGTGGGCGCTACCCCCGACAAAGTGACAATCACTGCATAAAGCGGCTGTATCAACTCCCTCGGCGGTGGCCAAACCATGAACGCTGCTTTTGTAGACAGTAACGGCCTGGCCATAAAGATTCTCGTGTTTGGTGGTCAGATCAAGGTCTTCATGACAATGGCCGCATGTCTTCGGCAAATTCTGATGGCTGACGCGAGAATTCTTGTCTGATGACGGCAGAATATCGTGTGTGCCATGGCAACTGGTGCATCTCGGTAAATCTTCGTTTTGCCCCACTTGCAGACGGCCGTGTTTTTGATAATCGGCAGCTTCATCTTCGTGACAATCGCCGCAGTTCACTGGCGCCAGTTTTTCTTCTTGGTGAGGACTTTCGGTTATATCGGAATGGCAGTCAATACATTCCAGACCCTTATGGATTGACGATTTGAGACATTTGGCAAGATCTACCTCTTGACCATTTGCTTTGACAGTCTCGTGGCATTCCAGACATGTTTCATTGGAAAGATCAGGTTGGTCGTCACCTGAAGTTTTGGCTGGAGTTGTAAAGTAAACAAGCAGGCAGAGCGCTAAGTACGGGGACAGGCGGGTCAACTTACTCATAACTTCGTCGCCGGTTTCTATTATCTCACCTAGCTGGTTTAAACGACAATGCGTAAATCCGATTTTTGTATCGGAATACTGCCAATATCGTTTACTTACATTTCTTAATATATGAGCCGCCCCCGTGTGAAACCAGCAAAAAATGAGACAACTCCCTAATTGACTTGAAATTAGCAACGGCTTAGTTGGTGACTTTCAGTAATTTACCGATCAAGGAGTAAATTATCTGAATCCGAGGTACTCAAGTATAGGTGACAAGAATTGCCGGTCGGTGAGCCTTCATAAGCCCGCAATGCCATGTGCCTGTGAGGGGCAAGTACGGAATTAGCTTTTCCCTTTCTCGCCCGATGTTTGGCCATAAAATTGGTTAAAAAATGCTCCTATACAAAATGCCAGGATTGAATTATGTCATAGGCCCATAATTGCAGACTATCAAGTCGTAAATTTCTTTTTCATATGGCTTTTTGTAAAGTACGTTATTGGAGAGAATTTCAATCTGCGTCAGTCCCCAAGCATTTACACAAAATCCGTGTATTTGGAGATTGTGGTGCCGCATTTAAACCGCCATTTAGTTTCCGAGCATATCATCCCAATTGCGACCTCAATCATTGTGTGCTGTAAATAGGTTCTTATGTGAAATATTTCACGGAAATGTTTTGCACTTTTGCCGATAGTATGTTACAATTAGGGTTGCAACTTGGGTTTACTGATATGGAACTGACGGAATTGAATAAAGACAACCAACTAACGCGGGGCCGAGATACTAAGTGACGCTATGAAAATTGCAGTTTTGAGGGAATACCGTCCCTACGAAAAAAGAGTAGCCGCTACCCCTGACACCGTCAAAAAAATGAGCCGAATGGGTCTATCGATCGATATAGAAAAGGGTGCGGGACTAAATGCCAACATCACCGACTCCGCCTTCAGTGATGCCGGTGCCACTGTAATCGAAAATCTAACTGAATTGCTTGCTGACGCTGATATTGTCCTGAAAGTACAAAGGCCGGTTTATGGAAGTAACAGCAGTCGGGATGAATTGTCGTCCATGAAATCCGGCGGTCTGCTTATTGGCCTTCTCTCACCTCTCTCTTATCCCGAAGATATCTCTGTTTATGCCGAGCAGGGGATTACGGCCTTTGCGCTGGAGCTTCTCCCACGCATAACGCGTGCACAAGCAATGGATGCCCTTTCGTCACAAAGTAATCTGGCCGGTTACCGAGCTGTAATCGACGCTGCCAATGAATATAATCGGGCCTTTCCTATGATGATGACTGCCGCAGGGACGGTTCGTCCGGCCCACGTCCTGGTTCTGGGCGCCGGTGTGGCAGGTCTTCAGGCTATCGCAACGGCCAGGCGGCTGGGCGCTGTCGTAACTGCTTTTGATGTCAGAGCTGCTGCCCGCGAAGAAGCCAAAAGCCTTGGTGCCAGTGTTATTGAAGTTGAGGATGACGAAGTTCAGTCTTCCCAAACTGCCGCGGGTTATGCCCGGGAAATGAGCGACAAATACAAAGAAAAACAATCGGCGAAAATAAACGAGACTTTGAAATCTCAAGACATTGTTATATGCACCGCTCTAATCCCCGGACGACCGGCGCCAAGGCTGGTCAGTGAGCAGATGCTAAGCGGCATGAAGCGCGGTTCAGTAATTGTCGATCTGGCGGTGACACAAGGTGGCAACTGTGCCGGTAGTGAAGAAGGTAAAATTGTGGAGAAGAATGGTGTAAAAATTATCGGTCACGCCAACTTCCCTGCCCGCATTGCTGCTGACGCCAGTGAACTCTATGCCAGAAATATTTTGAACTTCCTAACACCGTTAATCGATATCGAATCTGGAAAGTTGGCCATCAACCCGGAAGACGAGATTGTGCGTGATACCATGTTAACCCACAACGGCCGAATAGTTCATCCCACTCTTAAGGGAAAAGAGCAGACGCTTGCAGCCACTAAATCTGCCTGACAGCCTGCATTCTGTCGCCAGCACGGCGGAACACCACAGTGATTTTACCATAATGGTTACAATTTTCGTGCTGGCAGTATTTGTGGGATATTATGTCGTCTGGAAAGTCACTCCTGCTTTGCACTCTCCCCTCATGGCAGTTACCAACGCCATTTCGAGCATTATTGTAGTTGGGGCATTGATTGCGGTTGGTTTGTCTGAAATGAGTCGTTCCGGCGTTATTGGCATCGTGGCGATTGTTCTTGCCGCCGTGAATATCTCCGGAGGCTTTTTAGTTACGCAGAGAATGTTGGAGATGTTCAAAGGGAAAAATCGTAAGAGTGTCGGTCCATGACCCCCGGACTTACGGCCATTTCCTATTTAGCTGCATCGGCCCTTTTCATTCTTTCATTATCTGGCTTGGCTTCACCCAGAACGGCCCGTCGCGGTAATCTGCTGGGAATTGCCGGCATGATTATTGCCATTGTAGCTACGCTTCTGTCACCTTCCATAACAAATTATCAATGGATATTCGGCGCCCTGCTGGTCGGCGGCAGTATCGGGACCTTTATTGCTCTTCGGATTAGTATGACTAACCTTCCTCAATTAATTGCCGCTTTTCATTCGTTGGTAGGTTTGGCGGCGGTTTTAGTGGCGGCGGTGGCACTTTATTCCCCGGAGGTGTTCGGCCTCGGACAATTCGGTCATGTCCGCTCCAGCAGTTTGATTGAAATGAGCTTGGGGACAATTGTTGGAGCCATAACATTCTCTGGTTCGGTAATCGCTTTTACCAAACTACAGGGATTAATCGGCGGGCAGCCACTCTTATTCCCGGGCCAGCAGTATTTAAATGGACTGATGGCGCTTTCAATCATTGGATCCTGTGTCTATTTTGTAAACACCGGAGAAAGTGAATACTTTTGGATTATGGCCGGACTGGCTTTCCTTTTCGGTGTTATGAGCATCCTGCCCATCGGCGGCGCCGACATGCCGGTGGTTATATCCATGCTCAATTCTTTTTCAGGATGGGCCGCCTCTGGAATCGGGTTTACTCTCTCCAATCACCTGCTCATCATAACCGGCGCCTTGGTCGGTTCTTCTGGCGCCATTTTAAGTTACATCATGTGTAAAGGAATGAATCGGTCTCTGATGGATGTTTTGTTAGGGGGCTTTGGAACAAATGGCGGCTCTGTTGCAGCCCATCGAGAGAAAAGACCGATTCACGCCGGCAGCGCCGAGGACGCTGCCTACCTGCTTAACAACGTGGGAAGTGTAGTCGTTGTGCCGGGATATGGCATGGCCGTGGCGCATGCGCAACACGCCATTAAAGAACTTTATAATGTGCTGAAGGCGAAGAATGTAAAAATCAGGTTTGCCATTCACCCCGTTGCAGGTAGAATGCCGGGGCACATGAACGTTTTGCTGGCTGAAGCCGGCGTGCCGTACGAAGACGTTTTGGAGCTTGAGAGTATTAATCAGGATTTTAGCGCCACCGATGTTTCCCTGGTTATCGGAGCCAATGATATCACCAATCCCATCGCACGCACCGACCCGACCAGTTCGATTTATGGCATGCCCGTACTATCTGTTGATAAATCCAACAATGTACTGTTCATAAAGCGGTCGCTGGCGCCGGGCTATGCCGGCATTGACAACGAGTTATTTTATCGGGACAACACCATGATGTTGTTCGGTGACGCCAAAAAGGTCGTGGATGACATTCTAAAAGCTCTGGCCTGAAGATTGGCATTCAGTCGCTTATAATTAGTAGTCAATAACAAAGCACAACCCAGATAGAAAATCTAAGCGGAGAGGCAGGGATTCGAACCCTGGATAGGGGTCACCTATACACACTTTCCAGGCGTGCGCCTTCAACCACTCGGCCACCTCTCCGGAACACTTGAAATCGCTTCGACGGGAACCCAACCAGAGGGTGGGCCACCCAAGCATCGGGCTAATTTAAGGAAAATACCTGATAGGACAACTAGTAACTTAGGTAAGTCTTTTAGTGTGCATGGTTCGACGCCGCTCACCATGACTTATCATAGTGGGAACCTAGCATATTTGGTGGGCCACCAATTTCTATTCGTTCCCTTTATCGTTATTTCCAAAAAACAAATGCCGGTCTAAAAGCTTAACGTATTCTGACCAGCCATGCGCACCCTGTCGCTCGCGGATTCGTTCAATTGCGCCCATTTTGCTGTCAATCTCATCGCAATAGAACAGCACAAAAGCTTCGGGAATCTGGGGCAATACCGGTGTGGCATATTCAAGCTGTCCCTGATGAGATAATATCATGTGTCGCAGCTTGGTCAAGAGCTCATTAGGAAACGAGTCAATTTTATGTACGCGTTCGGTAATCCAGGCATCGGCGATGCAGATGTGACCAATCAGCCGGCCGGAATCAGAGTAATCAATCATGGTGTCAATTTTGTACTGCTCCAGCTTGCCGGAATCATGAAACAGCCCGCCGAAAATCAGCAAATCTTTATCGAGAAAACCATATCCCGATGCCACCCGCAAGGCCAGTTCTGCTACATTGGCCGAATGTTCGGCCAGGCCACCGATATAGGCGTGGTGCCAGAGTTTGCCGGCGGCGGCATTCAGGAAATCATTGAAGAACTTTTCGTCCTGCCAAAACGAATCGGCCAATTGTTTGATATAACTGTTCTGAATTTTTTCCGTCAAATCAATAATTCGGGCGCGGCGTTGCTCGATGGTTTGTGTGGAGTGGGGCAAAATGTCTTCAAGGACATATTCATTTTGTTCAGCCAGGCGGATACGATCGACCGTAAGTTGCTTTTTTCCGTTATATTCTGTTACCACACCACGTGCTTTCACTACCATCCCGGCCTCAAGTTCACGCAGAGCAAACTGGTCCGGCTCCCACATCACGCCGCTGATGCGGCCGCTGGAGTCACCCAATTCCAGCGACACAAACTGCCCGCGAGTGTATTCTTTCACATCCTTTTTTCGAACAGAAAAAAAAGCGGTCACGATATCTTCAACCACCAAATCTGTAATCTTCTTTTGCGACATATATATTAAATATAACAGGAAGGCTAGCCCTATCCAAGTCGCCTCCAACAAGGAAATTAAAATTGGTTGTAATGAGTATAACAGATATATTGGGTTGAACTTATGAAGATTCTCTCACGCTATATTCTCAAAGAACACATCATCCCTTTCTTGTTTGCCCTGGCTACCATAACCTTCTTGCTGCTGATTGATTTTGTCCCCAAAATTATCGATCTGGTCATCGACAAGAACATTTCCGTACTGATCGTATTTGAATTAATCGGATTAAATCTGGCCTGGATGCTGGCGCTGTCGGTGCCTATGTCGGTTCTGGTGGCCACGTTGATGGCTTTTGGGCGATTGAGTACCGATTTCGAAATCACGGCTTTGAAATCATCGGGCGTAAATGTCATTCGACTTGTGATTCCAGTTTTAGGCGCCGCGGCAATTTTGGCTATTGGTATGATTTGGTTTAATGACCGGATTTTGCCGGACTGGAACCGAGAGGCCCGCCATCTTCAGGGCGACATTTCCGCCATGCGACCCACCCTGACTTTCAAATCAGGTGTTTTTATTTCCGACATACCTGGGTTTTTGGTGATGGTGGATAAAATCGATCATGCTACTTCGCGCGTTAAAGGCGTCAGTATCACCGATACCAAATTGCCCGACAGGCCGCGCATCATCGTAGCTGATTCAGGCTATCTTAAAATGACTGACAATGGCCGCAATATGCAGTTTGATTTATACAGCGGTGAAATCCATTCTCTGGACTTGCAGGAACCGGCCAATTACCGCAAAGTTAGTTTTGAAAATCAGCTCATAAACGTGTCCGATGTAGGTTCGGAGCTGGTGCGGACTGAATCGGAGTACCGCACCGACCGGGAAATGGGTCTGCGTGAAATGCGGGACAAAGTTAATCAAGCGGCGCAATCGGTCGGACCGTTCCGAGAAAAAATAAACGAGCAACTTCAGAACAAGTTTGCCATCTTGTATTCTGACACATCAAGTTTGTATGGCACTAAAGAGCTGACTTATGCCACTGCTTTATCTTATGTCAAGAGTGATGCGTCAGTATTGAAGCTCCATGTTGAAAAGAATCGTCAGCAAATTATTTCTCAACAGAGACAGGTTAATAAGTACAGCATAGAAATTCACAAGAAGTATGCCATACCGCTGGCAGTTTTTTCGTTTATTTTATTTGGAGCGCCGCTGGCCATGCTGTCACGCAAGGGCGGTCTGGGCCTGCCCGTGGCCGTTTCCATTATGATGTTCATAATTTACTGGGCCTTCCTTATTGGCGGCGAAGATCTGGCCGACCGGGGCATTATTACACCCTTCATGGCTATGTGGAGCGCCAATATTATTATAGGCGTAGCCGGATTATATCTGTTATATCTGGCTATCACTGAAAAACCATTTCTAGCCTTTTTGAGAAGCGGTAGCTAATCGTGACACTTATCAAAGTAATAGATCTCTATTTGCTCAAAAAATTCGCCGGCGCGCTGGCGGTCACCGTTCTGGCAGTCGGTCTCACGATCGTCCTAATCAATATGATTGACCAATTGCGCGATTTTATCGACAACGACGTCCCCTTGACGGTCATTTTGCAATACTATCTCTATTTTTCCGGCTGGGTGCTCAAACAGTTTTTACCGATGTTTATTCTTCTGGCCACGCTCTTCTCCGTTTCCCTTTTGGCCAGCAAAAATGAAATCCTGGCTATGAAATCATCGGGTCTGTCTCTATATCGGTTGACCTGGCCGATATTCGCGGCGTGTGTGATGCTGGCAGTCGGGCACTTTTATTACAATGAGTACCTCTATCCGCCCATAAACGATAAGCGGGTTCGGCTCAAAGAGTTTGGCATCAAGAAAGAGCCCGAGCGTTTGCACACTCACGTCAATAATGTCTACCGCCAAATTGCCCCCGGGCATTTCTACACGATTGGCAGCTTCAATGTCACCCGGGGCGAAGGTGAAAATATCAAGGTCTATCAGAAAAGCGAAAACCATCTGTCGAATATTATTACCGCCAAAAGAGTAGCGTTCAAAGATCACGCCTGGCAGGCGTATGATGGCACGGTGCGCGTTTTTGATGATTCCGCCCACGAGTCTTATTTTGAATTTGCCAATATGTTGCTAAGCGATATCAAGGACAAACCGGAGGACTTTGCCAAGCCGCTGGGGAAGCCCGATGACATGAGTTATAATGAATTGAAAGAATACATTGACCTGATGAAACGAACCGGCGGGCCGTATTTGCGCGAGTCGATCGATTTGAAAATCAAAATAGCTTTCCCGATGACTTCGCTGGTGGTAGTGCTCTTAAGTGTGCCGTTTGCATCCAATCCCCGCAAAGGCGGCATTGCCCGGTCATTTGCCGTCGGGGCGCTGATATCAATGGCCTATTTTGTGCTTTTTCGAATCTTGCAATCAGCCGGCTACAATGAAAAGATTCCCGAAAATCTGGCTATCTGGGGTGTGAATGTTTTATTTTTTCTGATTGGTGCAACGGCCATGCTCTTGGCAAAAAAATAACTACTGTTTTACTGCCGATACAAATTATCACCTATTGGAAAAGCGTTTTTATCGTCGGCATGCTTGAGCACAAAATTCTGAAGCGCCTCGGTGGAGGCCGTCAGCAGATAGTTTTCTTCGTCAAGCCACTCAAATGCAATGGTGTTGGTAGAATCCTGAAGTTGTTTTTTCATCCACTCCACGTCAAGTCCGTCCATACGCAATATATCGTTGCTCAAGGTGACTTTATAAAACGAATGAGCCGGAATTAGATATGATTTGTAAAATTCATTACCGCAATCAGGTTCATCCGGCAGAAAATCCAAAAACATATGATCGCCCAGTTTGACGAGCGTGGCAGTGAAGTATGATGAGGTGGAGTCTTCAGTATAGGTCAGGGTATAGGATGTACTATCGTCGCTGGTGAATTCGTAAGCACTCGTGCCACCTTCTTCCAGCCAACTGCCCAGGATGCCCGGTTCAAATACAATATCTTTTTCGGTATAGAGCGGATGTAATGAAGGGACACAGCCGATTGCCAGTATACACAATACGGCAGCGATAAACAGCCCCTTACTTTTCATTTTGACTCCCCTTGAAAATTATGTCCCCATTTCCCACGTATCCAAATACTTTTTCTGCTCGGCCGTAAGAGTATCAATAGAAATACCCATTGATTTAAGTTTCAGGGCCGCAATCTGCTGGTCAACTTTTTCGGGCAGAGTGTAAACGCGCTTCTCAAATGTCTTGTGGTTATTCACAACAAACTCCGCGGCCAATGCCTGATTGGCGAACGACATATCCATCACCATCGCCGGGTGCCCTTCGGCGGCAGCCAGATTTATCAAGCGCCCTTCGCTTAAAACAAATAATCTCTTTTTGCCGAGAGTGAACTCTTCCACTTCAGGACGTACTTCGCGGCGATTTGAGGCCGCTTTCCCGAGCGCCTCCAAATCTATTTCGACATTGAAATGACCGGAATTGCACACAATAGCGCCATCTTTCATCTTCTTAAGATGCTCCAGACCAATGGCATGAAGATTACCGGTGACTGTAACAAAGACATCACCAATGGCCGCGGCTTTGTTTAGAGGCATCACTTGATAGCCATCCATCACGGCTTCAATTGCTTTCAAATGGTCAATTTCGCAGACAATCACATTGGCGCCCATCCCTTTGGCACGTGTCGCCAATCCGCGTCCGCACCAGCCGTAACCGACAACCACAAAAGTACAGCCGGCGATGAGCATGTTGGTGGCTCGCAGGATGCCGTCGATAGTCGACTGTCCTGTGCCGTAACGATTGTCAAAAAAATGTTTGGTTTTGGAATCGTTGACAGCCACAACGGCAAACAGCAGCGCCTTGTTTTTCTCCATCGCTTTCAATCGAATGACACCAGTGGTGGTTTCTTCTGTACCGGCCATGACGTTTTTCGCCAGTTCCTTGCGTTCGGTGTGCAAAGAGCTGACCAAGTCAGCGCCATCATCCATGGTTATCTGCGGCTTGGTGTCGAGCGCCTGATGAATGTGTTTGTAATAAGTCTTGCGGTCTTCCCCGCGAATGGCATAAACACTGATTCCATATTCTTCTACTAACGCTGCGGCCGGCTCGTCCTGGGTGGACAATGGATTCGAGGCACACAGCGCCAGATTAGCGCCACCGGCTTTGAGTGTGCGCATCAGGTTGGCCGTTTCCGTGGTCACGTGCAAACAGGCCGCTAAATTTATTCCTTTGAGAGGTTTCTCCTTCTCGAATCGTTCGCGAATGAGACGGAGCACCGGCATGGTTCGATCAGCCCATTCAATTTTTTTAACTCCGCTTTTGGCCAGAGTTTTATCTTTAATATCACATTTTACAGGCATCGTTTAGGCATCCTTTTTCAATTGTTGGGCCTTATCTGTTTTTTCCCAGGTGAATGTTTCTTCGGTGCGGCCGAAATGACCATAGGCGGCCGTCTTGGCGTAGATTGGCCGGCGCAAATTTAGCGACTCCATAATGCCGCGCGGCGTTAAATCAAAGTTTTTACGAATTAGTTCGGAAATCCGTTTTTCAGGAATTTTCCCGCTGCCGTCAGTGAATACCATGACTGAAACCGGTTCGGCCACGCCAATGGCATAAGCTAATTGTATGATGCAATGGTCGGCTAATCCGGAAGCCACAACATTTTTCGCGATGTAGCGCGCCATGTAACTGGCCGAACGGTCAACTTTGGTGGGGTCCTTTCCGGAGAACGCTCCACCACCGTGGGCCGCCGAGCCGCCATAAGTATCGACTATTATTTTCCGTCCGGTCATGCCGGTGTCCGACTGTGGCCCGCCGACCACAAATTTACCGGTCGGATTGACCAAAAATCTGGTATCCTTGTCAATCAATTCCTTGGGGAGTATTTGCAGCACCACGTGGTCAATTATTTCTTCCCTGGATTTATTCGTTATTTTTTTGCCGGTATCATCGAGAATTTCTTCAGTGTGCTGCGATGACACCACCACCGTGTCAATACGCGCGGGCTGGCCGTCACGATATTCCATCGTGACTTGCGACTTGCCGTCCGGCCCAAGATACTCCAGAGTTTTGCTTTTGCGCACTTCCGCCAGTCTTCGGCAAAGTTTATGCGCCAACATAATCGGCATCGGCATCAGCTCCTGGGTTTCCCGGCAGGCATAACCGACCATGAATCCCTGATCACCGGCCCCGCCGGTGTCGACTCCCTGCGCGATGTCGGGCGATTGTGAACCTATGGCATTGAGCACGCAGCAGTTATTATATACAAAACCATGCTTATTGCTGGTGTAGCCAATGTCCTGAACGGTTCTCCGCACCAGATTATGTACATCTACCCAGCCCGATGTGGTTATTTCACCGCCAACAATGACCAAGCCTACGGTTACAAAAGTTTCACAGGCTACTCGGCCCTGGGGATCCTGACGCAATACTTCATCCAGAACTTCGTCGGAAATTCTGTCGCAAATCTTGTCGGGATGTCCTTCGGTAACCGACTCTGATGTGAACAAATAATCTTTATTGGGCACTCCATCTTCTCCGTTTTTCAGTTTGAATAGTTGGATGAGAAATTTAACAACATTGAATCTCGGAGTTATCTCCGAGATTTAGCACTCCCTTATACCCTTTGACAATGGCCTCTTGTCCAATAAGTGAATCCTTCACTTGCGAATTTTCGATTAGTGAATCTTTGCCAATTATCGAATTGGTAATTTCCGATTCTGATATTTGAACGCTGTCACCGACCGAAACAAACGGCCCTATGATAGATTGTTCAATTTTGGCGCTGGCGCTAATAAACACCGGCGGCACCAACCGGCACCCTTCGATTTCCCTGGAAGATTTGCTTTTCTTGAGAAAATGCTGGTTGGTCTGAAGAGTGGCTTCTTTGGTGCCGCAATCATGCCAGCCTTGAACTTCAAACGGGACAAACTTCGTTCCGTTTTCGATCATTCCCTGAAGTGCGTCAGTCAGTTGAATCTCGCCTCGCGTCCGTTTACCGGATTTCACCAATTTATTCAGTTCTTTATTTACAGTCTCGGCTTTCTTAAAGTAGTACAGTCCTATCAGCGCCAGATTGCCTGCCGGTTTTTTGGGCTTTTCCAACAAGTGGCTGATATATCCGTTATTGATTGCTGCAATTCCAAATCGCTCCGGATCTGGAACTTTTTTAACGCCGAGAACAAATTCACCCGCCTTAACAAAACTATTCAAGTCGCTTTCAACAATGGTATCCCCAAGAATAATCATCAAGTCGCTGCGTCCAACTTTGGGCATGGCCAAACTGATGGCGTAGCCCAAACCCAGCAGTTCGTCCTGTTCGACAAAAGATGCTTTGAATTTGTAATTCTCTTTTACAAAGCCGCGTATTTGGTCGCCTTTATATCCAACTACAAAAATCACTTCCGAGGGTTTAAGTCTTTTTAGCGGGTCAAGGATATATGACAAAATGGGTCGGCCCGCCACTTCGATAAGTGGTTTGGGAAGAGTATTCGTATGTGGTCTTAACCTGGCGCCAACCCCGGCCACCGGGATAACAACTTTCATCTAAATCCTTTCAGGTGTAGCCGTTATAGTAGGAAATGATGTCGGCTTTGACAAGGGCATTTAAAGAGTCTGAAATGACTAGAAAATGTGGTGGAATGTCCCTAACCAATCTTCTACCAGGAATTGAACGCGGCCAATCAAAAGAGAAACTCGTCCCATTACGGTGTAGCCAAAATGCGCTCCAAATGAAATCATAATGAACCAAATGCCGAGCTTGGCCGTGACACCCATCGCTCCAGTGTGCTCGTGAGAAAAATAAAAATAGATTAATGTAGAAATAACGCCGAGTGCAATGATGACTGCCAAAAGTGATTCAGCAATACCTTTGTCCGACCAGACCGACAGCATGGTTGCTTGAATTTGCGGCAATACCAAGCCGTGCAGTTGGGTGGTCAGAAACACTCCCGATGTTACCCCCATGACCACTGCCAGCGGCACTCTGGATAACCACGAAATGCGCGGGAAAAAGCGAGAAAACATAAGCAATCCTAACAGACCGGGGACGAAGAGCCACCATTCGCCATTTTTGATCATGGGGTCCCAGAGTTTTTGCATTATGACCGTATCCCAGATTAAACCCACCTGATAACCAGCAGTGAGACCTGCAAAAATGTTTTCGGCAAGTTTATAAACAGGATTGTCTTTATAAAGAAATGAGAATAATGCCAAAGTAAAAAAGGCAATTATCCAGGTCTGGAAAATTTCGAAACCGCTCATGAACTAGCCTTCTTCTTCCCCTTTTTGGTGATGAAGAACCCAATGTTTCCCAACAAGACCAAACCAATAATCAGAAAGTGCACCAAGGACTGAATATCCATGCCACGAAACGCTGTCCCCGGTTTATTAAGCAAAATTTCATATTCGGCTGCACCCTTCATGCCACCTAAAAGTCCTACAATCTGTTTGGCCCCCACATAAGCATAGCATTTGGGAGCCATCACCGCGGTGCAGCCGATTCCCATCGGCACGCTATAGCCGGCATTTACAATGGACACCCAGTAATCAGCGGTGGCATTGTCGGCCACTTCGAAAATGAATTTAATCTGCTCATAATTCTTGACTGAATTCATTAGCGGCAATTGGGAAAGCGGTGTGCCGTGATTGTCGGTCGGGAAAATTGATTCAATGGAAACGCCCATGCCTTTCAGTACCGAGACATAGCCATATTTATAACCCAAATTGACAAAATCCTTGCCGTACTCTTTGCCGTATTCCTTGGCAATGCGTCTGGTAATCGATTCGGCCATGGATGGTCCACCATAAGGGATATTGCTCAATGTAATTATCTTGCAGTTTTTACTGAAAAGATGGCGCGCACCGGCAATGGTCATCGGTTCACACTCGGCTATGGTCGACGGATAGTAGTCAAATACCAGCATCACGGTCGATGAATCCGGCAGGCTGTCCACGGCATTAAAAAAGGCTCTGGCTTCTGGCGAGACACTAATTGGAAATTTCATAGGAATAAGGAACGGTATGAAAACAGTAATACCGACCATCAGATAGACCCAGCGGCGGTCCATTTTTTCAAATCGTTCCCAGAAATTCACGTTCAGCCTCGACCCATGTAAGTTCGTTCAATGCCGAGAATAATTCGCAGAGACATGGCCGAGGCGCCCAGTGCCGCGCCAATAATGATTCCTCTTTGCACGGCCAGATTCACGCCGTTCATCACATATTTATTGACCAGAGCCGGCACATCTCCGGGCAGATGATTCAAAAGCGCTTCACCTATCGGCACTCGCCAAAACATTACCAAAGTAGCTGTAATAAGCAGTAGCGTAGCTTCGGGGGTGCGGGCTCGGAAAGCACGGTATGCCGCGGAAGCGATATAAAACGCTAAAGTTGCAAACATCGTGGCCATCATGGGCGACTGTAAATTCATGAATAACCAATCATAGATTGAGCCTTCAAACCGCCCAAACAACGGCGACCAGGACACCGGCAGAAGCGATGGAATGGCCATGACCAAAACTGAAACGATTGTGGCGATTTTGTAAACCCAGCCTTCGCGGCGGCGCTGTACGGACTGCCAGCTTACTCTTAAAATGGAAACTACGCCCAGCAGGAGAGTGAAACCACCTATGATAATGAGCCAGTCGAGCAGCTGTTCTGAAATCTGGCCGACAAATGGTGTCTTTTCATTTAAGAAAAATGCCACTGTCATAGCGGCACCGGTGATAAAAGCAACTATGACTGGTATGGCTGTTCTCACCAAAAAATCTTTCTAATTTAGACCGCCTGAAACCAGCTTTTAAAAGTTTCACCGGCCCCGGTAGTGAAGGTTACCAGAATTATGCCTGTCAGAATTAATATTATGATTAATATCTTCATGAAGTCCTGCCCTTTCAGCCCACCCATCATGATTGGCTCGTGTGACAAATAGGCCGAGGCTGCAAATAATTCTTCTCCCATCAGAGTGTAATCACAAGCGGCCACAAAAAACGGCAGTTGTTCAGGACGACCAGTCCCGGCGATTTGAATTGATCCGGCGGCGTTGCCGGTTTCGGCCAATAAAAGTGACTCTGCAAAAAATGCCCCCATGTAAATATTGGTGGCCGGGCGTTCACGCATCATGTAGCCGTTAACCGTGGCGGTAAAAGCAAACTGTTCACCGGCCACATAGCGTACCATATCTTTATCATAGGCCTCCGCTTTACCGGCATGAATATAGGCTTGCTCTACTACTTCTTGTCCGGCCGCCAGTACCAAAGGATATCTGACCGGCACCATCAAGGGCGTTTCGTACTGGGCCGTAATTTGTGCCACTCTCCCCAGAATTGAAATTCCGGCAATCGTTTCCATTTGATCCAGCTCTTCAATGCCGGGAATATACAAAACCGGGCGACCCATTTCTGTGGCACGGCCCACCGCTTCCTCGACTGCCTCCAGTCCGGGAATTTTGCGCAGGAAAAGGGGCTTACCCTGTCTTGCCCATCTTGTAAAGAGAAGAACTGCGCCGGAAAAAATTATGACGGTAATCAGCGCATTGATACGATCAAATCGAAAAGTAGTGGCTTCGTCCTGGCAGTAGGCTGGTTGAGAAAACAGAGTTACCAGTAAAAATACAGCCAGCCAGCATTTATGAGCTGCAGAAAAAGTTTTGGAAGTTAAAATTAGTGGGACCCTTCTCCAAATTTTGCTTTCAAATTGAACCATTACTTGCAAAACGTCAAGTGATTTCACAGGCAATTAATCCATCAAATACGGCTTTACAATTCGGAGTGAGTGTCATTATTTGAAGACGCAGAGGCATTAACATTAGACTAAAAAGAGACGCATTTTGTTATTTACTTTTAAAATTTCCGGGGCTTGTGGCAGGTGGTAAGAGAGAATTAGTATCAAAGGGGTTTCCCCATGACAAAAGCAAAAAGCAGACATCTATTTACTTCCCTCATTTTGATGATGGTGCTGTCTGTTCACACACCTGTTTTCTCAAAACACGGCATCACGACATTATCTGAAATATCTAATTCATTCAAGTCCCTTTCCGAGCAAGTATCACCGGCGGTTGTCAATATTGTGGCTATCGGCTGGACCGGGCCTTCCGAAGAAGGTGCTTCGGCGCTTCTTTCCAAAAGTCAAAGTACCGGATCCGGGGTAATTGTCGACTTAAACGGTTTCATTGTTACCAATGCTCACGTAGTGGAAGATGCCCATAAAATTGAAGTAATCCTAAACCGCGCAGCCACGGACCAGGTGCAGTTCAAATCAATTCTAAAACCACGAAGCGAACCTGTCGAGGCCGAATTAATCGGCTTGGATCAGGAAACGGATCTGGCAGTACTGAAGATTCCTCTAACCGGCTTATCGCATTTGGAATTAGCCAATTCTGATGAATTGCAACAAGGCCAGTTGGTGCTGGCATTCGGCAGCCCCATGGGACTGCAAAATTCTGTAACTATGGGAGTTGTAAGTTCGGTCGCACGACAAATGTCGCCCGATGCGCCGATGATTTACATTCAGACCGATGCTGCCATCAATCCGGGCAATAGCGGCGGACCTTTGGTCAATATTGACGGCAAAGTAGTTGGCATTAATACTTTCATTTTTACTCAATCTGGCGGCAATGAAGGTCTTGGGTTTGCTGCTCCCAGCAACATTGTCCGCAACGTTTATATGCAAATTAAAGAGCGCGGACGAGTGCGCCGTGGTGAAATTGGAGTAAAAGCTCAATCGATAAATCCGGATATGGCCAAAGGGCTGGGCCTTCAACAAAACTGGGGTGTGATTTTGGGCGATGTCCGTCCGGAAAGCCCGGCCGACAAAGCCGGACTCAAAATTGGCGACATTGTATTGTCACTAAACAGTAAGCCGATGGAAAACGGGCGGCAATTCAATGTAAATTTGTATTCAAAAAACGTTGATGATACGGTGGCAATAGAAGCCCTGCGAAAAGGCAAAAAAATGAATTTTCACGTGGCGGTGGTCGAGCGAGAAGACAACTATGAACGACTGGCTGATTTGGTGACGCCCGAAGAAAATCTCATCGAACAGCTTCGGATTCTTGGTCTGGATTTGAATGCAAATTTGGTGGGTATGCTCCCTAAGTTAAGAACCGAAACTGGTGTTTTGGTTGCGGCCAGAATTCCTACTTATTCATTTTCGGGGGAAGGCTTCAAACCCGGTGACGTTATCCACGCTATAAATCAAACCCCCATCGCCGGTTTGGCAGGACTGCGGAAAGCCCTCTCAAATTATGCGCGAGATGAATCAATTGTCGCCCAGATTGAACGAAGAGGGGAATTTATGTATCTGGCAGTTCAGCTGCAGTAGAAATTATACTTTGCTGTGAAGTGTCAGCAATTTCAAACGACGCAGTGTCACGAATATTCCGGCCACGTGCAGCGCATGCGTAAATCTTCCATCGTCAATCATTTGCAGTAGTTCGTTAACTGTTACGAACTGAGTGGAAATCCGTTCGCTGGGATCATTGTCCGGTTCTTTTACTTTCTTGATGTTGAATGCAGCAAAACAGTGAACTTGGTTATTTTGAGTGGCTGGATTCGGATAAAGCTCTCCCGTCTTGATAATTCTCTCCGCGTCAAATCCGGTTTCTTCAATCAATTCCCGGCGCGCCGAGTCCAAAGCAGATTTATCTGATGGTTCAGCAAAACCGGTGGGAAGCCCGCAAATGACTTGCTGGACGCCGTGGCGATATTGTTGGGTTATCAATACTCGATTTTCATTGTCAAAGGCCAATACTTGCACCCACGAGGGAAACTCTAAAACGAAGTACGGATCTACAATAGCTCCTTCCTGGGTTTCACAAACGTCTTTGCGCAGAGTCATAAACTTATGCTTTAATAAGTATTCCGAGCTTTTGATTTTCCATTCAGACATATGCAATAGTTAAAGAATATATTTATCAGCTGTTTACAACCACCGCTGTGCCGGTTAAGTGACCTTTGCGCAGGTCGTCCAAGGCGATGTTGATATCTTCCAGGGCATAAGGGTGCACTTCCGTTTTGACCGGCACTTTGGGAGCTAACAGGAGAAATTCTTCGCCGTCTTGTCGGGTCAGATTAGCCACCGATTTAACCATTCTCTCGCCCCACAAATCGGCATAGGGAAAAGAAGGAATATCACTCATATGAATTCCGGCGCAAACAACGATGCCGCCTTTACGGACTGCTCTAAGCGCTATCGGCACCAATTCGCCGACCGGCGCAAAAATTATGGCTGCATCCAATCGGTCAGGTTGAGTTTGTGTCGAACCGCCCGCCCAGGTTGCTCCCAGCTCCATTGCCTTTTCTTGAGATTTGATATCTCCTTCGCGAGTGAACGCAAACACTTCTCGTTTTTCAAATTTTGCTACCTGAATCAAAATATTAGCGGCTGCGCCAAATCCATAAAAGCCGATTTTCTTGGCATCTTGAGTCATGCGGTACGAGCGGTAACCAATAAGACCGGCGCACAAAAGCGGCGCTGCCTGGACATCTGTATAATCCTTGGGAATGGGGAAACAATACCGTTCATCAGCCACGCAATATTCAGCAAATCCACCATCCATTTGATAACCGGTGTATCGCGCGTTGTCACAGAGATTTTCTCTTCCGGATTTGCAGTATCGGCATTCACGGCAACTTCCACCCAGCCAGGGGACGCCGACACGATCCTCTATGTAAAACCGTTCGACGTTTTTCCCCACCTTCTCAACTCGCCCCACGATTTGGTGTCCGGGAATCAGAGGTAACTTGGGCTCATTCAAATCGCCATCAACCACATGCAAGTCAGTCCTGCAAATTCCGCAGGCATTGATACGAATCAGAATTTGAAATTCTGCGGGCCTGGGTGTAGGAATGTGCTGCAATCGCAGCGGCCGCCGTTGCTGTTCTAAAATCATTGCTTTCATCTTAATTCACTCGATCTCTTCCCTGCTGACTGTCAGAATGTATCGAAGAGTTTCAAACTGTATTAACAGAACTTCAATGCCTACTTTATCTGGTATTTTTTAAGAACTCCCAGCACGTAATCGATATCATACGACGTATGGTCAGCGCAAACCTGAAAGCGAATCAATTGATCTCCCTTGGGCACCACTGGGTAATTCAATCCTGTGGCCAATACTCCGTGCTCTCGAAGAAATTGCACCAGCTCTTTGGTCTTCTGGGTATCGCGCACCATGAGCGGTACCACCGGATGCTCGCTGGGAATGGTTTCAAAACCTAAACCGAGCAGTCCGTCTTCAAATCGCTTGGTCATTTTGCGAAGATGCTTCAAAAGCTTTTTCCCCTCTTTGGACTCCAGAATACCCAGCGATCTAAGCGCTGCCGTTGCTTCCGAAGGCGTTATGGGGTTGGTGTAAATGTAAAACGGATTTTTATCGCGCAGATAACTGATTACCGCCGCATTGGAAACAATATAGCCGCCATTTACTGCAAAGGCTTTTCCCAGTGTGGCAATCAAGATGTCCACTTTACCGGCGTGGGTCAGTTCTTCTGTCCCATGGCCGGTCTTGCCCAATGCTCCCACGCCGTGTGAATCATCGACCACGAACACAATATCTTTCGGAAAGCGGTCATTATATCTGTTAATAATCTCCGACATTTTATCCAAAGGAGCATAGTCGCCCCGCATGCTGAAAACGCCGTCGGTTACTACAATCACGTGCTCGCAGTTTCCAATAGAATCTTGAAGGCACTTTTCCAATCCGGCCAGGTCTAAATGTTTGAATATTTTCTTGTCTTTGGGGCGCGCCAGTTTCATGGCATTGATGATACAATTATGATTCAGTTCATCGCTCACAATGATTGTTTCAGCTGTAGCCAAAGATGAGATAACTCCCATCACCGACGTGTAGGCCGAGCTGGTTATCATGCAGCTTTCGCGGCCGTGGAATTTGGCCAAGGCTTTTTCCAAATCGAGATGAACATCGTAGGTTCCACTGATAAACCGCACGGCGCCGGGTCCGACGCCGAATTTTTTGGCCCCGGCTTCTTCGGCTTTATGCAGGTCTTTGCGAAATTGCAGTCCCAGATAAGAATTGGAATTCATGCGAATAAATTCCTGACGGCCGAAGCCCTTAAGAAAAAACCGGGGACCTCTTTTCCCCTTGGCACGGTCAACATTGACTACTACCTGCTCGGCGCCTTTGGTGGTGCCGGCCTGTTTTAGATTATCAACTTCTTTTTTGAGAAATGCAGAAAATCTGGCGAGCGGCATTTTAACCACTCCGGGCGATCTTAGTGACTTTGGCTGCTTTATTTTTTTTGGAGGAA
>Ga0334722_10001169_pt1 | contig 33965 bp, 21 predicted proteins | sample C3_bottom_MG_FD_207210 | JGI IMG/M metagenome (GOLD analysis project Ga0334722, IMG submission 207210) | Sediment microbial communities from Yellowstone Lake, YNP, Wyoming, USA - C3_bottom | ecosystem: Environmental > Aquatic > Freshwater > Lake > Sediment | place: USA: Wyoming | collected... | reverse complement strand
TTCGCGCCGAGACGCGAATCCGCGAACTATGGCAAGGGCGAAGATACTCGCGGAGAGCCCGGTCGCGCCGGCCCGCCTTGCTTCGGACGAGCGGGCCGGCGCGACGCGCCCATCATCATAACTATGATCTTCAGAGCCTCGTCCCCATCTGGTTGCCCGATTCGTAGCGGCGGAGTCCCCGCTTGAAGAGGGCGAAGGCCGCGAGGGCGTAGAGGAGGGCCACCCCCGCGAGGAGGGGGAGGTGGACCCAGGAGAGGGCCTTGAGGGCGGCCAGGGGCACGAAGGCGATGAAGCCGGAGGGGAAGAGGCTGTAGAAGAGCCAGCGGAGTTCGGGGCCGTAGATCTTCTCGGGGTAGAGGGAGAAGGAGAGGAGGAACTCGGCCATGGAGCCCGAGACGGAGCTCGAGTCGCCGAGGAAGAAGGCGAGGCTCTCGGACATGCTGAAGGCTGAGGCGATGATGACGGCGCCGGTGAGGGCGAGGCCGGTGAAGAGGAGGAGGTGCCCGAGGCCCAGGCCGGGGAGGAGGGCGAGGACGATGTAGCCGTAGGCGAGGTCGCCCCAGGCCGAGACGATGGTGCGCGAGACGAGGACGTTGACGAAGACGTTCTTGGGCTGGAGGAGGTACACGTCGAGCTCGCCCTTCTGGATCATCGACGAGAGGGAGCGCATGTTGCCGAAGAGGACGTGGGCGACGCCGAAGGAGGTGGAGACGAGGGCCCAGACGAGCATGATGTCGGAGAAGCCGTAGCCGCCGACGCCGCCCGTGCGGGCGATGAGGACGCCCCAGAAGAGGGCGAAGGCGGCGTTGTTGAGCATCATGCCGAAGACCTGGAGGAGGAAGTTGGCGCGGTACTCGAGGACGGCCTTCAGGTTGGAGGTGAAGGCGGCGGCGAGGAAGCGGGTCCAGGCGGCGAGGCGCGATGGGTCGGATTTCGTATGAATTGTGCTCATCTCAGCCTCCCTGGGCGACGAGGCGCCGGCGGCCGAGGGAGAAGACGAGGCCGCAGAGGGCGGCGGCCGCGAGGGTCCAGGCGAGCTGGGCGAGGAGCATGCCGGGCGCGGCCTCGGGCGACCAGCGCGAGAGGATGCGGGCGGGGGCCCAGGTGAGCCAGGGGATGGGGGTGAGGAAGGCGACGCGTTGTGCGACATCTGGCAGGAACTCGAGGGGGATGAGGGTGCCGCAGACGAGGACGAATTTCTGATAGATCCAGTAGAAGGCGGAGTTCTCCTCGACCCAGAAGGCGGTGAGGGCGAGGGCGGTCTGGAGGAGGTACTGGAGGCAGGCCGCGAGAAGGAGGGAGGCGAGGAGGGCGAGGGCCTGGGCCGGACCCTGGAGGGGGATGGGCCCCGCGAAGAGGCTGCCGAGGATGCCGCCCGCGAGGGCGAGGAGGGAGGCGTCGTAGAGGGTGGGGCCGATGGCCTGGGCGAAGGAATAGCCCACGAAGGAGTAGGGCCGCGCGAGAAGGTAGGCGATCTGGCCGCTCTTCACGTCCTCGCCCACGGTGCCGAAGAAGCGGGCGAAGCCGAAGGCCGAGATCTCGGCGACGATGAAGTACCAGATGGCGGCTTCTTTTCCGTAGCCCTCGATGGGGGGCCTGCCCTCGAAGACGGAGGTCCAGATGCGCGAGAAGACGAAGACGAAGAGGCAGTAGGTGAGGAGACGGCCCGCGACGTTGCCCTTGTAGGCGAGGCGGTTCCTGAGGCCGAGGCGGGCGGCTTCGGAGTATTTGCGGACCTTGGCGGCGAGGCTGAAGGGGGGGCTGCCCCCGGTCGCGGCCCTCATGGCCGGGCCCCGGCGGCCGCCTCGCCCCTCGAGTCGTCCGCGGGAAGGGCCTCGGGGGCGGCGCCAGCTCGGGCCGCCTCGGCGTCCTCGCCCTCGAAGACCTCGGCGATGAGGTCCTCGAGGGGCTCGTCCTCGACGGTGATGTCGAGGACCTCGCCTCTGTCGACCAGGGCACGGATGAGCTCGGGGAGGCGGTGGAGGCGGGTATCGACCTCGAGGCTGGCGGCGTCGGCCGTGCTTTTCAGGATGGTGAGGCCGGGGGCGGCGAGGGAGGCGAAGTCGACGGGGCCCGCGTACTTCACGGCCAGGCGCTTCTTCGCGAGGGCCCGGTGCTTGAGCTCCTTCATCGACTCGTCCACGACGACCTGGCCGTGGTGGATGATGATGGCCCGCTTGCAGATCTTTTCAATGTCGCCTATGTCGTGGCTCGTGAGGAAGATGGTGACGCCGTCGCGCTTGCGGAGCTCCTCGAGGAGGAGGCGGATCTCGCGCTTGGCCACGACGTCGAGGCCGATGGTGGGCTCGTCGAGGAAGAGGAGGCGGGGGGCGTGGAGGAGGCTGGCGGCCACCTCGCAGCGCACCCGCTCGCCGAGGGAGAGCTTGCGGACGGGGGTGTCCATGTAGGGGCCGATGGAGAAGCGCTCGACGAGCTCGGCGCGGCGGCGCGCCAGTTCGGGGCGGGGGATCTCGTAGATGGCGCCGAGGAGGGAGAAGGAGTCGGAGGGTGGGAGGTGGAACCAGAGCTGGCTCTTCTGGCCGAAGACGGCGCCGATGGAGGCGGCGAGGCGGGTGCGCTGACGCGAGGGGTCGAGGCCGAGGACGGTGGCGCGGCCGCCCGAGGGCTCGAGGATGCCGCAGAGCATCTTGATGGTGGTGGACTTGCCGGCGCCGTTGGGGCCGAGGAAGGCGACGACCTCGCCCTCCTCCACTTCGAAGTCCACGCCGCGCACGGCCCTGACCTCGCGGCGCAGGGGCCGGACGAGAGAGCGCAGGGAGGCTGCGAGGCCTTCGGGCTTAGTCTTGAGGGTGAAGGTCTTTTCGAGTCCTCGGACCTCGATCACGGGCATGGGGCCTCCTTCGAGGCGCCGCCGCTCCGGGAGGGCGCGGGGGAGCCTCGGGATCGAGACTCCCTCCGCTGGCTTTTCCCCCGCGGGTGTATCGGCCGCCCTTTGGGCGGATCCGCCGGCTTCGCTCGGTCGCTGCCTTCTCCCGGCCGGAGCCCGAAGAAGCGGAACCCCAAGAAGCCCTCTCGAGATGGAGCGATGGTAGCCTTCGGAAAGGGACGAGTCAAGAAGGGGGAATTGTTCTCTTTATAGTAGTGATAATAGGGTCGCGCCGGGGATCGGGCCCGGAGGGGCGCCCGTGGAGTCCCGCAGGGGCGGGGCTCCACGGGTGGGACCTATTCATCCTTGCGAAATGAGCCGTAGGAGAACCTGAAATAGCTGCTCATTTCGCAAGGATGTACACGGATTCCTCGAAATTCGCCGTTCGCGCAGTCGAACGGCACATTATGCAGCCATCAGTACTTCGTCCAGCGGATATTGTCGATCAGGATGGGATCGACCGGTCGGGGCGAGGTCGTGTTCTTGGTGACGGCGTAGCGGTCGGCGATGACGAAGGCGTTGGTGACCATGGTCATGTCCAACTTGGCCTTGGTGGGGTCGCTCATCCCGTAGGCCATGGCGGCCAGGGGAGTGATGTCGTCGATGGGGATGGAGACCTCGTGCCAGACCCCGTCGTTCTGGTAGCCGTACTGACCCGGGGCGACGGGGAGGTAGACGTCGCAGGCGCTCTTCTCGATGGCGCTGCCGGTGAGGAAGCCGATCTCGAGCTTGCCCGGGTAGGTAGTCTTGATGGCGAAGCGGAGACGACCGCTGCCGGGCGTGTTGACCTGGGCGGCGAAGTTGCGGAGGTCTTCGGGAGTCTTGACCTCGAGGAGGGCCCCCCAGCCCCAGTCATCTGTAGCTTTCGCGTGGGGGTTCGGCGTGATGGACATGCACTTCGAGCCCTCGGAGGAGTCGCTCGTGATCTCGCTGATGACGGCGGTCCAGGGGGTGTTCCAGCCGTTCCAGGCCGTGTCAGGGAGGCCCGAGAGGGCGAGGGCGGGCTGGGCTTCGGTCGCGGGATCGACGGCGGTCTCGCGATAGGCGACATAAGTGTCAAGGGTGATGGTGGGATTGGGGACGGGAGGTATGTAATAGACGGCCTGGGAGTCGGTGAAGTCGGCGGCCTCCCTCTGAGTCGGGAAGTCGGCGTAGAGGACGTACTTCGCGAGGCGGCCCACGTCGAAGAGGCCCCAGAGGTCGTCGCCCCCCTTCCAGGGTTCGTCGAAGGCCTCGAAGTAGATGATGTTGGCCGGGCCGTCGGTCCAGGCGGCGAGGCGATCGACGTACATCTTCTGATTGACGGGGTGGGCGCGGAGGTACTCTTCCCGGGAGACCCCGCTCTTCCAGCCCGTCTCGCCGATGATGACGGGAAGGTCGAGGCCGAGTATGACGAGGCGGGCCTTCACGGCGGCGTAGTCCTTTTTCGCCTTGGCGAGGGCGGCGTCCATCATGGCCGCGGCGCGCTGGGTCTCGTCGAGGACGCCGGTCTGCTTCCAGTCCCAGAGGTCGTAGGGCGTGTCTGCGAGGGGGTAGCTGTGCATGGCGACGAAGTCGATGGCGGCCAGGACGGGGCCGTGATCGGCGTAGAGCCCCTGGTCGTCGGCGAAGAAGGCCCAGTTGTCGTCGGTGGTGACGGGACGGCTGACGGCGTCGCGCACCTGTTTGATGTACGCGGCCATGTCGGCCACGGGGAGCTTGAGGCTGAAGTCCCACTTGACCATGGTCTCGTTGCCGACACTGAGGGCCAGGACGAGGTCGGGGTGGGCCGCCGTGAGGGCGAGGGCCCGGGCGATCTCGGCTTGATTCTCGACGTCCGCCGCGGCCCGAGTGCCTCCGATCCAGAGGCCCAGGATCACCTTGAGGTCGAGCTCGGGATGGGCGGCGAGGACCTCGAGGGTGGCCTTGGCGTGGGCGTCCGAACTATCGAAGAGTCGTATGAGGCCGAAGCCGGCCTGGTGGAGGAGGCCCAGGTCCTCGAGGATCTCCGCCTGGGTCGGCGCCAGGTCGCGGGTGCTTCCCCGGTAGCCCGAGTAGGCGACGGCCTTCCTCGTCGTGAGGGCCGGATCGAGGGCGCGGGGGACGACGGGGACGAGGCCCGTGACGAGGGTGCCCCCTGAAGGTGTGCAGGATGCGAGCCCCAGGGCGAGCCCGAGACAGAGGATGGCGAGGGCTGGGTGCGATCTCTTCATTTCCCACCTCCAGTAGGCAGCTTGTAGACGTATACAGCATCAACTACCCAGGTTCCGGAACGAATTAGCCTCGATTCCGATGCAGCATTTCTGGGCGTGATGAGGATCGGAGCACGGTATATCAGGTTTTGCGGGCTGTCAATTTGGAAATGAATACGTCTACAGTCAGCTCCTCCGGTAGACTCGCACCCAGTCGACGAGGAGGTCGGCCCCGGCGAAATCCGCCCCCGGTTCGTGGCCGAGAACGAAATTGCCGCCCACGGCCAGATTCAGGATCAGGAAGAAGGGGCCCGAGCGGAATTCCTCTCGCTCGGCCTCGAGGATGGAGGCCCGATAATAGACAGCCCCGTCGAGGTACCAGAGGATGGAGGATTCGTCCCAGAGGACGCCGAAGACGTGCCAGTCGTCGGCGAAGACCCCGGAGGCGAGGGTCGCCTTGCCGGGGGGAGCGTACTGGTGGGAGCCCCCGGCATCCTGCCAGTGGAGGGTGGCGCTCACGCTCGCGTCGTCGAGGCCGCCCCTCATTTCGAGGATGTCGACCTCGCCGCAGGCCGGCCAGCCCCTGGTCGCGATGCTGTCCCCGAGCATCCAGAAGGCAGGCCAGAGTCCCTGTCCCCGGGGCAGGCGGATTCTCGCCTCGGCCCGGCCATAGCGGAAGGAGAAGAGGCCTTGGGTCTTGATCCGGGCGGAGCTGTAGGCGGCGCCCCCGTAGGCCTCGCGGAGGGCCCTGATCCGGAGGACCGAGCCCGTCGCGCCGGCCGGCGCGGCCTCGACTGCGAGATTTTCCGGGCGGGCGGTGTAGCACTCGAGCTCGTTGTTGCCCCAACCCCAGGCTCCGGTGCCGAGTTCGGCCTTCCACTTCGTCAAATCGAGGCCGGGGCCCTCGAATTCATCCGCCCAGACCAGGGTCCAGGCGCTCGGATCGAGGGAGGGGGGCGGGAGGAGTAGTTCGCCGCGGTCGCCGGCGCAGGCGAGGAGGCTCGAGGCGGCGAGGGCGGCGAGGAGGAGGGGAGGGTGAGGGCTCTTCACGGGGCGGCTTTCCGGGGGCCGCGCGGGGAGGGGTCGCCAAGGGAGGCCCGCTCGACGAAATCGGGGGAGAAGAGGTGGCGCCGGGTCGGCGGGCTCTCCTCGCGCACGAGGGACAGGATGAGGGAGGCCGTGCAGGTGCCGAAGTCCTGGACGGGCTGGCGGAAGCTCGCGAGGGGAGGGCTCGTGAAGGGCGCGAACTCCAGGTTGTTGTCGTAGCCGATGATGGAGTAGTCCTCGGGGCAGGAAAGCCCGGCTTCGCTCGCTGCGTGCATGAAACCGATGGCGGAGGCGTCGTTGGAGGCGAAGACGGCGGTGAAGGCGGGGAGGTTGGGGAGGGCTCCCCTGGCGACCCGGTAGGTGCCCTCGGCGCTGAACTCCCCGTTGAGCTGGCGGTCGGGGCCCAGCTCGACGCCCTCGGTCTCGAGGCGCTCCCGGAAGCCCTGGAAGCGTTCGGCCGCCGAGGGCGAGTCGTGGCGGCCCCAGACGAAGAGGAAGTCCCGGTGGCCGCGGGCGAGGAAGGCCTCGGCCGCCCTCCGGCCCCCGCTGTAGTTGTCGACGCAGACCTGGTAGGTGGAGGCGTTGGGCACCGACCGGTCGGCGACGACGAAGGGCCGGCCCCAGGCCTCGAGGCTCTCGAGGATGCCGTCGTCCTCGCGGGAGAGGAGGGGGAAGAAGATGACCCCGTCGAGCTGACGTTTCTGGAGGAAGGGCGGGATGCGGTCGCGATAGCTGTGGGTGAGGGTGTTGACGTCGCGGGTGAAGAAGAGGGTGCTGAAGTAGCCCTCCTCGTTGAGCTGCCACTGGATCCAGGAGAAGACTTCCCAGTAGAAGGGCCCGATGCCCGGGGCGAGGATGCCGATGTGATTGAAGCGACCCGTCTTGAGGACCTGGGCCGAATAGTTGAGGTGGTAGCCGAGGGCCTCGATGGCGGCCTGGATCTTGGCCGCCGCCTGGGGGCTCACGCTCTCGGGTTCGGAGAGGTAGCGGGACACCGTGGCCGAGGAGACCTCGGCGAGCTTCGCCACGTCGCGCTGGTTGGGCATGGGGGGACAATAGCCTCCTTTGAAGGACTTGGCAACAAATTTATGCATACGTCTACATTTTTACTTGACAGATTCCCAGAGCAGGTCTAGCCTAGCCGATCGGAATTGTATACGTCTACATTCGGGGGATACATGCGCAGGAATTGGCAGCGAGGGGCGCTCGGCGCCCTCCTTACCCTGATCCTCGGAGTCGGAGTCCAGGCCCAGGCGGGTGACCGGAATTTCGAAGGCAATAAGCGCGCCGTCCTCTATCTGGGCGGGGCCCCCACCATCGACGGGGACTTCTCGGACTGGTCCGGCCTCCTGGGTTCGACCAGCTCCCTCGTCGTCTTCGCCGGCAAGCATCCCGAGGGCGAGGGCAGCGGCTTCTTCATCCTCCGCTCGGACAACAAGGATCTCTATATCTACGCCGAGGTCTATGACCTCACCCCCCACGAGGTGGATCTTCCCGCTCCCATCGCCTGGAGGGACGACTCGGTGGAGATCTACCTCGGCACCGTGACGGCGCCCCACGAGAAGTACGCCAAGGACGACAACCATCTCCGCATCGTGCCGGTCTCGAAGGACGACGTCTTCGCCTTCGATCTCTCGGTCAACGATGTCGGGGTCGCCGAGCGCTGCTCGGCCGCCGTCGTCTACTCGGACAGGGGATACACCATCGAGGCCCGCATCCCCCTCGAGCTCCTCCTCATCAAGAAATTCACCCCGAACCAGACGATCCGCGCGGAGTTCCAGGTGAACAACGCCGCGCGCATCGAGCGGGACCGGCTCACGCACTGGAAGTCCCCCAAGGACGATCCCTACTTCGACGCCTCGGTCTGGGGGGACTGCCTCGTCCTTCCCCTCCCGGCCCGATCCTAGGCCCCGGCCTTCCCGATGGAGACAAGCACCATGAAACGACGCCTCCTCCTCTCCCTCGCCCTGGTCCTCTCCCTCGGCGCCCTCCTCGGGGCCGAGGCCTTCAAGGTCGAGACGGTCAAGGACGAGAAGGGCTGGCGCCTCCTCGTCGACGGCAAGGACTTCCAGGTGAAGGGCGTGGTCTGGTCCTTCACGCCGATCGGCGAGAACTACAGCTACGATCTCTTCACCCGGCCCGAGGACTACATCCGCCGGACCATCGACACGGACATGACCCTCCTCAAGCGCATGGGCGCCACCGCCATCCGCTGCTTCTCCACCATACCGCCCCAGTGGATCGAGTACATCTGGACCCGCTACGGCATCGCGACCATCGTGAACGACCTATTCGGCCGCTACGGAGTCACGGTGAAGGGGGTCTGGCATCCCCACACCGACTACTCCGACCCGGATACCCGGGCCTTCCTCCTCGCCCAGGCGCGGAAGACCTACGAGACCTACAAGGACACCCGGGGCGTCCTCTTCTTCATGCTCGGCAACGAGAGCAACTACGGCCTCGAGTGGAGCTCCAACGCCATCGAGAACCTGCCGGGGGGCCAGCGCATGGACGCCAAGGCCCGCTATCTGTACAGCCTCTTCGGCGAGGCCTTGAAGCTGGGCAAGACCCTCGACCCCGATCACCCGATGGGCCTCGTGAACGGAGATCTCGGCTATCTCGACCAGATAGCCGAGCTCTGCCCCGATCTCGATATCCTCGGCGTGAACACCTATCGCGGCCGCAAGGCCTACAACGCCTTCTACGCGAGCGTCGAGGAGGTCCTCGACCGTCCCCTCGTCTTCACCGAATTCGGCGCCGACGCCTTCAATGTGGCCACCTCCCTCGAGGACCAGTACCACCAGGCCGAATTCATCGGCGCCCAGTGGGAGGAGCTCTACGGTCAGGCCTACGGAAAGGGGAAGTCGGCCAACGTCCTCGGGGGTTTCGTCTTCGAGTGGATGGACGAGTGGTGGAAGCACGGCATGGAGACCGGTCTGTCGACCCACGATACCGCCGGAACCTGGAGCAACGGGGCCTACGATTTCGACGCGACGGCCGGCCGGCTCAACATGAACGAGGAGTGGTTCGGCATCGTGGGTCAGGGGGAGCTCGACTCCGCGGGAGTGCACCGCCGCGTCCCCCGCGCCGCCTATTATCTGCTCAAGGGGATCTGGGCCCTCGATCTCTACCGCTCCAGCGCCAAGCAGGTGAAGGAGGGCTTCGCCTCCCTCTCCCTGGCCGAGGCCCTGGCCCTGGCGACTCCCGACAGCCTGGCCAATCGCCTCGACGAGGCTTCGCCCCTTTCGCTCCGCGGCAGCCTCGATTCGCGCGCCTTCGCCTCGGGCGACGCCGCCCTCTTCGGCGGGGGCTTCGAGGCCCTCAAGGAAGGACTCGAGTTCCGCCATGTCGAGGGCGCGAGCCTCGAGCTGGCCTTCCGGCCGAGCGAGGAACTCTCGGCGGGACTCACGGCGAAGTTCTCGACGGCCAGCCGTTACTTCGACGCCGCAGGTCAGCCCCTCACCTGGTTCGCCGCTCCCTCCGCCTTCACCTGGGAGAAGGCGGAGGAGGCCCCGGTCGCCCTCTACGCGGCCTGGGCGACCTGGAACGGTCCCCTGTTCCGCGCCGACTTCCTTTACCGCACGGGCCATCCCGACTGGCAGCTCTCAGGCGACTGGTTCGGCTTCCTTCCCGAGGCCTACGACCGCTACGGCCTGGATCTCAACAAGGAGAAGGCCCCCTTCGGCGTCGAGCTCGCCTGGAAGGGCGGCCTGGAGGGGCTGACCTTCTACGCGGGGCCCGAGCTCTACGCCGAGGCCTATCCGATGGCCCTGGCCAAGTACTGGCGGAGCTTCGGGCACCTTTCCTTCGGCGCCATCCACCTCGAGGAGCTGGCCTATCCCGACGGCTCGACGGCGACGCCGGAGCAAAGGGCCGAATGGAGGAAGACTCCCCTCTCGCGGAGGACGAGTCTAGCCTTCCAGGCCGACTTCCTTCCGGCCATTAAGGCCCAGCTCGGTCTCATGGTGGGCAGTCCCGAGCGCATCGGGGAGACCTTCACCAACGCCCTGGAGAAGGACGGGACCTGGGAGGTCTACCAGAATCGACCGGCCACCCTCCTCGACGCCCTGGGCGCCCGCCTCCGCCTCACCACCGACGCCATCCCCTACCTGACTCTCGCCTATCTCCAGGGCCTCTACATGGGACCCTTGGCCAAGGGTGAGCCGACCCTGCAGAGGGCCGGCAGTCTCTTCGCGGATCCCGGCACCGGCAACCGCGTCGACGCCGAGGCCGGGTTCACCTTCCTCTACGGCAGCCTCGCCCTGGCCCCGCGCTTCCTCTACCGCCGCCCCGTGTACGGGGCCCTGCCCTCCCTCCCCCTCTACGGGCTCGCGCCTCGGGTCTACACCGATCTCTTCTCGGTCTTCCGCAATCGCGAGGTCCTGAGGGGCGAGGCTGTGGTGACCTGGGATCCGACGGGGGCCACCTGGTTCCACGACTGGAACAACGACGACCGGGAGGATTCGGAACTGGCGGCCTCCCTCTCCTTCCTCTACGACTTCTATCTCGGGCCGACCGACCGGGGTCACTTCATCGTGGACGCCGCGGGCACCGTGGCCTCCTTCCCCGAGGGCCTGCCGGCCATCTCGGGCACCTGGGCCCTGACGGCCCGCCTCGTCGCCCGACCCCTCCCCTGGCTGCGCCTCGTCGCGACGGCCGACGCGGGCCGCGCCCAGTCGGGGGGCGACCCCACCAAGGCCCCGACCCTGTACTCGGGGGGCACCCTCCGCCTCGCCCTGGACCGCCTCCTCCTCTCGGGGGAGCTCCACCACGATTCCTGGGGCCCCGAGCCCTGGTACCGCGAGTTCCAATCGACCTTCCCCTGGCAGGCCAAGCTGGGCCTGGCCTGGTGCTTCACCGCACCCAGTCTCATGACCCAGGACAACCGCCTGGGCCTCGATCTCCTGTACCGGAGCTACGGCGCCGACAGCCCGGCCGACCAGTCCGGGAACGGAAGCATGGACGCCCGCTTCGGGATACAGGCCTATTTCAATGCAACGCTTTGAGACCCCGACGAGAGACGACGATCGAATCGACGACGGACAGCCGAGGGCTGCATCCATGAAAGGGATTCAGGAGGTTTCGGAATGAGGAAAGGAACACTGGCTACAGGAGCGCTGGGCCTCGCCGCGGCGCTGAGTCTCGGCGGCTGCACGCTGATCGCCGGACTCTTCGGAGGCGAAGAGGAGCCGACGGTCACCCCGCCCCCGCTCTTCGCGGACTCCTCGCTCACGCATTACGTGAAGGGGGTCGACACGCCCGCCGGCGACGAGATCGCGATGATCTCCGCCTGGGACGGCTCGGGCTCGGTCGCCATCGGGGCCGACGGCGCCGCCACCGGGACCTTCACCGCCTATCCGGCCTGGTGGGGCTCGGGCATCGCCTATGTCCAGAAACCCGAGGCCGCCGCGGGGAGCCTCGACCTGTCGGGAGTGAAGACGATCAGCTTCGAGATCAAGTCGAGCGACATCCTCCCCGCCGAGCTCGGGGTCTTCCTCCAGTGGCTGGGCGCCACGGGCACGGGCGGCGAGTACACCTTCACCCTGCCCTCCCTCGGGGTCACGAGCCTGGCCGACTGGACCAGGGTCACGGTCGATCTCTCCACCCTGCCCGAGACCGGCACGGACCGTTACGGCAAGGCGGCCTGCGCCTTCGTGGCCGACAACGGCAACAAGGGCGTCGATACGGCCTTCGCGATCAAGTGGCTGGGCGACGCGCACACCGATCCCAACACCGGCACCCTCGCCGCAGGGGATTCCTATTCGATCCGCGACATCTCCTTCGAGGACGCCACCGGAGCCGCGGTCGATATCTCCGGCACGATCGCCTATGTGGCCCCCCTCCTCGCCCCCGCCGATCCCACGGCCGCCGACGCGGATGTCATCTCCTACCTGACGACCAAGACCTACACGACGACGGCCGCGAACATCGCCTGGCATCCCTCCTGGAAGGGCACGGGCACCGTCGCGGACCTCACGATCGGGGGGAAGGCGGTCAAGTTCTACTCCCTGGTCGACTTCGACATCATCGAGGCGACTCCTCTCGACCTGGCCGGGACCGGCATGACGGCCCTCCACCTCGACGTCTGGAGCCCCGACATGGCCGCCCTCAAGATCAAGCTCGTCGATTACGGCGCCGACGGGGCCTACTCCGGAGGCGACGACACCGAGAAGGAACTCACCGAGACCTTGACCCTCGGGCAGTGGGTCGGTCTCGACATCCCCCTCGCGGACTTCCAGGTCGCCTCGGGTCTGGCCGCCCCGGCCAACCACCTCGCCCAGATGGTCCTGAGCCCGGCCGGCTCCCTCTATCTGACCAATCTCTACTTCCACAAGTAAGAAACTCGGTATTATGAAGATCCCCTCCCCGCCTGCGCGGGGAGGGCGGGTCCGGGACCGCAGTCCCGGACCCTTCCACCACGGGGCGGCCCCGGCGCCCGACGGGAGACATCGATGAAGCGAAGCATGGCCTTTTTCGCCCTCGCGGGCCTCGGCCTCGCCCTGGCCGCCCAGGTCTTCGATCCCAAGTCCAAGGTCGAGGTGACCCTGGGCGTCTACGGGGATCTCGAGCGCGCCTACACCGCGGTCCTGGCCTCGGCGGACTTCAAGTCGAAGTACCCCAATCTCAGCTTCAAGTTCCAGACCGCCGACATGAACGGCCATCACAACCGACTCTCCACGGTCCTCGCGGCCCACGAGGCGACGAACGACGTCGAGGCCCTGGAGATCCGTTTCATCTCGCAGTTCGTCGAGGGAGGCGGCCTGGTCGACCTCGGGGCCCAGCCCTTCGGCGGCCGGGCGGCCGGCAGGGACCTCGCCAAATTCGCCATGTCCAACGCCACAACGACGGACGGCCGCCTCGTGGCCCTGCCCGTCGACATCGCCCCGGCCGTCCTTTTCTACCGCAAGGACCTCGCGGACGCGGCGGGCGTCAACCTCGATAATCTTGCCAATTGGGATGAATATATCGCTGCGGGGAGGAAGCTCACCCTCGACCGGGACGGGGACGGGCGGAAGGACCAGTTCGCCATCACCCATCCCGGCGACGTGGGCGTGATCCCCCTGAACGGCGGAAACGGCGGCTGGTTCTCCGGAGGCAAGCCCCTCGAGCCCAAGGACCGCTTCCTGGCCGTCCTCGACCTCGTCGCGAAGATACGGAAGGCCGGCATCGACGCCGACCTGGGCGCCTGGACGGGGCCCTGGACCCAGGCCTTCAAGGACGGGAAGGTGGCGACCATGCCCCTCGGCTCCTGGTTCGGCGGGGCCCTCAAGACCTGGATCGCGCCCGAGTCGAAGGGGAAGTGGCGGGTCGCCTACCTGCCCGGCCGGCTCTACGCGGCCGTGGGCGGCACCTACCTCTGCATCCCGGACACGGTGCCTCCGGCGCGGCGGGCGGCGGCCTGGGAGGTCATCAAGTACCTCGCCACCACGAAGGAGGCCCAGCTCGCCACCTTCAAGGCCATCGACGCCTTCCCCGCCCTCACGACAGTCTACGGCGACAAGGTGATGGACGAGCCCGTGGAGTACTTCGGAGGCCAGAAGGTGCGGAAAATCTACGCCGACGTGGCCATGCACATCCCCGAGGCCCTGGTGTCGCCCAACGACAACATCGTGCTCTCGATCTGGATGCGCGCCGTCGGCACCGTCATCCTGGGGAAGAAGGACGCCGCGACCGCCTACGAGGAGGCGAGGAAGAAGATCCTCGCCACGATAGAGTGAGGGGCGGCGGACCGGGACCGAAGGGGAGCAGGGGAGGCAGGATCGCGGTGACCGCGGGCCTTGCCGCCCTGGCCCTCCTCTTCGCCTTTCCCTTCTGGTACGTCTTCGTCCTCGCGACCTGGCCGGGGGACCGCATCCTGGAGTTCCCGCCCCATCTCTTCTTCGGGACGGGCGGGGCGGAGAATCTCGCGATCCTCCTCGCCCGCGTGCCCTACGTCGCCAACTTCCTCAACAGCCTGGGCATCGCCCTGGTCTCGACGATCCTCGCCCTCTTCTTCTGCACCATGGCCGGCTTCGCTTTCGCGAAGTACCGATTCCGTGGACGGGACCGCCTCTACGCCTTCGTCATCGCCACCCTCGCCGTGCCGGGCTTCCTCAACATCGTGCCCTTCTACAAGATGATGGTGGCCTTCGGCTGGATCAACACCTGGCTTCCCCTCGTCGTGCCCGGCATGGCGGGGGCCTTCGGCATCTTCCTCATGACCCAGTTCCTCGAGAACTCCCTGCCCGACGAGCTCCTGGACGCGGGCCGCATCGACGGCCTCACCGAGTTCGGCCTCCTCCTCCGCCTGGTCTTCCCCCTGGCCCGGCCCGGCATGGCCATCCTGGGCATCATCACCTTCATCGGCTCCTGGAACAGCTTCACGAGCGCCCTGGTCTTCCTGCCCGACCTCGCGAAGACGACCCTGCCTGTGGCCCTCTCCGTCCTCAACTCGCGGGTCGACAACAATCTCGGGGGCCTCATGCTCGGCACGGCCCTCTCCCTCCTCCCCCTCGTCGCCGTCTTCCTCGCCTTCTCGAGGCAGATCATCGCGGGCCTCACGGCCGGCGCGGTCAAGAGCTAGGGGACCGCCATGTCGAAGCGGAAAGCGCGGGGCCTCGCCCCCTATGTCTTCATAAGTCCCTTCTTCGTCCTCTTCGCCGTCTTCGGGGTCTTCCCCATCGGCTACTCGATCGTGATGTCCCTTTACAATTGGAAGATCTCCGGGCCGGTGGCCTTCGTCGGCCTGCAGAACTACATCAATGTCCTCACCGTGGATCCCTACTTCTGGACCGCCCTGGGGAACACGGTCTTCCTGCTCTTCTCGGGGAGCCTCCTCCAGCACTTCATCGCCCTCCCCCTCGCCATCCTCCTCAACTCGCGCCTGGCCAGGGCCAAGGAATTCCTCAAGACGGCCTACTTCCTCCCCTACGTCACGAGCACGGTGGCGGTCGTCATCATCTTCTCCAATCTCTTCGACACCAATTTCGGCCTCGTCAACTGGCTTCTCGGACTCGCGGGTCTCGGGCCGGTGGCCTGGCTCGGGGACTCGGTCGGCATCAAGGCCGCCCTGTCCACGGTACTCAACTGGAAATACGTGGGCTGGAACATGGTCATCTATCTCGCCGGCCTGCAGGCCATCCCCGCCGAACTCTACGAGGCGGCGGCGATCGACGGCGCGGGAGCCCTGCGCCGCCACCTGTCCATCACCCTCCCCCAACTCCTGCCCGTGATCTTCTTCGCGGTCTCGCTCAGCGTCATCGGGGGCATGCAGATCTTCGAGGAGCCCTACATCATGACCGGCGGCTACGAGAACCTCGGGGGCGAGGGGAATTCCGGACTCACCGCGGCCTTCTATCTCATGTTCACCGCCTTCAAGGCGGGCCGGCTCGGGAAGGCCAGCGCCATCGCCTGGATCCTCTTCGTGGCCATCCTGGCCCTCAACGCCGTCAACAAAGCGGCGACCGACCGCCTGGGAGGCCGGCGGTGAGGCGGCTTCAGGACGGAGAGGCCGGCTCCAGTGCGGACCGCTCCGGGGCTCCCGGGGGGCGGTGCAAGGGCGAGGGCTGGGTCGAGCGGGGAGGGGAGCGGTTCTACCGCATCCCCGACTACGACCTGCTCGAACCCTTCTTCATGAGTCTCGCCAGCGCCGACGACCACTGGTTCTACATTTCGAGCACGGGAGGGCTCACGGCGGGCCGTCGGGATCCCGATGGCGCCCTCTTTCCCTACTACACCGACGACCGCGTCTCCGAGAACGCCGGGAACACGGGCCACGCGGCGGTCCTCCGGGTGTTTCGGGAGGGCGAGACCCGGACTTGGGAGCCCTTCTCCTCCCACCCCCCGACCGCCGGGCGGCGCGAGCGGGCCCTCTACAAGAGCGCGCGGGGCGATGTCCTCGTCTTCGAGGAGATCGACCGCGAGCTCGCTCTGGCCTTCAGCTATTCCTGGCGCATGAGCGGAACCTTCGGCTTCGTGAAGACCTCCCGCCTCGAGGAGCTCGGCAGGGGGAACTGCCGGGTCGAGCTCGTCGACGGTCTCCTCAACCTCCTGCCTGCCGGCACTTCCTCGGGCAGCCAACTCGCCCTGAGCAATCTTCTCGACGCCTACAAGCGCGGGGAGCTCGTGCCCGAGGCGGGCCTCGGGATCTTCAGCTACGGCTCCCTCCTCAGCGACCGGGCCGAGCCCTGCGAGGCGCTCCGGGCCACGACGGCCTGGGCGACGGGTCTCGAGGGCGCGGGCTTCCACCTCTCGGACGAGGTTCTCCACGCCTTCCGGCGCGGCGCCGAGCATCCCGTCCGGGAGGAGTGTCGCGGCCGACGCTGCGCCTGGCTCGCCCGGGCGGGCTTCGACCTCGATCAGGGCGCGGCGCGGGAATGGCGCCTCGTGGCCGAGGTCGAGCGCGACGGGGCCGAGGTCGCGGACCTGGCTGCCCGCCTCGGCGGCGACCGGAGGCGGCTCGAGGTCGAGCTCGAAGAGGACCTGCGTCGCGGAGCCGGGGAGCTGGACGCGATCGTGGCCAGGGCCGACGGTCTCCAGCTCTCGGGGGAGCCCAACGCCTCGCCCCATCACTACGCCGACACCCTCTTCAACATCATGCGCGGCGGGATCTTCGCCCAGGGTCATCTCGTCAACCGGGAGGATTTCCGCTCCTACCTCTCCTGCCGGAATTCTCCGGTCTTCCGCCGTTCGGCCGCCTTCCTCGAGGGACTCCCCCCGCGCCTGCCCCGGTGGGAGCTCGTGGCCGCGGCAGCCGCGGCCGGCGACCCCTCCCTCGAGCGACTGGCCCGCGAGTATCTCCCCCTCATGTTCGGGAGGAGGCACGGCGATCCGAGCCGGCCCTGGAACCGCTTCGCCATCAGGCTCCGGAACGCGGACGGTTCGCCCCGGCTCGACTACCAGGGCAATTGGCGCGATCTCTTCCAGAACTGGGAGGCCTTGGCCTGGTCCCATCCCGCCTTCGCCGAGGCCATGATCGCCGCCTTCGTGGACGCGACGACGGCCGACGGCTACAACCCCTACCGCCTCATGCGCGAGGGCCTCGAGTGGGAGGTGCCCGACCCGGAGAATCCCTGGTCGAACATCGGCTACTGGAGCGACCACCAGATCATCTATCTCCAGAAACTCCTCGAGGTGTCGTCGCGCTTCAATCCCGGCGAGCTCGAGGCCCTGCTCGATCGCAGGATCCGGAGCCACGCCGCCGTACCCTACCGGATAAGGCCCTACGCCGCCCTCGTCGCCGATCCCCTCGATTCGATCCAGTTCGACAGGGAGGCCCACCGGCGGGTCGAGGAGGCCCGGGTCGAGCTCGGGAGCGACGCGCGCCTCCTTCGCGGAGGGGACGGCGAGGTCCTGCACGTGAGCCTCGCCGAAAAACTCCTGGTCAACATCATGGCCAAGCTCGGCAACTATGTCCCCGGGGGCGGCATCTGGATGAACACCCAGAGGCCGGAATGGAACGACGCCAACAACGCCCTCGTCGGCAAGGGCCTCTCCGTGGTGACGACCGCCTACCTCCTCCGGCATCTCGACTACGTCGCCGCCCTCTTCCGTCGGAGCCCCCTCCGGGAATTCGGGCTTTCGGTCGAGGTCCGCGACGAACTCCTCGCCATGTCCCGGGCCCTCGAGGCGGCGGCCGGCCACCTGGCCGCGGGCCACGACGACCGGACACGCCGCGCCCTCCTCGACGCCCTCGGCGCCATCGCCTCGGCGGCGCGGGAGGAGCTGTATGCGCGCGGCCCCTCCGGACGCTTCGCCCCCCTGGATCGCAGGACGATCCTGGACTTCCTCGGAAGGACGCGGGCCGAGTTCGCCGCGACCCTCCTCGCCAACAGGAGACCCGACGGGCTCTACCATTCCTACAACCTCCTCGCCCTCGAGGAGGGCCGCGCCGGCCTGGGCAGGCTCGACGAGATGCTCGAGGGGCAGGTGGCCCTGCTCTCCTCCGGCCTGCTTTCGCCTTCGGAGGCTCTCGGCCTCCTCGAGGCCCTGCGGGCTAGCCGCCTCTACCGCGCCGACCAGGACAGCTACCTCCTCTATCCGGACCGCGAGCTCCGCCCCTTCCTGGGCAAGGGCCGGATCGCCGGCGGGCGGATGGCGGACCTTCCCCTCCTCGGCCTCCTCGCCGCCCGGGGCGGGGCGGGTATCATCGAGAGGGACGCCTCGGGGGCCTGGCACTTCGGCCCCGAACTCAGGAATTCCTCGGAGCTCCGCCGTCGCCTCGGCGGGCTGGCCGGCGACCGCGACCTCGGGTCGGAGCTCGGGAGGGGAGGGGAGGACCTCGTCGCCCTCTACGAGGAGACCTTCGGCCACGCCACCTTCACCGGGCGCTCCGGTTCCTTCTTCGCCTACGAGGGCCTCGGCTCCATTTATTGGCACATGGTGACCAAACTCCAACTCGCCGTCCTGGAATGCCACGATCGCGCCGCGGCCGAGGGGGCTTCGCGATCCGTCGTCGAGGGTCTCCTCGCCGCCTATCTCGCGGTGCGAGGGGGCCTGGGCCAGCACAAGGGAGCCGCGGCCTTCGGGGCCTTCCCGACCGACCCCTACTCGCACACTCCCGCAGGACGCGGAGCGAAGCAGCCGGGCATGACCGGCATGGTGAAGGAGGAGATCCTCGCGCGCCTCGGCGAGCTGGGGCTCTCCGTCGAGGGAGGTCTCCTCTCCTTCCGTCCCCTCCTGCTCGGAAGGCGGGAGCTCCTCGTCGAGCCCGCGGTTTTCACTTACCGCGATCTCGAGGGCCGGGAGTCGCGGCTGGAGGTGCCGGCGGGGGGACTCGCCCTGACCTTCTGTCAGGTTCCCGTGATCAGGGTCGAGGCGGCGGAGAACTACGTGGAGCTCGAGACCAGGACGGGGACGCGGGAAAGGCGCCACGGTCTGGTCCTCGACGCCGCGACGAGTCGTTCGATCTTCGAGCGGAGGGGCGACATCGTCGCCATCGTCGTGGGCTCCCGCTTCGAAGCCTGAGCGCCCCGCGCCTGTCCCCCCTTCCCTCCCTCCTCCGCAGCCCCCCTCTCTCGTCCGGACCGCCCTCGACGCGATCAGCGCGGAGGACTCAACGCGCTCTTCGGAGAACCTTCCAGTCCCTGTCGAAGGAGCCTTCGTAGGACACCGCGGCGGTGCGTTCGACCACGAGGAGGTCGGCGCTGGCCCAGCCGCCGGGGCCCGCCGCCTGAGCGGGATCGCGAAGAGGGGCGACGAGGTCGCGGGCGAAGTCGAGGGCGGCCTCGGGGACGAGGGGAATCCAGGCGAGACAGACCAGGGCTTCCGGCGCCTCGGGATTCGGGCAGAGTTCCACGAGGCCGGCGTCGCCGCGCGGTCGACCCTCGATCGTGAAGCCCTCCTTGCCGACGGGAAGGGCGAGGGAGGGGGCCAGGCGGGCGGCGAGGAGATTCTGGGCCGGGGAACCGACGAGGAGGAGATTGGGACGAGGGCCCGGCTCGACGGCCGCGGCGGTCTTCCCGGAGAGGGCGAGGTCGGGGAGGACGGGATAGCGCCCGAGGGCGAGGAGCTCGGCCTGGGCGCGGAGGGAGGCCGTGGCCGCGGGATCGCGGGTGCCGTAGACCACGAGGAGGGGCCGGTCGTAGAGGGCGGGGAGGCCCACTCCGGGGTTGGGTGAGGGGGCACGGTCGATCGTATCAATTGCGACAAAGCGTCCCTTCTCCCCCAGGCGGAAGCGAGCGGCGGGATTGCCGGCGTCGGCGGTGAGGTTGTAGCCGTCGATGTTGACGAGAATGCGGCCGCCCTTGGCCAGGGCGGGATGTCTCAAGTCGAGTTCGAGGAGGGCGAGGTTCTCGGTCGTGAGGCGGAGGTGGCGCGTGTCGACGATTTCGGCGCGGAGGGCGCCGAGGCGGAGGGCCTTCGTGAGTTCGAGGGCGGCCGCCCAGGCCAGTCTTCCGTCGCGCGGGCTCGGGGCCCGGAGGTCGAGGCCGAGGGGCCAGGGATCGCGGCGCTTGTCGCCGAGCCAGGCGAGGAGACTTGCGGCGCCCGCGGCTCCGAACCAATCGGCGCGGACCGCCGTGCCCGAGGCGGGGAGGAGGTCGAAGCGGAGAGGGGCGCCAAGCTCGGCGAGGCGGGCTACCGCCCTCCGCCCCGAATCGATGCGGGAGTCCTGGTCCCTGCCCCCCTGGACCACGAGGAGGGGAAGGCCGCGGAGGTTCTCGAGGAGGGAGGTCCCCGTGGATCCGCCGAAGAGGGCCGCGGAGGCGAAGCGTCCCGTCTGGAGCTGGGCGAGCCTCCAGGCCTCGTCGGCACCCTCGCGATCGCCGCTGAGGTGGACCAGGTCGGGATCGATCGCCCAACTTGTCATTACGAGGTCGAGGAGGGCGAGAAGGTCGCGCTCGGCGACTTCGTTCCAGGCGGACTGCGTTCGTCCGCGAGGCACAAGGATGAAGAGAAGGGGGGAGCCTGCGGAGAGGGCCCGAGCCTCGCGGAGATCGTCCCGGCCCCCGCCCGGAGTGTCAGCGGGGAGGGCGAGGAGGAGACCCGGTCGTCGCGCGCCCTCGCGGAGGGGGGGCAGGTAGAGCGAGAAGGGCTGGAGCCTGCCGTCGGCGGGGGAGCGGAAGGCGAGGCGGTGCGACCCTTGGAGGTAGGGAGAGGCGGGGTCGGTGCGCCCCGACCTGATCGCCGCGGCGAGGACCTCGATCTCGCCCAGGGAATCGAGGGCGGAGTCGAAGGTTTCGAGGGCGGGCTCCGCCTCGCCGGAAAGGAGGGCGGCGTGGAAGAAGAGGCTGGAGGCGACGAGGGATTCGGGGGCCCGGGTCGCGCCGCCCCCCGAGGCCTCGGCGAGGGCGCGAGCCCGCGATGAGGCCTCCGCCGCGAGGGCGGAAGGGTCGCCGATGAGGAGGGCGGCCGAGCCCGGGGAGAGGCCCGCGAGGGCGCCGAGCCCCTCGGCGCGGAGAGTGGCGGGGCCGGAGAAACCGGGCGGGAGGGCGAGCGAGAAGCCCGTCGAGAGGCCGGTCTCGAGGCTCGCGATCCTCGAGAGGCCGCGATCGAGGAGGCTGAGTCTCACCTTGCCGGGAAGGCTGAAGGCGGGCAGGCCGACGACGAAGCCGTCGACGGCTCCTCCCGAAGGCGAGTTGCGCGAAACCATGACGATCCTGAGTCCCTCGATCCGAGTGCCCGGAGGCGGCGCCGCCTCGTCGGCCAGGTTGCGGAGGCGGAGGCGGAAGGACCAGCCCTCCCGCGTCGAGGTGAGCTTCACGAGGACGCGGTTCCTGCCCTCGAGGAGGTTCACGCGCGCGGCGATACGGTCGGTGGCGCCCTCCCTGCCGCCGAAGGAGCCGAGACCCGCGCCGCGGTCGGAGAAGAGGAGCTCGCCGTTGAACCAGACCTTGAGGAGGCCGCGCGCGTCGAGCTTGAGGGCCACCTCGCGGGCGAGGGTGGAATCGAACTCCCGGTAGGCGTAGGCCGTGCCCCTCGGCGCGGGCGGGGGTGCGAGGGGCGAGGAAAGTCCCTGCTCTTCCGAGGCGAAGAAGGCGGCGAAGTCGATGCTGCCCTCATGCGGGGCGGCCTGCCTCCAGGCGGCTTCGCCGATCTTCTGGACGGGGCCGGGACGGAGGGAGCCCTCGCCCGGTCTTTCGGCGCCCTGGCCCTCCGCCTCGAGCCAGTTCCGGTCGAGGTCGTCGAAGAGCCAGGTCTCCACGCCCTTCGGCGCGGCTAGGGGGGAGATCGAGGAGGAGGTCTCGCCCGCCGGACCGAAGGGGCCGGCCACGAGCCAGGGCGTCTCGTTGATGCCGGGGACGGAGGTCTGGGCTCCGAGGTGCGGGGATGTAAAGGTTAGTCGACACAGGAGAGCGAGGACAAAGGGCGCCGCAGGGCTCCGAGGTCGCCGCCGAACTCGTCGGTCAGGGAAGAGGATCATGGTTCTTCTCCTTCTTCCTTGGCCCTTTCCGCGACATGGGTCGCGAGGCGGAAGCGCGCGCGGTACTCGCGCTCCTCCCGCTGGGCCGGGGTCTCGACCTCGCCGCGGGGAGTCCAGCCCAGGGACCGGAGCGTCTCGGACTCGGCCTTCTGCCGCGACCACCAGGCGCCGAGGCTCCGCCGCGCCTCGCCGAGGCGGCCGAGCATGGAACTCCGCGTGCCCAGCTCGATGACGAGTAGGAGGACGGCGAGGATGATCAGGGCGGTCCTGAGGTGGAGGGGGGACCAGCCGAGGCCGGCCGGAGGCAGGCGGGGATCGGCGGGCGAGAGGAGGGCCCCGCCCGAGTCGGCTGCGAGGAGACCGAGGGCGGAGAGGTCGGGGCCGCGGAGTGAGAGCTCCCCCCCGGGCGGGTTCCAGGTCCAGGCGGAGGTCCAGGAGGAGCTTCGGGGATCGAGGACCTCGAAGCCCTGGAGACCGGGGCCCGAGAGAAGGGCGCTGCCCTCGTAGCGGCCCGGTGCTGTTTCGCGCAACGCGAAGGGGAGGGCGGAACCGCCGAGCCCCCGTCCCGAGAGATGAAGCCCGGACACGGAACGGCCGTCGGCCCCGATGGCCTCGACGAGGACGCGGGCCCGGTTCCCCTCGACCAGGAGATCGGCGCGGAGGCCGCTGTCGGGATCGGCCCGCTCGGTGGATCGCACAACCTGTCCGAAGAGGCGGTTGTAGGCCGCCGTCCCCGACCAGGCCGAGAGCCAGCGGGCGCCCGAGTCGGAGGTGAAGACGGCGACCCGGCCGTTGCCGTAGCGCCAGGAGGCGAGGAGGGGATCCCAGGCGGCGGCCGCGACCTCGGCCGCGGCCGCGGCCGTTGGCGACGATGGATTCCGCGCCTCGAGATGGATGTTCGCGAGGGGTTTCGCCTCGGTGAGGAGGTAGCCAGAGAGCGGAGGAAGTCCGCCGAGGCCCGCTACGATACGGTCGACCGCGGCGGCGCCCGAAGTCGCCGACCTCGCTTCGATCCTCCCCTCCTGGATGAGTTCGCGAGTCATCCTCACCGCCTCGCGGTTGACGATCCTGGGAATCTCGTCGAGCCGGGCGCGGTGGTAGTCCCCGCCCGTCCCCGAGGCCAGGGAGCGGAGGAGGGTCTCGTTCACCTCCTCGCCCACGGCGATGGTGGAGACCGTGACGCCGGCTTCGGAGAGGCGACGGGCCAGGCCCGGAAAATCCGCCTCGGGCGTGAGCCCGTCGGAGAGGATGATGGCTTCGCGCTTGATCGGTTCGGGATCTCCGAAGGCCCGGGCTATCTCCTCGACCGCCGCCGACAGGTCCGTGCCCCCGCCCTCGTCGAGGCCGCGCAGGGCCGAGAGGACGCGCGTCTTCTCGCCCGCCGGCGTGAAGGGCAGGAGCCAGGCAGGCGTGGAGTCGAAGCCGATGATGCCGACCTCGTCGAGGGGATTGAGTTCGGGAAGGGCCGCGGCCACGGCCTCGGCTGCCGCGGTCTGCTTGCTGCGGTCGCCGACCTTCTCCGACATCGAGCCCGACTGGTCGATGACGAAGAGGAGCTTGGAGCGCGTGAAGAAGAGGCGGCGTCTCGTGTCGGTGCGGAGGGGAAGGAGCTCCTCGAGGGGCGTGGCGTAGTATTCGCCGCGGCCGAGGGAGGAGGGGCCGCCGACTACGAGGAGGCCGCCGCCTCCGGTCACGAAGTCGACGAGGGCGGCCTGCTGGCCCTCGGTCATGTCGAGGGCGGAGAGGTCGTCGAGAATCAGGGCCTGACGGCCCAGGTAGCCCGCGGGCTGTTCGGGGAGGCTTTCCACTCCTCCCGTCTCGACGCGAAAGCCCTGGGTCTCGAGGACCCTCGCCAGGGGTGAGTCCCGCGTCCCGGGATCGTCCCCGCGGACGAGGAGGATGCCCGCCGCGCCGCCGGTGACGAGGAGACCGCCGGTCGCGGCCTCGGGGAGGGGGCGACCTTCAGCGTCCCTCGCCTCGACCTCCACGACCCGCGAGCCGGGGGGGCCCGCATCGAGCTCGAGGGGAAGGTCGTTGGCTCCTGCCTTGAGGCTCGCGCGGCCCCGAGCTGCGACTCTGCCCCCGACCTTGAGGGTCCACTCGATGTCGCGCAACCTGTCGGAAACGATGCTCCAGCGCGCCGCGATCCTTTCGCCCGGATGGACGAGAGCGGGAAGGGCGAGGGGCTTCGAGACGAGGTCGCCTCCGGTCGGGCCCAGGGGGAGGGCGTAGATGGGGACGCCCTCGAGGAGGGCCCTGGCCCCCGGTTCGGGGCTTCCCGCGTTGGCTCTGCCGTCGCCGAGGAGGATGAGCCCGCGCCTTCCCCCGGCCGACTCCGAGAGGGCGACCGCCGTCGAGATGCCCGCGCCGAGGTCGGTGGAGGCGCCGTCGGCGGCCGCGAGGGAGGCTGTCGAGAGGATACCCAGGGCGGTGTCTGGATCGACAGGCCCGGAGAGGACCGAGGGCCGCGCGGCGAAGGTCGCGATCGAGACCCGGTCGCCGCCCTTCAGACTTCCGACGAGTCGCAGGGCCGCCTGCCTTTCCTCCTCCACGGCCTCCCTCCCCATCGAGTCGGAGACATCGAAGGCCAGAGCGAGGCTGCGCTGGAAGCCGGGAAGAGGAGGGGCGAAGTCCGCGAGGGCGAGAAGGACGGCGACGAGGGAGGCGGCGCGGAGGGCGCCGAGGAGGCGGAGCAGCCGATCGGAGGCCCGGTTGGGAAGGTTCGATGTCCCACTAATTGGTCCCCTCTTTTTTTCTGCCGCCCCGCCTCGCCGCCGCGAGGAGCCGCGCCAGAGCCGCCACTCGAGCGCCAGGCAGGCCGCGAGGAGGAGGAGGGGCCAGGTCGCGAGGGGAAGGCGCTTGGACACCGTCCTCGCGATGAGGCCCCCCGTTCCGGCCGGGTCGCCGGAACCGTTTTTCAGCCCCGCGAGGGGCCGGGGCGCGAGCTCGAGCTCGGAGGCGGGGGGATTGGCCGCGACGAAGCCCCGTCGGTCCGAGCTCTCCCAGACCGCGCCGCCGCGCCTCGTCGCGGTGAGGAGGACGAAGGGCCCCGCGCGCCTCGCCTCGACGAAGCTTCCTCCGACGAGCTTCCATGATGGCGGTTCGGAGCGGCGCAGGGTCTCGCCGACGGTGAGGGTGAAGGAGGACTGGGCGTCCGTCCGCGGCACGCACCACTCGAGGACGTTCTGCATGAAGATGGGAAAGGCGCTGCGGAGGCCGAGGTCCGAGCGTGCCAGGTCGACGCCGCAGGCGACGGAGCGCCGGCCCCCGCCCTCCCAGGCGACCAGGGCGGGCCTTCCCTCGATCGTAGCGAGGACCTGGACCTCGGGACCCGTGCGGAAGGTGGTGCCCCCCTGGGAGAGGGCTCCCTCCCAATCGACGAAGCGCGAAAGGGGATGGGCGCGATCGGCTGCGACGAGGGTGCCGACCGCGCTCCCCGCCATCGAGAGGGGGGCGTCGTCGGGCAGGGTGCCGAAGGCGAGGAGATTGACGGCGAGCCCGGCGGGAGGCCGCGTGCCCACGGTGACGAGGAGGTCCCAGGCCTCGGCCGAGAAGTCGGAGGGAAGGCTGGATGCTTCGGTGTAGCGGAGGCCCGCGAAGGCGAGGGCCGCGCTGAGGAAGGGCGGGGCCTTCCCGACAAGGAGCACGGAGAGGGGCCGCTCGGCGTTGACCGCGAGGCTGTAGGTCGAGCCAAGCCCCTTTCCGCCTTCGATGGCGAGGTCGTAGATGCCCGCCGTCGCTGTTCCCGCCCAGGAGAGGGCCTGGCCAGACCAACCCGGGGGGCATGCAACTTCGAGGGTCCCGAGCCTCATGCCTTCCCAGGACAGGACGAAGCGGGAGCTCGCGGCCGCCCCGCCGTTCCAGACCTGGAAGCGCGCGGGGCTTCCCCCATCCGCGGTCTTCTCGAGCCTGAGCCCGGTGACGCCGAGGGAATCGTCACTGAGGCCGACACTGATGGCGCGCAACCTGCCGCCGAAGACGGAGGCCAGGCGGGCCCCGCCGAGGTCCAGGCCTCCGTCGGTGGCGATGCAGGCCTGCCAGGCCTCCTCGCGCGCGGCGAGCCAGGCGGCGAGGGCGTCCGAGACCGCGTCCTCGTCGAAGCCCCCGTCGAGGCCGCCCAGGGCCGCCCCGCCCCGCGAGGCCAGGCGGTCGAGGAGGGCGAGGAGGGGGCCGCGCTTCGTCCCCGTCTCGGCGAGGGGGACGGCTGCATAGGAGAGGGCGAAGAGGGCGATCGGTTCCTCGCTCGGGAGCTTCTCGACTTCCACCTTGATCAAGGAGGCCGCGAGGGCGAGGCGGTCGGGAAAGCCTTTGCCCACCGCGAGGCTGTCGGTCGCGCCCATGCTGGCCGAGGTGTCGAGGAGGAAGACCGTCCCCGGTCGCGCGGCGGCTCGGGATAGGAGGGCGGGGGCCAGGGCGGCGGAGATCGCGAGGGCGAGGGCGAGGAGCTGGAGGAAGAGGAGAAGAATCGAGCGGAGTCTGAGAGCCGCGCCGCCCTCGTTGGGCGCCACGAGGGGACGCCACAGGAAGAGGGAACCCACGGGCCTCCGCCTGAAGCGGAGCATGAGGAAGTAGAAGAGGAGGATGGGCAGGGCGGCCAGGGCGAGCCAGGCCGCAGCGGGGAGGCCGAGGCTCAGCACAGGAGCCCGCCCTTCCGGAAGCCCTCGAGGAAGAGCCGCCCGAGCCCGGCGTCGGAGGCGACGAGGTGGTGGCCGAGGCCGCGGGCCGCGCAGGCCGAGGCGGTCGCGGCGAGGAAGGAGGAGAGGCGGTCGGAATAGCGGGCCAGAAGGGCCGTGTCGGCGTGGACGGGGGCCTCGCTCCCGTCCTCCATGTCGACCAGGGTGGCCTCGCCGCGCTCGGGAGGCTCGAGCTCCTCAGGGGCGAGGACCTGGACCACATGGGCCTCGCAGCCCGAGGCCGCGAGGGCGTCCAAGGCGGCTTCGCCCTCCTCGAAGAGGAGGTCGGAGACGAGGACGGCGACGCACTTGCGCCCATAGCGGGCGGCGAAGCGTCTGAGCCCTTCCACGGGCGCGGGCCGGGCCACGGGCCCGATCGAGGCGAGGACCCGCGCCACGTCGGGCAGGGAGACGCGGCCGCGTTCGGGGCGGAGGGGCTCGAGGAGGCGGGGGCCGAGGACGGCGATGCCCGCGCGGTTGCCGCCACGGAGGGCGATGCCCGAGAGGACGCAGGCCACCCGCTTGGCCAGGCGGATCTTGGGCGGCGAGCCGTAGTCCATGGAGCGGCTCGCGTCGATGATCGTCATAAGTGTGAGTTCTTTTTCCTCGGCGCAGAGTTTGACGAGGAGCTTGCGGGAGCGGAGCCAGACACTCCAGTCGAGGAGGCGGACGTCGTCGCCGGGCCGGTATTCGCGCCAGTCGGCGAATTCGATGCCGCCGCCGAGCACGGGGCTGCGCTGCTCGCCGGCCGCGAAGCCGGCCATGCGCCGCCTGGCCCGGAGCCTGAGCGCCTCGACGAGCTCGAGGTCGCCCTCCTCGAGGAGGACGGACTTCATGCCCGTGCCCTCCCGAAGGCTCTCACGCGATGGCCCCGTCGAAGGCGAAGGCGGCCCGCGCCTGGTCCCAGGCGGCCCTGACCAGATCCTCGACGGGGGGCCCCTCGCTCTGGCCCTCGAAGTTGAGCGCGAGGCGGTGGCGCAGGGCCGGGAGGAGGCAGGCCTCGAGGTCGGCGGGTCCTGCGTTGAAGCGGCCGCCGAGGAGGGCCCGGGCCTTGGCCGCGAGCACGAGGGCCTGGGCTCCGCGGGGCCCGGCTCCCCACCTGAGGTACTTCCTGATCGCGGGCGGGGCCTCGGGCCGCTCGGGCTGGGTCGCGATGACGACCTGGGCCGCCAGTTCCATGAGGCTGGGCGTCGCGACGATCTCGCGCGTTGCCGCCTGCAGGGCCAGCACGTCCGCGCCCTCCATCACGGGCGCGGCGACGGCCTCGACGGGACCGAGGGTGCGCCCGAGGATGGCCGTAAGCTCGGCGGCGTCGGGCTGAGTGAGAAGGATCTTGAAGAAGAAGCGGTCGATCTGGGCCTCGGGCAGGGGATAGGTGCCCTCCATCTCGAGGGGATTCTGGGTCGCCAGGACGAGGAAGGGCCGGGGCAGGGGCCAGGACTTGCCGCGCACCGTGACCGCCCGCTCCTGCATGCCCTGGAGGAGGGCCGACTGGGTCTTGGGCGAGGCGCGGTTGATCTCGTCGGCGAGCACCAGGTTGGCGAAGAGGGGGCCGGGCTCGAAGCGGAGACCGATGTCGTCGCCCTCGCCCTTGGCGATCATCGTCGCGCCGATGATGTCGGAGGGCATGAGGTCGGGAGTGAACTGGACGCGCGAGAAGGCGAGCCGCAGGCTGTCCGCCAGGGTGCGCACGAGGAGGGTCTTGCCGAGTCCCGGCACGCCCTCGAAGAGCACGTGGCCCTCGCAGAGGAGGGCGATGAGGGCGAGGTCGATGACCTCGCCCTGGCCGACCATCACCTTCGCGATCTCGGCCCGGGCCCTCGCCATGCCTTCCACCGCCGCTTCGATCCCGACCTTCGCCGTGTCGCTCATTTCGATGCTCCTTGCCGCGCCGTCTTCGAGAGGGCCATGAAATATGATCGTATGAATTCCCTGTATTCGAGTGGCAGACCCTCGCGCGTGACCGCCGCCTCCGCGCTCCTGGCCGCGGAGGGCAGGAGACTTCCGAGGGGGGCCGCCGCGCCCGAGCCCGGGAGGATGAACTCGAACCAGGACTGCTTGGCCCCGAGGCCGAGGTCGGCCTCCGGCCCCGTCGCCCGGGCGGTCACCGGACCCCGGTCGGCCGGCGCCCCCTCGCCCGTGCCCCAGCCCTTCGTGCCCCGCGACTCGTCTCCGCTGCCGCCCTCGGAGCCCCCTCCCGGAGGGACCGCGCCCTGCCCCGAGTCCGGCGCGGGGAGGCCCTTCGGCGTGGCGCCTCCCTGGCCTTCTCCCTCGCCCCCCTCGCCGCTCCTGGGCGCGATGAGGCCGCCCTCGTCGCCCCCGGGCAGGGGGCGCGATCTGCCCTGGCCGCCCTGGCCGCCCTCTCCCTCGCCCTCGCCCTTTCCCGTGCCCTTCTGGCCCTGGTCGGGGCGGAGGGCCAGGGGGCCCCGCGTGCCGCCCTGGGGCGCGATCCCGAGGCGCCGCCTTCCCTCGGCGATCCTCTCCTGCTCGCGGACGAGGCGTTCCTTCTCCGGTTCGCTGACACCGCGATCGATGCGGTCCTGGATGGCGACCTCGGCCTCGCGGAGGAGTTCGTCGACGGCGCCGATCCTGCCCTCGCGGAGGGCCCGCTCGGCCTGGGCGGAGCGCTCGCGGTCCCCCGGGAAGAGGGATTCGGCCAGGGCCGCGGCGGCCGCCGGCTCGAGGGGGCCGGCATCGATGAGGGTGCCGGAGGGCGGGGTCGGCGCGGCCTCGGGGCGGGCGGCCGGAATGGCCGCCGCCGGTCTTCGAGGATGGTAGCCCGCGAGGGGTAGGGCGAGGGACAGGGAAAGGACCAGCATGCCGAGGGCCAGGGCCGAGCCGAGCAACAGGGAACGCAGGGGAAGCCCGATCGAGGCGGCGGCGGGGAGAAGGCTTCTGGCACGTTGTGCGATCTCGGAATCGAAGGAGCCGGCGAGTCCCCTCTCCTCGCAGATCAAGGCGGCCGAAAGGAGGTCCTCGCTGCCGAGGCGGAGGTCGACCCAGCGCGCGGCCTCCGCGGTCGAGATTCTCCCGGCGAGACCTCCGACCAGGCCCGCCAGGGCCCCGGCCAGGAAGGCTGCGGCGGTTCCGAGGGCGGCCAGGCCGGGGTAGGTGGCCGCCGGGATGAGGCCGAGGAGGCGGAGGAGGGCCAGGAGGAGGGCGGCGGCCAGGCCGAAGGGCCAGGCCCAGGCGAGGGCGCGCGAAGCCAGGATGAGGAGATTGAGGCTTCGCCGCCTTTCCGAGACGAGGCGACCGAGCTCAGTGCGCATAGTCCCTCCTCCGGCGCGCGAGGACGAGCCCGCCGAGGGCGAGGAGGCCGAGAGCCAGGAGGAGGAGGGCCGCGAGTCCCGCGAAGGCGCCGAGGCCGGCTTCGCCGCGGAGGATTTCCCAGAGCGCGAGGAGGGGATGGAGGGGGCGGAGGAAGGGAGGGAAGGCCCCGCCGAGGAGCCACAGGATGAGGAGGGCGAGGCCGGGCAGTCCCTCGCTCCTGCCGAAGGCCAGACCCGAGGCGAAGCCCGCGGCGAGGGCCAGGACGAAGGCGACGAGGCAAACGGCGGCCAGGGCCAGCTCGGTGGGGAGAGGAAGGGATCGGAGGATGAGGGCCAGGACCAGGGCCGGCGAGAGGAAGAAGACGTGGGTGACCCAGATCCCGAGGGCCGAGAGGAGCTTGCCGAGGAGGAGGGCGGGTACGCCCAGATCGCCGCGGAGGAGAACCTCGCGGGCGGCGGAGTGGGGAGGGTAGCGGTTCCCGAGGCGCCAGCCGAGGGCGAGGGAGAGGAGTCCGAGGCCGATCCAGAGGAGGACGGGGTCGAAGAAGCTCGCGACGGAGATCAAGGTCGTCACCGCGACGGCCGTCGCGAGGCTCTTCCTCTGGAGTCGCTCCCTCCACTCCGCCCATTCACCGATGAGGAAGGGGATCATGGGCCCCCCTCGGCGCCGAGCCCCGCCCGGCCCGAGTCCGGCGGGAAGGGGAGGACCCAGCAGAGCTTCGCGATCCCCCCTCCATGGACGGCGAGACCGAGCTTCGGCATCGCCTCTCTTCCCACGAGGAAGCCGAAGCCGGGATAGGCGCGATGGAGGGCGAGGAGCCAATCCCGGTCGGGGACGAGACGCCCCGGGGGATCGGAGCTCCGTTCCCAGGCTCCGGCCGCCGAGGGAAGCCACCAGAGGACTTCCTTGTCCGGGCCCAGATAGGCGAGGAGGCCCGAGCGCGGGGCGAGGCCGGAGGCCGTGCCGGGAGGCGGGAGGTTGGAGGAGGAACCGAGGGGAGCTCGTCCGGCAAGTTGTGCGAGCTCGGGCCGACCGAGGCGCTCGACGGGCACGAGGGCGGCCACTTCGAAGCGACGCCCCTCGGCGATCCGCGTCGAGAAGAAGCTCGAGCCGGGCCCGTGGGCCCAGGTCGTCCCCTCCCCGCGTTCCGCGGAAAAGCTGCCGCCCTCGGTGCCGAGGGCGGAGACGGCGATGCGGTCGTGGGCGACGAAGGAGGTCCAGTCGCCGAGGAGGTTGCGATCCTCGGCGCCGACGCCCATCCAGGCCAGGGCGCTGCCCGAGCCCGGGAGGAGGAGGACACGGCCGAGACCGACGGCGCCGCCGTGATGGGCCCGGTCGGCCAGGAGGCCGCCGGTGACGGCGGCTCCCAGGCCGAGGGCGGAGAAGGCGAGGAGGGGGAGGACGGTCTCGCGTCGCCTCCTCGCGAAGGCGAAGGCCGCGATGCCCCACAGGAGGAGGCCGGCCGAAATCCCCTGGGAGACGAGGGCATCCTCGGGCGGCGCCGTCCAGCGCGGGGAGGGATCCGCGAAGGCGCGGCTGGGCCCGAGGCGCCGGCTCTGCGCGTAGGGGACCAGGCCCAGCGTCCTGCGCCAGAAGCCGGGGCTCGAGGCTCCGGGCAGCTCGGCCGCCTCGGAGGGAAAGTCCAGAAGGGCCCCGAGGCCGAGCTCGAGGCTCTCGCCCCCGCCCTCGAGGGGGCGGGGCCCTTCCCCGGTCCGCGCGACGAGGGCGGTGAAGAGGGAGGAGGAGCCGGATCGCTTCCCCGTGATCACCGCCCTGCCCCCGCCGGCAATCCACCCGAGGAGGGCCTCGACCTGGGCCGGCGAGAGGCTCGCACCGGGGTCGCCGAGCACCAGGGCCGAGACTCCGTCGTAGTCGAGGCCGACCGCGGGGAGGGAGGAAAGGCCGATCTCCGCGACCTGCACGGGCTCGAGGGGAAGGAGGGTGTCGGCGATGGCCCGGCGTATACCCGGGCCGCCCTGGACGAGGAGGACGATGTGGCCGGGGAAGCGCCCATCCCGGGCCGGCATGCGGAGCTCGGCGACCACCCCCTCCTCGTCGAGGAGGCGGAGGCGCACTGTCGTGATTCCCGCCTCGTCACGGAGGGGGCATTCGATGGTCGGACCTCCGCCGGCCGGGAAAATCTCGGCCGAGCGGACCGCGCCAACCGCGTCCAAGCGCGCCACCTCGATCCGCGATCCGGGCGGGGCCCCGCCTCCCGAGATCCAGAGGGGAGCCCAGCGGCCGGTGGCCGCGAGGCCCGCGAAGCCCAGGCTCGCCCTGAGTCCCGCCTCCTCCGCCCTCGCGGCCCCCGGCAGGGACAGGGAGAGGAGGAGAGCGAGGAGTCCGGTCATGAGGCGGGGACCGAGGTACGGCCAGCCGGGAAGGGATTCCGGGGCGCTCCCTTCCGTCATCGTATCGTCGGAGGACACGGGGAGATCCTAGCCCCTCGGCCCCGGGATTGCAAAGGGTCGATCATGGGAATTGGGGATAGTTGCCCCGGATCGCGGTTTACACACCCGGACTTCCCGGGTAGTCTTTTCCGGAAAATAGAAAGCGAGGTCCCCCATGTCCCTCTCCGAATTCTCGAGCGACTTCCTGGCTTCCTGTCTCGCCTCGGCCCTGGCGCGGGGAGGCGATTATGCCGACCTTTTCCTCGAGGAGACCGAGGCCCTCACCCTCGCCTTCGACGACGGGCGCGTCAAAACGGCCCTCTCGGGTCTGATCACCGGCTTCGGCCTCAGGGTCCTCACCGGAAAGACCTATGTCTACCTCTATGCCTCGGACCCCACGGAGGGGCGCCTCCGCGAGCTCGCGGCGACGATGGCGGAGGCCGTGGCCTCCGGGGCGAAGGCTGTTCATCCCTCCTCCCCTCCCGCCTTGCCCTCCCGGCCCGAGCGCGACAGGGCCCACGCTCCCTCGCGGGACCCCCGTCCCGTCGATCGCGGGGCCAAGGTCGAGCTTCTCCGGAGGGCGGACGCCGCGATGCGCGCAGCCTCTCCCCTCGTCGTCCAGGCCCAGGTGAACTATGTCGAAAAGGTCCAGAAGGTCAGGATCGCGACCAGCGAGGGCGGCTTCGTGGACGACGAGCGCACGAGATTGCTGGTCTTCGCCGCCTCGGTGGCCGCCCGCGACGGAGTCCGCGAGCGCGGTCACAAGGGCTACGGCAAGAACAGCGGTTTCGAGATGTTCGAGAGGCGCGGCCCCGAGGAGATCGGGAAGGAGGCGGCGCGGATCGCCCTCGTCAACCTCGACGCCGGGCCGGCCCCCTCGGGCAGCCTGCCCGTGGTCATCGACAAGGGCTTCGGCGGCGTGATCTTCCACGAGGCCTGCGGCCACGCCCTCGAGGCCACGAGCGTCGCCGACGACGCGAGCGTCTTCTCGGGCAGGCTGGGCGCGCGGATCGCGCAGGACTGCGTGTCGGCCGTCGACGACGGCACCCTCGTCGGCGAGCGAGGCTCGGCCGCCTTCGACGACGAGGGGCTTCCGACGGCGCGCAACCTCCTCATCGACGGGGGAATCCTCCGTTCCTACCTCGTCGACCGCGTCGGCCAGGCCAAGATGGGCCTCCCCGCCAACGGCTGCTCGCGTCGCGAATCCTACCGCTTCGCCCCGACGAGCCGCATGTCCAACACTTTCATCCTTCCCGGTCCCCACAAGTTGGCTGATCTCATTTCGAGCGTGGACAAGGGCCTGTACTGCGCGCGGATGGGCGGGGGCTCGGTGCACCCGGCCACCTCGGACTTCAACTTCGGAGTCGCCGAGGCCTGGCTCATCGAGAAGGGCCGGCTGACGCGACCCGTGAAGGGAGCGGCCCTCATCGGCAAGGGCAGCGAGATCCTCATGAACATCGACATGGTCGCCGACGACCTCGGCGACCTCGGCGACGGGGCGGGCACCTGCGGCTCCTCCTCGGGCGGCGTGCCGAACACCGTCGGTCAGCCCGCGATCCGCGTCTCGGGCCTCGTCATCGGCGGAAGGAAGGAATCATGAAAGAAGGCATCGAGGGTCTCCTCGGCTCGGCCCTCGCGGGAGGGGGCCCGGAGCGTGGGGGCCCGGACCCCAGCCCCCCCCCAACA
>Ga0334722_10001168_pt1 | contig 33984 bp, 22 predicted proteins | sample C3_bottom_MG_FD_207210 | JGI IMG/M metagenome (GOLD analysis project Ga0334722, IMG submission 207210) | Sediment microbial communities from Yellowstone Lake, YNP, Wyoming, USA - C3_bottom | ecosystem: Environmental > Aquatic > Freshwater > Lake > Sediment | place: USA: Wyoming | collected... | reverse complement strand
ACTCTAGACCATGCATCCAAGGTATCTCGATGCAGGCTGGTCATGCCCAGACTTGAATGCGGGGCGGCGGTAATCTCCTTGTCTGCCGCCGGGGCATCAGCGCCATGACAACCGAGGCAGATGGTGTTTACCTGCTCCGCCCGTCCATGGTTAGGGGTAGAGGTAGGACTTTGCACAGGAGAGTACTGCCACCAGACCGAATAGCTGTGACACCGGGTACAGCTGATGTTGTTCGTGTCGTTGTGCGGGGCGTCGACTACCGCCGCTGTGGCGATACGGGCCAGAAGGACCAAGGCAAGGCAAATAATGCTTTTTCTCATGGCAGCTCTCTTTGTTGTGTTATTGTTTCATCCTGTTCGCCCCTGTCTGGTCATTTGTTCTTTTCCATTTTCTCAACATTTAATTAAGTCTCGGCGGACCGTGCCTGTAAGGTCTTCCCTTGAGATGTATTTTGGCAAAAAAAAAGCCGGGCCGCCTATTCGATGAACACAGGCAACCCGGCTGTCCATCGATCATGGACCCGTGGCTTTCCGTCCCCGCTTCACAACGGGTTTGGCTTTTTTCTGAATGAGCATTCAATTTAATGTCGTCTGCAATGATTAAGCCATTTGTCAAACACAAAAGATGCCAAACTGCTATCGATCATGATATTGGGTGGTTACCCTACACGCTCATGCCACAAGGTAGGAATATAATAGGGGAAAATTTAAAATACGCCCCTCGCCGCACAGCGCCAACTCTGGGGGAAATCCCCCAGCCAAGAGTGATTTCCCCCAAAAATATACCCGTTCACCTGGGACAAAAATTTCGTATTTTTAGTGTCAAGTTACTTGACGGTAAATGCTCGTCGATGGTGGCGTGAAGCGCTCTAAAAGAATTACTGCTGTCTGTTGATGTTGAATTAGGGCGGTTGTGATATGATGCCCCGTTCGCATTCCAACCGATACCTCTCTCCCCTCAAGTGGGTATAGAAGGATCTCAACCCATCATTTCATCCTCGACCAAAAAACTTCATGCTCATCATTGTTGAATCACCAACCAAGGCCAAGAAGATTCAGTCGATCCTCAAACTGAGGGCCATGTCCACGGTGGGTCACTTTAAAGACCTTCCAGACGCGCAGATTGGTGTTGATTTGAAGACCTATGAACCGACCTTCGTCTACCACGAAAGAAAAATGCATCTGCCCAATGAGCTGCGGGCGGCGGCTAAGGGGGAAACCGTCATGCTGGCGGGCGACCCCGACCGGGAAGGCTATGCCATCAGCTGCCATATCTACGAAGAGGTGAAATCCGTCGCCAAAGAGTGTTTGCGCATGGAAATTTTTGAAGTCACCGAGAAAGGCTTGAAGGAAGCCCTTGCCAAGGCGGTGCCTTTCGAGCAGACAAACACGGGGCTCTACAATGCCTTTCTCGGCAGAAGGATCGGCGACCGGTTGGTGGGCTATATCCTCTCGCCAATCGTGAGCAAAAGTCTGCGCAGCAAATACAGCGTCGGTCGGGTGCAATCGCCCGCGGTTCGTCTGGTTGTCGACCGTGAGCGGGAGATCAGGGATTTTACGCCGTCCCTTTATTGGATGCTCGATATCCTGCTGGACAAAGAAGGAACCACATTCCTGGCGCACCATGCCAAAGGCAAATTTAAGCAATTGGCCGACGCCGAAATGATCATCGATTCTATCCGAGGGGAAACCCATGCCCTGGCGGTAAAAGTTGAAAAAAAAGAGGTCAAGCAGTCGCCCAAACCACCGTTCACCACTGTCGACTTACAGGCCGCAGCAGCCGTTCGTTTGAAGTTCACCCCGGAACATACGATGAAACTTGCGCAAAGCCTTTTTGACCAAGGGATCACAACCTATCATCGTACCGACTCAGTCCGCATGGATGAAGCGTTTATCAGTGAGATTCGAGAGTTCCTAAAGAACGCGCTTGGCGTAAACTATCTTCCGGCTAAGCCAAACCAGCACAAGTCAAAGAACTCTCAGGCCGAGGCGCATGAAGGCATCCGCCCCACCCATATGCACTCGATCGCCGACATCGCCCCCATCATCAAGAAAGAAGGCCTTACTCCCGACCATGCGAAACTCTACGAGATAATTTTCAAACGTGCTGTCGCGAGCCAAATGGCAGCGGCAACCTTCGACTCGACAACTATGCTCTTTGATGTGGCCGGGGAGAAGTTCAAGGCCGCAGGCCGGGTTCTTAAATTCGACGGTTTCCTCAAGGTGTACGCTGAGGTTGACGAGGAAAAAGAGAAAAAAAAGGATGATGATAAGTCGCAGGTGCTGCCACAAGTCCAGGTTGGCGACTTGGTGCCGAAGCGAAAGGAGATCCTTGAAGAAAAAAAGACCAAGCCCCCCGGAAGGTTTACCCTGGGCTCGCTGGTCAAGGAGTTGGAACGGCTTGACATCGGCCGCCCTTCGACTTACGCCGCCATCACCAAGAATATCACTGACCGGGGGTATGTGAAGGAGGACAAAGGCAAGCTGGTGCCGCTGCTTCCGGGAGAAACGCTTATCGACTATCTCAGGGAAAGGCACTCTTGGGTGATCGATTACGAACTGACCAGAAAGATGGAAAAGTTTCTGGATCAAGTTGTCGAAAACAAGGAAACCTGGCAACGCTTTTGTAAAGGCGTTCACCATAAGATGGGGTTTTTCGAGCCGCCAGTCCGGGCGGCTGGCGGAGGCCCGAGCGAAGGTCAGCTCAAGTACGCCAGAGACCTCGCGGCAAAGCACAATCTCGCCATTCCGGAGGAGACCGTAAAGACCAGCAGAGCCTTGTCTTTGTGGATTGAAGGGCTTGTCGGCAAGAAAAATAAATAAATCGATTTAACTGCGCCGCACCACCACCCCCTTCGCTCGCCAAACGCTTTCAGCCAACAACCCAAATCGCCACGTGGCTAGCGATATCCAGCACCTTGTCCGACACTCCGTGAAAAAAACTCTTTGCCTTGCACTTGGAACGCCTACCAATGACAATGGTCCCACAATTTTCAACAATGGATTGCCGAAAAATCGTCTTATGGGGCGCAAAGCAATGCCCACCCTGCCGCCGACAAATTCGAGCTTCGTCAATGCCGCGCTCCAGCAGCGTCTGCTCGGGGGCATGAAAAATCGAGTCCGGTCGCGAGAGGTGATCGGCGCACCAATCCTTTCCCCACAAAGCCTCAAGCTCGGGCCAATCAGGCTCGGTGTTGCCACCCATTAACGACGAAAGGTGCAGGAGAAAAATTTCGGCATAGGGGTTCCCTTGCAGGATAAACCCAAGATGATCTGCCGCCTTCAGCGAATTAAAGGAAGTGTCCACCGGCAGCAGGAATTTACGGGCGTTGACCTTACCGTCGACAACCCAGATGGGGAATTCATAGCATTGCTCGGCTGCCGTGGAAGAGACGCTGCCGCCAATCATTGCCTCGATAGCGCCCACCCCACGCCGCCCAATCAACAAGGCATCATAGAGTCCTCTTTTCGCCTCATAGAGGATATCCGCCGTCACCCCTGCCCGTGACAGCTGGACATTGCACGAGACCTGCTGCGGCGAAATTCCCCGACGCCCCAACTGCAAGACCGCCTCTTCCATAAAGCGTTTGGCAGCGGCATATCGCGCCCGCATTGCCGGACTGAGGCTCAGCAGACGATCCTGCTCCTCAACCCATTCCGAGCCGATGGGCAAGGGTGGATTGGGCAGGACATACAGGAGGTGCACCGAAATATCTTCCAAGTCAGTGAATAGCTGCCCCAGGTAGCGCAAGGCATTAAAACTGAAGACCGAGTCGTCGACTGCGGCTAATATTTTACGTTCCATAGCTATGATGAACTCAAAAGGGATAGGGCTTCAACGACGCGGTCCATAATTTTGGTGATCTATCTGCAAACAACGGTCCATGATAACAGCAAGCCCGGCGGCTTTTGCCTTGGCCGCCGCTGCCTCATGGACAATACCGAGCTGCATCCATACCACCTTGGCCCCGATACGAATGGCGCTGTCGACAATGGCTGGCACCTCCTTCGAATTCCGGAATATATTGACGATGTCCACCCGTCCGGGAATAGACTCCAAATTCGGGTAACAGGGCCGGCCCAGAATCTGCTCGTGGCCTGGGTTGACAGGAATAATCTCATAGCCTGCGCCCTGAAGATAGGCCGCCACCTGATAACTTGGCCGTTCGGGCTTCGGTGATAACCCAACCACGGCTATGATTTTTGAATCCCGCAGGATTTGAGCCGGATCGATCTCCGGAGCAACCAGGATTTGCATCATCGTCGTTTGCCTCCTTAGCGCCAGGCGCCAGCTGCCCTCGACACGCTTTTCGTAAACTGTATCTTTATTCGATAACAGCTGTCAACTATTTGTAAAATTGAGCGGAACGCAGTAGATAACAATCATTGGTCAAGCGATAGCCTTCTGCCATCCTTTTAGAAAAAAGGTGGAGGGACCGCGATAACTGACGGGACTCGACACCGTTGAGTCTGAGCCGTCACTATTCAAACGAGGTAACCTTATGTGCCAGATGAGTGTCGTCCTGAACAAGGACGGGAAACAGGAAAAAATTATGGATGCGATTGCCAGGCTTGAGGTAACGACCGAAGGCCTCGTCATCAACGCTCTGTTTGAAAAGCCGATAACGATCCCTGGTGGTAAAATTAAGGAGATCGATTTTTTGGATGGGGTGGTCGTCCTGACGCAACCCTAAAGGTGACCGCCGCCATCAAGGCAAGGACTCACCGCCAACGGTCAGTCGCCCAATGGTCGATTCCCCGCCAGCGTCCAATCCTGCCTTGCTAAAAAAGCGGCAGTCTGGTTATCTCCATAAAATTCTTGACGTGGAAATCAGCGGGCAGCAGGGGATTTTTAAAGGCGATCATGCGCATCCCGACCGCCTGGCTGTGCTCCAGGTCAACTTGGGAATCGCCGATATAAATCGCCTCGTCCGCCGCCAGACCGAAATGGGTAAAGATCTGGTGCAAGGCCTCGGGATGGGGTTTAGCGTGGGTGACATCAAGTGCGGTCACCACCTTATCAAAATAGCGGCCCAGGTCAAAAATTTGCAGCACCGTCGCCATGGTGGTCGAACGATTGGTGCTGATCGCCGTGCGATAGGCTGGCCGCAAGAATTCCAAAAACTCAGGCAGGTCCGGCTCCATGCGCATGAATTTGAGATAGGGGGAGTAATCGAGATCCCGGCGATAGGTGTCCGCCGCCGCATAGTCCGCAGGATAATTGCGAAAGATAAACCGAATCGAATCCGCCACATGCTGCACATGCACATAGCGCAGTTCTTCCTCGTCCATGGGGGGATGACCGAAATGGGCCAGGATATCATTATAATAGGCTTTGTTGGCGGCGATGGAGTCAAACATCACGCCATCGCAATCAAAGACCACCAGTTTCAGAGATGACATAAACGGTCGGTTCCTTCTTTTAGTAAATGCTCGGAATTCAGGTTTCGTCCATTAAGGACCAAAATTTCAGAAAATACAAACAGAAAATACGCCCATGGACTTTGAATCCGACTTTTTAATCATTGGCTCCGGCATTGCAGGCCTCTCCTTCGCCCTCAAGGCCGCCACTCTCGGCACAGTGACCCTGGTCACCAAGAAATCCCAGATCGATTCCGCCACCAACCTGGCCCAAGGGGGAATTGCCGCGGTCCTCGCCGCCGACGACACCTTCGAGATGCACATCCAGGACACCCTGCAATCGGGCGCCGGCATCTGCATCCAGGAGATCGTCCGCCTGGTGGTGGAAAACGGACCGGCCCGGATCAAGGAACTCATCGCACTCGGGGTGGCCTTCAAGCAAAACGAACAGGGGAACGTCCTTGACCTGACCCGTGAAGGGGGCCATTCGGCCCGCCGTATCGCCCACGCCTTCGACCTGACCGGCCATGAGATTGAGCGCTGCTTACTCGCCGCCGCCGCCGGCAACCCCCGCATCACCATTATCGAAAATCATTGCGCCGTTGATCTGCTCCTGGCCTCGAAGGCGGGACTCGCCACCGAAGGTGAGGATGATCGTTGCCTGGGGGCCTATGTCCTGGAGAGTAAGAGCGGAGCGATCCACACCTTCCAGGCCAAGACCACCGTGCTCTGCACCGGTGGCTGCGGCAAGGTCTATCTCTACACCACCAATCCGGACATCGCCACCGGCGATGGCGTGGCCATGGCCTATCGCGCCGGGGCCAAAGTCGCTAACCTCGAATTTGTGCAGTTCCACCCGACCTGCCTCTTTGACCCCAAGGCCAAGAATTTTTTGATCTCCGAGGCGGTGCGCGGCGAGGGCGGCCGTCTGATCGACAAGAAAGGCCAGCCCTTCATGACCAAATACGATCCCCGCGGCGATCTGGCCACCCGCGATACCGTGGCCCGCGCCATTGACAACGAACTGAAGGCCAGTGGCGACGATTCCGTCTTTCTGGATATCACCCACCAACCAGCCGATTTTGTCCGAACCCGCTTCCCCAATATCTATCAGACCTGCCTCTCGTACGGCATCGATATCACCCGCCAACCCATCCCGGTCGTGCCCGCGGCCCACTATATGTGCGGCGGCGTGCTGACCGACGCCATGGGCCGCACCTCCATCCCCGGCCTCTATGCCTTTGGCGAAACCGCCTGCACCGGGCTGCATGGCGGTAACCGCCTGGCCAGCAACTCGCTGCTTGAGGCCGTCGTCTTTGCCCATCAAGCCTTTTGCCAATGTCAGGCCGATTGGCCGAGGCTTAGCGCCCGCCGTCATCACAGCTTGCCCGCTTGGTCTCCGGGACACGCGGCCCGCATTGAGGAGTGCGTCCTGATCACCCACAACTGGGATCAAATCCGGCGGCTGATGTGGAATTACGTCGGCATTGTCCGCAGCGAAAAACGTCTCAACCTGGTGCAAGACCGCCTGGCCCCAATCCTGAAAGAGGTTGATCAGCACTATCAGGATTACCTCTTAACCCCGGACTTGGTCGAACTGCGCAATATCGCGACAACGGCTTCGCTGATCGTCACCTCGGCCCGCATCCGCAAAGAGTCGCGGGGGCTTCATTTTATCGTCGATTATCCGCAGCCAAACGATCGGGAATGGCGAAAATATACGGTGTTGCGCCAACGCCAACTCCCTGAATTTCTCGGCATTGATTGACGGGAAAAGGCCTTTTTGTGTCATGGTAGTAAGCGATCGCAGAGGGCAAATCGCCCGTTGGTTGCCAGCCCGGCATCAGTTCCACTCACCCGCAAAGAGAAAAATGAAGAATGACTCATTTTTCCAAGAATAGATTCTTGACAAATGGTTGACGCTATAGTATCAAACGACATCTTACAAAATATGTTTTTTGTATCATGGTTTTTTTATTAACATAAAGAGAGGAGAAATAACATGGCCACAATTGAGCATAATGGCAAGTCCTACAATGTAGACGAAGACGGCTTCTTGACCAAGGGTATGGAAGAGTGGGATCAGGGTTGGGTTACTTACGTCAGCAGCCTCGAGGGTATTTCCGAGCTGACCGATGAGCACAACAAGGTCATCAACACCCTGCAGGACTACTACAAGAAGAACGGGATCGCCCCGATGGTCCGTATCCTTTCCAAGACCACCGGTTTCCCGCTGAAGAGAATCTACGAGTTGTTCCCGTCAGGACCTGGTAAAGGTGCTTGTAAGATGGCCGGCTTGCCGAAGCCAACCGGTTGCGTTTGATCTTTCTTTCAAACAATTGTTAAAAAAGAGGGTGGCCTTCGGGTCACCCTCTTTTTTTTGTGTAAGGGATGGCAGGATACCGCATCTGCTTTGTCATCGGCCTGCTCGCATAGGCTGGCTATAGCTCGCAGGCCGATTCCGCGCATCTGCAGCACCCTGCCATCGCTTACAACTTTTGCAAGTCTGGTTTCTCAGCGCGGGCCAATCCCCAGCGCTTCACAGACAATCTCAGCAACCTGCGGGTCCGGGTCGTGCTGGAAGTCGACCAAGGCGCTTAATGCATTCGAACTCTTGATCGTGGCCAGGACATAAGCGGCATCGCCACGGACATAGGGGGCGTCGTGTTTCATCGCCTCCAGCAGGGAAGGCACCGCTGCATCCAGCACCTGGTGCGGCATAACGGTAACCAGATCCTCAAACAGTACCGCCATCCCCATCCTGACCTTGAATCGTTCATCCTGGATCAATGCCCCGCTCAACAGGAAGCAAGACGGATCCTGCTTGAACATGGCGATGATATTATCAACATGGCCCAGCTCCAAAAAATCGGCAATGACTTCTCGCAACTGCTGGCTGCTCTTTTCACTCATAATCGATCCCCTTTCCCCTCTGCGGCACCAACGTTTGAATCCCCAACCCCACCTGCATTTCCGTCCTCTCCCTGGCCAAGGCTCCAGGCAGTAATGCGGTCAAGTAAAAATGGACAGTTTGCCAAGAAGCTATCAAAACTAACTTGGTTATTTAGCATTTAGAGGAAACGATTGGTACCAATTTATACCGATTCGTGGCTATAAACAATTCTCAGCCAATCATCTCAACCTAAGCGGCAACGGCCCTTCGACTCCGCTCAGGGAGCGATTGCCGGAACCGTTCCCTGAGCGGAGTCGAAGGGTACGGGAAACTGGCCTGGTCAAGCCAGGGATGGTGTCCTTCCTATGCGGTAGCTGAGAATTGTTTATAGCCACGTACCGCTTTGACATTCTTTTTCGTAATTCGTTGACTGCCAACCGACATCTTGGTATTTATATTTGCGTTAGACTCTTCTTAAATTCCGGAGGCTAATCAGGATGATCTCTCAATCCCTAATCGTTACTAACTATCAAATTTGTATAGGAAAAATTTTATGATGAAGCCCAAACGCACCATCCGTCTTTTGGCCGCCATTCTTTTTTGTCTGTTGAGTGCCCATACCCTTGCTCTCGCCGCATCAAGCGCGCCTGGTCGAGTCGCCCTCTTGCCCTTCGAGAGCCATAGCGACCGCGATCTCTCCTATTTGACCAGCGGCCTCCGCGATATGTTGGCCAGTCGTCTGGCTGCGGGCGCAGGAGTCGAGATTATTCCACGAGCCGCGGTCACCCAGGCCTTAGCCGGCAAACCAGTGCCAACCGACCCTGGCGCTCTTCGTCAGCTGGGAACCTCGTTGCAGGCCGATTATGTCCTCTCCGGCAGTCTCACCGCCTTGGCCGGCAGTCTGTCGCTTGATTCCACCCTGCACACAGTCAGTGGCGCCGATGCGCCCCGTACCTATTACGCCACCGCCCCCCGTGAAGAGGAAATTATTACCGCCATCGACAACCTTTCCTGGCAAATCGCTGAGCAGGCCTTTGGCAAACAACGCCCTGCCGCCGCCTCATCATCGGCCGTGGCGCCAATTCCAGCCAACGGCGGTCAGGCGGCCGACCCCAACCTGAGCAGCCATCCCGATCGAATCTTGATGGGTCAGGCCGCAGCAGGCTCTTCGGTCTTGCGTCCCATGGGCGTTGTTACCGGCGCTTTGGGGTTCACCAAGAGCCAGACCTTTACTTATGGCCTGGTGGCCATGGAAATTGGAGATGTTGACGGCGACGAGCAGGATGAATATGTCCTGGCTTCCCCTTATGAGGTGCGGATTTACAAGCGGTTCGACAATCGTTACCAAAAAGTTGGGGAGATTGATCTTCCCCGTCGTTATGCCATTCACTCGGTGACTATGGCGGATTTGAATAACAATGGCCGCAAAGAGATTTACATAAGCGCCGCCGATGCCAAGGAGCCTAACTCATTAGTTCTTGAATGGGACGGCAAGCAGTTTGTGCGCACGGCCGATAATTTGCCATGGTACCTGCGGGTGATTGATATCCCTGGTCAAGGCACGGTACTGGCGGGCCAAAAGGCTGGATTCGGGCAGTTGATGTCGAAAGGTGTCTATCGGGTCGAGCTGAATCAGGGCCAAGCGACCAAGGGCGAGCAAATACCGTGCGGCGGCATGAATCTGTTTGAATTCAGCTTGGCCGATCTCGATGGCAACGGCACTCTGGAAGTCGTCGCCATCAGTCAGGGTGATCGGCTTATGGTCCTCACTCAGGCGGGCAAACTCCTCTGGAGCAGCGACGAGTATTATGGAGGAACCACTCGTTTTGTCGGCGGCCAGAGTTTTGACGAGATCAATAAAGATCTCGAAAATGGCCGCAATGACGACGGGGTACGTATTTATATTCCGGCCCGGATCGTGATTCGGGACATGAATAATGACGGACTCCCCGATGTCGTCGTCAACAAAAATTTATCTTCTTCCTCTCGGATTTTGTCGCGTGTTCGCAGTTACCCAAGCGGCGAGATTCATTGTTTGACCTGGAACGGGATTAGCCTGACCGAATTGTGGCGGACTCGCAAGATCGATGGCTATATCTCCGATTACGAGCTCGGCAAAGTCGAGACCATTCCGGCTGCAGGGGGCAAGGGGCAAGCGATTAATGCGGAATTGAATGTCGGCGTGGTGTTAAACAGCAGCGGTTTCGACATTTTGAGCAACGCCAGCAGCGCCGTATTGACTTTCCCCTTGCACCTCACCGGCGAAGAAGGGAAATAGTAACCGGCCAAGGGAGTTTGCATTCAGGAAGCAGAATGCCGGAATAGTGTTGTGATAGGATATTTGGTTTGAGTCGCCGCGACTTGTAAAAAAAGCACTTAGTCAGTTTTGACTAGGTGCTTTTTTTTGCCCTTAAGACTGGGGTTCTTGCAAAACTCCTCTAAATACCCTTCGACAAGCTCAGGGTGAACGGGATGCCGCTTGATTTTATTCGTGATTTCCGTTCGTGGTGAGCTTGTCGAACCACAAGGGGGTATTTATGCAAGAGCCTCGACTCATCGACATTTCCTGTGGAATTAGTGCCCGAACGAAATCCCACCCCAGCATGATGTACCGGACCACCTCACCTGTTAAGTGTTGAGTTAAATTTTACGTTTATTTTTTATGGTTAGAAAAACAAATCAAGGCTCTTAAGTGGCTTTTTTGTAACTACCTTTCCATGCGCTGTCCTTAGCGCCAGCCTTGATCGCCCTAACCCGATAATAGTAAGTTACTCCTGCCGTGCGACCTATAATTTTGATGAGTTTGGCGGTTCCGGTATAGGGCGTTCTTAGTCCAGTGGTAAAAGCGCTGTTTGTTGCTTCCTGCAGGATATAAGTTACTCCTGTGGTGGTTGAGGCACCCCAATTCACCGTATAACCATGAAGGATGATGGCGGTAAACGTGAGGGTTGGTGGCGTTGCAACAGTGGTCGTTCCAGGGACTGCACAACCGTTATTGCCAGCGCGATAAGCACTATCTGTATAGCCAGTCTTAATTGCCTTGGCCCTGTAATAGTAAGTCTTGGCCGTCACACGTTTGGGGATGTTGAAGGTTAAGGCTGTCCCTCTGTATGCCTCTCGGCATCCTACAGTGAAAAGACTATTTGTTGCTTCCTGCAGAACATAAGTCACCCCTGTGGTTGCAGATGCTGTCCACTTAACTGGGTAGATACCATCTGCGTCACTAGCTAGGACTGTGATGGTTGCAGGAGCGCCTGCCGGAAACTTCACAAGGCAGCCATTAGAACCATTTTTCCATGTGCTATCCGTATACCCACTCTTGGTTGCCTTGACCCGGTAAAAGTAGGTCGTGCCTGTTGTTTGTCCTGTGACAGCGGTTGTCAATGCCGTGCCAGTATAAGCTGTCCGCAGTCCCGTCGTGAACGTGCTATCTGTCGCCTCCTCCAGCTTGTATGTCACCTCGGCAGAGGCCCCTGAGGCACCCCAATTGTAGGTCTCCCCGGTGGTGGCCGATGCCGTCCAACTCACACTATAACCGCCATCTGGATCGCTGGTTGGAACCGTGATGGTGGCAGGCAAGGAACAAGTAAGCGAGGTTAGGGTAACCCAGTTCGAAATGGAGCCATAAACCGTAAATTGTGAGCCGTCACAAGGGCTCAAGGGGTCTACGTCGCGCGCCTCCTTAGTGATAATGATCGCGTCCCTCGTAGGCACACCGCGCGCGGCATAGCTTGCAAAAAGGCTGTCCGCCATAACATCGAAGTACGAAACCAACTTCCAGCCCGTGGGCGTATTCACCCCCACCGCAATGTCAGAGTCCGTGATGCTCCCTATATGCGTTCCTATCTGCTGCCCGGACAAAACGGTGCCTCCTTGTGCAAGAGACGGATCGACATTAACATGAAAGAGTATGAACTGAAATGCCTGATAATTTGGATCGGACGGACGTATTTGTACCTGCATGCCAGAGTTTGGGTAGCCTTCCTGTGTTATTCGAGATATTGTGCCCGCCACCGGAGAATAGACCTTTATCGTCGCCGAGTCCACGTCCGCCCTGGGAACAAGGTAATGTTTCATGCTCCGGCATTGCTCGAAGTCGTCGGAGTAGTCATGCCCCTCGCCTGAGCGAAACTTCGATATTCTATCTATTTTATCTATTTCAATATAATTATCCTGCACAAACCTCGGTATGCCGTTCAAACTAACATCATAAGTATATTCGGTGCCCGGCTGGTAAAAAGGGGGTGGATTGGCAAGGGTGCCGTCCTGCAAGGTAATATCCACGTTGCTGGCTGTTGAATTCCCTGCTATTGTAACAGGGGTAGGGTTCGACATGCTGCCACCATACACTCCCCACGGGTCTGTCTGCTGAATCAGGTTAGGGCCATCGCAAATTAATACGACAAGATAGTATGTTCCATCATCAAGTCCGGTCAATGAATAAGAACCTAAGGCTGGTAGCTGCACTACGATTGAAGGTTGACCGTAAAAGTCAGGACTAGTGAAGACACCAACATAGATGTTTTTTGCTGACGTACCGGAATACGAAAGCGTGCCGGATATGGTCCCGGCAAAACCATTTTCGGTCAACAGTACAGAGAGCAGTGCCATAACAAAAAACAACCCTACATAATTTTTCTTCAGTAATGAAATCATAGCTATCCTCTTTTGTTAAAAAACATAATACAAGGTTGGGTTGAGCCCCGCGAAACCCAACAATCCAGACGACAGTCTAACGGTCTAAACAACCTGAGCCGTTACATCATTTCAATGAATTAACGAATGCGTTTGCCTTTAGTAGAACCATTTCTGCAATTGCCAAACACCGTTGACATAGTTCGTAGTCTGGCGCAAAGTCGGGCAAAACACTTCCCAATAGATATTTAGACGGCAGATAAATTGTGTCGAGGAGATCACTCTCCTCTTCACTAATGCCCATTTCACAATGTAACGCTGCCAGCAGGGGAGAGATGATGGAGATGATAGGAATTCGCTTTTGGGGGGATTGGCAAGGCCCGGAAAACAGACCCAAGCCCCTTTGCAAATCCTACCCTTTTGGCGAACTGGGAGTGCGGCAAGACTAAAAAAACAGGTCCGACGGCCCCGACCCACTCACATTTTTTCTTCAAAAACCTTTCAGCGTGGCTGCCTGTGAGGGTAAATCAATAGCCGAACCTCTTTGGGAAGTCAATCACTTCCGATGATCTTGGCGGAGATATGGACAAGTCGTGCAGAAAAGGGACGTTGGTAATCACTGACAGTAAGAGGCCGTCCGGACAGACAAATCCATTGGCCCAAGGGCAGTCAATTGATCGTAATGAATGGCTCCTCGTACTGTCAAAACTTATGATTAGTTCTTTCATATTGAGGCTCTTGCAAAAATACCACATTGTGGTTCGACAAGCTCACCACGAACGGAAATCACGAATAACATCAAGCGGCATCCCGTTCACCCTGAGCTTGTCGAAGGGTGTTTAGAGGAGTTTTGCAAGAACCCCATATTCATAAGAACTGCCAGACTGATGAAGTTACTTCTTCTTTTCTTTTTGTCAGCCTATTGGTTTAGAAATCCACACGCAACGGCGAAGAGTCGCCTTTAGGCGACTCGGCCTAGGGCCGTTTCGAATCGTCGGTGATTGCAGGGGCGAGTCCGTGCACGCCCAGATAACCGGATGCAGCCTGCATGGCTTCGCTGGCCAAGGGATGGGTCTGCTCGTTCAACTTCCCGAAAACTAACGGCAACACCTCATTGGCCTTGATCGCATCAAGCGGCGCCGCCAGCAGATACCCACCATCGTCTGCGATTTGGCGAATCAAATGGCCCTGTTCAAGAAGGGCCAGAACGGTCAGGATATCGGTCTGGCACGGGGCAGAAAGGGTTGCCATCAACGTCTCAGGCGAGGAAACTCGCCGAGCCCGACCATCCAAGGCCATGGCCTGCAGCACCCTGAAGGCGAGCGATAACCGCTTAATCGGGCTATCGCCCTCTTCGAGCCAATCATAATTCCGCCAAACCTGCACGACAAAAGCCGCTTCCGCCCCAGCCAGAAAGACGATCCAGGCAAAATACAACCACAGCAGGAAAAGAGGAATGGTGGCGAACGATCCGTAGATGGCATTAAAGCGAACAACCGCGATTTGCATCGTCACATACAGCGACTGGACCACGATCCAACTGATCCCGCCCACCAAGCCGCCAACCAAAGCGGGCCAAAACCGCACCTGGGTATTGGGCAAGAATCGGTACAACACGGTGAAGGTGGCAATCAACAGCACGAAGGGCAGGAATTTGATCAGGGTGCCGCTGAGCCAGGCAATGATTGCGGTGTTATTGATCATTGCCAGGAGGGATTGATTGTGGAGCACGGCCCCCGTGGCGAAGGCAAAATTGATACTCAGCGGCAGAAGGATTGTGCAGGCCAACGCATTCATAACCCTTCGGCCCAAGGGACGGCCTTTTTTCGCCTGCCAGATATTGTTCAGCGCGGTCTCGATGCTGCCGAGGACACTAAGGACAGCAAGGAGCAGACTGAGGACGCCAAAGGCGCCCAAGGCGGAGAAGTTGGTCCGATCGACAGCGGCGAAAATTTGATCCGTCGCTCGACGCAAGTGGCCGCTCATCTGCTGCGTAGCGCCCTTGCCCTCCGATTTCCCGTCGGTATGCGCTGCCGCCGGATCGGCACCCGCGTCCGCTCCCCCGGAGTCAAGCTGATCAAGAAAACGATAGGCGGTTTGGCGCATCTCGTCGCCAGAGCCTAACCCTTTTAAGACCGCAGTGCCGAGTGCCAGGATGGGAACCAGAGATAACACAATGGTAAAGGTAAGGGCGCTGGCTCTTAGGGGGATGCTGTCGCGCTGAAATTCGCGGCAAAAAATGAAGGCCATCCTGAAGCCTGCGCGAAGCAGGCCGATGAGTTTCGGGCCGTCTTGGGGGGAGGTCTGCCAAGGCCAATGGAGGGCCTTAGCCAACATGCCGAAATTGGGCGGACTCTCTGCCGCCTTCACGAGGAGTGCCTTGAGGGTTTGAGACGAAGGGACATGGTAGATGTTTAAGGGTATCATTCCAGTTCGCATTCAAACCGATACTGCGGTCTCGGTCCGAATGCTTGGCTCAGAATATTCTTTTGAATGCAACTTAGAATCATGCTGTCACACCGTTACCCCCGCATGGTTAGCGGGGTCCAGAGTATTGCCACTGACTGGATGCCAACTGCGCTCTTAATGGCAGAGCACCTCGGGGGTATTGTCCGGATCGGCGCTATACCATGGGTAGCCATAATTGTCTTGTCCGCCATAGCTCACTGTGCCATGGGCATGACAGGAGAGGCACGAACTATACCCGCCGTTGATCAGGTGCCCACCAGACGAGGTTGCATTTTCCCAATTGACGTGGCACTTGTTGCAGAAACCGACCCAGCCGTTAAAGGTCGTCTGGCTGAGACCACCATCCCCTTTTCGCTTGAAATTCGGTTTATCGATAACAACCGCGCCACTGGTGCCAAATTTGCTGCATAGCGGAGGATCGGTGGTTACGTCGCTACACCCTAACCGGGCGGAACCATATCGAATATTGCCATCATCGACGTACTTCGCGCCGTCCACAAAATCCCGGATCATATAGGGGTTGCCAAAGGTATTACTTGGCGGGTTATAGGAACCATGGGGGTCGTGGCAACCGATGCAGTCGAGCTCATACGTTGGCACGGGCGGGTCTTGGACGTAGCCCGGCCACCGCCGTTTCGTCCCGCCGCCGTGGGCCTCCTTGCTCCAAGGAATCTTGGTGCCTTGGTGATTCCACGGCGCTTGCGAGTATCCCTCGCAGGTCTCAAGCCCCTTCAGCAGCGAGAAGCCATCGTTGTTGACGTAGGATCCGCAAACGTTGTTATCGTTGCCGAAAGCGGCGCACTGCAAGTTCATGCCATAGGTGCCGTCATCGCAGTAGGTATCGACCGACCACATCTCAGCGTCGTCCGGGTCCACACACTCCCCGCGACAGTCATAAATGGTATAGTTGTCAGGACAAAGGGCCCCTGGCACAACTCCCGGGGGTAAGTGGAAGGTTGGCCCGGTCACACCGGCCGGAAATCCGGGGTGATGGGGGTTAGTCCCGCCATCGTGGCACTTGAGGCAGAAGGCATTCATTTGTCCCGGACCAGACCCCCATGTCTTGCTGGTATCGTCGGGGTCCGCCAGTTTGGTGTCTCTGGAGGCGGAATGCGAGCCATGGCAATTGGTACACTCAATTTTGGAGCCCGTGGCCGCCTGGTCGGACTTGCTTAATGGATGGTGACTGAGCACAGCCCTGCCGCTGCCAAACATGCCAAGGTAAGGATCGATAAACTCGTCGGAGGCGACTCGCGTCCCCTTGAACCGCGACGCCACGTCAGGAGGCCGATTGCCGTTGCCAAACGGGTCAAACGGGTAGGGAGAGCTGTTCATGCCATCACTATCATGGCAGCTCATGCAGAAATCCGAGATATCTTCGTATTTCTGGGCTTCGATGTTGACCATGTCTCCCGCGTTATTGCCAATGTAGACGATGGAGGTGTTGACGAGTTCGCCCTGCAGATTTTTCTGCACCTCCTTGTCACCGCCCCAGAGCCTGATCTGCCCATCCATATGGTAAATCTGATTGTGGCAGACCCGGCAATCGTTGGAGTCCAGTTGGCCGCCGAAATGGGCGTGGGCGCTGCCTGCGGTCTCGGACGTCTGCGGGAACTCGGCGGCTATGGCCCGGCGGGTTGGGTTGGCTGCCGGCTGGCTCACATTGTGGCAATCAAGGCACTCCCCCTGGCTAAAGGCGTTATCGGCCTTGTTGCCGTTATGGTGGTGACAAGTCGTGCATATCTGCCCGTTATCGTGCCCGCCATTCCCTGACGTGCTGGTGTAGTGCTGTGTGTTCAGGTGGCAGACATTGCAGATGCCGTTGAAGGGTGTGCTGGTCTTGGCGTAATCGGCGCCGCTAGTTTTTTGGGTAAAGACAACGGGCATCGACTGCAGAGTCGGTGCGCCGGTGACCTTGTCCGAGCGGAGGGATACCCGGTCATGAATCATGTAGATGTTTGTATCGCCATGCGGGTCATGGCAGTCCCAGCAGAATTTACCGCCCAAGCCATCGTTATACCCGTGGAAACTGTTCACCTTCCGCGTGCTAGCGATGAGATCCATGCCGGTATACGGTGGCTGATAGCCGCTAGCGCCGTCCTTGTGGCAGGTCAGGCAGACCCCATTCATGCCATCGGCCCCACCGATATTGATCAACCGGAAGGGGGTGACCGCTGAGCCGTGGGCAATGGAGTTGTCATGACAGTAGTAGCAGGTGAGGCCAGCTCCAGCATTTCCCGAAACAGCGTACTGCTCACTTGCCGGACGGCCATGACCGGTGGTGTTCCACTGCGTGATATTGATTTGGGCGACCGCATTCGGATCGATCACGCCTTCGACATCACTTCCCGAGGTCTGGTGGCAATTCAGGCAGCTTAACTTCTCGCCCCCCCAGGTCGCAGTGTTTCCCAGATGGCACGAGATGTTGGAGCATGTCCCGCCAGCATAGGTCAGGGTTACACCGGGGGCAGGGCTAACATTGTAACTGTTGTTGGCATGAGTCCCTGGCTTGAGGAGTGTGGAGCCATCTTGAGTTGTGGAATAATGGCACTTGTCGCAGGAGATCCCGTCATTGGTGTGCGTGAGGTGACTGTTTGCCTTGGGACTACCGGTGGCATAGGCGGGAGGGGTTCCATGGCAGCCGTTGCAACTGAAGACATAGCCGGTGTCCGACCAACCGGATTTATAATCGGCCTGATTTGGCGGGTTGCCGCCAGCAGGGGGTAAGGCGGTTCCATCGTGATGGCAGCCAACGCAGACCGTTGTCGTCGCAAGATGCGCTCCATCCTTGAGCACAATCTTGCCGGAGGCATCCCGGATATTGATGAGATCATGGCAGGCGGAACACTTGATTTCCACGTTGAGATGCTCTACATGCTTTGAATAAGTGAAGGTGCCGTCATGGTTATCATGCTGATTGTTATGGCATTCAGCGCAGCCGGAGCCGCCATCCTCACTGCCGTGGCCAAAGGCGACAGTGTGGTTATGACAAATGGTGCATTGCAGGGTTGCCGCGTTGTCCACTCCATAGATATCGATATGGGGATCAGGGGCCACAGTAGATAAAAAATAGAGGGTTTGGCCGTGACAGACCTGACAGATGCCGGTGATGCCATCAGCCGGGTCGTTGTCAACAAAACCGCCTCTGCCGTCGAAAAATTTCACATCAGCCTTTTGAAAGACGCCATCTCGATCGGGATCGACAGCAATCTGTTTTTTGATAAGCTGGCCGTAGATAAGGCCAAAGCTCTGGCCCGCAAAGGATGAATCAATAACACCCTGCACCGAAATCGAGCCCGTCCCCGGAGTTTGGCTGTTTTCAATGGCTGAAACAATTTTATAGGTATTTTCCATGCCGCCTGCGCTGACTACCAGCAACAGTCCCCGGCCCGGCGTGGTCTTGTTGGTCCAGTCCGCCGGGTTGGCCCAGGCTGGTTTTGTCTTGGCCTGATTCAAGGTGTAATTGATGCTGCCTCCGTTACTGGTAATGGCGCTGATTGTTCCTTGGGCCAGGTAGAGTTCCGTATCCGGCACTGTCGAATTACCGGCCCACCCCCGCAGCTGTGCTTGAAAATGGGGGTCATGGCAGTCCGTACAGGTACGCGCCCACCCCGATGGCGGCAAAATAGTCTCCCGGTGCAAGCTGCCGAGAGCCGCGCTGGAATGGGTGGTTACATGGGGAGCGGCCCCGTCGCCGGCGTGACAGTTACCGCAAACCACCTCAATGATATTCGCCCGGTCCGGGGCATTGGTAGATGGAGAGTAGCGCCACCACAGGGAATAGGAGTGACAGGTCTGGCAGGTTATGCCGCCTGCCAGGTTATGCGGCGCATCAATGATGTCGGCATAACCCTCACTCGGTAGTTGCAGCAAAAACAGGCCCGCAAGGATAACGAGCATTATCCGTCCAACCCCGAGCTGCTTACGTTTGCCCAAGAAATACCCTGCCGGGAATTGGCTGTTTTTTGAACTGTTACAATCTACGTGTTTGGTTGGGGTCGCCATCTGTAACTCCTTTGTGACTGCGTAGGTTCACGGTTCACGGCCCTCCCATTGAGACTGAGGGGACGTTTTCACCAAAAAAATCACGACTCAACGAGGAACTGGCAAGAAAAAGGGCAGTCTCTCTCTCGCCAACTGTGCCTCTTTAGCAGTCAGCCCTGAGTCGTTGCCTCCGGCAAAGCTATTTTGACAATAAATTGATCTCCGGGCTGCGTCAATATATACTTGTGAGTGGCAGTATTTCGTCGTATCGGCGGCGAATCTGGATTTAAGAAGTGTATTACCCGAGCCCTGCACCGTTCTTGAGTTCTCGGCAGTGAAAATATCCTGCGACCACATCAACGTATTGACAGGAGTTGCCGAATCAGCGTAAATAAACCATGCTAAAGCAAATCATCCTTATCGGTTATCGGGCCACTGGTAAAACCACGGTTGGCAAGCGCTTGGCGGCACTGCTTGGCCTCCGCTTTCTCGACATGGACCACGAATTGGAAAAACGCTATGGGCAGAGCATTGCAGAGTTGGTAGCGGCCCAGGGTTGGCCTTATTTCCGGAACCTTGAAAAAGAGATGCTGGCTGAATTGATCGGCAATAGCGACCAGGTGATCAGCACCGGCGGCGGGGCTATTCTCCACCAGGATATCTGGCCAAGACTCAAAGCGTCAAGCTTGGTGGTCTGGCTGACTGCCGACCAGCAGACCATCTGCCGCCGACTCATGAATGATACGCAAACGGCCAGCCAGCGGCCAGCCCTGACCAAAAGCGACACCTATGCCGAAATTGCCGCCGTGCTGACGGAACGGGAACCGCTCTACCGTGCAGGCTGCCATTTTTCGGTGGACACCGGCGTGCTGGGCATTGACGAAATTGTGGAAATGATCGCCGCTAGGGCTCGGGCTATTTCTACGGCACAGATCAATTAGGGGCCGTTACGATATAACCATTACATACATATTTGCCATTTCCGATACGGCCCCTTATGCCGGGCCACCCATGGCGATGTTACAGTTATTTACAACGGCTTAACTCAAAGGAATATTATGGCAGGAAATACCTTCGGCACGGTTTTTCGAGTAACGACCTGGGGCGAATCCCACGGCACCGCAGTTGGCGCGACCATCGACGGTTGCCCCCCTGGTCTCGCTTTAACCCCTGAACTCATCCAGCACGATTTGGACCGGCGGCGTCCCGGTACCGGTGGGGCCGCCAGCCCGCGCCAGGAACCGGATCGGGTGGAGATCCTCTCCGGAGTTTTTGAAGGACAGACCACCGGCACCCCGATCGCGCTTGCCATCTTCAATAAGGATGCCCACAGCAAGTCCTATGACCACCTGAAGGACATTTTCAGGCCCGGTCATGGAGATATCACCTATCTGAAAAAGTACGGCATCCGCGATCACCGGGGCGGGGGGCGGGCCTCGGCCCGTGAGACTGCGGCGCGGGTAGCGGCGGGGGCAGTGGCCCGGCTACTTCTCTCCCGGCATGAAATTACCGTTACGGCTTATACCGTAGCCTTGGGCGGCATTGCGATTACCCACAAAGACATGGCGGCCATTAGCCAGAACCGCCTCTTCTGCCCCGATCCCGAGGCTGCCGAACGGATGGAGGAGAAGATTGTCACCACCAGAAACGAGGGGGACACCCTGGGCGGCATTGTCGAGATTCTTGCCCACAATTGCCCGCCAGGCCTGGGTGAACCGGTATTCGACAAACTCGATGGCGAGTTGGCCCGGGCCTTGATGTCCATCGGCGCGGTCAAAGGGGTGGAGATTGGCAATGGCTTTGCGGCGGCAGGGCTTACCGGCTCCCAGAATAACGACCCCCTGACCCCGACCGGCTTCGCCTCCAACCGCTCCGGCGGGATCCTGGCCGGGATCTCCAACGGCGACGACATCGTTGCCCGGGTGGCGGTCAAACCGATCCCGTCCATCGCCAAGGAGCAGCAGAGCATCGACCGGAACGGGCAGCCGGTCACCATCAAAATCGGCGGACGTCACGATATCTCCGCCATCCCCCGCATCATCCCGGTCTGCGAGGCCATGGTCTGCCTGACCCTGGCCGACCACCTGCTCAGACAACGGGCGATCAGCTAATTTTCCTTTGCGATCAAGATGAACAGGCCCACCATTAACGGTCTGATTAATGCGAGCATCCGGCGCCACCCTCAGCGTCCAGCCCTCGGCATGGCCTTTGCCTCACCCCTGACTTACACGGCGCTTGGTGACTCCATCCGTTTATTGACTGCCGCACTCATGGCAAACGGTCTCGAACGAGGGGACGCAGTGGCGATTCTTGCGGAAAACTCGCCCAATTGGGGGGTGGCGTATCTGGCCGTCACCGGCTGCGGCGCGGTTGCGATCCCCATCCTGCCAGACTTCCCCGAGTCCGACATCCATCATATCCTGGGCGAAACCGATGCGAAGTTCGTCTTCACCAGCCATCGCCAGATTGACAAAGTGCTTGACTTCAATCGCCATAAACTGGCAGGGATCTTCACCCTTGACGACAGCGACCCGGAGCACCGTGACAGCACCGCGACCTATTCCGATCTCCTGCATCAGGGCGCCTCTCTGCCGCGGGATGCTATTGTCGCCGCCGCTGTCACCCCGCTTCATCCGGACGACACTGCGGCCATCGTCTACACCTCCGGCACCTCCGGGCACTCCAAGGCGGCAATGCTCTCCCATGCCAATATCTGCGCCAATGTCGCATCGGTCCAGGCGGTCATCGATATCCCGCCGGAGGCGACTTTTTTATCCCTCCTGCCGCTGTCGCACACGTACGAGTTCACTTTGGGCTTTATCCTGCCCCTGAGTCGTGGCGCGCGGGTGGTGTATGCCGACCGGGCGCCGACCCCGACCGTCCTCGAAAAGATCTGCCGCCATGAACGGCCAAACGTCATTTGCGCCGTCCCCATGGTCATAGACAAAATTTATAAAAAAAAGGTGCTCCCCTCGATCAACGAGAAGGTCTGGCTGCGGCAAATGGTGAAATTCGCGTGGACCCGAAAACTGCTGATGAGAAAAATCGGGGCGGCTCTGCTTGATTTTTTTGGCGGCAAACTCATGGTCTTGGCGATCGGCGGCGCCGCTCTCAATATCGAAACCGAAATTTTTTTACGGGAGACAGGTCTCCCCTATATGGCCGGCTATGGCCTGACCGAGACCTCTCCGCTCTTAGCCGCCGGCACCTTGGCCGACCCCTCGGTTGCCCTGGGCTCGGTTGGCCCGCCGGTGCCGGGGGTCGAGATCAGAATCGACACCCCCGAGGCCCTAACCGGGATTGGCCAAATCATGGCCCGCGGCCCCAACATCATGCAGGGCTATTACCACAACCCGGCCCTGACGGCGGAGAGCATCGACCCGCAGGGGTGGCTTGCCACCGGCGACCTTGGTTTTTTTGATGCAACCGGCAATCTCCACATCAAGGGTCGGTCCAAGAGCGTCATTGTCTTGTCGCATGGGGAGAACATCTACCCTGAAGCCATTGAGGAGAAGATCAACGCCTTTGGCCAAGTCGTAGAATCCCTGGTGGTGGCGAACCAAGACCGGATTCTGGCCTTGGTCTACCTTGACTACGAGCAAGTGGATCGTGTGACCAAAAACAGGGAGGAGCAGCGGCGTTATGTCGAGCAACTGTTGGCCGGGATCAAGACAGCGGTCAACCAAGAACTCCCGGTTTACGCCAAACTGCACAAGGTGTCCGAACGGACCGAGCCCTTTGTCAAGACCGCGACCCATAAAATCAAACGGTACTTGTATCAGTGAGGCTGGAAAGAGGACAAACAGTCCTTTCAGTCAAGAAGGCGCACAAGGCAAAAAGAACGTAATGCGTGAAAACATGCTGAAATATTTTGCTTTTTTATTAAGTTGGGTTCTTGCAAAACTCCTCTAACACCCTTCGACAAGCTCAGGGTGAACGGGATGCCGCTTGATAATATTCGTGATTTCCGTTCGTGGTGAGCTTGTCGAACCACAATGTGGTATTTTTGCAAGAGCCTCAAGTTGCTAATTCAACCTGCGTTCTGCCTGTTGATAGCCATAAGTATAAACAACTACTTGGATTGATATGGACCAAAGTAACATTAGTCCCGAAAACGGACAGCCAAAGAAAGACGGCGCAAAAGACCAAGCCCTAACCGTTGACGATATCCTGCGCGGCAGCGCCCATGCCCTTACCGTCTTCAAGCCGGGGGCGGCGGACAAACTTGACATCTACCTGAAGCGGGGCAAACCCTATCTGAAATGCTTCGCCACCGGCAAGGAACGCCCGGCCAAGCCGGAAGAGATCGTCCGTCAGCTCTACCTCAAGATGCTTATGGAAGATTACGGCTACCCCTCCGAACGGATCGCCGTTGAACGCTCGGTTCAATTCGGCTCAGCCGTCCACGAGAAGGCCGCCGATATTATCGTCTGCGATAAAGACGACCCGAATACAGCCTTTATCATCATCGAGTGCAAGAAACCGAAACGGTCTGACGGACTTGAACAACTCAAGAGTTATTGCCACGCCGAGGGCGCGCCGATAGGCGTCTGGACCAACGGCGGCGAGACAATTCACTTGCACCGGCAAGACCCGAACTACTTCCGCAACCTGACCGATATTCCCAATGCCTCACAGACCCTTTCCGAAGTCTTGGCCGAGCGCTGGACCTTGGCCGACTTGGCCGAGCATAACGTTCTGGTCAAAGAGCAAACCACCCTCAAGAAGATCATCCTGGACATGGAAAACCTTGTCCTCGCCAACGCCGGAGTGGACGCCTTTGAGGAAGTCTTCAAGCTCATCTACGCCAAGCTCTACGATGAAGCCTACGCCGCCCAGGGCGGAAAGCAGCCTCGCTATCTTCATTTCCGAGTCGGCGGGGCCACCCCGAGGGAGTTCAAAGACAAGATCAATCTGCTCTTCGACGAAGCCAAGAAGAAGTGGCCCGGTGTCTTCCTGGACGGCGAACATATCGACCTGACCCCAGAGCACCTTGTCACTTGCGGCTCTGCCCTGGAGAACGTCAAGCTGTTCAACTCGAACCTGCAAGTCATCGACGAAGCCTTTGAATACCTCTCCGTCGAGGTCGGCAAGGGGAAAAAAGGGCAATACTTCACCCCGCGTCATGTCATCGACATGTGTGTCAAGATGCTGAACCCGGACCTTGACGAAATGGTTATCGACACCGCCGCCGGTTCTTGCGGCTTTACCGTACACACCATCTTTCATGTCTGGGGCAACGAGTTCACGGCCAGCGGCCCCGCGCCCTGGCAAGCCGAATATGCCCGTGAAAAAGTCTACGCCATCGATTTTGACCCGCGCTCGATCAAGATCGCCAAGGCCCTGAACCTGATTGCCGGCGACGGCAGAACAAACGTCTACCGGGCCAACACCCTTGACCCACGAGCTTGGAGCGATGAAGTCAAGGTTGGGCTCCGCGACCGTCTGGCCCGTTTCGCCGACGACCCTGAAAAGACCCGCTGGAACCAGGAAAACTTCCGCTACTTTGACTTCGACGTACTATTGACGAATCCGCCTTTTGCCGGCGATATCAAGGATTCTCGCATCCTGCACCAGTACGAACTTGCCAAAAAGCCCACAGGCGGCAAGTGGCAATCCAGCGTCGGGCGGGACACCCTCTTCATTGAACGGAATCTCGACTTTCTGAAGCCCGGCGGTCGGATGGCGATTGTGCTCCCCCAAGGTCGCTTCAACAACACGAGCGACAAGACCATTCGGGACTTCCTCGCCCAGCATGCCCGCATTCTGGCCGTGGTCGGGCTGCATGGCAACACCTTCAAGCCCCACACCGGCACCAAGACCAGCGTCCTTTTTTTGCAGAAGTGGAACGACAACCACAACGCCGGGCCGCTCTGTCCCCGTCGCGAAGACTACCCCATCTTCTTCGCCACCAGCCAGAACGGCGGCAAGGACACGTCCGGGGAATACGTCTACTTGTCCGACGACAGGGGTTGGCGGCTCTACGATCTGCACGCCCACCCGATGGCTGACCACGACCTTTTTAACCTGCGCGCCGCCCTGGCCGACCAACGCGACCAACGCCTGAGCACCGCCCGGACCGACAAGGAGCGCGAGGCTATCCAGACGGCTTTTGCAACGAAACTTCCCTTTGTCCCCGACCGCCCCGGCATTGCCGATGCCTTCCGGGAGTGGGGCCAGAGGCAGGGGTTCACCTTCTGTCAGGATGGTGCCGAGTAATGGCCGTGTGGAGTCAGATACAAAAGAGTGCCCTATATGGGGAACTCCGTATTGACGCGGAGTTCTACAAACCGGACTATCTGAACGCTGATAGAATCATCCGGGAAGGCAATCACTCCCGCCTTGGAGATTTGCTCGCTTCACTCTATCGCTATCCGACATTCTATGGTTTCGAGTTTGTTTCAGAGGGCGTCCCATGTTTGAAGGGAGAGGACATCGAAGCCACAGGTTTCGTGCGTCCCAAGAGTGGAGATTGCGTTACCGAAGGAATTTCCAAGCGATTTCCACTGACCATAATTCAGAACGAAGACTTGATCATCTCTGTTCGTGGGCTTGTCGGAAAAGTCGGGTTGGTAGGCACCGAATTGCAGGGCGCTCAGATTAGCCCAAATCTCATTCGGGCGAAGGTAAACAAGAAGATTGATCCACTCTACCTGTGGTGTTTTCTCAATTCTTCGTTTGGGCTCATGCAGTTTGACCGCTACAAAATGCGGACTTCGCAAGAGACCATAGTCTCTTCCGACATCAAGAACATCATTGTACCACTAATGGATGAAGAACTGCAGAAGTCAATTCGCCAACACGTTCTAATGGCGCGCGAGAAGAAACAGAGCGGCGAAGCATTGATAGCCGAAGCCGAAGCGATCCTAACCGCCGCCCTTGGCCTTGACCGCGTGGACTTGACCCCACTTCTGTTCTACGAAGACACCTTCGCCCACGCCGCCGCCCGCCTGGATGCGGAATATTTCAGCCCTCGCATGCAACGGGTGATTAAGACTCTTTCCCGCGACGGCCTGACCATCGGCAACGTCGCCCCCTTGGCGAAACGCGCCTTCAAACCCGTAGCGGGGCAGCCTTTCGACTACATTGAGATTGCCGACATCAATACCAGCGGCACAGCGGAAAGCAAGACCGTTCCCGGTGAAGATGCCGCCAGCCGGGCAACGTGGATTGTGAAACCCGGCGACATCATCACTTCGACTGTCCGGCCCATCCGCAGATTGTCGGCAGCCATCATGCCCGAGCAGGATGGCTTTGTCTGCTCATCCGGCTTTGCCGTCCTGCGCCCCCGCGATATCGAACCAGAGGTGCTCCTTACCTATCTCCGCCTGCCGCTTGTTGCCGAGCTTCTGGACCTCCACACGACCGCTTCCATGTATCCGGCCATTTCCACCGCCGACCTTCTCCGCATCCCGGTAAGCCTGCCCAACACTGAGACACGCGCCGCGATCATCGCCAAAGTCCGAAAATCTTTCGCCGCCCGCGCCGAATCCTTGCGCCTTCTCGACGAGGCCAAGCAGACCGTCGAAGCGGCCATCCTGGGAACACGCAAGGAAAAATAAGGAGAACTCCCATGGGCAATAAAATAGACAAAAAATCAGACAGCCACCTGTCGCCCTTCGAGCGGATCAGACGCACCAGCGACGCCGGCAATGAACACTGGTCGAGCCGTGAATTTGCCGCTATTCTTGGTTACTCGGATTATCGCAATTTCGAGGCGGTGGTCGAAAAGGCCAAATTATCATGCTTTAACGCCGACCACAGGGTCGAGGACCATTTCGTTGACGTCACCGAAATGGTCGAAATCGGCAGTGGCGCGGAACGATCAATCAAGACGACGCTGCTGTCGCGCTATGCCTGTTACCTCGTGATCCAAAATGCCGATCCGAAAAAAGAGATCGTGGCCCTAGGCCAGACCTACTTCGCGGTGCAGACCCGGCGGCAGGAGCTGACGGACCAGCGGGTCGAGGAGGAACGGCGGCTTCTGCTGCGCGAGGAAATGCGGCGTCACGACACCCAACTGGCCGACGCGGCCAGGGGTGCTGGCGTCGTCGAACCGTTTGATTACGCCATCTTTCAAAATCATGGATATATGGGGTTGTATGGCGGGATGACGGTCAAGGACATTCACCAGCGCAAAGGACTGAAGAAGAGCCACAAAATCCTTGACCACATGGGCAGCACGGAACTCGCAGCCAACCTCTTCCGCGCCACGCAAACCGAGGAGAAACTCCGTCGCGACAGGATTCAGGGCAAGCACGCCGCCAACCGCACCCATCAGGAAGTGGGCGAGAAGGTGCGCCAGACGATCAAGGAGCTCGGGGGTACAATGCCCGAAGACATGCCGGTGGCCGACAGCATCAAGACTCTTGAATCCCGAAAGCGGAAGGAAATTGATAAGGGATGAGGTCGTTACCACCATGCAGGCAAATTTCCAGCTTTCACCGATAACCAGGATGGCAACATGATTTATGTCTTTCACAGAAACTTTTGGAGGGCGGTCAGGCATGAACGAACATAACCACGACCCCTTACTCAAAATTCGCTTCGTTGGTAAAGCAGTCGGCCCCGGCAAGATCCCGGTGGAGCATCTCTTGCGGTTCTTGGCGAACTTCAACAAGGCGCTTCAGCGGAGTGGGATGGTTCTCACCGGCGAGGGTGACAGCCTGCGCCGGGGGGCGCGCGACAAAAGTGTCAAGGGGACGCTGGCCCTTGACCTGGTTTTGCTAACCCACGGTAGCCCTGCCGCTGTTCTCGGATTTGAACGGAGCCAAATGCAACAAGACCTGCCCGGCATGGACTTCGGCTTCGTGATACTTGAAAAAGCTCTCTCTGGCTTGCAGCAGGTGCAGCGAACGGAAAACGCACTTCCCGAGGGCTGCGACGCAGGAGTCCTTCTGGCGTGGCGTGATGCGGGGATGTTGTTCAAGCAGGGCATCGACGCCATTCAATTCACCCTCAATCACCGGGAGACACCCCTGGTGACGACCTATACCCAGGAGGGCTTTGAGAACCTTCAGCGGAAGATTCAGGCGCAGGGGCCACAATTGAACATCCGAACCATTGAGGGCCGGTTGCTCATGGCCGATTTTAAGGAGCATGGCACGCGTTGCCGGATTCATCCCTCTATCGGTGATCCGATCCTTTGTCTCTTCGACGAGGAGCAAAAGGACGAAGTGCTCGAAGACATGCTGCACTATGTACGGATCGTGGGTGAAGCGCTGGAAGACCCGACGAGCGGGAAGATTACCAGTATCAAGCTGCATGATATCGAACGGCTGGAGGATCGGGAAGACGAGGCCGCCGAACTGTTGCCGCAGGGGGTGCCTATCCCGCAGGATTTTTGGCGGTCACCTTCCTTGGATGAACTGGCCCTGGCCCAGAACGTCCAACCGATGCAGGATGTTGAATCCCTCTTCGGGACTTGGCCCGGTGACGACGATGACGGTTTTGAAATCGCCATTGACAATTTGCGGCATCGGGAGTTGGCAGAAGGCGGACGGCCATGAGCACGGCCAAGATCATCCTCGACACCAACATCGTGTCCTACCTGATGAAGGGCGGGGCTTTGGCGCAAGCCTACAAGCCGCATGTCCAAGGGAAACTCCTCGCGATTTCCTTCATTACCGTCGGTGAGTTATATTTTTGGGCCGAAGATGCACGTTGGGGGGACAAAAAGCGCCGTGAACTGGAAACAACTCTACGCAACTTCGTGGTGATACCCTATGACCATGAAATTGCCCGGTGCTTTGGGAAGGTGTCTGCCGAACGGAAAGGCAACGGACGGGAGATAAAGCTGAATGACGCATGGATTGCGGCTTGCGCGGTCCGTCATGGCGTGCCGCTGGTCACCCACAACGTGAAGGACTTTACGGCAATTTCAGGACTGAAAATCATTACCGAACAGGCTTAAAATAATGAACTATCCAGCGTTACAGCCGGGGGCCGGCATCTATTTTACAAGTAACTTTATTTCTCGTTACCAAGCTCCAGCTTGGTAACGTAGCGGGGAAGTCAGCTCCAGCTGACCGAATGCCAAGCAGGAGCTTGGCCGACCATTCCGTTACGTAGCGGAGCTACGTAACGAGGGGAAATACTGCTTTGTTACTTAGAAGCTCATGCCAAAAAATGAGCCGATGCGCGAAATAGGCCTGCGAGCTAGCCCGCCTATGCGAGCAGGCCGGTGACAAAGCAGATGCCGTATCCTGTGATCGCTTACTTCCTTTCACGCCGGGGGGTCGATCTACCTGTCTCTAATTGGTGACACTTTGTGGTGGCAACATCAGCAAAATTTCTTCAAAACCGATGTTGTGCGGCGGCAGACGCCTGTCGCCAAAAGGTGACAGGCGTATTATTTATACGGCGAGATGGCTAACCATTGGGGGAGGCAGCAGGGGGTGCTGGATGAAGATCGGTGCATCCCACGGTCGTGCGCAATGCTTTTTGATCATTTGCCACATATTTTGCAAGTCTGCGCTCGTCAAGTCTACGAAGCGCAGATGGTAGCGCCTGACCCGCGCTTGGCCTTCGGAAGAAGCGGGTGGTTCCTGTGGGGTAGTGGCGACTACTTCGTATTGTTCGGCCTTGACCTGAATGTGCCCGAAGGGCAGGACTATTTCAAAGGCAGAGCCATCAAGGCAGCCCTGGCCCTTGTCAAAATACTGAAAGGAGGCTCCTCCGAGACTCATGTCCTCAAGCAGGCCAATCCTCTTAGGAGTAACGACCAAAGGCGCTTCCCGGAATGTAAAGCGCGCGAACAGTCTCCTTTCTTCTCCAAACGATTTGGCTGACATAGCTTTTCTCCCTGTCTCTATGGGTTATTGATAAATTTCCCGACACAGTTTCGTCAATTTAAAAAAAATGCACAGACTATGCCAAACCCATGGCCCGGCATCAGAAATAGCCATGATAACTCATTTAACAATTTGATTTTACGAAATAAATTTATTACGATCAGTGGCCTTACCGCCTTAGTCGCTTGCCATCTTTGAACCGGCTGCGCCATCTGGTCATATACAGCGACAGGTTAGACAGACAGGTCTTGCCTCTCGCAAAAAACCAGCGCCCATGGAGGGAAGAGCGCTTCACTGAAGCTACCCCATGCTCGCTTATCTAAAAATCTACAGGAACAACACCGCCATGAAGAAATCAGCCGCCATCAACTCCGTCTGGATCATAACCCGCGAATATGGCGACCTGGCCGGGGCCGGAGGGGTGAAGGACGTGACCAGGCAACTGGCCGTGGCGCTGGCCAAGTCTGGTCGCGAAGTCAGTGTGGTCCTGCCGCTCTACGGCTCAAAGACGCCAAGGCGTTTGGGTTTTTCCAGGCTCGAGTTGGATTTTGACCTGGACATGTCTTACCCCCAGGAGGAGCGCCGGGAGTTGATTACGGTCTGGCACAAAAAAACCGATGTCGATATCTATCTGATCGACAGCCCTCGCTTCCGCGAAAAGACAGGGATCTACACCTATACGGCGGCCGACGAACGGCGTAACCCCGTCCACCTGCAGGGGACAGGTCATATCGACTATTTCGCCATGAACATCCTCCTGCAGAAAGCCTCCCTCTGTCTGATGATCCACCTCGGGCAGCGGCCCGACATCATCCACTGCCATGATGGGCATACCGCACTCTTGCCGGCCATGGTCCGTGAGCTGGATGGTTTCCGGCACTATTTCAGCCAGACCGGGCTTGTGGTCACCATCCACAATGCCGGGCTCGGCTATCACCAGGAAATTTACGACTTGGCCTTTGCCCGCGCCATTACCGACCTGCCGGCTCGGGTGATCGATGAACACTTGCTTGACGAGGCATTCGATCCCCTTCTCGCCGCCGCCTCCTACGCCGTGATGAACACGGTGAGCGAAAATTACGCCCGTGAGCTGCGGGAAACGCCAGACGATGCCCTGACCGGTTTCCTTGGCCATGCCCTGTTAAAACGCGGTCATGTCCTGCAAGGGGTGACCAACGGTATCGATCCGGCTGACTTTGACCTGAAAGAGTACCAAAAACTGGGCCTGCCCACCGGTTTCAAACCGGGTTCGGTTCAATCCTTGCTCGACAAGGGCTCCGTTCAGTCCCCGCTTGACGGGGGTTCGGTTGAATCCCCCCTTGAGGGGCGCAAGGCGCCGAACGCCGCCAAGAAGCAATCAGGCAAGGATCTGTGCAAAGAGGATCTCTGTACAGCGATTGCCAACCGCGGTTTGGTTGGTATCCGCCAGAACGGCAGCGTGACCTTCCAGCCGGATCAGCCCCTGTTCACCTTTATCGGACGGTTATCCACCCAAAAAGGAGTGGATACCATGATTGAGGCCCTCGAACATTTCCTGCCTGCCGATCCAGCTTTTCAGATCCTGATTTTAGGTAGCGGCCAAAAAGAGATTGAGGAATCCTTGATCGAGATGACCCAAGACCCCAGATACCTGGGCCGAGTCTGTCTGCTCAGGGGGTTTGATCCAATTCTGGCCAATCGGGTCTATGCCGCGGGCGACTTTTTCCTGATCCCGTCCAAGTACGAGCCCTGCGGCTTGACGGACTTTATGGCCCAGCTCTTTGGCAACCTGCCGATTGTCCACCGCGTCGGCGGTTTGGTCAAAGTGGTCGACGGCGAAACCGGCTTTGCCTATCACCAGCACAGCGGCGTAGCCTTGGCCGAGGCCATGCAGCGGGCGTTGGACACCTATCGATCGTCACGCCCCACCATCCGGGCCATGCAGAAAAAAGCCGTTGACCTGATTCACGCCCAATACACCTGGGACAAGGTCATGAGTCGCTATCTCACGCTCTACGGCACAGCACGGGGTGAGGGGCTGCTGTCCTCGCGCTGAGTTTGCATGGCCCCTGTTGCCAGCCAACACAACCCCCCCAAAAAAAAGCGGGACAGAGGAAATCCTCTGCCCCGCCGGGTTTTATCTCAGGAGACGCCCTTTACTTGATTGTAAAGTACGTAGTCCAGTTATAGTAACTTCCATGCTGACCTGCCGGGGTTACTCCAAGTATGAGCTTGTAGCGGCCCGGTGCAAATCCTGAAACCGGCAGGTTATCCCATATTTGCTGATTGAACTCTACAACCCCGGATTTCCACGGGGTAACATTGCCCGAGATCAATTCGAATTTATTCGTAGCGGCATCAAAGGCATACGTTTTTATTACCTGATCATCCGCCTCGCCTGAAGAGGTTGAAAAAGTCATGTACAAGGAAACATCCACAGGGCCTGCAAATTTTGCCAATTGCGCCTTCAGACTGACCTTGTCGCCGCCGGTCGCAACAGTGCCTACACCAATCGGCATCGCCTTGGATGGATCGAAACTTACGACTGGATCTTTAACCGGTGCATAGCTAAACTCCATTTTCTCCCCAGGTAAGGGGATTTGTGAACCGAGAGTCGAGGCAGCGGCTTTGGCCTTGACGCCTTCGTTGTCTTCGCCGTCATCGGCCTCCTTGTCACCAGTCGTTCTGACAGTAGAGGAAAGACAGATCCCGCCGGTCAGATAGTTGCTGACTGCTTTGAAGATAGAGGCACTCACCCGAGAACTATTGTGGGCCAGCCATTTACCGCTTGTGCATTTGACCCGAGTTCGTTTGTCGCCATGGCACTTAACGCAGGTTGTCGTTAAAATCTTGGCCACATTACCGGCATTCGTCACCGTCACACTGGCCATCCTGGGGAGAGATACATTCCCGGCAGCATCTTTGGCAAAAGCATAGAGCTTTTTGGCTCCAGTACTCGCGAAGGTATAACTCTTCGGCTTGGTCGCGGTCCAACCAGCCGCCCCGGCAAGAGGTGCGGTCGCAGATTCCTTCACCATATAACCCTTGATACCTGCTGCGTCGGTGGCAGTAAGGGTTGTTATCGAAACCACCAAACTGCTGGAGGTGGCAGGCATGCTGAATGCCATAATCAATGGCTTGACTTTGTCCGTCTGAACCATCATGGCGATGGTCACGGGCGCACTCTTGGCAAGAGACACGTTGCCTGCCGCGTCCTTGGCCCAAGCATACAGAGTCTTTGCTCCAGCGCTGGCGCAGGTATGATTCGCCGGTTTGGTTGCAGCCCAACCTGTAGCCCCGGCAAGGGGCGCGGTCGCAGATTCCGTCACCATGTAACCCGTGACGCCTACTGCGTCGGTTGCGGTAAGGGTTGTTATCGGGACCATCAAGCTGCTGGCGGTGGCCGGGACAGTAAATGCCGTGACCAACGGCTTGACCGTGTCAGCCACAACGATGGTGATGGTCACGGGTGCACTCATAGACAGTGAGACATTGCCTGCCGCGTCCTTGGCCCAGGCATACAGTGTCTTTGCGCCAGCGCTGGCGAAGGTATAATTCGCCGGTTTGGTTGCAGCCCAACCCGTAGCCCCGGCAAGAGGTGCGGTCGCAGATTCCGTTACCATATACCCCGTGACACCCACGGCATCGGTAGCGGTAAGGGTCGTAATCGGAACCACCAGACTGCTGGCGGTGGCCGGGATGGCGAAGGCCGTAACCAAAGGCTTTACCGTGTCTGTCGTGGCACCGCAGGCCCCCCCGGTAAGCGAGGTGGTGACGGCATCGTAGATCGCTGCACTCACGCGTGAACCGTTGTGGGCCAGCCATTTGCTATTGGAGCAGTTTACCAGACTCCGATTGTCTGCATGACAAC
>Ga0334722_10001166_pt1 | contig 34026 bp, 22 predicted proteins | sample C3_bottom_MG_FD_207210 | JGI IMG/M metagenome (GOLD analysis project Ga0334722, IMG submission 207210) | Sediment microbial communities from Yellowstone Lake, YNP, Wyoming, USA - C3_bottom | ecosystem: Environmental > Aquatic > Freshwater > Lake > Sediment | place: USA: Wyoming | collected... | reverse complement strand
AGGCTCTTGCAAAAATACCACATAGTGGTTCGACAAGCTCACCACGAACGGAAATCACGAATAAAATCAAGCGGCATCCCGTTCACCCTGAGCTTGTCGAAGGGTGTTTAGAGGAGTTTTGCAAGAACCCCGTCTGTTAGGCTAAGCCGTTGCCACAAAATAATATCTCCATTTGGTTGGTCAGAACGGCAATAAGGAGCCGTACAAAAGCAGCCGGAAAAGAAGATGTTGTTTCGTAACGGCTCCTAAAGAACGAGCGGAAATAAGGGTGCCAAGGGACACTTCTGGTATTTTTCAGTTGCGAATAGACTAAACGCCTACAGACTATCCACCTGAGTAGCAAAAAAAATAGTAGCACACACACGATGGGAATGCAAATGTCCCGTAATTTCAGAATGTTCTTCCGCGGGAGCAACTTACTTTGAATCTACCAATCAAAATTGGCGTCAGCTCCTGTCTCCTTGGCAACCCTGTCCGCTATGATGGCGGACATCAACATGACCGGTTTATCAGCGATACTCTTGGCCATTTCTTCGAGTTCGTGCCAGTCTGTCCGGAATTTGAATGCGGCCTTGGGGCACCGCGAGAAACCATGCGTCTTGTCGGCGATTCGCAGCATCCCCGGTTGATGACGACTCACACGGGAATTGACCACACGGACAAGATGCTGTCCTGGGCGCGGCAACGAGTCAAGGAGTTGGCTGACGAAGAATTATACGGGTTCATCTTTAAAAGTAAGTCCCCAAGCAGTGGCATGGAACGGGTCAAGGTCTATCCCGCGGAAGGGGGGGCTGCGAAAAGAATCGGTGTTGGTCTGTTTGCCAGGGCATTCATGGACGCCTTTCCATTTCTGCCGGTGGAAGATGAGGGTCGCATGCATGATATCGGCCTTCGAGAAAATTTTATTGAACGGGTATTTGTCTGCCAGCGTTGGCGTATTGCCAAAAGAGACTCCATGACCGCAAGGGGATTGGTCACGTTCCATTCCCAGCACAAGCTGCAAATCATGGCGCACAGCGAAAGGCATTATCGGCTCATGGGCAGTCTGGTGGCCCAGGCCAAGGCCAAGCCAGTCAGCGTCCTTTTTGACGAGTACGAGGCCTTGCTGGCGGCGGCCTTGCGTCTGTTGCCTACGGTGAAAAAACATGCCAACGTCCTGCAACATATCTTTGGATACTTCAAAAAACAGCTTTCAACTCCCGAGAAACAAGAGATGCTCGAAATCATCGACCAATATCGTCATGAAGATGTGCCCCTCATCGTGCCAATGACCTTGCTCAATCATTATGTCCGCAAATATCAGCCGGAGTACCTGGCACAACAGTATTACCTGCGTCCGCACCCTATAGAACTGAAGCTCCGGAACCATGCCTGATCCGCCTTGCAAATTCAGATCTGAAGAGTTTTTTTACTTGCCATGTCGGGAATCTGCTGCGTAATATAGTGAAGGAGTTGATCGCTGGTAATTCAGATACACATCCGGACTTCGTGACTCATGGAAAATACCTTTATTGAAGATGATCGGTCGTATCTTGTCCATATTGTCGATGACGATAAGACCCTCCGCCAGATTCTCAGCATGGGGATGTCAAAGGCTGGATTCTTTACGGCCGAATCACAGAACGGCCATGATGCCATTAATGATTTTCAGAATTTGATGCCGGACGTCATCCTGCTCGATGTCATGATGCCGGATATGGACGGTTTTGAAGTCTGCGCCCGGATCCGGCAGATATCCGGTGGTGAGCGGGTGCCGATTATTATGGTGACCGGTCAGGACGACTATCAATCGATCAATAAGGCTTTTAACTCCGGCGCCACCGATTTTGTGGTTAAACCGATCAATCCTTTGTTGCTCAGCTATAAGATTCGCTACATTATCCGGGCCAACCAGGCTATCAGCGATTTGACCATTAGAGATCTCATGCTGGCCTCGGCCCAGGAAATTGCCCATCTGACCAATTGGGAGTGGCGTTTGACCGATAACGCCCTCGTTTGGGGGGACAGCATGTGCCGGTTGGTGGGCATTAAAGAGGATACTGCCCCTAAGACCTATGAAGAATTCATCAATTTGATTTACCCTGAAGACCGAACGGATGTTGCCAAGACCATTGAACATGCCCTCGAACAAAAAACAAATATCTTGTTCGAGCATCGCTTGATTAGTGCTGACGGTGTCGAGCTGGCCTTCCGGCAGGATGGGGCCATCATGTGTGGCAATGACGGTACGCCGACCAAGATTATCTTTACCTGCCAGGACATTACGAAAACAAAACTTGATGAGCAGAAGATCAAATTTCTGGCATATTACGATCGGTTGACCGGTCTGCCGAATCGATTTCTGTTTAAGGAGCATCTGGCCAAGGCCTTGGCCAATTGTAGACGAAGCAGCATGTTTCTGTCGGTGATCTTTATTGACATCGATAGCTTTCGCACCATCAATGACACCTTTGGTCGTGAGGTGGGAGATAAGATCCTGAAACTGATTTCATCGCGTCTGCGTGAGTGTCTGAGGCGCTCTGACGTGGCGGGCAGCGTAGGCGAAAACGAGATCACCGCCCGCTTTGGCGCCGATGAGTTTGGCATCATCCTGGAGGGGTTACGGGACATGGCGGATGCGGCAATTGTCGCGCGGCGGGTCATTGATGTCCTGACCAAGGTGATTGCCATTGACGATAATGAAATTTTTCTGAATTGCCGCATTGGCTTGTCGGTATATCCCGATGATGGAGAGTCTGTTGAAGATTTGATGAAGAGCGCTGACTCGGCTTTGTCTTGCGTCAAGGAGTTGGAGAAAAACAGTTATCAATTTTATACAGCAGAATTAAACACCAAGGCCTTTGCTCGCTTCGCGCTGGAAAGAAGCCTGCGGCGGGCGGTGGAAAAGCAGGAATTTTTTTTGGTCTACCAACCACAGGTGCAGTTGTCCTCCGGCAAGGTGACAGGGGTAGAGGCCTTGATCCGTTGGCACCATCCGGAGTTAGGAGCCATTTCACCCTTGGATTTCATCCCTCTGGCCGAGGATACGGGTTTGATTGTGCCGATTGGTGAGTGGGTAATGCGTACGGCTTTTGCTCAATGCAAGCTCTGGTCTGACGCCGGCTACGGCATCAAGGTGGCGGTCAACCTGTCCGCCGGACAGTTTAGGGATGCAAACCTGCTCAACATGATTAGGGGGTTGCTGACTGAAACCAAGGTCAGGCCCGAGTTGATCGAACTTGAGATTACCGAATCGATGCTGATGGACAATGTCGATGGCAGTATCGATCGGCTTGACAGCTTGAGCCAGTATGGCTGCCGCCTGTCCATTGACGATTTTGGCACGGGGTATTCCTCGCTCAATTACTTGAAACGATTCCCGGTGGATGTCTTGAAGATTGATCGTTCCTTTGTCAGTGATTTGGCGAGCAGCGAAGATGACGCCATGATCGTCAAGGCCATTGTCACGCTTGCCCACAACCTCAACCTCGAGGTGGTGGCGGAAGGGGTGGAGAGCAGGGAACACCTGACCTATCTCTCCTACCTTGGCTGCGACCTTATTCAGGGATTTTTGGTCAGCAGGCCGGTAGCGGTGGAGCGGGTGAGCGAGTTCTTTGGGGAATGGACAATCAACGATCAGGTGGCGTCATAGGAGTTCTCCTCATCAACTCTATTTGATCTCATCCGCATCCGCAACTTCGGTCAAGCCTACTTGCTTAAGGAGGGATGTCCGCTGTTCGCGCAGATTCGCGTCCTTCGGTGATGCCTCAATCATCTTTGATATCGCACCTACCGCATCATACCACAACCCCTCCTCGGCGTAGATGGACGGGGCGTTGATGCCCTCCGCCGACTTGAGGCGGGAGGTAACTGTCTCCTGTGCCTCTATCTTTTCAATGATCCCCCCAGCCATAATATCCTTAGAGCGTTGAGCTGCGTCCGTTACCAGCGTGACATACCATTTATACGGGATGTTTGGCTGCAACGACACATCATATTGCGCCAGGCAGACGGCTTGGACCCCACCTTTTTCAGGCCCTTTCAGCAGTTTTTCCACAAGGGGTTTTACCGCTTTTTTTTCGGTAACGGTCAGTTCGATGGAGTAATTGGTTGGCTTCGATATGTACCAATAGAGGCATGGCTGCTCTTGGGTCGTATAGCCAACGTGGTCTGGAGCCAAGACCATGAGAGCGAACGATTCCCTGTCCGTCGCTCCCCGTGTCCCCCCGCCGATTCGTCCGGCGGGAGCCCCACGCAGTGGTGGTTTGTAGACCGGTGATGCCGGGGTGGTTGTGGTGGCATTCGTGGCTTTTTCCTGCGCATCGTCAGCCGCCGCAGCAGATAGCGGCAATAGGGCGATGAGTACGGCCAGCAGCAATCTCGTTAGTGTCTTCATGAGAACCCTCCTATGTGGTATGGGATAAGCCGTTGTCACAAAACAACTTCTTCATCTGGACGGTTAGAACGGCAATAAGGAGCCGTACCAAAACAGTCAGGAAAGAAGAGGTTGTTTCGTAACGGCTCCTAAGTGGGGACGATCACCAAGGACACGATGAATGATTATTGATTCATCCTTTCCTTTCAGACTGACCGCTCCGATTTTTTCAGTCGTGTATTGGTCATTGAGACAGCGTAAGGTTGTTTCACCGATCAGTATCCGGCAGGGGTCATCTTTGCCTATCTCCTTGTTATAACTTTCCAGCCGTGAGGCAATATTGACCGTATCGCCAATGGTTGTGTATTTCAGTCTCTCCGAGCTGCCTAAAAGTCCTGCCACCACTGGCCCGGTATAGATACCAACCCTGACGCCCATGGCAGGATGCCCCTCGCTCCGTTGTGCATTGAGACGTTGCATTGCTTTTTCCATGGCAAGGGCGCAAGAGACTGCATCCATGGCATGCCGACATACCTCGGCATCGTCCTTGCTGGGGAGAGGGACACCGAAATCCGCCTTGATGCCATCGCCGACGAAATTGTCCACAACCCCACCATGCGACATGATAAGTCCGGCCATGGATTCCATGTAGATGTTCAGCCAGTCGATAAGATCTTGGGGGTCCAATTTTTCAGACATCGTCGTGAACCCTTTCAGGTCGGAAAAAAGAATGGTGGCGATCATCTTCTGCGAGCGCGGGCGTCCGTTGTCGAGGAACTGTTCCCGTTGCTGCCAGAGCATCTCGGCCACCTCTTTTGATACATGTTTGGAAAATATTTGCATCAAAAAGGCCCGGTCCTTTTTCCCCTGACCGGTGGTGTAGGCGGTTACAACCACGGCCGAGTTGAAAAACGAGAGGGCAGGCGGCACCAGCGGGATCCACCAGTTGGCAAGAAAGGCGGCAAAGGCCGTGGCAAAGAGAATGATCAACCCGCCGGTCATGGTCGCTGCCGATCGCCGCGCCGAGTGGGTGCAAAACCCGACAAGCCCACCCAAAAGGCTCCAGGCGAGAAGCCAAATGATCTTTTGTTCGTCTGTAACCGTTGCTATCTGGGGGACACCGTCAATCGCAAAACGAAGTAACTGATTGACGATGTGCCCGTGCAGGACAACGCCCGGGAGAATCTGACGATCTTCGTCAAAGCCTCGGCTGAGCGGCGTATAAAAACCGTCTTTGACGCTCTGGGCGCCCACCCCGACAAGAATGATCCGGTTCGTGACCGCCTCGGGTGGAACGTTGCCGGACAAGAGGTCCGAAAAGGAATAGGTTTGAAAGGGAATGCCCATATCCTTGTAATCAAGCAAAAACTGGTACCCCCGCGCATCCGCCTTGACGTATCCCCCGTCATTTTCCTCAAAAGGCCGTATTGTAGTATCCTTAAGACGGAGATATTGAGGGTTCGCCGGGTCAGGTTGCAGGGTTATCCCTTCCGGCGTAAGATAAAGCGATGCAAGCCTGAGGGCAAAGGAGATAAAGGAGTTCTGGCCATCGTCAAGGAAGAGAAGCGCCCTCCGGACAATGCCGCCCCGGTCGACGACGATGTCTCCGAACCCTTCTTGCTCAGTCCCTTTGATAACGGATAGCGGCGGCACGCCTTTGTCGCCGACGGTCATGATCCCGATTATCTGCTGATGGTTGACAAAAATCCGGTTCAGCTCGTCAGTTCCGGGGGGGACGGGGATATCTCTATAAATATCGACGCCGATGGCGCGGGGATTATTCCCGAGGAGGGTGTCGATCGCTTTGGCAAGTATCCCGTCAGTCAAAGGCCAGTGGCCGATCGTCTGAATATCTTTTTCCGATATTTCGATAATAGTGATTTTTGAATTTTCCGCTTTGAGCATCGGCGCCATGCGGAGGCAGAGATCGTAGGCTGCCAGCTCCAAAATTTCCAGGTTACCGCTGAATTGTAAACAGGCGACGACCAGAAACACAAGGATGCTTCCGGTCGAAATGACTAGAAACGATTTTCGGATCTGTCTTGTCTTTGCGCCTGAGCCATACGCCGTGGGCATCGTTACAACCAGTTGTTGATCAGCAGAAACGGCGCCCAATAGCCGGGATGGTCGTAGCGTATATCGTTAAGCAGCTTGAGCTGTGCTGCCTGGAGTGCCGCGGCTCTGGACATGGACGGCTTCTGCAATTGCCGGTAAAATTCCGTAATCAACTCAAACGAGGCCGGATCGTTTACTTGCCACAAGGTAGCGAGTGCGCTTCGGGCGCCGGCCCGGACGGCGACACCTGCCAGACCGAGAGCGGCCCGGTCATCGCCGGCGGCGGTTTCACAGGCGCTTAAGGTAAGCAGGTCCAGTGGCTCTTCCCGGAACTTGAAGAGCCCGATATACTCTCCGAAGCGATCCATGGTGAATCGCTCATTGAACGTCAGGAGGAAGGTGTCGCCGCCGCTGCCGCCGAACTGTCCGTGGGAGGCGACGTGAACCATGGTGAAGGGTTGCGTCTTTAGCTCTTTTTCCAGGTTTTCCAGCCGAAACTGGTCATTTTTTAACTGATCTCCGCCGTAGAATTCTTTGATGGCCTTCAGTTCATCTGCGACAAAGGGAAGGCCCGGGAAGCCCTGCACCGCCTCGGTTACCCCCATTGACAGCATTTTGGCCTGTTCGCGATTGACCGGCTTGGGGTCGGTAAGATTCAGACTCGGCGTGATGGCGATCTGATAGCGGTTGATCAGAAATTGATTCCCATCGTGCAAGGCGGCCATGGGGATTGTGCGGAGCGGGCCATCCGGCACGAACACCAGGGTGTCCGGGCTCAAGGCCGTCAGGTCTTTTTCAAGAGGGCGAATGAGCCAGTCGTAGAGCTTCTGGGCATGGGGCAGGAACTCCCAGGTGGTCTTCTTGACCAGCTTTTGGCGAAACTCCCGGATCTCATTGGTGAAAGGCTCAACACCCACCGGCAGGATAAAGCTTTTAAGATGCCCGGCAAAGCTTACCAGGAGTTCAACCCGGTCTGGAAGGAGTATCGGATAAAAGACCACTGTCTTCCCGGAGATGGTGTCGAGCTTCTTCTCGACAGTACGGGAGGCGTCTATGCAGTCGTCCTTGAAGTACTCCCGCAATTCGAAAACCTTCAAGACTTCCAGCGTCTCCCGGGCCTCAATCAAGAACGTCTCCTCGCTCTCCCCCTGTTTTAGTTTAGCTGCGCGCTGCAGGAGCAGGTCCACCAGTTCGGAGCAAACGATGCTCGCCGTTTTCTGATACGACGATTCAGGGTTGGCGTAGCAGGAAGAGAGTTCCTCGCGGATGGCCTGGAGGTCACGAATCGCCAGACGGTAGGTCACGATGGCTTCATCCATGTTCCCCAGGTGCGCAAGAATCCGTCCGGTCTGCCAGTGCCAGCGGTAAAGCGCTTCGGTCACACCCATCTGCTGGGCGGCATAGGTGGCCCTTCTGGTTAACTCAAGCGCCTCCTGGTATTGCCGCTCTTCCTCGTAGAGTTTGCCAAGATAACCGTAGGCATACGAGACGGTTCGTTGGCTTCCAATCTCCTGCGCTACGGACAATGCTTCGCTGAAGGCAGTGTAGGCCTGTTTCAGAAGGGCAGGGGCCTGGTCGGGAAGGTGAGTGCGGAGATCGGAATAGGCAAGTCCGGCATTGATCAGGGCATAGGCCTTGGCGTAGGAGTCCGCGCTTTTTTTGATCTGCTCTTCAGCGCCGGGAATCAACTTCGCTGCGTCGGCGTACTTACCTTCTTTTAAAGCAGCCGTCGCCCCATTGACAGCGGCAGAGGCGGCAAGCGCCAGGTTGCCGTTTTTTTCAGCCTGAAGGGCGCTTTCTTGGTACGCCGCCCTTGCCGCAAGGTAGTTGTGCTGCGAAAGATAGAGGTTGCCTAAGTTGTTCTGAATGGTTGCGATACCATCGGCAAGGCTTTCTTCTTGGGCAATGGCAAGCCCTTCCTGCAGATACTTGAGGGCCAACCCCCAGTTCCCCAGACCAATATGGGCATTGCCGGTGGCGCCAAGTATGCCGGCAAGCTTGGTTTTGTCATTCAATTCCTTGGCAATGACTAGGGCGCTCGCCAGGTTTTCCAGCGCCTTCCGGTACTGCCCGGTAAGATTGGCGGTTTGGCCCAGTAAGAGGAGCGCTTCGCACTGACCGCTCCGGTTCGATTCCTGTTCATACTGATGGACAGCGGCTTCATACTGCGCCAGAGCCTCGGCAAAGGCGCCCTGGCGAAATAAAATCCCCCCTTGGTCCAGAGCGGTCACGCTAGAATGGTCTTCGTCAGAAATTGAAACCGCAGCCGACGATGCCTGTGCCAAATGGGAAGAGGAGAGGATCAGGACCGCGCTGACTAGGATTGCCGGCGCGATACGGCAGAAGTCCGGCATGAAGACGAGACCGACCAATGAGGATAAGAGTTTTATAGTTGATTTCACGAGTATTCCTTCACCAGGAGGCCATAATGTTGACTAATAATGCAGTGCTGTCCGGTTAAGGGGTTGCACTGTCTCATTTCCCCTCACCCCGGCCCTCTCCCAGAAGGAGAGGGAGTATTTTATAATCCCCTCGCCCTCCGGGAGAGGGTGGCCGAAGGCCGGGTGAGGGGAAAAATTGGCAAACTCGGATGGAAAACGCACCATGCAAAAGCCTGACCGGACAACACTCCTAGAAATGCGCCGAGATGGCGAATTGGAAGTGAACCCCGTTGTCCTGGAGATCTTCATGGGGGGTGTCAACCCGTCTCAGCTGGTGCCCATAATAAATTTCCGCCTCGGCCCGCAACGGCAGGAGTGGCGGTTTGTCCGCCGATACCCCCCACCTGAGCCCGAGGCCGATACTGGAAATATCCGTCGGACTCTCGGTTGGGACATCGACGTTGGTCCCCCGGCCATAATCCAGAAACGGGGCTAGTTGCAGGTAATCCGCCCAGCGTTTATCCCGGATAAGGGGGATGCGGCTCTCCACAGAGGCGATGAAAGCTTGATCCCTAACCATCAGGCTTTCCCGGTAGCCTCGCACGCTGTATCGCCCCCCCACTGCGATCTGTTCAACCGGCAGAAGGGGGTCGTTAGAGTACTGAAGGTCGGCCCGCGCGATGAGTTGTGTGTCCAGAAAACCAAGGATACGTGCCCATTGGAGCTGGCCCAACCAAGCAAAGAACTCGCCGTCGGGAAGATTGCCCTCCCCGTGGGTGGTTGCATTCCAGGTGTTCAGGCCGAAAGTCAGGCGGGAGCGTGCCGCGATGACCTGTTGCTGGGTGCGATATGTCCACTCCTGTGAAAACCGCAGAGGGACCACCACCGCCCGACCATCGTCCATTCCTGGGGAGAAGGAAAACGGATCTCCTAAAAGATAGGTCTTGCTCTCCTCACGCTCTGCCGTGAGAGAAAGGGCGAACTCCTGACTAAGGGTTCGGTAGATAGGCTGCCGCAAGGTCATCTCGAAATTTTCCGATTTGCTGACGATGTCCAAGGGGCCAAAAATCTTGTCCACAACAGTGGCGTTATTGTTTCTGTACCTGAGGATGAGCGTTGTGTCGTAGGCGTTTATCGGGATGGCATACCTGACATCGATTAAAGGGTTGAGCCCCTTAGAGTAGCCGGAGGTGAAATCCAGGATATCGCCATGTCCGGTAAGGTTTTGGTGGGTAAGGGTTAAGAGGCCGCGATCGGCACCAATGGAAGGTGACTGGTAATTATTGAAGGCAAGCCATGCCGAAAACGGGGGCTTCTCCTCCACCCGCACCGTGAGTTCACTCTCCCCCGGCGTTGCTCCCGGTCGCAGTTCCGCATGAATCCGGTCGATGCGTTGGTCTTGCTGCAACAGTTGCAGACGGTCTTGCAGGGGCAGGATGTTGAGGGGGGGAGCTGTGACGTGGGCAATCCAGTTTTGCAGAAAGCTCTCCTTGTACCAGCTGTTCCCGTCGATGGTTATGTGCGAGAGTTGTCCTTCGACAATCCGAAAGGTAAGTTGTCCATCGCCTATCGTTTGGTCGGGGATCATGGCACCGGAGTTGATGTATCCTTTATTGACATAGAGGAGGGTTAGTTCGCGCCGAAGAGATTCGAGATCCTCCATGGTCAGCGTCCGGTTTTCATAGGGAGCGGTGAGCGTCGAGATCTCTTCCGGCGTGAAGACCGTGCTGCCGGTTACGATGATTTTCTGGACAAAAAACCCTTTGACCAGGGGGGATGCAGGGTCTTTCCCTCGCGGTGCGATAGGGGAAGGGAGTGTCAGCGCCGGGGGAGGACTCGGCTTGGAGTTGTCGAGAAACTCGGGACGCTTCTCACCGGGTTTGCCGGTGAAATCGAGGGTCGGCAGCTGGGCATAGACGGAAACGGCAGGAACAAGCACTGCCGTCATGAGCAGAAAAAGATGTGTGGCGAGATGGGTATCCCATCGCCAATGGCTCCTGCGGGAGTCGGTACTCATACGGTTCCCCTAAACTTTTCTCGTTACCAAGCTCCAGCTTGGTAACGGAAGGGTGTTGTCAGCTCCTGCTGACCGAAAAAAGTATACATGCGAGGATCTTGCAAAAATGCCACATTGTGGTTCGACAAGCTCACCACGAACGGAAATCACGAATAAAATCAAGCGGCATCCCGTTCACCCTGAGCTTGTCGAAGGGTGTTTAGAGGATTTTTGCAAGAACCCCATGCGATTGAGAATTAAAAAGACAAACTCGGCATAAGATTTCCTGGTTCGACGGGGAGGCCGTCACGGCCGCCGACAACGAAGCTGCTGTATTTTCCCGCTCTGATCCTGGCGATGCACCGCTCTCGCAACAGGGTCGAAGCGCTGACCGTGTCGGAGGAGAGGGGGCTCAGCAGCCCGCTGATATTACTGATGGGGGCGCGGATATCAACCGTGCCACTGACGCCTAGGGCTGACGAGGCGCTCACCACGCTCAGCGGGTCGGTCAGGAAGGTGTCGGCAATGATGGTTATATTGCCTCCCGTGCCCTCGTAGGCATTGGCGATGATCTGACTGTTGTTGAGGATGACGAACTGGGGATCGATGGTAATGTTGCCGCCGGTCGTCTCCTTATCACCGCCGACGCTGGAGGTGATCCTACTGTCGGAGAGATAGAGCATGTATGGCGCCGTAATGGAGATGTTGCCGCCGTCAGAATTTTCGGAGGCCTCGGTAGTGATGAAGCTGTCATTCATCCGCAGGGAGTTCGCCGCCGTGATGGAGATGTCGCCGGCATTGCCGGAACCGGTGGAGGAAGCGTTGATCGAGGCGCTATCGGTGAGCACGACGTTCTGCGCCGTGATATCGATTGAGCCCCCGGTGCCCGCCCCACTGGTATCAGCCTTGATCCCTCCGTCAGCGGTCATCGTGAGATCACCGGTCAGGTTGAGGGCGATTGTTCCGCCGCTTCCGGCATCGGTGGTTGTAGAGAGGCCGGTAAAGGTAAGGTCGAGCGGTGCAGGCGGATCCGCACCGCCGGTGCCGGTAATGTTCATGCTCTGGGCAGTGATGTCGATGTTTCCGGAGTTGCCGGTGCCCCGGAACGAGTCGGCATAGATTTGGCCGAGGCTTTTGATCTCGATCTTGCCGGCGATATTCATAGTGATGTTGCCAGCGTTTCCAGGTGCATCGGCATAAAGGCCGGTGCGGATGACACCGGCGTTTTCTAGGGTCAAGGTGTCCGCAGTCACGGCAATGTTGCCGCCAGTGCCTCCGATAGTGTCGGTACCGTAGACGCGGCCGTCGATGGCGGAAAGGGCATAGTTGGGGGCTTCCGGCACCTCGTAATAGCCGGAGATGGCGATTTTACGGGCTGTCACCTCGATGTCAGCCCCATGACCGCTGCCGAAGAGGAAAGAGCCGAGGATGGTCAGGGCATCGGTGTTCACGATGATCTTGCCACCGTTGGAAGTGCCAGTAGCTTCGGCGTTGAGACCGGAGAGTTGACGGGGATTGTATTCGTTGTTCAGCACGGCCATGGTGTTGGCACCCGAGAGCAGGATGTCGTTGGCTGTGACCGTCACCGTGCCGCCAGTGCCGGAACCGTAGGCGTTGGAACCGATTACTCCCTGGTCCAGACACCGTAGGGTGTCGACGTTCACTGAAATATTGCCGCCGTCCCCTGCATCGAATAGCGAGGTGGTCACAGAAAACCCATTCTGGACGGTCAGGGAAGTGCCGGAAATGGAGATGTCGCCGCCATGGCCTAGCCCCCAGGAATTTGAACTGATATGACCGTAGGAGCCATAATTGGCCAATACATCCCCTGGTTCGTCATTGCCGAGCGTGATGGTGTTGGCCTGGATGGTGATGCTGCCGCCCTGCCCACCTCCGATGGTGGAAGAGTCGATTGTCGCGGCATTGTCCATCAGGAGTGACTGAGAGAGTTGCAGGTTCACTGCCGCGCCCGCTGGATTATCGCTGGTGTTGTACACATAGAAAAAGGCGCTATCGGCATGGAGGGAATCCCCACGGATATCGAGGCTGCCCGATGGCGCGCCGGACAGATCAAAACCGGAATCCTTGATCAGCATCTGTCCTCCCCGGATCATGATAGTGCCGGCCTGGCCTGAAGTATCGCTCATGACGTTGATGTTGGCGCCTGAGGTGATGGAGATGTCGCCAAGGGCGCTGATTGACTCCATGCTTAAATCGGAAATATTCACCGTTCCGGCAGAGGCGACGCTGGCCAGGTGAATCGCGCCGCCAGGGGCGGAAAGCGAATAATAGGTGGTGCCTGTGCCTACGATATTGCCGTCGCCGTCGAAGCTCCAGTAGGTTTCCCGGTTCGGGTCGTTGGTGATAGTCAGGTCACCGCCCACCAGCGAGAGGGTTTTGCCGGCCTGGACCTGCAGCGCTGCATCGGAGATGATGGCAGCCGGGTTCGAGCCGAGAAAACCGAAGGCCTCAGGCGTGGCGGACGAGAAGACGGAAGGGTTGGCGGGATTGGCATGGAATACCTCGCCGTTGCGGAATTTGAGGTAATCGGCGGTGCTGGCGTGGAAGCTTCCTGACACGTTAAGGCTGGCATTGGGGCCGAAGGTGATACCGGCGGGGTTCAGCAGGAAGAGATTTGCCCCGTCGATTGCGCAACTGATTTGTCCGTAGATATCCGATCTGGATCCGCCCGTCACCCGAGCGATGACGTTTTCGATACCTGCATTTCCGGTAAAGGTGGCGATTTTATTGGTCTCGATAGTAAATTGGCTGAAGCTGTGGAAGAGATTTTTCCCGTTGAGAGACAGCGCGCCCAGCCCTTCGCTGATCGAGTAGTTGGTTCCATCAAAGGGTACGTCACCACCGCCGTGCAGGGCTACAACTCCCTGGGCGGCGGTGGTGAGGAACAGCGGTGTAAGGCAGGAGACGAAGACTATAAGGAGAGCCCCCTTGGCGCAGGCGATCCTCTGTCCCATCAGCACCTTTGGCAAGACGAAGGTGCGGCAGGCTTGCCGCCCGCTGCCGCTCCAGCCATGGTCAGCTAACATCTAGACGCTCGTCGATGCGTTATCCTTGCTGCCGTTCGTCCGCAGCCGACGCCGAGCCCTAACCAGTCCAGCCAAGCCAGTGCCCATGAGAAGCATAGTCGCCGGTTCGGGTACAGGGTCGGGGGCTACAGTTATCTGACAAGAAAAATACTCTCTGGGGCCAAACACTGCCCCTTCAGTGATATTGTTGTAGCTCAGTTCTCCGAGTTGAATGCCAAGTAAGTTCAGCATTGGCGCGAGCGAAGTCAGACTGGCAGAGAGCTCACCAATAGTGGCCTCTGGGGGAGGGACAATTTTAGCAGAATACATAGAGCCAAGATTAAAAGCAGGCAAAAGGTCAAGACCTTGTTGAGCGAACAGCAGCGTCGCCCCGTCATATATCTGTAAATTGAGGCTTTGATAGGATACCCAATTACTCATGAGATGTGCATTCTCGGGAGCGATAACAAGTGCGTTCCAGCTTGTCTGCCAGGTTGCCTGTTCAGAAGCTTCAAGGGATCCATACGTCTCATAAGCAGTCAGAAGTTCAAACAGATCGTGGCCAGCGGGTGTCCCAGCAGCAGTAGCAGCGGCTGAAAGGGCGTTAACACAGGGTTTTGCGCTGAAGAACAACAGAGTACTGCCAGCCCTTGGGCATTGGAAGGCATTCGCCAGCCCCGGCCCACTCATGTGTACTGCCAGCATCAGCACCAACACCGTCAAAATCGCCATAGTCTTCTTCATTTTTGTTCTCCCTATTAGTTGTAATTTCCAGCCTAGCGCCATGCAAAGCCGTCCCATTTTAGCATCTGGTCTGTTTGGGTTGATGTCCCTACTCTACCCTACAGGGGGTCTCATCTGCTATTGTTTGCATCATACTAGCGAGCAAGCAATTTCAGTGCCATGCTGCAAATTTAACTAAATTACAAATTATACTGCTATGTTAGGTGGATACCATGCCAGACAGCATCTGCTACATTGTAGGGAGTTGCGGAAAAATCGTCCGTAAAGGCGGAATTGCCATGGTTTTATGATTTACTTCAATAGGTTGTCTCAATTCAACTTTGGCGCCTTTCCGGGCAGCAGGGCTCGCAGACCACCTCCACTCCTAATCTGCGTTGTCCGGTTAGACTTTTGCATGTCGCGTTTTTCTTACAAAATTGCCTGCCTTTTTCCCTCCCCCCCTGGGAGGGTTGGGGTGAAAATCGAACGGTGCAATTCCTTAACCGGACAACACTGAGTCAATGTCCACCGCTGTAGTCTATGATAAAAAAATACTGTAAACCTCCCCGTCACGCGGCAATGAAAAGAAACAGGTACAAAAAGGTCAACAGGGCAAGGGGCAGTCCGTTTTGCCAATTGAGTTTTACATTAGTGGCTGTTTGCCGATTACAGATAAACTTAACCAAAATAAACAGGGATGCCCCACTGCCGAGAATGATGAAAAATAGCTGCCAGGGCAGGGCGGAACCTAGACTGCGGGAAAAATCGAGGAACTCAAGGTTTACGCCGAGTTGTCGGCCAAGGACAGGGAAAAAATGTCCAATCCGGCTCAGTAACGGGCCGAATTGATAGCCAAGTTCAAAGCCAAACGAGAGTGGGATGATGGCATAATTAAACAGCTCCCTTTTTTTAATAGTTTTGTCCGTCAGCGAGTCGAAGGCCAGGTTGCCGGATATCTGGATATACAAGAAGGCGGAGAAAACCGACACCGCCATCAGGCCGGCAAGGACCAACCATCCTTGCCCCATTGTTTCTGATAGATGATGGATAACTGCCTTATGCTCAAGCATTCTAAAGAGTTGGGTGCCAATAATTACCGGCACAAAAACGGAAGTGACTTTCTCAGGCTTCACCACGGCCCACAATTCACGACCTGGTGAGCGTAAGTTAAATGCCGGGGACATGTTTTCACAATTTTTCACGCAAATGCCGCAGAGAATACAGTTCTGGTTGGAACGAAGGGAGAACGGGCCCTGGTAAAGCGGGCAACCGGGCATGCCGTCACGGCCTTTATAGCAGTAGTTGTCCATGCAGGTATTGTTGCAGATGCTAAGGTTTGATCGCCACTCCACCACGGAACAACCAGAAAATATGGCAGCCAACCGGCCAAGAGGACACAGATAGCGGCACCAGAGCCGACGTTCAAAGAACAGGCCAGACAGGATGGCAAACGATAAAATAGAGAGGAGAAGAAACCCTGTCGCCTTGGGGGAGTAAGGCATATTGGCTGCGGCCTCCACCCAGATGATGGTGCAAAGGCCGAAGGCACTTAGGTAAAGTCCTTTGTCCCGGACAAATTTTGGCACGTTACACTTGAAACTGCAACACCTGCTCAAGAGATCGTTGGCGGCACCCATGGGACAGACAGAACACCAGACACGGGCGCCAATAAACCAGCTGACGGCAAGCATAGGCCACCAGATGGCCCAAACCAGAATAAGGGTGATGTTTTCATCCGGTGACTGACTGCCAAGAAAGGCCATGAGAAATAAGGCTGCGAAAAGAGCAGCGGTCCCAATCTGCAAAACAAGGGGGTAGGACTTGTGGGAGAATATGTTTCTGACAAAATCAAAATTAAGCAGATTAACGGTATGTTTCCCTTGTGCCGGCGCCAAGCCAATAAAGATATCTTCTACTGTAAGCATGTCGTGTTGCGCCAGGTTGACGGCACGACGAATAACCACCTCCAGTTCACTCATGTTTTCAGGCCAGTTGTAAGACATGATGCGCTGGTAGGCATCATTTTCAATGCCCTTGACACTTTTGCCGGCCGGCCCATTAAAATGCTCTATCATGCTTTGGGCAATTTCCTTGAGGTCACCTTTGCGACGTCTTAGGGGCGGGATGGATATCTCCTGTTGCCGCAAGCGGTCAAACAGTTTTTTTGAAAATTTCCCTTCTTTTACCAGTGCTTCAAGGTTTTTATGTGTCGTCGCAATAATTCTTGCCCCGGAGGGGATATTGGTATGGCCGCCAATTGTTTTAAAAAATCCGGTTTGCAGATAGTCGTGGAGTTGCTCCTGGACGTTACTCGTGAGCCTATCAATGTTTTGAATAACAACCGTACCGTCATGACAGACCTGCAACACTCCAAGCCGTTTTGTTTTGACGAAAGGCATGGCATCCTGTTCATGCCCAAAGAGACTGGTGCATTGTGCAAGCTCCAGTTGCAGGTTTCCTTCGGTCGAAGCGTTTGCAATATTTGAAATAGAATCCAGCGCCGCTGATTTGGCATTTATTGAAAGAAATGGCCCCTGGGCATAGATACTGTCTTTGTGGATAGCTTTGGCCAAGGCAAGTTTCATCAGCCCCACTTCACTGGACAACAGCACGGGATCTATATTTGCCGCGGCCACTGCAATTTGATTGATGATTTTTTTTATTGCCTTTGATTGACCGACAAAAGGGTGAAATGAGACCTCAGTCTGGGTGCTGACCAAGTGCTGGTAGGCTCGCGCAGTCTCTGCGCTGTTTAGAATTTCTTTATTGCCACTGGACAATCTGCTGGCGATGATTTTGATGAAGGCCCGTGATATCTCGGGGTATAAATCACACAGTTGTTCAAAATAGTTTTTTGATAAAAGAAGAAGACTTGTTGCTTCCAGAGTCTTTATTGATGCCGATCTTGGTTCGCCGGTCAGCAGCGCCATTTCGCCAAAGCCATCGCCGGGGAAAAGGGTTGCCAGGATGTTTTCCGTATCATCGACGGACTTTAAATATACTTTTACCTTGCCGGAGACTACGATACAAAAAGTATCGGCCCTGTCGCCTTTCTCAAAAACTACCTTATTTTCCGGCAAGATTTGTTGCTCGGCAATGGCAACGGTCTTTTCAAGGATATCTTGGGACAACCCATCGAAAAAGCTGGTTTGAGCAAGGATATCGATGTGCATCTTCTTTAAGCACCTGTCCAGGTCCTTGACTGTAACCCCGATGCTGTCAATGAGGACCGTGCCGAGAGGTTTGAAGACACCTTCCTTTCTCAGGACTGCTTGTTCTTCAAGTGCTGCTTGAACTTCATCTTGTTTGCAGATGTTTTCTTCAACAAGATATTCTCCAATTTTTCTTACTCCCATGATTTACATCCCCCTAGACATTTAATTGATGATCAAATGTGGGAACTTTACTTTCTGTAATATTTCAAAGAAAAAATAACTATTGCCGTGGCCATCAATCCATCGCCAAAGGCAGCCAAGTGGATAATTGATGGCGCAGGAGTGAGGCTTGAATTTGCAATTAAGAAAAATACCGCGGTAATTTTTGAAAAAATTGTCAGGACTATTGCAATTAAACTGTTTTGTAAATCAAAGAAAGGGATCAAGTAGAATAGGCCTATGAGGAAGAGAAATAAACCGGACTGTTTAAAAAAGAAAAAATTATCAGGATCGATTGCGAAAAAAAAGTGATAGAAAGGAATGGTAAAAAAATAGATAGTCATCCCTAATAGTATGCTATGCAAGCCTACCATTAACAGGACGGTTCGGAGCAGGAAGGAGGATCTCGGATTTGATGCGTGGAGTTTCTGCATTGTCGTGGTTGTCGTTCAGCAGTTCATAGATTGACCCACCCATCCGTGCTGGCCGATTCCCGGCAGGCATCGCAGATCCTGACGGCGGCCAGGCCTTCCTCTCCTGGAATGGGGTTGGCTTGGTTTCCGGACAGAAAGGCCAGCCAGTCCGTGAGCAGAGGTAGGATGGCCGGTCCCCGAGCGTTATGGGGCAGGGGGGTGATCGTCATGCCATGGACCATTTCCAGTAGGCCATGGATCTGGTCACCCTGGAGCTGTCCCTTTTCCCCCATGAATTCATAACGGCCTGCCCTGGCCTGGCCAATTTTTCCCGCCAGAACTATCCCCACCAAGCCATTCGACATCTCGATCTGGGCCGAAAAGAGATCCTCAAGCCTTGGGTTATGAATTTGAAAGGAGGAGGCGCGCACCCTGACCACCTCCTGCCCGGTAATGAACCGTAAGGCGTCAAAGACATGAACTGCGGTATGGAAAATGACGCCGCCTCCCGCCTGTTCGGGATTCGTCAGCCATGGCATGGTGGAGGGCTCAAGCTGGTGGGTAGCGCAGAAGGAGAGGAGTTTGCCGGCCTGGTGCAGCTCCTGACGCAGACCCAGGATTATCGGGTTGTAGCGCAAGGTCTGGCCCACGGTGAGGGGCAGGTTCCCCTCCTCAAAGCTTGCCACAATTGTTTGCGCTGAAGCGGGGGTTACGGCCAGCGGTTTTTCGATGAGGAGTGGCTTTCGGTGCTGCAGGCAGGCGCTTGCGATCGCCGGATTGAGGTTGGGGGTAGTGACACTGATCACGGCATCCACCTCGGGGTCGGCAACGAGGTGCCGCCAGTCCGCGTGGTATTTGGTCTGCCAATGTCTGGCCTGCTCCTGGCCGGTTGCCGAGGATCTCCGGCAGATGGCGCTGAGCTTGGCAAACGGCTTGAGATCACTAACGATATGGTTGGCGTAACGGCTGCCGTGCTTACCAGTGCCGATTATGCCAATCCCCCATTGTTTCATTCTTTATTGGACTTTTTTTCAGGTACCTCAAAAAGAAGCTCGTTTTTTTTGAGCATACCTAATTTTTGGCGGGCAATTTTTTCGACATAGTTGGCGTCGGTTTTGAGCAGGGTTATTTCATCATTGAGTTCCTGATTTTTTTTCTTTAATTCATCGAGCTCGCTGTTGACCAGATTAAGTTTTTCTCTGACCACAAGATAATTACGGAGGCCATAGGGGGCGAAATAGACCAGAAGAGAGAGACCGCACAGCGCCACGCCGATAATGACGAAAATATTTTTGTGCTTTTGGATTGGAGAAGGCGGCATAGGTTTGAGTTGAGAGCGGTTACTCTTTTGGGTGGTTTGTTTGGCTCAAGGGCGGGGTGTAGTGGAAACTGACCCGTTTGCCGACTCGCAGGTTGCCGTTTGCTAAGTTGTACATAAACGTGGTGCCGGTGATGTTGAAGCCTTGGCCCACCATTTCGACTTCAGCGGCGCTTTTCAAAGTTTCGAATTTGGCAAGATAACGCATGGCCGGTGTCTTAACCACTATATCTGGGGTCTGCACAATAACGTCGTCCAGCAAGGTGAGGATTTCGTGGTCAGGGTCATAGTGGGCGTAGCCGCCGGTGATATGGGTAGGCTTCGGGCCTAAACGTTTTGCATCGGCTTCTTCCAAGTCGTATCCCTTGTCATCGCCAGCACCGCGTAAGCGTTTGGCTCGCAGAAGCAGGTCTTCAACTCCCTGCTTAACTTGCATGAAGACAACATCCTCCAACATGAAATTAGAATCCTGATGAACAGGGCCTTGCAGGGATGATTGTTGATCTATGGTCAAGAATCGGGAGGCAGCGCCATGCCAGAAGGGGGAGGTCAGCAGAATGGCCATGGGGAGCTGCCAGAAAAGACGTCTTTCATTCATTGATGATCTCGCGAAAAGTCACGGGATGACAAAGCCAAAGGACCGAAATACGAGGCTCAGTGCATTATTGCGAATGAGGCAAAACAACATGGCGTGCCGAATATGCAAAAATGCGCTGCAACGCAGCAGGTCGGTTTTACTCGACACCATTTTATTGTCTCGTCAAGTATTCGGTAAGCAACTCTTGCCGGCGGCACTTGGCTTCTATGATCAGGTCGCAGAGATCGCGTACTGCGCCGCGGCCTCCTGCATGCTCGGCCACGAAATGGACAAATGGTCTAAGCTCAGGCATGCCATCGGCCACGGTGGCGGCGAGTCCGACTTGATTCAGAGCGGCTAAATCCAGCCAGTCATCACCCATGAAAGCGACTTCCTGCGGGGTGAGATGCAAGTCGTTCATCAGGGACGTGAGGACCGTGAGTTTATGGCGAGTGCCTTGGAAGACATGGGTGAGTTTAAGGTCGTGGGCTCGGCGGGCCACGGCCTCGGATTGCCGAGCTGTGATCAGGCCAACTTCAACCCCGATTTTTTGGAGCATGGTTATGCCGAAGCCGTCGCGGCAATGGAAGGTCTTGATCTCATCGCCACTATGGGTGTATGTGATGGAGCCATCGGTCAGCACGCCATCGACATCCAGGAGCAGGAGTTTGATGGGCTTGGCGCGGTTGAGGCAGGCCTGTCGGCTCAAGGGGCCAGTTTTCCCACCATGCCTGGCAAAGGCCCGATCCCTAAGGAATTCGGTGAATTGGCAATCGCCGGGGTAGGGGGTGATGGGGATGCCGTCAGCAGGGTTGTCTTGTTTGTTCATGGTTGCACCACGCGATGGATGGCAAGCAGTTGGCTGAGCAATGCTTCAACTTGATCGAGGGCGATGGAGTTTGGGCCATCGCACAGGGCATGCGCCGGATCGGGGTGGACTTCCATGAAGATGCCGTCAACCCCGCAAGCCACCGCCGCTCTGGCTAACGGCGGGATGAACTGGCGCTGGCCGCCGGAGCTCCCGCCAGCCCCGCCAGGCAGTTGGACACTGTGGGTGGCGTCATATATGACTGGGCAACCGAGACCGCGGAGTACGGGAATGGAGCGCATGTCCACCACCAGATTGTTATAGCCGAAGCTTGAGCCCCGTTCCAGCAGGAGGAGATTACGGTTGCCCGACTCCTTGATTTTATTGACGGCGTACTCCATGTCCCAAGGCGCCATGAATTGCCCCTTTTTCAGGGAGATCGCCTTGCCGGTGCGGGCTGCCGCCACCAACAGATCTGTCTGCCGGCAGAGGAAAGCGGGGATTTGGATCAGGTCTAAGGTCTGGCCTATCTCTGCGACCTGAGTGACATCGTGCACATCGGAGACTACCGGGATGCCGAGGGCCTGAATCTTCTCGAAAATCTTTATTCCCGCAGCCAGTCCCGGTCCCCGAAAGGCCTTGAGCGAGGTGCGGTTGGCCTTATCGAAAGAGGCCTTGAAGACGTAGGAGATGCCCAAGCGCGAGCTGGTTTCGGCTAGAGTCTTGGCCACCAGTAGCGCCATCTCTTCCGTTTCCAGCACGCATGGCCCGGCGATCAACAAAAAAGGCCGGCCTGGGCCGACCTCAATCGTATCGTGAATGGTTACTAAATCCATTGTTTCACCTGTTCGCCAGAGCAGCCTTGATAAAGTCCTTAAACAAGGGATGCGGCTTCATCGGCGTGGATTTGAATTCAGGATGGAATTGGCAGCCGAGAAACCAGGGGTGATCGCTGATCTCCACAATCTCCACCAGGGTGTCATCGGGCGAAGCGCCGCTGATGATCAGTCCTTTGGCCACAAGTTCTTCCCGGAAATCGTTATTGAACTCATAGCGGTGGCGATGTCGTTCGCTGATCGCTTCAGCATCGTAGGCCCGCCGGGCAAAGGTGTCGTCGACCATTTTGCAGGGATAGGCGCCCAGACGGAGGGAGCCGCCCATGTCCGTGTTTTCGTCTCGGACTTGGATCGTATCGGTACGGTAATCATACCACTCTTTCATGAGATAGATAACCGGATGCGTGCTCTCTTGCTTGAACTCGTCGCTGGTGGCGTCGGGCATGCCGGCGATATTTCTGGCAAACTCGATCACGGCCAGCTGCATGCCGAGGCAGATGCCGAAAAATGGGACTTTTTTAGTCCTGGCATAGGTGATGGCGTTGATCTTGCCCTCGACGCCGCGATAGCCAAAACCGCCCGGGACCAGGATGCCGTCAAGGCCGCTCAGCAGGTCGTCGGCCTTCTGTTGCTCAAGGTCTTCGGCGCTGACATAGCGCAGATTGACTTTGGTGTCATTGGCCACCCCGCCATGGACAAGCGCCTCATGCAGGCTCTTGTACGATTCGGTGAGGTCGACGTATTTTCCGATAATGCCGATGGTTACCTGGTGGGTCGGGTTTTTGATCTTGTCGTTTAGTCGCTCCCAATTTTCGAGATGCGGGGCGCCCGTCCAGATATTGAGATGCTTGAGTATCTTCTCGTCAAGGCCTTCCCGATGGAAACAAAGCGGTACCTCATAGATGCTGGCGACGTCCTGGGCGGTGATGACGTCGCTTACGTCGACATTACAGAAGAGGGCGATCTTGGCCTTGATCTCTTTAGAGAGCTGAGTTTCGGTCCGGCAGAGCAGGATGTCCGGTTGGATGCCGATGGCCCGCAACTCCTTGACGCTGTGCTGGGTCGGCTTGGTCTTGACCTCGCCTGCCGTCTTGATGTAGGGAACCCAAGTCACATGGACGAAGAGGGTGTTTTCTCGACCCTGGTCGATCCGGAACTGGCGGATGGCCTCCATGAATGGTTGGCCCTCAATGTCGCCGATCGTGCCGCCAATTTCAATGATGGCGATATCCACCGAGCCGTCGAGTTGCAGGATGGCGGCCTTGATTTCGTCGGTGATGTGGGGGATGACCTGGACGGTGCCGCCCTGATATTCGCCGCGCCGTTCCTTGGTTATCACCGAATAGTAGATTCGGCCCGAGGTGTAGTTATTGCCCTGGCCGAGGACCGCGGACGAAAACCGCTCGTAATGGCCAAGATCGAGATCGGTTTCCGCCCCGTCATCGGTGACGTAAACCTCTCCATGCTGGAAGGGGTTCATGGTGCCGGGGTCGACGTTGATGTAGGGGTCGAGTTTTTGGAAGGTGATCTTTAGCCCACGGCTTTCGAGCAGGGCGCCGATTGAGGCGGCGGCCAAGCCTTTGCCGAGAGAGGACAATACGCCGCCGGTGATAAAGATAAACTTAGTCTTGGATTTTGGTTTGGATGATTTCATGGGCGCACATTATAATTTCTGCTGAAGTTTTGTCATTAAAAAAGTGTGGTTGTTCGGGTCTCTCGATTCATATCGCACGGACCGCTTACCTGCTTCGCCATGCCGTGATTTTTTATCATATCGTCAAACCTTAAACCAGTCTTTGTTAAAATCATAGTAATTTGTAACGGGCCATCGATTCAACAGGAATCAGTATGGCTTTTCCTCTTGACCGTGAATCTCCCACAGTTTACAACTTTAAAAAAAGATTCTTACCATAATCTATTGAGACTCTAAATTATTTTCAGCTAAACTCACTGATGTCGTTTCTGGCGGGTTCGAAGGGGCTTGCCCGCTTGGGATGAGATGGTTGGCTGAGAATTGCATAGAGCCACGTAACCTATTGTCCTTGTGCTGAATCCTATTGGTTTTCTCTTCATCGTCGTTTTGGCTATGATCGCTGGCTGCTCGAAAAACGACACCACGACCGAGACCGTCGTTGCAGGCGAAACCGTCAAGCAGCACGCTGTGGCTGGCTGTCTCGGCTGCCATCCCTCCTCCTTGGACCCGAAGCATGACTTTGCCTGTGACGTCTGTCATGGGGGTGATCCAAAGGCCGGCGACAAACAGGCGGCCCATGCCGGTTACATCCCGCAACCGGCCCATCCCGATCACATGGTGGGCGTTTGCGGCAAATGTCATGCCCCGATTGTTCAGCAAGCGGCAACCACCCTCCATTTTACGGTTGCAGGCGAAATCAATCTGGTCCGTCAGGCCTTTGGCGCCAAGGAGCGCTTGGCCTCGCTCACCAATATTCCTCAGCAGGACGAACCGGCGACCAAGTTGCAATTGGCTGACGATCTTCTTCGCCGTCGATGTCTGCGCTGCCATCTTTACTCCGCTGGTGACGCCTATCCCGCCACTCGCCATGGAACGGGATGCGCCGCTTGTCACCTTGCCTTTAACAATGGCGCTCTCAGTGACCATCGATTTCTGGCTCGTCCAACAGATCAGCAGTGTCTGAGCTGTCATTACGGCAATCGGGTCGGCGCCGATTATTATGGTCGTTTCGAGCAGGATTATCACTGGGACTACCGCACGCCATTTCAGGTCAAAGCCATGGAGGAGAGACCACCTTACGGGGTCGGATTCCATCAACTGAGCCCTGATCTGCATCAGCAAGCAGGCATGGCCTGTATCGATTGCCATAGCGGCAAGGAGTTGATGGCTGGAGAGAGAGGCCTAAGTTGTCTGTCCTGCCATGACCCGGTCCTTGGTCCGGGTGCGCCGGAGGCTCTGACCGAGACAGAGGGGCATCGCCAATTGACGATTGCTTCCACGGGTAAGCGTCTTGATGTCCCGGTGATGAAAGATTCGGCTCATGGGCGTTATGGGAAGAAGGTGGCTTGCCAGGTCTGCCACGGTCAATGGAATTTTGCCGATCACGGCAACCATCTCCTGCGCCAGGACTCCCCTGATTATGAGCCATGGCAGGCCTTGACCAGACAGGGTAGTGCCGAGATTGAAGCAAAACTTGCGGCTGCGTTGTCTCAAGGCAGCGCCGACCAGGAGCTGACCATGGCTGACGGCATCACCGGCAGGGCTGTGCCCGGAGTCTGGCTGCAGGCCTATGAACTCAGGCGTTGGGAGGAGATGGACAGCTGCCTGGACCCACAGGGGATACTTCAGGTCTGCCGGCCCATTCTTGACCTTCACCTCTCCTATGTCAATCGTGATAATGAAGTGGTCTTTGATGGGGTGACGCCCGTTGCCGGCATGCCGCCCATGCAGCCTTACACGCCACACACCACCGGACGGGCCGGGGCGTTTTACCGGCAACGATTACTAGGGGTATCTCTGCCATGACAAAACAAGCATCCTTTTCTCTGTTCATGATTCTGCTGCCGGTCTTGCTGATGCAGGGATGCGGCTCGAAGGAGGTATATAGCTACCCCCCGAGAGCGGTAACTCCATCAGGGGAAGCATCTCCATCGAAGCAGACGCCGGAGCGGAATCGGATCCCTCCCACCCAGCGGCCTTACGCCATTGACGGCAAGACCTATTACCCAATCCCGTCGGCCTATGGCTATGTGGAGAATGGGGTTGCCTCTTGGTACGGGCCGCAATTTCATGGCAAGAAAACCTCAAACGGCGAGACCTATGATATGAATGGTTTGACTGCGGCCCATAAGGTTTTGCCGATGAACACCCATGTCCTGGTCAAGAATCTGGAGTGCGGCAAGGAGATTGTCTTGCGGGTTAATGACCGGGGGCCTTTTGTCAAGGACCGGATTATCGATTTAAGTCTTGGCGCCGCTAAAGCGCTGGGGGTGGATGGCCCGGGGACGGCCAAGGTTCAGGTTACCGCCTTGGGCGAGGCCGAGCGCACGACAACTGGCGGCCAGGTTCAGGAACGTTTCGTCCCCTATCGGAATTTTAACGAGGGAGAATTTTTTGTGCAGATCGGGGCCTTCACCAATAAAGAGAATGCCGACCGCTTAACGACAGCAATGACCGGGCAGGGCAACAAAACCATCTCCCAGGTATACGATCAGGATGACGGCAGCCGTTATTATCGGGTGCAGGTGTGGGCGGGTCGAACCCTGGAGGAAGCCAAGAAAGCGGAACAGGGCTGGGAGAGTCGTTATCCGGGGGCCTTTGTTATCGCCAGGTAACGGCTTAGGTTGTTTAGGTCGTTAGGCTGTAGACTGTTAGGCAATAACGGAGCGTCTGCTGGACCCGGTAGGTATTGTATTTCGTGTTTTGCTGTTGCTAACAGCCTAAAAGCCTAAAAGCCTAAAAGCCTACAGTCTATAGACCTGAGCCGTTACACTCAGCCAATAACATAGCGATTCTTCCCCGACTCTTTGGCTTGGTAGAGATTTTTATCGGCCCGTTTGAGGAAGGAGTTCGGGGTGTCGTCGGCCTGTAATTCGGTTATGCCGAGACTGACTGTCTTGTTTACCCGCTCGCCATTCCTGGGATAAAAATCATGCGCCGCGAAATTTTGCCTGATCCGTTCCGCCACCGTGATGGCGTCGTTGCCCGTGGTGTCGGGCAGGATGACGGTGAACTCCTCGCCACCATAGCGGTTGCCACGGTCAGTGGTTCGGATGGCGTTGGCAACGACCTGTCCCATCACCGCCAGGACGCGGTCACCTTCGGCGTGGCCATAGGTGTCGTTGAAATGCTTGAAGTTGTCAATATCCATGATGATCATGGATAACGGATGGTCGTAGCGTGCGGCCCGGTCGCTCTCTTGGCGAAGGGTCTCATTGAAATGACGTTTGTTGAAGAGGCCGGTCAACTCGTCGACAATGCTGAGTTCCTTGTAACGGACTTCGCTCTCCTTCAAGGCCTGTTCAGCTTGAACGCGGGTGGTGATGTCGGTGATATGTTCGACCATGCCCAGCAGTTCACCAACCAGCCCATGAAATGGGGTGGAAGTGATGCTGTAATAAATTTTTTCGCCGTTTGGCAGATCTTTTTCAACCTGACTTTCCACCCGTTTCTGGCCATGTGTTATCTTGGTCAACGGGCACTCCGGGGTGTCGCACAAACAGGAGTGGAAAGTCTCATAGCATTTTCGGTTTTTGGCCTCGGCGGCGGTGGCTCCCGCCATGGTCAGGAAGGTCTCGTTGTGGCGGATGACTTCGCAATCTTTGCTGATTAAGGCGATCCCTCCAGAGACGGTCTTGAAGATCTGATTAATCTCGACGTAGGCCTTTTCTGCCTCCATCGCCAATTGATTGGCCCGTTCGATGGAGCTCTCCAGCTGGTCATTGACATCTTCAAGCTCTTGTTTGTATTGATCAATTTTGGCAACGTCCTGTTCAATGGCAAGGAGATCGTCCATGCCATGTTTGGCGATGGACAGCCAGTCTGCGAGGGTGGCCTCCTTGACTGGCCTGTCCATGCAATAGCTGGCGCCTGACATCAGGGCTTTTGTCTGGTTAATGGCTGGGGCCTGATTGGCCACCATCAGAATGGTGCAGTAGTTGCCCTTGGTTGTATGTCTGATTTGCTGACACAAGGTTAGTCCTGCCTCGTCCGGCATGTGCCATTCGATGATCACCAGCCGGGGGAATTCCTTTTGGAAAAAGGTCCAGCCTGCCGCGCACGAGTCGCAAACCTCGACGTTGAAGCCGAAGGCAAGGGCGCTCTCAGTCAGCGCCTGCCGCGTTTCGTCATGATCTTCAATAATCAGTATTTTTTGTTGCGGTTCGGGCATGGCTCTGACTTAGTTTTTTTAATCAATTATATTAATGTGTTGTGATATTTTTTTGTAAATATCAGTACCAGTGTCTGAAAGTATATCATAAAAGAAAAAGACAATTCCATAAAAAAGAAACGACCGAGGCTTATTTGATCGTCAAGCTGAGGCCTGTGCTGTACTTAACTACAATTTGTGTAACTGTCCAGCGGCACTGCTGAACAGTTGCAGTTCCGGGGCAGAGACGCATGTCTTCGGCTTTGAGCTTCTAAGTAACAAAGCAGTATTTCCCCTCGTTACGTAGCTCCGCTACGTAACGGAATGGTCGGCCAAGCTCCTGCTTGGCATTCGGTCAGCTGGAGCTGACTTCCCCGCTACGTTACCAAGCTGGAGCTTGGTAACGAGAAATAAAGTTAGTTGTAAAATAGATGCCGGCCCCCGGCTGTAACGCTGGATAGTTACCAATTTGTTTTCTATCGGCTTGACATTTGTCAAGCGACTCCCGTACACTAAAACAAGTTCGTTGGTAACTGTTTTCTAGCAGCCGCCTCTGCTTCGGCGTTTAGATATTCGGGTTGCTGTTCATGCAAGGAGAAATTATGCCTAGATGCCTGAATACCGTTTCCCTGGTTCTATTCGCGCTCTTTCTCTCTGGCTGTGAACGTAACCAGCAAAGTCCGGGGCCGAAATATGCCCCCGCGCCCTTGTCGCAAACCGCTTTACGCTATCACCTGGCGGTCCATCCTCTACACAATCCCGCAAAACTTCAACAGTGTTATCAACCTCTGGTTGAATATCTGAGCCGCGAGCTTCCGAGCTTCAATCTGATGCTGGAACCTTCCCGCGACTACCAGAACTTTGAAGAGAAATTTCGAGCCAGACAGACGGAAATGTTGTTGCCCAATCCTTGGCAGAGCCTGGAAGCGATGAAGGTTGGCTATACCATTATCGCCATGGCGGGCACAGCTGAAGACTTCAAAGGGATTTTCTTGGTCCGGCGGGATAGCGCTATCAACGAGCCCTCTGACCTGAAGGGCAAGTCGGTGAGTTATCCCTCGCCCACTGCCCTGGCCGCCTGCATTATGCCCCAATATTTTCTGCACACCCATGGGATCAAGGTCACCACCGAGATCGACAATCGTTACGTGGGATCCCAGGAGTCTTCCATCATGAACGCCTATCTCAAGCAGACGGCAGCGGGCGTCACCTGGCCCCCCCCTTGGCGTGCCTTTCAAAAAGACTTTCCGAAAGAGGCGGCTGATCTGCAGGTGATTTGGGAAACACCATCGCTCATCAATAATTCAGTCATGGTGCGGGATGATGTCTCCTCTCTGGTTCGCGAGCAACTCCAAAGATCCCTGCTGCACTTGCATGAGAGTCAGGAAGGCCGCGATATCCTGGCCGGCATGGAGACAGACCGCTTCTATCCTGCATCCGACGCGGATTACGAGGTGGTGCGCCAGTTCGTCGAGCGCTTTGAAAAAGAGGTGCGTCCGGTGGAGCAGAAGTGATGATTCGCCTCCTGCACCGGCTGTTCTTAGGTTCTCTACGTCGCCAGCTCATTTTTGGCGTGGCCGCTGTCCATGCCATTATGATGACGTTTTTTGTCTGGGATCTGACCCAGCGGCAGCAGGCCCTTATCCTTGATCGGCAGGCGGAGCAGGCATCGGCTCTGGCCAACTCCCTCGCTACCTCGTCAGCCGGATGGCTGGCCTCTCGTGACCTCTCCGGCTTGCAGGAATTGGTCGAGGCGCAGCAGCGCTATCCTGAACTGTTGTTCGCCATGCTGCTTGATGAGCAAGGGCAGGTGCTGGCCCATACCGATCGCGCCCGCCTCGGGCAGTACCTCGGTGACTTGCCGGACGAGGTGCGGACTACGGAACTGTATCGGGGGACTGCCCTAGTCGATGTGGTGGTGCCGGCCATGCTGGACAAGCGCCATGTCGGTTGGGCGCGGGTGGGCATCGGTCAAGGCCGGGCGGTCCGGGAGTTGGCGAAAATGACCCGCAATGGCGTGCTCTATGCGCTCATGGCGATTGCGGTCGGTTCACTTCTGGCCTGGCAGATGGGGCGGCGAATCACCCGCCGTCTCTACGCCATCCAAACCGCCATGGACAAAGTGCGGTCGGGCAATCTTCAGGCGCGGTCTGCACTTACCGGCACGGACGAGGCGGCCAGGATGGCCCATGATTTCAATCTGATGCTGGACCTGCTTGCCTACCGCACCACCCTGTTAAGCGGCTTGCTGGATTCCATCCCTGATATCATCTTCTTTAAAGATACTCACGGGATCTACCTGGGGTGCAATCCGGAATTTTGCCGCATTGTCGGCCGTCCCCAAGACGAGATTATCGGCCACAGCGATTATGATTTTTTCCCGAAGGAGTCTGCCGATTTCTTCCGTGAACAGGATCGGCTCATGCTGGAACAGGGCCTGCCCCGGCGCAATGAAGAATGGGTCGATTATCCCGATGGCAGACGGCTGCTCTTGGAGACCATTAAGGCCCCGTTTCGGGACACAGGCGGGGCGGAGATCGGCTTGTTGGGGGTCGCCCGCGATATCACCGTTCGTAAACAGTTGGAAGATGCCCTGCGCGCCAGGGAGCAAGAGCTCAAGGACGCGCAGCATATGTCTAGGCTTGGCAGCTGGAGACTCGACCTGCGGAGCAATCACCTCACCTGGTCGGATGAAATATACAATTTATTCGAGCTTGATCCCCAGGCCTTTGCCGCGACGTACGAGGCCTTCCTGTCGGCGATCCATCCGGAAGATCGGGCCTTGGTCGATCAGGCCTATAGTGACTCGGTGGCGCAGCATACGGGCTACGACATTGAACACCGCCTGCTGATGCCAGATGGCAGGATCAAAATTGTCCACGAACGGTGTGAGACCACGTATGACGAGGCCGGCAACCCGATCCAGTCGGTCGGGACGGTGCAGGACATCACCGAGCGTAAGCAGAGCGAGCGGAGTATTTTATTGATGAACGTCGCTCTGAGTAATGTCTGTGAGGAGGGATATCTGATCGACGAGCAGGCCCGCTTCCACTATGTCAACGAAGAGTCCTGCCGGGCGCTGGGATACAGCCGCGACGAGCTGCTCAAAATGAGTGTGTTCGATGTCGACCCGGACTTCTCCCCGCAGCGGTGGGCCGATCATTGGCGTGATCTCAAGGCAGGCGGCACAATCACCTTTGAGGGGCATCACCGGGCCAGGGACGGACGCATTTTTCCGGTGGAGATCAGCGCCAACTATTTCGAGTATGACGGGCGCGGCTACAATATGGCATTGGTGCGTGACATCACCGAGCGCAAACGGGCCGAGCAAGACATCCGCCGGCTGAACGAGGAACTTGAACAGCGGGTGCAGGAGCGGACCGCCGAACTGCAACGGAAAAGCAGGGAGATGGAGGCGGCCAATTGCCAACTACAGGGTCTTGACCGGCTCAAATCCATGTTTATTGCCTCCATGAGTCACGAACTGAGAACGCCGCTCAACTCCATCATCGGGTTTTCCAGTATCATGCTGGATGAATGGCTCGGCTCGCTCAACCCTGAACAGAAGGCGAAACTTGCCATTGTGCTCAGGGCCGGCAAGCATCTGCTGTCGCTGGTCAACGATGTCATCGATGTCTCCAAGATCGAGGCGGGAAGTATTGAAGTCCTGGCGGAGGAGTTCGACTTGCAGAACCTGCTTGACGAGGTCCTGTCCTTGGTCAAAAATGACATTGAGGCTAAGAAAATCGTTCTCGAGGTTTCAACGCTGCCGCTTCGTCTGCGAACGGACCGACGGCGGCTCCTCCAGTGCCTGATGAATTTGTTGAGCAATGCCGTCAAGTTTACCGAGGCGGGGACAATAACCGTCAAGACCACGGTGTCGCCGGGCGGTGCCGATACCCAGGTCCAGGACCGCTTGACCATTACCGTTAGCGACACCGGCATTGGCATCAGGGAGGAGGATATGGCCATACTGTTTACCGCCTTTGGCCGGATTCAGTCGCCGCTCAGCCTGAAAGTAAAAGGAACCGGCCTGGGACTCTATCTGGTCAAGAAAATAACCGCCGATATCTTGCAGGGCGAGGTGCGCGCTGAGAGTAGACCAGGGGCAGGCAGTTCCTTTTCGCTCTGCATCCCGGTGCGGCTGTGACCAGCCATCCGGGTCCAGGCTAACCACCTGTAATTTCATTCTCAAGCAAAAATTTTGATCCATAGCTAGGAGATAACAGAATGTCTGATCTAGAAATGGAATAAGTACAAGGAGAAGATCAGATGAAAAAGGTCATTGTGGTCGAGGACAACAAAGACAACCTGGAGCTTATCACCTTGGTCTTGCAGCGCAACGGTTATGAGGTTGCGGCCGCTATGACGGGTGAGGAGGGGGTCGAGCTTGCCTTACAGGAGCGACCGCTGTTTATCGTCATGGATATCGACCTCCCCGGCATCGACGGCTTCGAGGCGACAAGAAGGATTCGGCAGTCCGGGATTAACGGCGAGGTGCCGATCATTGCCATCACCTCGCATGCCATGCGCGGCGATCGGCAGAAGGTGCTGGAGTCCGGTTGCACGGGATATTTCGAAAAACCGATCAATCCGCTGACCATCATGAACGACATCCACGCCCTTATTGGAGACCGCCGCCATGAAAATACTGATTGTTGACGATAACAGTGCAGACCTGATGCTCTTGCAATGCATTGTGGAACGGCATGGCCATGAGGCGATCAAGGCAGTCGATGGTAAAGAAGGGCTGGCCCAGGCCGCGGCCTACCACCCTGATCTGATCATCTCCGACGCCTTGATGCCGGTCATGGATGGCTTTCAGTTCTTGCGAAAAATCAAACAAGACAGCCGGCTGCGCGCCATTCCCTTTATCTTTTATTCCGCCACCTATACCGGGGCGAAAGAGGTGGAGATCGGTCTGGCGCTGGGGGCGGAGGCCTATATCTTTAAACCGGAAGAGCCTGCCACGCTTTGGGCCGAGATAGAACGTATTGTCAAGAAAGGGGAGGTCGCGGAGTCCGCCCCGGATCATGTCTTGGATGATATGGACCTTTTGCAGCGCTATAGCGAGATCGTGGCCACCAAGTTGGAAGAGAAAGTCCTGCAACTGGAAAAGGCCCTGGCTGAAAAAGGACAGGCGGAACAGGCTCTGCGGCAGGCCATTGAGGAGTGGCAGACCACCTTTGACGCGATTTCGGATGTCGTCACCATGCAGGATGACGCCATGCGGATTCTGCGGATCAATAAGGCCGGCTTCGATCTCTTCAGCCGTAAGGCCGAAGATTTGCTGGGAAAACATTGTTATGAGCTTTTTGAGGATCAATCCGAACCTTGTTTTGGCTGTCCGGTCACCATGACTTTGCAGGACGGGAAGCCGCATTATGCTGAACTCACGAGCCATAAAGACAGCAAAACGCGCCTGGTTACTGCCTCGCCGATCTTTGATGACCTGGGGAAGGCCAAGGGGGTGGTCCATTCCGTCAAGGACATTAGCGAGCGGAAAATCATGGAGCGACAACTCCGGCATTCCCAACACATGGAGGCCATCGGCACCTTGGCTGGCGGCATTGCCCACGATTTTAACAATATCTTGACCGCCATTTTAGGGTTTGGCGAGATGGTGCTTCTCGAATTGCCTGTTGGCAGTGAGCTCAGAAACAATCAGCAGGAAGTGATTACGGCAGGGGAGCGGGCCAAGGCCCTGGTGCGGCAGATCCTCACTTTCAGCCGTAAATCGGAGCAGGCGCCCGTGCCGATGCAGGTCCATCTCATTGTCAAGGAGGCGCTTAAATTGCTCAGGGCCTCCATCCCCAGCACTATCGAAATCCGTCAGCAGATTGACGACACCAATGACATAGTCCTGGCCGACCCAACCCAACTTCATCAGGTCGTCATGAATCTCGGCACCAATGCCTTCCAAGCCATGTCGGAGACCGGCGGGGTATTAACTATAGTAATGAGGCCCATCGGCATTGAAGAAGGAGATACGGTGGCCGACCAATTTCAATTACCCCCTGGGCCTTACTTGGAGTTGGCAGTGAGCGATACGGGTCAAGGCATGGATGCAAAAACAATGGGGAGGATTTTTGAGCCGTATTTCACGACCAAGGAGAAAGGCAAGGGAACAGGCTTGGGCCTTGCCGTGGTCCACGGCATTGTCACAAGTTGTGGGGGGCAGGTTAGCGTGTATAGTGTGGAAGGAAAGGGCACCACTTTCAGGATCTATTTGCCCCGCATAGTCTCTTCGGAGAGGAATGAGCCGCTTGACGAAGAAGCCCTCCCCCTGGCGCGGGGGGTGGAAAAAATTCTGATCGTCGAC
>Ga0334722_10001165_pt1 | contig 34043 bp, 24 predicted proteins | sample C3_bottom_MG_FD_207210 | JGI IMG/M metagenome (GOLD analysis project Ga0334722, IMG submission 207210) | Sediment microbial communities from Yellowstone Lake, YNP, Wyoming, USA - C3_bottom | ecosystem: Environmental > Aquatic > Freshwater > Lake > Sediment | place: USA: Wyoming | collected... | reverse complement strand
AACTCGCCGCAGTGATCAGGCAATTGAAATGCGGACTACCGAGATTGAGCGCTGATCATGAAAGCTTACGAAGTCTTACCGCTTGGCCTTGGATAATTAGTCTCAACTTGAAAGCGAATTAGAATTAGCAACTGAAGAATGCGGGATATACACCGCCTGTGGGCCATCTTTTGGCTAACGGCTTCAGCCTAACCAACCTGAGCAATTACCATTTTTTTACCTAACAGACTACAGCCTAATAAGCTAATTCACCTGAGCAGTACCACTATGAAATACATCAGCACACGCGGCAAGATCGCGCCCATTGAGTTCAAAGAGGCGGTAATGATGGGCTTGGCAACCGACGGCGGGCTCTTGCTGCCAGTGACACTGCCGTCCATTGATGCACAGACCTTGTTGTCCTGGCAAACGCTATCCTATCAGGATCTAGCCTTTGAGGTAATGTCCCGCTTTATTGGCGATATCCCGACCCCCGATCTGAAGACCTTAATTTCCCGTTCGTATCAGACCTTCACCCATCCACAGGTTACCCCACTGGTCAAAAAGGATGGGGTTTATATCCTTGAGCTTTTTCACGGACCGACCTTGGCCTTCAAAGATGTGGCGCTACAGTTCCTGGGCAATCTCTTTGAGTATCTGCTTGCCGAGAGCGGGGAGAAAATGAATATCGTGGGCGCTACTTCAGGTGACACCGGTAGCGCTGCCATTCAGGGGGTTCGCGGCAAGGAGCGGATTCGTATCTTTATCATGCACCCCCATAAGCGGGTCAGTCCGATCCAAGAATTACAAATGACCTCGGTGACTGATAGCAATGTCTTCAATATCGCTATCCAGGGCACCTTTGATGATGGACAGGCTATCGTCAAAACCATTTTTAACGATATTGCCTTCAAGGAAAGACATCACCTGGGCGCCGTGAATTCAATCAATTGGGCGCGAATTTTGGCGCAGGTTGTCTATTATGTGTATGCCTATTTTCGTGTTACCGAGATTGAGGGCTGCGAAAGTGTGGATTTTTCGGTGCCGACTGGAAATTTTGGTGACGTCTTTGCCGGCTTCGTAGCTCGGGAGATGCTTGGCCGGTCTCGGATCTCCAAGTTGATCCTTGCCACCAATGACAATGATATTCTATCCCGCTTCGTCATCGATGGTGATTACTCAACCAACCAGGTGACGCCGACCTGCAGCCCCTCCATGGATATCCAGCTGGCCTCAAATTTCGAGCGCTATCTCTACTACCTAAATGGCCAGGATGCCGAACGTACTGCCGTGGATATGGAGACGCTATCCAAAAAACGCTGCCTTCGTTTTGACAAGGAAGCGAGGACAAAGATCAGCGAAGATTTCAGCGCCCGCCGGGTGAGTGAAGTGGAAGTTATTGCAACGATCCGTGAGTTTTATGGTGCAACTGGGTATGTTCTGGATCCACATACCGCAGTCGGGGTCAAGGCCGGACGTGAATTTGCCGCAAACCGCCCGATGATCTGCCTGGCCACCGCCCACCCCGGAAAATTCGGCGCTGCGGTGGCAGAGGCTATTGGCGAGCAACCATTACCACCAAGTTTGGCCGCCCTGCAGGGACTACCAACCAGATGTGAAATCTTGGCTACCGAGACAACGATTATCAAGGAGTTCATCAATGGACACGCCCTGTAGTTTGTTTATGATGGGCGGGAGAAGGGAAAAGACTTACGGCGCCAATGCTTGGCAATGGCTGATTTGTCTAGGGGTGATGCTATGCCTGGTTGCTTGCGGATCAGGACCGAATCGGATTGAAATCTTGCAACACAAGAAAGAAATTCTTGCTGGCAGAAAGGACAAGGACAGATTTTTCAAAACATCCCAGAACTCACCGCTGATTAACGAACAGCAGATGAACTTCAAGGAATTAAGCTACTTCCAGGTCGACATTGCCTACAAGGTAACCGCACGCTATCAACGCTTAGCAAAACCGGTTGAATTCAGAATTCAGACCTCTACCGGGCATGAACGGGTTTATGTCACAATCGGGCGGCTTGATTTCTCTCTGGCAGGTCAAGCCTTGACCCTTTTTGCCTATCATGAAAAAAACCAGGAAGACACCGGCAGAAACTCACTATTTGTGCCGTTCACTGACCAAACTACCGGCAAGGAAAGCTATGGAGCTGGCCGTTATCTCGACCTCCCCGAACCGGCAGGTGACTCCTCCGTCGTGCTGGACTTTAATGAGGCCTATAATCCCTATTGCGCCTATAATTATAATTTTTCCTGCCCAATCCCCCCCCCCGAGAACCGACTTGATGTAGCAATCAAGGCCGGTGAAAAAATCTTCCCCCTTGGCCAGCCTCTCAGTCAGTAAAGCAAACTTGGAGGCGCTGTCAGATTTGTGGTAATCGTTCACCAGGAATGAAAAGATCTTGGAACATCTGAAACTATGGGGAACCCCATCAGCCTGGGGACTCCTTCATTCGCGCAAGTATCTTCTGCTCAATAGCTACGAAACTGTTTAACAAGAACCCCTTACACTCCTCCGGTTAAAGGATGTTGCACGGGAACTTCCTCTTCATCAACGGGATCTTCTTTTTCAGGGTTTACAGGAGGCTGGACATCACAGCCGCCCATGGCTTGAGCCATGATGGACATGTATTCGTCACGGTGCTCGGCAGTTTTATCGATGGTAGGTTCATCATTTGACTTAAAATCGCAGGTATGCTCCTGGCAGTATTTGCCTTTGGTCACATAATTGAGGACAATCCGGGGGACATCAAAGTGATGGATGGTGCTGTACTGCACCGCTTTTCCGTTTTCGATGAAAAATATACGATTCTTGAGGATGGCGTCCTTGACGCCGCCGAGATAGTTGAGATCCCGGTAAGTATTGGGCCCGTAGGTAAGCGGCGGCAGGTGGTCACTCACCAGGATGATGAGTGACTTCGGGTCGACGGCAATCAGCCCTTTCACAAAAGTGGCAATGGCCTTTGTGCGATAGTAGTATTGATTGGCTTCTCTTTCCATCTGATCGTCTTTTAATTGGCTTTGCACTTCTACGACCTTAGGACGCTTGTCGTTATTCATATCGTGAGGACTGTGTCCATAAATGCTGATGATGTAATTAAAAATTGGCTTTTCAGGATTTGCCTTGATTTTCTTGGTTAAGAAGTCGAGGTTCTCTGAGAAAAGAACTTCATCGAACATATACATCTCATCTGTCACGTCTCCGGTGGATAAATACGTCTCACGGGCGGAGGCATATTCACGCGGGTAATAGGTCTTGTCAAAGCCCATCCCGGCGTATGCCTTGGTTGAGTTATAGAAGTCAGGGACAAAGGAGTTGGAGGAATTGGTGTCATACCCGCCTTGCGTAAGGATATTGGGTAGGCAGTAAGTTTTAGCGCCAGTAAAGACATTGAATTCAACCCCGGAGAGTTCCCGCAAGGCCGGAACCCCACAGAGAACCTCGAACTCGGCCTGAGCGGTTCCTCCCGCAAAGACCGGCGATATCGAAAAGCCCCCTTTGTTGTGGAATAACTCATCAAAGGAGGGATCTATCGGGCGGCGAGAGAATTTCGCGCCTTGCATCAGGGTAGGGTCGAGAAAGCTCTCAAGCACGATCATGTGGACATTACGTTTGTCGGATTGGCCTTTTACCGCGTTCACCTCCTTGTTGAACTCCTTACGATAGACGGAATTGCCCCGGTATCCGGCAATTTTTTCAAGGTAGCTTTTTCGCCTGGCCTCATTGTAGAGCATCATGCCAAGCCGTCCGTTATTTCGGGTACTGTGCACATCGGAATAGAAGACTATCTCGCCTTGAGTCTTCTCAAAAGTATCCAAAAAGAATTTGGGGGTAAGTTCAATGATGAGGGTCAAGACTACGAATGGCACTAGGCCTAACGCGACAGGCCGCAGCCGGCGGAAATTGACAAAAGATAGAAAAGCCGCAGCAGGCAGACCAATTATCAGGCTGAGCGGTATTGCAAGATACAGAGGAACCACCTTAAACAATTCGGACAACTCGGCCAACTCAACAATATGAGGCAATCGGCCAAAGAGAATGAAATAAACATCAGCGCCAACGTAAAAAAGGACAATAGGCGCGGCAGCCACCAGGGGTTTCAATCGGAATGGACGAAGGGCGAGGTTCAGGGTGTAGTAGATATAAAGAACCAACGGAATTTCGAGACGCCATGCATTTCGAAAAGAAGGCAATCCACCGAAATTTTGCATAATTTCAGTGTATGCCAAGAGGAGTGAGAGAAAGACGACATACCGGTTAATCAGCAACTGTTTCAGCTGTGACCAACACCGAGGAGCACATGAGGACATGGCAATTTGGAGGGGCAAGTTAAGGGAATGAATGAAGGGCATTTGTGCTGCAAGTCGGTTGCAACTGGCGCCCTTCGCACCAATTCCGACATTCAATAAAAAAAAGGCTCAGGCGTAAACGCCGGAACCTTTAATGTTTATAGTTAAGTCCTTCGTCATCTCACTCAGGACCAAAGGAACAGTTCTTCCTCAGAATATGGATACGACCGATAGTTACTCAATAACAATTGATAATATAATTTCTATTCAGATAAATGCTAGCATAGCTGTAAGATTTTGTAAAGAAAAAGGTTAGAGATGTCATCACCTTTCAAGGGACAACCGTTGACGAAATCAGACAGGCGTTTCATGATTCGTGGGAAGACTATCTTGCCTTCTGCAAGCAGCTTGGGCATGAACAGGAAAAGCCATTTACCGGGAAACTCATGCTTCGCCTTCCTCCTGATCTGCACCGAAGGGCCTATATTGCCGCCCGTCAGGCCGGGAAAAGTTTTAACGGATTTGCCCGACAATCTGAGACAAAACCACCGCCCACGCGCATTGATTGCCGTCAGTAAAGGTGCAATAGAATAGCGAAGCGTATTGCGCCGGACAAAAATCACCACAGTTCAAAGCCTTCTCAAGGGACTTCGATTGGTCAACGCCCGTAGGATGGCGTCGAGCACCTCGTCAAGGTGCGTGCCGATGTCCTCTGCCAGAAAACGCAAGACGAGGTAGCCGTTTTCCTGTAGCAGCAGATCCTTACGCCGGTCACGGCGGTAGGCCTCCGGCTCCAGATGTTGCGCGCCGTCAAGTTCGATGGCCAAGCGCATCTCAGCGGCAAGCAGATCGACCTCCATGCGGCCCCGGCCGTCGAAAGGGATCGGCAGTACCCCGTTCAAGCGAAATTTTCCCGCTGTCTGAGGCAGGGTCTCAAGCCTACGGTACAGAAACGCCTCGCTGGTGCTGCGCGCCCGATTTGCTCCCTCGGCATCGGCTGCCAGCGGTCGGCTGACGTGCAAAAACAGGGTCGCGAGCGGTGTCTCCACCCCGTCACGGATTAACCGGCGGACACTGGCGGCGTAGTTCTGTTTCCATACCGGATCGACGGGAAGGGCCACGTCAGCCGGCCACCCTGGTACGGCGCTGGCCGGCAGTTGCACCGTGTAACCGATCGCCTCGTAGCCCCGACAGCGCCGGTCGAACATCCTGGCCAGCATCGGCACGTTGAGGTCGGCGTAATCGTAGACCAGAACCTCGCGCTTCCGATCGTGCAGGCGGTGCAGCCGTCCGGCATATTGGGCGATGGTCCCTCGCCACGACACCGGCAGGGCGAGATGCAGGGTGTCCAACCGGGCGTCATCAAAGCCTTCGCCGATATAGCGTCCGGTCGCGAGCAGCACCCGCTCTTCATGCTCGGGAATGTCTGCCAAGCGGGCCAGGAGGTCTTTCAGCTTTTTCTTGCCCATGCCACCTTGCAGGACAATCAGGTGGCGGACAAATGGGGCCAGCCCTTGCGCCAGTTGGGCAAGGTGCTCGGTACGCTCCGTCAACACGACAGGCGACCGGCCTTCCCGAACCACCGCCGCCACATCGTCGCAGATCAAACGGTTGCGGGCCTCATCCGCGATCAATTCTCCGTACAACTCCTGAAACTGGATCCGAACGTCAGGGCTTGCCTCCTTAAGCGGTTGAAAGCCAGTCGGGCGGACCAGCACCGTGTGCAAGAATGGTCGCGCCAGGGCCTGTGCCTTCGGCTCGACGCGATAGCGCACCGGACCGCATTGCATGAAAATAATAGGGTGATGACCGTCCTTGCGGGCCACCGTGGCTGAAAGACCCGTAACAAACCTGGGCTTAGCGCGCCGGGCAACCAGCTCAAAACTGCGGGCGGAGAGGTGGTGGCACTCATCCACCACCAGATAGCCGTAGTCGCCAACCCGGTCGTCAACGACGCCTTTACGCACCAAACTCTGGAGAAGGGCCACGTCAAGCGCGCCTGTCGCCTTCTTCCGCCCGCCGCCGATCCGGCCGATAGCATCGATTGGCAAGTCCAAGAATGTCGACAAGCGCGCCAGCCATTGCTCCAAGAGCTGTTGGCGATGAACCAGCACCAGGGTGTTGATGCCACGCTTTGCGATCAGCCAAGCCGCAATCACGGTTTTACCAAAGGCCGTGGTGGCGGACAAAACTCCGCAGTCATGGGCGGCCATCGCCAGGGCGGCGTCCTGCTGTTCGGGTCTTAACTCTCCTTGGAACGAAACAGGCAGCGGCTTGCCACAGTAACGCTCGTCGCGGACGATGGTACGGATTTTGAATTCGGCGAGCAGCCCTTGCAACTCCTCCAGGCAACCGCGCGGCAAACCGATGTGCTGCGGGTAATCCTCGGCACAGGCGATGATCCGCGGTGTGCCGTAGGTCGGCAGCCGCATGGCCTGGGCCTTGTAGAATTCCGGATTCTGAAATGCCGCCAAGCGCAGCAGCCGATTCTGCAAGCCAGGCGAAAGCTGCTCCTTGGGGAGGTAGATCTGGTCGCCGAGGACCAGATCAAGGCTCTCGGGCAGTCCGCAGAGCAGAGGCTCCCGGCATCGTCGCGAGGGTGGTTTAATCCATGGAGATGTCTCATCTTCGTCGATCGGCGCCAAACGCACCCCGACCACCCGCCCCCTGGCCTCCGCCTCAGCCACAACCTCTTCAGCCTGGGAGCGGCCGATCTTCCGGATACTGGCGAGATACGCCCACTGGTCGGGATAGGGGATGAGGCCTTCGTCAACGAACACACTATTGTCGAACTCCCGTGACTGCTTTTGCAACGGCAGGGCGATGAGATTACCGAAACCGCCCTTGGGCAAGGTATCTTGATTGGGTACAAAACGGTCATAGGAGTCAAGCCCGACATCAGGCCGACGCTCCATGGTCTCGGTGAGTATGCTTGATGCGAGCTTGCGCGCCAACACTGCAGGAATCGGCTCAGCGAAGAACAGCCATATATGCCCGCCGTTACCAGAGCGGGATCTCTCCAAGGCCACCGGCAGATCCAGCTGCTGGCAGGTCGTTAGGAAGGCGGTTGCATCCTCTTGCCAGCTTTCCTTATCGAAATCAACGGCCAGCAAAAAGCAGATCTCGTCCTGGAGCATGGGGTAGACGCCCATGACAAAAGACTTTGCTGTGTCGTCATGCCCGGAGAGATGCTGGCGGACCACCTCGTCCGTGACCGGGAGAAACCGCCGGTTGGGGCAATCGGCGCACTTTACAGCGCGCTTGTCGCACAGACCCTTCACCCATTCGTTGGCGCAGGCCGGCTGGTAGCCGGACTTGCCGGTTTTCCGGCTCTCGAAACGGCGGGGATAGACATCTTCGCGTCCGTGGAAAAGGGAGCGGAACAGGCTGATCTTCAGGGCGGATGACGAGTTGTGATGAACGGTGTCCTCTACCACCTGCGGTCTCCGGCTGTCGGACCACAATTCAAAAGGCCAGGGAGAGCCAAGTGGCCAAAAACAGGACCAGACTTATGATGCCGTTCATCTGAAAAAAAGAGAGCTGAATTCGCGACAGATCCCTGGGGTTAACGACGAGATGCTGATAAAACAGGCAGACCGCCGTAATCGCCACGCCGACATAATAATAACTGTCGAGGCCGGCGATGATTCCGGTCGCCAGAAACAAGGTGAAGGCCAAGGCATGAAAGGCTACCGCCAATCGAAAGGCATTTTGCCTGCCGAAACGGGAAGGCATGGAGTGCAACCCCTCCTGACGATCAAAGTCGGCATCAAGGCAGGCGTAAATCATATCAAAGCCTGCCACCCAGAACAGGACGCCAAGGGAGAGCGTGTAAGGAAAACCTGTGAGACTGCCCTTCACCGCCACATAACCGCCCAGAGGTGAAAAGGCCAGCGCCACCCCTAAGACAACATGACAGAGCCAAGTGAAGCGTTTAGTGAGGGAGTAGAGCAGCGTCAAGGAGAGAGCGAAAGGTGAGAGTTTAAGGGTCAATGGATTCAGGCTGGCGCAGGCAAAAAAGAAGAGGCCAGCCGCCGCTATCACCATCAACCAGGCCTCCCACAACCTGACCGTTCCGGCGGCCAAGGCCCGCTCGGCAGTGCGCGGATTTTTTCGATCGAAACGAACATCAACGATCCGGTTAAATCCCATGGCGCAAGTTCTGGCTCCTCCCATGGCCAGAACAACCCAGGCAAAGGTCTGGGCTCCCGGCACGCCGCCTGCTGCCAAAAAGGCCCCCATCAGGGCGAAAGGCAGGGCAAACACCGTGTGCTTGAACTTGATCATTTCAAGGAGTATCGAGATCTTTTTCAGCATCGATCAATCCCCATCATGCAACCCTTGCCATCGCTGCATCGAAGGAACCTCAAGGCCCAACACCGTGGCAACGCGCGCCGCATAATCACGAGCCAGATCCAAAATAGCGCGGGGCTGATGATAGAAGGCAGGCATGGCCGGGCAAATAACCGCCCCTGCCTGATCTGCGCGCAGCATATTTTCGATATGAACCCGGTTGAAAGGGGTCTCACGTACAGATAGCACCAAGCGTCGCCTCTCTTTAAGACAGACATCGGCAGCCCGATGAATCAGGTTGTTGGAATTACCATTGGCAATGGCGGCAAGGGTTCCCATGGTGCAAGGCAATACCGCCATGCCATGGTAAAGGCTCGAACCGCTGGCCATGGGCGCTGCAAAATTATCAATGGCAAACCAGCGGCAATCAGGTAATTGTTCAGCCGTCAGGCCAAGCTCAAGCTGCAGAACTTGACGCCCGGCGTTCGAAATGATGCCATGGACTTCTACCTTCAACTCCGCCATGATCCGTAAAAACTCCACGGCGTAGAGCGAGCCGCTGGCCCCGGTAATCGCCAGAATAATCTTTTTCCGTTCCTTCATTTGGCAGTCTCGCAAAAAGTTTTGGGATGGCTAAGCAAAAGGGCCGATATACTAGGCGCGGAGTGTGTTTTATGAATGAGGCCATACATGTGGTGTGCCGAATGAGCAAAACCGCCCCGCAACGCAGTAGATCGGCCCTTTTGCGACGCCATCTTCATTTGACCCCCACATAGATGGTGACAATCCCGAAGGTGAGCTGGCGACAATAGCTCTTAGCAAAGCCTGCCTCCCGCATCATGCTGAGCAATACGGAAGGCTCATAAAACTGGGCAATGGAACTGGCCAGATATTCGTAGGCCTCTTTGTCCCCTGAAACCAGGCCTGCCACTGTTGGCAGGATCTTATTTAAGTAGAAAAAATACAGCGGCCGGACCAAGAAGTTTTGCGGACGGGAGAATTCGAGGATCAAAAGTTTACCGCCAGGCTTCAAGACCCGCCGCATCTCGCGCAGCCCACGTTCGGTTCGGGAGAGATTCCGGACCCCAAAGGCCACCGTGCAACCCCAAAAGCTGTTGTCTTTGGCAGGGATCTCTTCGCCATCACCGCAGACCGGCATGATTCGCGGACGCCTGCCATCCTCCGGCAGGCTGCCAACTCCTGCCCGCAGCATATCTTCGCAAAAATCAATGGAAACGACCTGCCTGCCCGTAGCCTGGCGGGTCAATTCGAGCGACAGCGGCAGGGTGCCGGCGCAGAGATCGAGCACCGCACCAGTCGGGAATGCCTTCAGCTCGCGGGTGGTAACCCAGCGCCAATACCAGTCGATCTTGAAACTGACCAGGGAGTTGATCAGATCGTAGTTGCTGCTGATGGAGGAGAATTTCTGTTTGACAAAGGTCTTTTTTTCTTCGGGGGTACGCATCGTCTCACTTCGTAGGGTAAATCTTTAACGGCAGTGCCTGGGGATGAACCTCACCACGCCGGATCAGGTGTTCATAAAAAAGTTCAAGGCCCTGAATCTTATCAGGGGCAAGATCAAGTTCGATCCCTTGCAGGTAGGAGAGACAGGCCAACGGTTCCATAGGGACTCTGGGCGCCACCCGGCGGCTGATCTCAGCCAAACGATCCCGGCCAAGGGCTACGCAACGCTTCAGCTCTCGATGAATTTCAAGAAGACATTTGCCATGGAGGGCGCAAAACTCTTCCCGTACCGCCCAGACCGCAAAGACAAAGGGCAGACCGGTGTGACGTTGCCAGACCTCCCCCAGATCCAAAACAAAGGGAAAGTCTCCTTGGCTTTTCAAACGCAGGGCCTGATCGCCAATGGCCAGTACCGCCCTGCCCCCCTGTGCGCCGCCTTCGGCAGTTGGCAGATGATACCTAGGCCGCGCCCCGTAAAAATCCTCAAGGATGATCTTAATCAGACCATTTGAGGTCTTGGACTGGGCGCTTAAGGAGACAAGCTCATCAGTCAATAACTGTGGCTCCACCTCGGAAAACAAAAAGACACTGCCCACCGCGCCGGTAGAACTGATCGACAGATCCGCCAGCAAACGATAGTGTTCCGGGTGCTCGGCGTATTCGTGGGATGAGACAAAACCCAAATCCAGACGCCCATCATACAGCAAGCGGTTCAGTTCGGCAGGCGCGGCCTCTACCACCTGCCATTCCGGGTGGTGAACGGTCTCCTTCCAAACCTCGTAGAGAGCAGCCGTGTTGATGAAATTAACCATGCCGATGCGGGCGTTCACCTTAGTTGACATTGCCTGCCTCAAGCCAGTTAATCTTGATCGACTTACCGGAGTTGACCAAAAACGGATAGATATCAGCAGCCGGTCCGCTAAAGTCAACAGCCAACATCTTGGCATCCAGTCCAGGGGCAAGACCGCCCAGACGATGGGTCACGCCTAAGGTCTCAGCACCGCCAAGGGTGGCCATGCGGAAGATCAGTTCCGGAGAGAGATCGGGGTGATCCTTATGCAGCACCTGCATTTCATGCCAGAGGTCAAGACATTCATTGCTGGTCAGGCTGTCGGTGCCGAGTCCCGGCAAGATCTGACGCTGCACCAGCAGCGAAACCTTTGCCTTGCCCACTCCAAGCTTGCGGTTACTTCCCGGGCAGAGGCATACCTTGGCCTTGGTCTTGGCTAGCAAGTCCGCCTCGGATGCCGAGATATGGACTGCATGGACACAGATGGTGCTGGCATCAAGAAGGTTCAAGGCGTGCAGATATTCCACCGCCCCACAGCCCGGCACCCCGACCAGCTCACTCAGCTTCTGACTATCCGTCAAGGCCCCGACCAGACGCAGACGCTCGGCAAGGAATTGCTGGAACGGGCCGCTGCCGGTCTGGAGAAATTCAATCTCGTCAAGGGACTCGGCGACATGGATAGGAAATATTCCCCCGGACTGCCGAGCCCTCTCCTTAAGCGCCTTGAGCAAAGACGGATGACAGGAATAGGGGGCATGTGCGGTACACTGGACGTCAGGGGGGAGAGAGGCCAGGACTGCCTGAGCCGCTTGCGCAGTCACCCCCAACATCTCCTGAAAAAACAGACACTCAGCCTCACCGTCGTCGGCAATAGCGTGGCTTGCCGCCTGATTGCCGATATCACACACCAGCGCCACCCCGCGCCGGTAGAGAGCCGCCAACGCCTCACGTCCCGCCCGGATGATCTCATCCATGGGCACAACTTCACCGCGCTTGGCAAGCAGGAGGCGAATCCAGGCAGTGATATCGGCAGGCGCTATCACTGCCTCCCGCCCCAAATCGGCCAAGTGGGACAACTCCAGGTGGGCATGGCAGTTAATCAGTGCCGGGGTGATGATCCGGCGGTCAAGCTCCACCACCTGAGAATCCTCCGGCCGCAGACGATTGAAACGATCCACCGCCACAATCCGGCCAGCGTTCACCAGCACCCCGCCATCGTGAATCAGCGGGCTCGTGACCGGTACAACATACGGGGCGCGATACAAAATCGGCCCTTTTGAGGTTATGTCAATATCCTTCATCAGGAATCAAGGCGAAGCGCCCTACCCTGCCACCAAGGTGTAATCCATCAAGCGCTGCCGAGGCGTTAGGCCTGCGCCCTGCACCAAATCTCTGATCTCGGCCTCGCTCAGTCGGAAATGGACTCCCGCCGCCGCCACCACATTCTCCTCGATCATGGTGCTGCCAAAATCGTTGGCCCCAAAAAAAAGCGACACCTGAGCGATTTTCGGACCCTGAGTCACCCACGAGGCCTGGATATTGTCGACATTGTCCAGGAATATCCGTGAGAAGGCCAGCGTCTGCAGATACCTGAAGGCCGAGGTCTTGGCCAGATGGCTGAGGGCGGTGTTGTCCGGTTGAAAGGGCCAGGGGATGAAGGCGGTGAACCCCCCGGTCCGATCCTGCAGATCACGAATCCTGGACAGGTGCTCCAACCGATCGGCCAGGGTCTCGACATGGCCAAACATCATGGTGGCGGTCGTGCGCATCCCGAGTCCGTGGGCCTCCTCCATGACATTAATCCATTGGTCGGCCCCGCATTTACGCGGCGAAATCTCATGCCGCACCCGTTCGCAAAGGATCTCGGCCCCGCCGCCGGGGATGGAATCCAACCCCGCCTTTTGCAGGCGGATCAACACCTCCCGAATCGTTAAGCCGCTTAACGTTGCGAAGTGACAGACCTCTGGCGGTGAAAAGCCATGGATATGAATGCCGTGGCCTTTGATAAAGGTCAACATCTCTTCATAGAATTCCAACGGCTTATCGGGGTGCAGACCGCCCTGCAGGAGAATCTGGGTGCCGCCGAGCGCCTTGGTCTCCTCGATCTTCTGGCCCAGTTCGGCAAAGGAGAGCACCTGGCCTGCCGCGTCGTCGGGGGCCTTGAAAAAGGCGCAGAACTTACAGGCCGAGACGCAGATATCGGTATAATTGATATTGCGGTCAATTACATAAGTAACCAGCGGCTCGGGGTGCAGGCGCTGGCGCACCGCATTGGCCAGAAAGCCCAAACGGTAGAGGTCGGCGGACTGGGCGAGAGTCATCGCCTCATCAACGGTGATCCTTTCCCCAGCCACTATTTTTTGATCGATTTCGTTCATGGCGCAGTATCAATAGGTCTTGATGACATTATACAAGGTATCGCGTTCAATCGGCACCCGGCCTGCCTCGCGGATGATCCTGATCAACTGCTGACGGGCTTGGGCCTGTTCGGTCTCGGCGCCGGCCATGTGGGTGATAATCTCCTCCTTGACCGTGCCATCGATATCGTCAGCGCCAAAGGAGAGCCCGACCTGGGCCAGCTTGATGCCGATCATCACCCAGTAGGCCTTGACATGGGGAAAATTGTCGAGAAAACAGCGGGCGACCGCAATATTCTTTAGATCCTCGATGCCGGAACTTCTCGAGAGGTCGGCCATCTCGGTATTTTTCGGATGAAAGGCGAGCGGGATAAAGGTCATGAAGCCACCGGTCTCATCCTGGGCCTGCCGCAGCATGTCCAGATGCTCAAGGCGTTCTTCAATCGTCTCGATGTGGCCGTAAAGCATGGTGGCGTTGCTCTTGATTCCCTGCCGATGCGCGGTCTTGGCCACCTCCAGCCACCCCTCGCCGGAGAGCTTCTTCTCGCAGGTCTTGGCCCGGATCCTGGGGCTGAAGACCTCGGCCCCGCCACCGGGGATCGAGCCTAAGCCCGCCGCTGTCAGCTTCTGTAAGGTCTCGGCCACCGATAGCTGGGCAAGCCCTGCCAGATGGGCGATCTCAACGCAGGTAAAGGCCTGGATGTGGACATCGGGCCTGACCTCCTTGATCACCGATAAGGCGTCCAGATAATAGCTGAAAGGCAGCTCCGGGTGAATGCCGCCCACCATGTGAATCTCGGTGATGGGCTCGTCCAAGCGCTCCTCAACTTTCTTACGGATATCTGTGATACTCATCTCATAGGCCAAAGGCGAAGAGGCGTCCTTGCCAAAGGCGCAAAACTTACATAAATTCGTGCAGATATTTGAATAATTGATGTGCTGATTATAGATAAAATAGGCGTTATTGCCATTGATCCGCTCCCGGACCAGGTTGGCGAGATAGCCAACCGCAAGCAGATCGGGACTCAGGTACAACCTCGCGCCATCCTCTTTGGTTAAGCGCTCTCCGGCCTTGATCTTGGAAAGAATATCGCCTAAGCCTGACATTTCAATCATCTGTTCCATTTCGTTCCCTCATGCCGCGAGTGCGGGCCTGCCTAAACCATTCTTTAACGTCTCAATGAGTAAATCAATTTCCGCGATCAACCCTGGACCATCCTTCGTTGCCAACCCCAAGCCACCATCCAGATAGGATCTGGCATAGCCCTGTAAAAAACGGTCCAAGGCGGCATCGATCAAAAAAACAACCATGGCCACCGGAACCCCGGCGTTCACGCTCCCCTGAGCTTGGCCTTGAGCAACCAGCGGCCCGAAATACTCCATGGAGAACAACCTGACCCTGGAGATCAACTCCTCACGCTGGGGCACCTCATGTTCAAAAAGGACATTGAGGTAGAGTTGATAAAAATCAGGGTAGCCATCAATGAAGGCAATCCCGGACAGGATCGTCCGCCGCACCGCACCCCACAGATCAAGCTCCGGCGACTCAAGCCCGGTCGGTCGCTTGAGCATCCCCTTGACCATGCCGGTAAACAGGTCGAAAATATGGAGAAAAATCGACTCTTTATTCGCGAAGTACTGGTACAACGAACCCTTGGCGATGCCGAGTGAGTTGACCACCGTGTTCAGGCTTGCCTTTTGGTAGCCCTTGCTGGCGAACTCCTTGACCAGGGCGGCTTCGATCTTCAACTTTTTCTCGGCAGGCAGATTGCTGAAGGTATCTTTGGGGGAGGTGAGTCTTGCTTTCATTATTGTGACCAGGTGGTCACAATAACTTGATCATCAAAAAAAGCAAGATTTTAGTGAAATAAAGTCATGACAATACTTTAGGGAAGGGCTTGACTGCACAGGCTGTTGCCATTAAACTATGATTAATTAAAGAATTAACATCAGCCATAAAAGCGATCAACCGACCACTTGTTGAGTTAGAGGCCCTTGACAACTTTTACAACAAGGAATGCTGCCATGTTGAGAAAACCTGCTGTCGCCGATCAATTCTATCCTGGTGATCCCCAAAAACTCCAAGCCCTTATCGAGGCCTTCACTCCCAGAATTGCGACGAAACTTACGGCGCTCGCCATCGTCTCACCCCACGCCGGTTACGTCTACTCCGGGATGGTGGCGGCCGAGACCTTTGCCCATGCCGTTATCCCGGAAACGGCTATAATACTTGGGCCAAATCATCACGGCCTTGGCGACCGCTTGGCCGTCACCACACACGGCAAGTGGCAGATCCCCGGCGCAGAAGTTGCAATCGATAGCGCCCTGGCCCAGCACCTCCTCAGCGAATCCCCCCTCTTCAGTGACGACAACCTTGCCCACGCCCACGAACACTCACTCGAAGTCCAGGTTCCCTTTCTCCACTATCATGGAGTCAAAAAGATCGTGCCCATCTGCGCCTCTTTCATGCCTTACGACGCCTGCCGGCAAGCAGGCGAGGCCCTGGCCCGCACCATCCAACAGGCCGGCCAACCAATCGTGATGGTCGCCAGCACCGATATGACCCATTACGAATCCAGAGGCGCAGCCAGCCAGAAAGACCACCTGGCCCTCAACCATATCAAGGCCCTCGACCCGGAAGGCCTCTATCAGACTGTGATAACGAAACGCATCTCCATGTGCGGCATTATCCCCACCACCATTGCCTTGGTGGCGGCAATACGCTTGGGCGCCACCAAGGCAACCCTGATCCGCTATACCGATTCCGGCGAGGTCAGCGGCGACACCGACCAAGTAGTGGGGTATGCCGGGCTGATTATTTCGTAAGCGATTGCAGTTATAGTTGTAGAGCGTGACTCATGAACTTACCTCGTGAGCACTTCCCTTATTTCATGACCAGGGCAACGACACGACACCTCGACAAGAAATAGTCTTTTTCCCTTGACAAGCGAGCGCTATTCTTCTATTTTTGCAGCCACTGTGATCAATGCGTTGGGGGGTGGTCTAATGGTAAGACAGCAGACTCTGACTCTGCCTATTCGGGGTTCGAATCCCTGCTCCCCAGCCACTTTTCACTCCAAACCTCTTTCCTGCCTAACACCGCTCTTCCTTCGGCCTCGCCCCCCCTGTTCGTTTCCGCAAGCACATCAGGAATAGTTGTCGCAAATTTTGACACATGACCCCATGCTGGTTTCGGAAAGTGGGCCTTTCCCCCACGACATGGCTAGGACGAGAAATCCCTTACTGGCAGTTTGCTTGACCGTCGCAACCATATTTGACGCCGTTTATCGTGACGCAACCGTATCCACAGGCGATAACGGTCATGGATTCCGTCTGTCCGCCCCTATGAGATGGTAAACGTTGCCCGTTGGGGGGGGCTGCCTGTGATGCTCCAGGCCCCATCCCCGCCTCCGCTGCCGGCAGCTCCCCACGCTCCTGCCGTCCCGGCGCCGCCGGAATAACTCGATTCGCTATTTTAAAAAAAACGCCGCCAGGGGCACAGGGTAAGACGACGTTCGGTTCCTCCCATGGAGCCATACCCGCCGCCACTGTAACTGTACCACTTGCCTGCAATCATCCGCGCCAGCGCAGGGTCGGACTGACAGGTTAATACACCACTTCCCATGCCCCTGAGGGGGTTCGGACAACCATTAACCGCGGTGGGTAAACTACGGAAAGGGCCATCGCGACGCACATCTGCAGCTCATCCCCTTTGATTTTTGCAAATGATTTTTCATCAAACGGGAAGAGGCTAGCGGCGCCTTTGCGATTGACAACCACTTCCGGATTCCCGGTCATGACGAAATCGAGTTGATCCTGTTCTGGAGGTACAATCCGAACACCTGCGGCATACGCCTTATCGAGACATTTTGCTTTTTTAAGTTCTTTCAGGGTCACATTCGGATTTTGCTTCAATATTTCGTAAACTCCCTCGAATTTGGGCTTGAAGGCCTCTGTCCGCTTCGTCACAAGAAGAGCCAGGCTCTTCTTGTCTTCTTCAGTAATTGAGGTAACTGCAGCGTAATGGTGCCAGGGGAGATCGACGGCGAATTCGGCAACAAATTCGCGCTCGAACACCACTGCCCCCTTCGCTTTTTTGTCCTCCTGGCCTGCACCACTCTGATTGGTGGCCTCAAAGCGCCCCCCCTCGATTTTCTCTGTTGATTGATCCATCACCGTCACCCAACAAAGCCTAGCACTGTACGGTTCATCGGCTTTGGTCGGCATGAACTCGATTTTGATACTGTTCTTGCCCTTACGTAGCGCGGCACCCAGAGAACTGGCAGTCACCCATACTGACGGCGAAATTTCCCGCTCGTCAAACAGAACCAAAGCTTTATCTGCGCGCACCTCCTGCTCGGCAAACAAGACATTATTGATAAAAACTTTGGCGTTACCCGGAACGGTATCGACCTGATCGGATGTTGCCGGGTCGCCAATGTATGGGGTGAATTTAAACTCCATATTGACTATTGCAGCGGCAGCCACCGCAGGCCAGAACAGCATCAGAACCAAAAATATTTTGACCATGAATTTTCCTCCCGATTATTAATAACCAACCTTGCCGCGAGACACCGTATGTTTCCCCAATCATGTAAGTCGGAGGAGGCCTTAATCTTGGACCTGATCTCAGACATCTGTAGGGACACCATACTTAATTAATGAGAAGTTAGGTAGGTGTCCCCAGAATGAGCAGAATGAGGGGTTAGGCCTCATTGTCTGCCGCACTCTTGAATTCCTCGTTCTCCAATATCGTCGTCTGTCGGATCTTGAGCTTTACGTCTGGCGCAGCAGCCCGAATCGCCGCTTCGACCGCTGGGAACAGGGCGTTAGGCAGCCACGGACTTACGACAATCCTTCGAATCAACGAGAGGTCAAAACTTAGTCTTCTAGCGCGTTCATGCGAGTAGGCTGCATCAACAACAAGCCTGACCTCGCCTTCGTCTCGGAATGCATGACGTTTGACAAACGGAAGGGAATCAGCATCAAGCTTTCCCTCTCCTGTCTCGCCAAGCTTGACGTATGAGACCCGTTCCAGGCGTGCGTTCGGTATACGTGCCGCCCATTCCTTGAACTGGCGCTCGTCGAACTCGAGCCTTACTCCTGATGGACTTGACGCGAATACATACCAGTGATGGTAGGTAGCGGACGCACGAGTGAGGCACAAGGCTAGTACGCCTGGTAAATTCTTGCGCTCTGCGTACCTTGAAAGGAAGTATGTGTCATTCCGATCTTGCCAGGACGCTGGGCTCAAGACAGTAATGGTCCTCGTGCTCAGGATGTCCAAAAGTTGGGGAAGTTGCGTGTAGCGCTTTAACTTACTCATCGGTGCATCTATGAGGCCTCGTTGTTCTTAAGCTCCGGTCCGGCATTCGAGTGTCAGAAGCGGCTCTGGCCATGGTCTCTCCCCTTTGGAATCCTTGTTCATGGCCACACACCGGCAATGCCAGGAGCTAGTATTCAACTGAAACTAAAAACCAATGATCAATCATGATAAGTATCAATCCGGATGGGTTTTGACAAGGGGTATTTGCTGGCCACCAAAAAAAATCAGGCAATCTAACTTCCGGCCAGGGAGTCAGCGTCCACGGATCCTGTTGCCGAAATAAGAGAGAGATCCATTCTCTGCTGGTCCTGGTATCCCACAGTTAAAAAATATACCCCGCAAAACTTGCTCGCCATTGCCGTTGCATCATTGGCGAGGAATTGGTACGTTTATTACAACAGCGATTTCTGGCGCCGTTGTCAAAGCGGACTCGAAACAACTGGGATGAGGACTGATCTCGCCAGGGATGGCTCCTTCCTCTGCGTCAGATGAGAATTGTTTAGAGCTAGGTAGTCGTTTGGAGCATATTCCTAACTGTGAGATAACTCGATAATCTATGGGCAAAAATTGAAATGAGCATGTTAATTGTAGATGATTCGCCGCCGGTGATCAGGTTGCTGCATGCGTTTTTAGAGCGGGCGGGATATGACGATATTGTTTGCGCCGATGGCGGGGTTGCCGCTTTGCGCTATCTTGGGATTGAACCGTCATTACCTCCGCCTACGGTGGACTGCATCCTGCTGGACATCGTGATGCCGGAGATAGACGGCATTGAGGTCTGCCGGAGAATTAAGGCCACCCCTGCTTATGCCGACACGCCGGTGATCATGGTCACCATTCGGAACGAGGCAGAAACTCTCCGTGACGCCTTTATTGCCGGGGCTCACGATTATATCACCAAACCGGTCCGCGAGGTCGAACTAGCGGCCCGCCTCAAGTCGGCCATCGCCCTGAAAAAAGAAATTGAGGGACGCAAGGCGCGAGAGGCCGAGATCGCTCGCTTAACCGAAAAGCTCGCCGAGGCCAATGGCCTGCTGGCTGAATTGACGGTTACCGACCCCCTCACCAAGGTCGGCAATCGTCACTATTTCATGGAGTGTTTAGACAAAGAGTGGCGCAGGTCTTTTCGGGAATCGGTCCCGCTGTCCATTATTCTTATCACAGTCGACCGCTTTCAGGAATTCACCGAACAGTTAGGTCGAAGCAAAGGGGATGAGTGCCTTAAGATGATCGCACTGGCGCTACAGATTTCGTTAAGGCGAGCGACGGATTCTATCGGACGCTACAGCGATCATCAATTCGCCATCGTTTTGCCGAACACCCCGCTTCCAGGCGCACAAACCGTTGCCGGGACCATTCGGCAAAAAATCAATGAGTTGGAGATCAAGCATTCACACGGGTTTGTCACCATAAGCCAGGGAGTGGCCTCGATCATTCCCTCTGGAGAAATGGCGATCCAGGACCTGCTTTTTATGGCCAAAGAGGCTGTGACCAGCGCGCAGAAGGCAGGCGGCAATCAAGTGCACTTTACCTGTTATAAAAACAATAATGAGTAAACTCCAAAAAATTGAGCTAACCGTAAAGATCCATTCCAATAGTTGCCCCACCTCTGTTCCCGTGCTATCCTTGAATGTAACAATTCAAGCCGGAGACTGAGGATATAATGACCACCCCACACTCACCGCACCCGACGTCCGCCAAGGCAAAACTGCCCGCCCCCGCCGCCATCCTGACGGTTGTCCTGGCCTATGCCGTCTTCTCCGCCCTGTGGATACTCTTCTCCGACAAAGCCGTACAGCTTATATTCGATGATCCGGCCCAGATGATCATGGCCAGCACCCTCAAGGGGTGGCTGTTCGTTGGCGTTACCTCGATGCTGCTCTATGGGCTGATGCGTCGTCTTTCCTCCCCCGCCGATGCGGAACCCGAACCCGTTGTCAGTCTCCGCCCTCTAGCCTTGCCCCTGACGCTTATCATCATCGCCATCGTCGCCCTGACAGCAGGTGGTATGGTCCACTCGGTCAACGAGCAGAAGGACAAGGAAGTGGCTCGCCTCCAGGCCATCGCCGACCTCAAGACCCGCCAAATCTCGGACTGGCTCAATGAGAGGCGTGGAGACGCCGTTTTCGCACAGGGTAGTCAGGCCTGGAGTGAGTTCTATTACCGCTGGCGCGATACCGGCGATATCGCTAGCCGCGAACAGTTGCAGAGCCGTCTCGACCGGTTTCGGAAAACCAATGCCTTTCAGTCTATCCTGCTGCTGGACGAGCTGGGCAAACCTCTGTGGGATACGCAAGGGGCATCGTTTTCCATTGTCACCTCTTTGCGCAACGCCGCACGACTTGCCGCAACCGACAACAAGGTGATCCTCCTTGACCCTTACCGGGATCAAAGCGACCGGCTGCACATGGACTTCGTCGTCCCTCTGCCGCCGGCAAATGGCCGCTCCGCTCCCGTCGTCGTCCTGCGCGTCGATCCGGCGGCATATCTCTTCCCCGCCCTTCAGACCTGGCCCGTCCCGAGTGCCAGCGGCGAGACCTTGCTCTTCCGCCGCGACGGGGACCAGGTCCAGTTCCTCAACGAGCTACGGCATCGGTCCGACACGGCAATGAAGTTGCGCGTACCGGTAACGGAGAAAAAACTGCTGGCCGCGCAGGTGGTGCGCGGTGAGGTCAAGCTGGGCAACCTGGTGGAAGGAGTCGACTATCGACAGGTGCCGGTCATGGGCGTAGTGCGGGCAATCCCCGATACCGACTGGTTCTTGGTAGCCAAACTGGATCTCACGGAGGTCTACTCCAAGGCGATCAGCGACATTTTGCTGATCGCGCTCGCCGGTTTACTGTCCCTGTTCACAACCATAACCGGCGCCATCTTGTTCCGTCAGCGTCAGGAGCTGGTCTTCTCGTTGCGTGAGAGTCAGGTGCAGGCGGAAAAGCTGCGCGCCCTGCAGCTCCTTGACGCCATCGCCGCAGGCTCTACCGACGCCATCTTCGTGAAGGACTTACAAGGCAGGTACCTGTTGTACAACCAGGCGGCAACTCGTTTCGCCGGAAAAAGCGCGGATGAGGTGCTGGGGCAAGACGACACGGCGCTCTTCCCCCCCGACCAAGCCGCGTTTGTCATGGCCAATGACCGGCAGGTGATGACAGAAGATCGCATCATTAGCGTTCAGGAAAAACTCAACACCGTCGACGGTCAAATCGTCTTCCTGGGCACCAAGGGGCCAATCCACGATAGCGGGGGCAAGGTCGTCGGCATGTTCGGCATCTCCCGCGACATCACCGAACGCCTGCAGGCCGAACAGTCGTTGCGGGAGAGCGAGGAGATGTACCGTTCACTGTTTGAGAACATGCTGAACGGCCTTGCCTACTGCCGGATGCTGTTCGACAACGGCCAACCACGGGATTTCGTCTACCTCAAGGTCAACGAGGCCTTTGAGAGGCTGACCGGCCTCAAGGATGTCACCGGAAAGATGGTCACTGAGGTCATCCCTGGGATTCGGGAGGCCGATCCGGAGCTCTTTGAAATCTTCGGGCGGGTAGCCATGAGCGGCCGCTCCGAGCGTTTCGAGGTGTTCGTGGAGGCCATGCAGATGTGGTTCTGGATTTCGGTGTATTGTCCGCACCCCGAACATTTTGTCGCCGTGTTCGATGTCATCACCGAGCGCAAAAAGGCCGAGACGGCGTTACGCGAAAGCGAGGCGATTCTGGCCAGCTCCCAGTCCATCGCCCACATGGGGAGTTGGCGTCTGATCCTTAAAACGGGTGAGTTGACCTGGTCGGCAGAGACCTATCGTATCTACGGCCTTGCCAAGGGTACGCCGATCAATAGGGAACGTTTCTTCGCCTATATTCATCCGGAAGACAAGGCCCGGGTGCTTGAGGCGCAAAATATGGGCTTGAGCGGCGGCCCCTATGACATTGAGTACCGCATCTTGGTTGGAGATAGAGTCAAGTGGGTGCGCAGCCAGGGTGAACTTGGCATGGACGCCGCAGGACAGACGGTGGTTGCTTTTGGCGCCGTGCAGGACATCACCGAGCGGAAACGCGCGGAAGAGGAACAGGAAAGGCTTCAGGCGCAGCTCCTCCAGGCCCAAAAGATGGAGTCTGTCGGGCGGTTGGCGGGCGGTGTGGCCCACGATTTCAACAACATGTTGTCCGTCATCATCGGCTGTACTGAACTGGCGCAGATGAATGACAACATGCCGGCCGAGATCGAAACACATCTTGAGCAGATCAAAACGGCTGCCAAGCGTTCGGCCGACCTCACCCGGCAATTGTTGGCCTTTGCCCGCAAGCAGGCCATCGCGCCCAAGGTGCTAGACCTTAACGACAGCACGGCGGGGTCCTGCGCCGGCTCATCGGCGAGGACATCGAGCTGGCATGGATCCCCGGTCCACATCTGTGGCCGATCAAGATCGACCCCGCCCAGATCGACCAGATACTCGCGAACCTGGCGGTCAATGCCCGCGATGCCATCTCCGGAGTGGGCAAGGTCTCCATCGAGACGAAAAATATCGTTTTCGACGAGTCCACTTGTGCGGGCCTTGCGGACTTTGTCCCCGGAGAGTTTGTCATGTTGGCCGTGCGCGACGACGGGTGCGGCATAGAGCAAGACGTCGTCCTGCATATCTTCGAGCCTTTTTTCACTACCAAGGGGGTGGGCCATGGCACCGGCCTGGGTCTGGCCACTGTCTACGGCATCGTCAAACAGAATGCGGGATGCATTGATGTCGAGAGCGAATCAGGCCATGGGACGACCATCTCGGTCTATCTTCCCAAGTATTCAGGACCGGCGGGGGAGGCCGCAGCGACACAGAAAACAGAGACGCCGCGCAGCCGCGGGGAGACGCTGCTGCTAGTGGAAGATGAGGCGCCGGTGCTGCAAATGATCCACTCCATGCTCGTCAGATTGAACTACACGGTACTGACCGCAGACACTCCAAATGACGCCCTGCGCTTGATCGAAGCGGAAGGCGGGGATTGCCAGCTGCTTATCACCGATGTAGTGATGCCGGGGATGAATGGCCGCGAGCTGGCGGAACGGATCATGGAGATCAAGCCTGACCTGAAATGCCTGTTCATGTCCGGCTACACCGCCGATGTCATTGCCCCGCAGGGTGTGTTGAACGAAGGGGTGAGTTTTATCCAGAAGCCATTCTCCATTCAAGAGCTCGCCGTTCAGGTGCGCGCCGCGCTGGACGGTAAACAAGGATGAGCACGGATTAGGATGTGTTTATCAAGCAGTATATTTTGACAGTGCATTTTTGACAACGAACTTAGCCCCCAATCGAATGCTTATCCCAGATTTTTCATTACAAGCTCTTATTCCCCATTTTAAAGATGCCGGTGAAGCCTTTCAGGCCTTTGTTTGCGACCTCCTGAAACGAGAACTTCCAGAGCTGGAGGGCTTTCCAGCTCTGGGAAAGGATGGCTGCATCGATTTCTGCCATACCGACAACGACTGTCGTCTGGTCGGGGACTGCAAATTCATGGAGCAGGGGAGCGCCGACACCGCCCATCGTGAATGGAAGAAGGTCGCGGCAAAGCTCCGCGAACATCTCGCCTCTCATGACGGCCCTACCAAGGGTCAGGCGCAGTATTGGCCATGGTTTTGCCAAGATCCGGTCATCAGTACATACTTCTTCTGCATCAATATCAATCTGACCAACCTCAACCAGGTGACTGCCCTGGAAGAAGTCATCAGACAGGACTTCGTAAGCCTTGCCGATGAGTTCTCCCATCTCGACCATCTGCGTGCCATGCACGTCAAGGTTCTTCATTGGGATAGGTTCAAGGATCGTCTCAAGGCACAGCCTTTCGTCTATTTCTCCTGGTTCCGCGACAGCTTCATCCCAGGCCTGGAAGCTCTCGACACCCCATCTCAATTCCGTGGTTTTCGCGCCTATCTTGGCAATGACAAACTTCCCTACTACGGCATCGCCGAGCACAAAGGAGTGGTCCCTGCCAGCGATGGCTCAGTCATCCCGGGGGAACACGAGTTACTGAACCTTCTCGAATCGGGTCACGAACCGGGGATCATCGTCACTGGTGGCGGCGGCCTTGGCAAAAGCCGACTGTCTCTCCAACTGGCAAGGCTAGCTAAGAATCGCGATTGGCCGGTCTTCAGGGTAAAACGGATCGCCAACGACACGATCGAACGGCTGGCAAGGATCGTCGGCACCACTTCGCCGGCGCTCCTGATTTTCGACTATGTTGAGACTCAGGACAATTTTGCCCAGATTATCGAAGACATGGTCCAGATTAATGACCTCTCCGACTGTCGATTCCGTTTTGTGGCCAGTTGCCGGTCAAGCTTCTACAAGACAGCCGTCAAGGGACGCGTCCCCCACTTTGAGGTTAACCTTGCCAAGGAGGACGATTGGCTGGAGGGATATCGCCATGCCGCCGTCCGCCACATCCTGGCGAAAACTGGAATCGAACAGGATGCCGACCATCTTCGAGTCTGCAAGGGTATTCCGGTCCTGGCGGTCTTTATGGCCTACTTGCGGGCGCAGGGACGCGAAGATGAGTTGCACGAACTAATCCGTACGGAGGATTTCGGCTCCTGGGTTGTAAAACGACTGGATGCGGCATTCGGCCATGCCGCCGGCCGAGACCTCGCCACCCTCGTCGCGCTATTCCCCTTGCCGAAGGAGGCGGTCGATCGTCTCGACCGAGAGCGTTTCGACCGCCTCCTTGCCATCCTTGCCGAAGATGGCTGGATCGAGGTTCGAGAATGGGATGAACTGCATGACGGCCTAGTCTGGGGAACGGTGCATGACGTGCTTGCCGACGGGGTCATACTTGCTTACCTGGCGACGGTTGAACGGACTGCCGACCGTTTTGTGGCTGACCTGCTCCGGACGGCGGCCGACCTGGGGACGCTGCGCTCGGCCCTGACGAGCCTGCAGCGGGTAGTCTTCGAGGCGCCACTGCGTCAGGTCGGGTGGTTAGAGCTCTTCGCGCAGTTGATGGCGGAACAACCCACCGCTTGGCGCGAGGCCCGAGAGATGGCCCTGCAATATGCCGGACTTAACCCCCGGCAACAAATTCTCCTGCTGAATCAATCTCCCGAGATTTGGGATGGGGCGGAAGGTGAGGTGCCGGTACAGAACGCCCTCGGATGGCTCGCCCGCTGGCAGGTGAATGATAACAACAAACTTACCGAGGCAGAGGAGGCGACCCTCCAGGGATGGCTCCACAAGGCCGCTGGGCGGCTGACAACGAGCAACTACCTCCTCACCTGGGGACTGCGACTGTACCCCGAGACCCTCAGCGGCCACGCCCTAGAGTGGTTTCGCAATCACCCGACCCAATTCCAGACCCACTACCTCCTTGCCGCCTGGCTAAACAAGGGATTGCCCACCGCAACCATCGGCGAATGGGTTGGGCGCTGGTCCGTCCACAACGCCGCCATCTCCCACTTCAGTTTCATCGCCTCCGCCTGGCTCAATGCCGGGGGGGCGCACGATCTGATCGAACCGCATGTACGGACATGGCTGGATGTGGAGGTGAACCGCATCTCCGCAGCTGCCGATTTTGTCTACAAATCCTGGCTGGACGCGATCCTGGACGGGGAGTTCGTTCAGGCAGACATCAGGGCCTGGCTGGATGTGACGGCGAACCGCAACTCCTCAAAGGCCCATTTTGTCTACAAGTCCTGGCTGGACGCGACAAAGGACGGCACGTTCGTTCAGGCAGACATCAGGGCCTGGCTGGATGAAAAGGTGAACCGCAACTCTGCAGAGGCCGGTTTTGTCTACCCATCATGGCTGGACGCGACCCTGGACGGCACGTTCGTTCAGGCAGACATCAGGGCCTGGCTGGATGTGGAGGCGAACCGCATCTCCGCAGAGGCCCAGTTTGTCTACAAATCCTGGCTGGACGCGACGAAGGACGGCACGTTCGTTCAGGCAGACATCAGGGCCTGGCTGGATGTGAAGGCGAACCGCATCTCCGCAGAGGCCCAGTTTATCTACAAGTCTTGGCTGGACGCGACGAAGGACGGCACGTTCGTTCAGGCAGACATCAGGGCCTGGCTGGATGAAAAGGTGAACCGCATCTCCACAGCTGCCGGTTTTGTCTACCATTCCTGGCTGGACGCGAAGCAGGACGGCACGTTCGTGCGGGACGACATCAGGGCCTGGCTGGATGAGAAGGAGAATCGCATCTCCGCAGCTGCCCAGTTTGTCTACCAATCCTGGCTGGACGCGACCCAAGACGGCACGTTCGTGCGGCAGGCCATAACTGATTGGCTTGGCCACTTTGCCGAAGATTTCAAGGCCGATTACGTCTGTCGGGCCTGGCTGGAAGCTAAAGGAGAGCCGGAAGTCGTCAAGGGTCCTGCCATCAGATGGCTACGCCTGTATCACGAAAAGGATGAAGCCGTTTTTGTCACCAAATTTCTCGCCAAACTGCCAGAACTTCCCAACCAAGCTGTCCTGGACATCCTCATCTGGTGCCGGATTCATGCCGCAGATCCCGATGCCCTTTGGCGACTTACAACGGTAGCACGGCATGTGACGCAAGCGGAAACGACGGCAAACGATTTCTGCCACGCCTGCGAGAGGCTTTTCGATCATTACGCCGCCCAACAGCATATTGGCGACGAATCCGCCGACCAGCTCGGGGTAGTCATCTCTCATCTGATTGGGGTGTCGTTGCGAGTCACAGCCCTCAATAACAGCGTCGACGACCTGTTTGTCCGATGGCTCAAGCATCCAGATTCATATGGTAAGAGAAAGTCTCTGTTCGATAGTGTTCAACGCAAGAGCTACCTGCAACGAGTTGTCAACTTGCTAACAGGGCACAAACTAGATATGACTTCCGACCGCGACGCCCTTATCCGTTTCCTGCAATGGGTGAATCTCTGGACGCCGGAGAATAAAGCAAAAATTCGCAACACCATCGGTTACCTCCGCCATATTTTCCCCGATCCTGACCTTTGGGATCTGATAACGTATTAGCGCCAAGTTAGGTTGTACTCTACAGACTCCTACCTCCTGCCTTCAGACTCAAACATTTTCCCTCTTGGAATTAACAAAGATTTGTGGAATTAACTGTGACAGTTTCTAACTCTAGCGAGCAGAGATCATGTCCGGCAATATCCTTTTCATTCACATCAATGAATGGGGTCAATTCCGCTCATCGGATACCATCCCCATCTCCCAAGCCTACCAACTCGCCAGTCTGCGGGCCAACGGTTTCTCCGGCCGCATTCTGGGCGATTACCAGGACAGGCCGCTCTCACCGTCTGTCGTCAGAGAGGCGATACTAAACGATCCTCTGGCTTTAGGTTTTACGGTCTACGAGGAGAACATCAACCGGGTCCGGGTCTGGGCCTCGTTCGCCAAGGAGCTGGACCCGGAACTCACCATCATCCTCGGCGGCCCCCAGATTACCTTCATGCCAGGCAAGGGGCTCCTCCATATGCCCGAGGCCGACGCCCTCTGCCGCAGCGAAGGCGAAACCGTGATCGTCGAACTGGCCAAGGCGCTGAGTCAGGGGCATAGCTTAGCTAGCGTGCCGGGCATCTGCATCCGCCAGGGAGAAGGCACTGTCGAGACCGAACCCCTTCCCCCGCGCCAGGATCTGGACAGCATCCCCTCCCCGTATCTCACAGACATCGTCGACCCCACCGGCAAAGACAGTATTATCCTTTTCACCTCGCGGGGCTGCGCCTTCTGTTACACGCCGCAAGCGAGCGGACGCCGCATTCGCTACCACTCCATCGAACGTATTGCCGAGCTGCAGCACCTCGCAGGCAAAGGCACCCGTGATTTTTGGTTTACCGACCCGAATTTCGCCGCCTCACGGAAACGACTTGTTTCGCTGCTCACGGCGATTATCGAGCAAGTGCCGGGGATCAAATTCTGGTGTCAAATCCGCTACGATCTTATGGACAAGGAGTTGGCAGGGCTCTTGCAAGCGGCCGGCGCCCACACCGTGGCCTTCGGTCTGGAATCCGCCGACCCGGAGGTCTTGCGGCGCATCGACAAACGGCTCGACAGCGAGAAGATGGCCGAGGCCATCAGTATCGTAAAGCAAGCCGGCATCGAAGTCGAACTCTTCACCCTCTTCGGCCTGCCCGGGGAGACCTTCCATCAGGCCTGCAAGACCCTCGATTTTGTTAAGGCCAACCGGGTGGCGGTGGAAGGCAACTCCATCTCCCAGCAACTGTACCTCTTTCTCGGCACCCCGATCAGCAACGCCCCGGAAGAGCACGGGATCCGGCCCCTGCCGCGAACCAAGCCCGGCTATCTCTCCGTGAGCCGAGATTTTCAGACAACGGCCATGTCGAAAGAGGAGATCAGGCGGATGAGCGTTCTCTGGCGCTTAACCCGCAGCGATTTTGTGGATGACGTGAACGAGGGCCGCAATCTGTTCGAACGGGCAGGCTTTGTCACCAGCAATGCCCGTGATCTGGCCGGACGTCCGGAAGGCGATGTTTGCCTTGCCAAAGTTTTCTTAAATCTCGAGGAGTACGAACACACCGCACCCCTTATCGACCGGCTCCGCACCTCGCATGCCGAAGTGCCTATGGTGCGGAACTTTCTTGCCACTCCCTTCGCAGGTTCTCCGATCTGTCTGGATTAAAAAAACACAACGAAAGGCTTTACTACCTTGTGCTCAGGGATATGATCTTCCGCGACCTCCATCAGGACATGACCGACTTCTTTGCACTGCTCAACTTTACACTAAAACTTGGATTCCGCGAGGAGGCCAGGTCCATGTCCGCCGTCCTGCCACCCGGGACAGAGGCGGCACGCTACGCCGCCCGACTCCTTCTGGCCTCAGGCCAAGCCGAAGAGGCGATTGCTATGCTTGCCCCCGCAAAACTCGAACCGGACGGGGCCATCGACCTGATCAAGGCGTACATCCAAACGGAAAATTATCACGAGGCCGAACGGCTCGCCGCCATCCCCGATCTGGCAGACAACATCCAGGCCCTCGATCTCAGGGTAGGTCTCGCCTCCTACCTCCAGCTGCCGACTGAAACCTATCTTGACCGAATGCGTCACCTCCTGTTCCATCAGACAAAGGCCCTCTTTGAGCGCATCTCACGAGGAAGCGAGGCTTGGGCATAGCAGATCGCCAATAACAGTTGCAGCAGCATGGCTCCATCCTGTCAAATGAGGGGAAACTTCATGCAAGTTCTTAACCGGGCGCTACTGCCCGCCAATATCTGACGGCCACTCTCTAATTGGTTGACTTACGGTAAATAGTGAGTACCTTACGGTTTGTCATTCCCACCCCCCTTTCACCTTATTCCAGACAAAATAAAACAATGCCGAACAAGACAACAGAACTTACCCGATTCCGGGCCGACCTCACTCGCGCTCTGGCACGCCGGGGGGCAAGCCTCCTTGAAGCAGTGGACCAAGCAGCCGAGGTCGCCGCACTCGAACCGTTGGAGGCCTATTTTATCGCACGGGAGTTGGGACTCGACCAGGCCAGACCACTCCTCCTGCACCTGACAAAGGATCAATTGCAGGCCTGCATCGATCTCACCTGCTGGCATAGCCATGATTTCCAAACGACCGCTTTGGCTGAATGGCTGGCAACCTTTGCCGAAGAAGGCGCGACCGCCTTGGCTCGAACCTTTTTCGCCCTCGACTTCGAGGTGCAAGTCCTCTTCCTGGCCCAGACGCTTGTGGTTTACTCCTTTGAAGACGACCAGATTCCCGAGGATGAGGAGGAGGAAAAACTCCGGGCCATGACCCCGGACTCCCGCTATCTCCTAGAGGTGAAAAGCGATGAGCCGATGAAGATCAACCCGTTGGGTCTGGTGGGGGCGCTATACCAACACGATGCCGATGAGGCAAACCATCTCATCTCCGCCATGCGCTGGGAGCTGCCGAGCCAGATTGAGGAAGAGGCACTGCGGTTCCGTAACAACCGCATGCACGAGCTGGGCTTTGTGGCGCCAGAGGAGGCCGTCGTCCTCTTCAGCCCTCCCCGCCAGCAACCGCCGCTCCGTCCCCTGGAACCGGAGGAGTGTGCGGTTACCAGGCTCCCAGCACTCTACGCCCAACTGCTGGGAGAATCCAACTTGCTGGTGCGGGCACTGGCCCTGATCAAAGACCCCTCATCTCTGTGTCGCCTGGAGCAAGAACTCGTCTGGGCCATCAACACGGCCGTCGTCGCTTATGGAGAGACGCCCAGGGATATCGAGTATGTTGCCGACATTGCCATGCGGGTGCGGGATACGATCTCTCTCGGCATGGAGAGCCTGCTCGCGAAAGTTGATCCCGGGCGGCAAACAGAAGTTGTTAGCGACCCAAACCTTGCGGTCGGCCTCATGAAGGAGTGGAGCATGCGCGATCTCTTCCGTCACGGGTATGCCGCGACCGCGACCCTCCAAAAAGAGGCCAAACAGGCCATGCGCTTACCCCAAGTCCAGGCATGGTACGACCTGCCGGAGATGGAGCAGTCAGACGAACCCGACGACCGCCAGGATCGGGGCTTTATTCACGCCCTACTGAGCCGCCATCCGCTCGTCGGCGGTTTTGACCCGGCAGACGCAAACCTGGTGCGGGCCTTTGCCAGCCTGGCCGATATCACCGCAGCCCAAGCCAGACTGCAACGGCTTATCGTTCGGTTATGCGGCTCGAAATAATTCTCAGCCACGGGTTGCGGAGAAAGCGCCCTTTCGACCCCGTTCAGGAACCGTCCGGTTCTTGAACGGGGTCGAATCCTTATTCTAAGTTGCATTCAAAAGCATACTTCCAGCAAGCATTCGATATCGAGTGGCTGTTTCCCTTGGTCAACCGGTAACGACGCCAACTCCGGCCAACTTCCAGTTTGTCTGGCCAAGTGGACGAGCCCACGTCCATTTTTCAACAAACTTGACAGGATTGGTCATGCTCCCCTCCACGACAGCGCCGGAAATCTCATCAACCGTATAATCCAACAAATTTGCTGTGAACAAGAGCGAAACGAACTCTTCATCCCCGTCCACCCCGGCATCGACCACTTCAACGCTGCGGACAGCAATATTCTCCAACTTATTAATCTGTCCTTTCCGACGCATCTCAACAAACTGCTCGTCATATTCCCGAGCCAATCGGGCATCCAGGAGGTGCTCGTACGACTTGATATCGCGCCGCATCCAGCCTGCCTGAACTTGAAAGAAGACATCCTGGGCAACTTCCTTGAAGTGTTCCGGGTCAAAGTCAGGATCAGACCCTCTGATCAGCTCGATCCCATCGGCCACACTCCCGCCGCCAGGAGGGGGCGGCGGCGGATACGAATCACTGTTGTTGCCTGGATTCGTATAGACGCCGGTTGAAGAACCTTCCTGCGACCGATACTGGGTAAAGCTTGACGATTTCTTTTTGAAAAATCGGGTGTAGACAAAATAGCCAATGCCACCCAGAATCAGGAGTTGAAAGAGACCGATCCCACTGCCGCCAAGACCGCCTCCGCCACCGGCATTGGCCAGGCCCCCAAACAGCATGCTGCCGATGGCGCCGCCCACCAGGCCACCGGCCAACCCCCGCATAAATCCACCGGAGCTCGGTCTTTGGCCATAGTTTGGGCCATAATTTGGGGAAGATGGCGCTCGCGACGGAGGTGGCGAAAATGATCGAGACGGGGACGGGCTGAAGGATCGTCCACCCGCCCGTGAACGGGCATCGGCATGTTCTGTGGACACCCCCAGATCAAACAGTGAAAACACTAACAGGATACAGAGAATGGGGATACAACGTTTGGCGGTAACTTGCATTTGGCTCCTTATTGGCGTGATGCCGGGTTACGAAATTCACAGGCTTTTCATTGTTTCTGGGAGGACTTTTCGACAATGAGGCGTCCCATGGCGAGTAGATCCAGGTCAGGCTTGTCGGCAACAAGGTCTTTGGCATGCCCACCGCATAATAGAGCAGAAACCCGCAACTGACCATAAAAAACAGGCCACACACCACGGTTAACGCCACTATCTTTTTGTGGATCCGGCGCGGGTCACGCCGGCCCTTATCAATTAGGTTCAATAGCGTGCCTAGAGGATTTTGTTATTCATACCCATCTTGTTCTCCTGGCCCGACCCTTTCCCATCTTCCGCCAAAGCATCTTTTCAATCTCGATAATCATAAAAACAGTCGCCCCTGCGGCAAATGTCCGGCCCCAAACGGCAAGGTTGACCGGCGCGCTCTGAAACAACCGGTTCATGAGCGGCAGGTAGGTATAGGCAAGCTGCAACAAAAACATGGTGACAGAGCCGCCAATGACCCACAGATTCGTAAAAAAGCCCAGCCGGAAAACGGACTTTTCGAGCGAGCGGCAGTTGAACAGATAAAACAACTCGATCACGACAAAGGCATTGACCGCTGCCGTGCGCGCCTCGGCAATAGTCGCCGCAAACGACAATTCCCAGGCAAAAAGCCAGAAGGCGGCAGCCAGCATCAAGAGACTCACCAGGCAAATCCGAAAAATGGCGCTTCGGGTTAAAATCGGCGAACCAGGCTCCCTGGGTGGTCGCAGCATGATGCCCGGCTCCTTGGGTTCAAAGGCCAGGGCGAGTCCTAAAAAACCGGCGGTGGTCATGTTGATCCAGAGGATTTGAACCGGCAGGATGGGCAGGGTGACGCCGAGAAAGATAGCGGTCAGAATGACCAACCCTTCGCCAAGATTGGTGGGGAGCGTCCAGACAATAAACTTGGTCAGGTTGTCAAATACTCCCCGGCCCTCCTCCACCGCTGCCTCGATAGAGCTGAAATTGTCATCGGTGAGCACCATGTCTGCCGCCTCCTTGGCCACTTCGGTGCCACTGATGCCCATGGCCACGCCGATATCGGCCCTTTTCAAGGCAGGTGCGTCGTTGACCCCATCGCCGGTCATGGCCACCACCTGGCCTCTCCCCTGGAGGGCCTCCACCAAACGGAGTTTTTGCTCCGGCGTCGCCCTGGCAAAGACTGCGGTGTCGGCGGCCCGGTCAATCAACTCGCTGTCCGATAACTTGGCAAGTTCCGAACCGGTGAGTACCGGAATGCGAGCCCCCGAGCCCGGCTGGCCAAGATTGTAGAGCCCGACCTGCCTGGCGATGGCGGCTGCAGTCGCCGGATGATCGCCAGTGATCATCTTGACTTGGATGCCGGCGGCTTGACAGGTCTTGACGGCGGCAATCGCCTCCGGTCGCGGCGGGTCGATCATCCCCTGCAGGCCGAGGAAGATAAGATCCGCCGTCACATCCTCATGATGGAGAGCCCCTGTTCCCGGCGGCAGCTCCTTCTTGGCAAAGGCCAACACCCGCTGCCCCTTGGCGGCCATGGCCTCCACCACCCGCTGGATCTCTGCCGCATCAAGCGGGATCTGACTACCCTGCGCATCGCTCTGGCTCCCGCAGCGGGCGAGCACCGGCTCCACCGCCCCTTTCAGGTAAACCAGGCAGGGTTCGCCAGGCTCGGCAGCATGCAGGGTGGCCATGTATTGATGTTCAGATTCGAAGGGCACCGTGTCCAGGCGGGGGGCTGCAGCCAGCGCCTCGGCGTTTAAGCCGCCCTTGCGGGCCGAAGTCAGGAGCGCCCCCT
>Ga0334722_10001164_pt1 | contig 34045 bp, 48 predicted proteins | sample C3_bottom_MG_FD_207210 | JGI IMG/M metagenome (GOLD analysis project Ga0334722, IMG submission 207210) | Sediment microbial communities from Yellowstone Lake, YNP, Wyoming, USA - C3_bottom | ecosystem: Environmental > Aquatic > Freshwater > Lake > Sediment | place: USA: Wyoming | collected... | reverse complement strand
TTGAGTATCAGCTATTTGAGCAGCTGTACTCGCTCCTCCTGTTGAACCCGTAAGAGAGGAGTAATAGTCTTTTAATAAATCGGCTGTAATCATGTTTTATTTTTTAACCCTTTTAATTTTAGGTTTTTCTTCAATTATTTCTTCTTGAATAACCTTCTTTTCTTTAGAAGGAATTTTTACTATTTCACCACAAGCAGGACATTTTAATTCGGTTAATTCATTACCATAATCATCCATTACTTTTAATTCCTCTTTATGGCGAATAGCTAAAAAAGCAACACCAGTTTCGGTGCCCCAAAATTCATTAGAATTTATTGAACCATTAGGAGGAATTTCTATTAAACGACCTAATAAATCCTCACTAATAGTTTTATCACTAATATTTTTTATTTGCATAGTTTTATTTATATTTAGATTTTTCGATATCTTTTAAAATTTCATCTGATCTATAACCCTGATTCATTTTTCTACTGAAATAATCTAATGTTTCTTTAGCACCATATTTAATCCTATCGTGCATTTGTTCATTTACTTCTTGAGTGTGTTTTTCTTTTGATTTTTCTATTTCACGAATAATTTTTTCTGGATCCATAGTTTTATTAAGTTAAAGTTTTATAGGGTCATCCCCTGATTCAAAGATACATTAGATATATCCTTGAACCAAGGGATGACTCCCTTGGTTAACTGCTATTAGGCAGTTCTGTTAGTCAAAGCAGCATGAGCTCGACGATTGAAAGTAACTAACTGATAGGAAGTGTAAAGAATAGCTTCCCATTGAGTTTTACCATAAGCTTTGAAGAGTGTACCTTCATTGCCAGGTAAGAAATCAATCGGTGATAACTCAGCTAATGCTAACTCATCTGGAGTGATATGGAAGACAGCATCACTTGGAGCATCATAATCCAAGATGAAATCATGTCCCATATAACTGACACCAGTCCAACCACCATTTAATACTGGTTTTTCAGTGGTTTGAATCATTCTGGTAGCAGTTAAGAGTGAAATAAACTTATTGTACAAAGTCTTGTTAGCAATAGTATATTTCACTTTACCAAATTGATTAGCATTGATATGAGCTTTATCAATATCGGCTAAAGCTAAACTACCAGAAGTGCTATCAACATAGGATTTCCACTGAGCATAAGTGGTAGGATCGATACCAGCATAAGTACCAGTGCCAATAGCTTGTAACAAACCAGTCATATAGGTTTGTGTATTGCCATCAGCATCTAATATATAGATGGGATCATTATCTGCCCAAGTAATAGCTGTGCTTAAAGTTAAAGTATTCTTAGCAGGATTAGCAACAACGGTTACAGCACTATTAGAACCAACTTTAATAGAAGAACCAACAGGAACATAAACGGAATAATCAATATCACCGTTATCAGTTGTTCTGTTAGTATCAATTACTAAAGTGGTAGAAGAAGTGCCAGCACCGTTAGCATAGAATAAAGGATTGCTTCCATTACCAAACCAAAGAGTGAAGTTCAACATTCTCGTCATTAAATCCTTAATACCTTGAGATTGCATCTCTAAAGTATCAATGACTGCACCTTTACCAGCATCTAAAGTAATTTTATCGATAGCAAAGGAAGCAGTGGATTGTACTGGAGAATATTGAGCAGAAATAGGAGTAACAGCTCCTTTGTTGACTGTAGGAGTACCAGTGGTTCCCCAAGAAGTGAAACCAGAAGGTAAACCAATTTTTACAGGAACATAGAAGTTGTTATTGACTAATTTCTGTGGTTTGAAGCTTTTCTTTGCAATTTGGTAAATCAATGTATCCTGTTTAATAGCATCTACTAATGCAGGATAAATATCTTTCTTTAATACTGCCGAAACAGCATTAATATCTACATTTGCCATATTTTTGTTTTATTTGACCCAGACCCAATTTTTATCTAATCAGACATGTGCGGAGTTTCATTTTCAAGGTCTGCTTCAAGTGCAGTTCTTAAATCAACCTCTTCCTCACTATTTGGTGAACCTAATGTAATTTTTTTAGGTTTAGGAATATTGGCACCTCTGGTTCCTTTAGTAACTGGTGGAGGAGTTGGACCTTTAGAAAGATTCTTAAGAGTCCACTCATTAAGCTCTTTTTCATGTAAGAGTTTATAACCAGCTAAAGGATCAGCAATGCCATTATTGACACAGAATTGAAGCACTTCTTGACGATTGAATTTAGGTCTACCATCTGAACCATCATATTCAGCTTCTAAAGAGGTAAGATAAGTTTCCAACTGTTCTTCCTCTTTTTGTTGCTGAAGTATCTGGTTCATTTCATCTTTGGTGATAAAACCTAATTGTCTAAGATAATTAAGTGTTTCAGGATCTGTGATATCTTGTGCAGCTACCTGCTGTTGAGGGGTTTGATTAGACTGCAATTGATTCAGCCTTGCTTGAAGCTCTTGCACTTGCTGAACTAATGGAGCATATTGACGACCTAAACGGTCATAATCTTTAACGAGTTCCTGAACCTGGTCTGGCTTTGATAAGTCGTATTGACGACCTAACAAAGTAACGACTGTTTCAGGGGAAGCAACTTTTTGCTCCTCAGTAGTTGCTTCACTACCTTCGTCTGTAACAGGAGTAGTTTCTTGAGAAGTATTTTCTTCAGATTCTACTTCCTGTCCCTGAACGGAGGACTCTAATTCATCATCGAATTTACTCATATTTTTATTGTTAATGTTTAACTGTACCCATTTGCCTTAACTGAAGCCCTGACCCGTAAAGGCTGTACCCAGTTAAGATGAGCCCTGGTTAGAGACCGCCAATAGAGGTCTCTCTTAAGCTCTCTTTCAGTTAAAAAACGAAAGAGAGCTAACAGAGAAATCTTTATTGGTTATACATTGTCTGATATTCACGAATTCTCTTTAAAGCATTACCCATGCCATAACCTGGGCCAAAACCACCTTCTAAAGGAGTTTGAACATAACCAGATTGAGGATTAAGTTTTTGTAATGCTCTAATCATTGCTTCAAATTGTCCTACTGGTTTAGAATTATTAATGCTTGTTGGAGGAGGAGGTAAATTAGTACCTGCTACAGGAGCAGTTTGACCACTAATTCCTACAGCACCAGAAGAATAACCAGCACCGCCAACACCACCACCATAACCAATACCAGTACTACCACCAATAGATGTTTTACCAGGAGGATTATTAGTGCCTGCCATAGGAGCATTTTGACCAGATAAACCAATACCAGCACCACCACCTGGACCTAATCCTTGTCCAGCACCACCCATGCTTCTAGGAACACCAGCACCAGGAACAGTAGAAGTTGACTGATCAGTTACACGAAAAACAGAAGGAGAATATTGAAAACCAGTACTTGTCATAGACGGATATTCTGAAGCGTTAGCAGTATCACCTAAAGGATTTTTCTCTATTATTTGACCTTCTGGAGTAGCTTTAACACCTGTATTAAGTGCTTGACTAATTACTGGAAAATTTTTAACAAAAGCAGTAGCTACACCACCTAATCCCTGTTTAGAATATACTGAATTTTGACCGAAATAACCCCCTGATTGTGAAGGAGTTTTTCCAAAGATTTTTACAGGAGAAGGATTTAAAATCATTGAAGGAGTAGATTGACTCATTGACGGAGTCAAACTAGGCATACTATATAAACTCCTTAAAGAAGCAGCTAAACTATTTAAAGCATTATTTAAACTATTCAAAGAAAATGTCATATCAATTTAATTGACCCTATGATTTTATTTTAGATTTCATTGCGTTCTTGCTGAAAGTAGGACGCCAACCATTCTCGATTCCCTCTAACAATCTTAGTTGAGACAAAGCTTTGTCTTTAGTAGGATGAGTGCCATGCACTTTCCCTGTTTCCTTATTAATTACTTGAAATTTATTTTTAATTTTTTTAATTGCGTAAGGCATAGTACATATTTAAAAACCCTATTTATAAAATTTTATGATTAATCTCCTCGCCATTTATAACTGCCCTCGCTTTCCTCTTCCATATCTTTTTTTGTTTTTTTAGAAGGTTTGGATTCAATAGATAAAACTATTTCACCTTCAGAAATATCACTAATTCTTAAAATATCACCTGGTTTTAATGATATTTCTTTTTCATCATTAGATGATTCATTGGTTGTGTTTTGAGTGTCTAATTCTTCGGAATCATCTAATCCTTCTTGAATAATATTTTTCATAATTATTGTTGTTGATTAGTTTGACCCAATTTATATTGAAGTATTTGTTGTTTTAATTCATCAGGTAATGATTGGAAATCAGGAGTATCTACCATTGATGGAACAGTACCTTGTTTTGCCTGTTCTCTTTGTGCTGTTTCTAATATTGCCTTTTCAGCAATTTCAGAAACATCACCACCAAGCTCTAAGTATTCTAATGCTACTTCAGTAGGTATCATACCGCCTTTAGCTAATTCAATAGCTAATGCTCGTTTAGCATCAGGAGTGTATGCTAATCCAGATTCAATTTCTACATTAACAGAAAAATCTCTATCAGATACAGGCACGGCTTTCACAAATTCACCACTATGCATTGCAGAAACAATTTCAAAAGTATCATCAGAAGATTTACCAGCAATAACAGTAATTGGAGTTTTAGCAAAGTTATAGATATAAGTTAAAACATTAGTTGCTAATGTTTCTAAGGTAGTTTCTAATCTTCTAATGGAATGTTGAATACTTGAAATCTCAGCAGCTTTTAAGGATTCAACCATTTTATAACCAGTTTTCTTGGAAGGAACTTTACCAGCAGTTACTGATACAGCACCACTTTCACCAGATAATCCCTTTAATTCGTTTAAAAAATTAAATGGAGTAGAACCAATTTCTGGAACAGGCAACCATTGAATTTTATCTAATGGAGCATTTGCCTCAATGATTTCACCTTCTTCCCCAGAAATTCTTTTAATGTTAACACCTGCTTGTTTTAACATCCTACCAACTGCTACTGTTCTTACCCACATTTCAATCTGAGCCAATGTTAAATCTATTGATCTATTAAGAGGAATTAACTTCTCCATAAAAGAAGTTTGTAGTAACGGTTCGGGTAAATAACTCCAAGAAGCAAAAGGAGGTTTAGCGAAATCATAATGAGCGTGCCATAATGGTTTTTGTTGGCAAATATGCCAAACATCCCAACCACCAATATCATCATTAGCCTGCCAAACTTCTTTTAGAATAGCAGTTTTATTTAGATGAGTTCCACTGCTATATTTTTCAATTAATCTTACTTTTTGAAATGGAGAAGGAGCTACTTCACCTTCATCCTTAATATCGTTTTTGTATTCTGAATAAATGGGATTATTTTTAATGCGGCTGATAGGAACACTTGTCTCTTTTACTATCCATTGTGAATCTTGAATATCTGAAACGGTGGGATCAAATAAGATGTTATAAGGACTTATAGTTGTTATCTCGGGTCTATTATCTGCATCATTCCAATAAACCTCAAATACACCAAAGCCATATTTTAAACCATCCCAAATCAATTGAATAGTTTGAGTAGTTAGATTACCAATATCCCATAAACTGCTAAAATACTTTTGAAGCTTTCTAGCGTATTCTTGGTTCTTTTTATCCTCATCACTGTTACCCACTACCTTTACAGGATAAACCTGCCATCTAGGATCTGACCCTAAAATATTATTCAGTAAACCTTCAGCAATTTTTGTAGCATAAAAAATAGGCCTGACATTCAAGCCTTGTGCAAATTTAATAGTGCCGAAAGTATTCTTTTCGGCATTCCAAGTATCAAAATGTTTACCATCAATAAAACGATCAGTAACTAACCAACGCTTTTCGTAATTTAGCCTTTTCTTGCGAAGGTCACTTGCTAAAGTATCTAACTTTTTTGCTTCTTCTAATGGAGTTAATTCCTGTTCTTCAGAAGAAGCGGTGGGGTTAATGTCCATTTATTTTATTGTTCTGGGCCCTGATTTAATTGTTCTTGCAATTTATTATAAAGTTCATTTGCGTCTACCTCATCAATAAGAGGTTCAAATGAACTCAACGGTGGAGTTGCTTCCTCCTCCTTTTTAGGAGTAATTATTTTTTCAAAAGTTTCTTGTGAGATTTTGGAAGCTAAAATCTCACGAATTGTTTGTGCGTGTTTATATTCTAGCCAAAAGATATAACCAATTAAAGCAATATTAAGAATAAATAAATAAATCATATTATGCGAGTTTTAAGACACATGGCTGTCTACTAAATATATAGACGAGCAAAACGAAAATTCCTAACAGTAAAGCCCAGCTTAAAATCTCGGCTAACCATTCGGAATGAGTGATTTTATAAAACAAGTTTTTAAAGAAATCGTATGTCATAGTTTTATTATAGCACACTTATTAAAAATTTGTTAACCCCACCACCTCAGAATAGCGGGTCAACTATTCTTTTGGAGTGAGGTTCGACCAAGGTGGGGTTAAACGCTTAGTAATTATAGCTTTCTGTTGGTCCTCCTCTTTGGCGGTCTAAAAGTTCTTGAATAGCATCTTTAATCATTTGTTTTTCTTCTGGTAGTGGTTGTGGTTGTGGTGACTCTTTTAACAAATAATCTTTAATTAATGAAATTGACATCTCAAAAGCATCAGCCAAATCATCGTGTTCTACTGTTTCAAAATTAATTAATTGATCTAACAAATCCTCAAACTTAGTTTTATCGCCAAAGAATTCTATCTGATGATTAACAAAGTAAGGATTTAGCATTAATAATCGGCTTCTCTTATCAGTTGTTCTTTTAACATATGTCGGACTTAATAAATAACGACGCTCTAATTCTTTTCCAAACTCTCTCTGATATGCCACATCCTCTACACCTACTAATATTATACCATACCTCTTGTAAAAATCAAAATCGCTTTTAATCAAATTAATCATTTCGTTCATTCCCCATCTACCAAACTTACTAGAAATAACAATCATCTTATTTGTGCCTTTTAATCTGCCTGTAACGACAATAGCAGAATAATCAGCTTCTTCTTTTTCACTTACTGCTAAATCAGTTCCAATTGCAAATAAATCACAATCAGCAGCTCCTTTATTAGTAAAAATTAATTGCTCTTCTTTATTAACAATAACACCATAACTTTCGGGGAATTTGCACTCATATAAAACATCAAAATATGGTTTGTCTCGCATTAAATCAACCTGTTCTTGTGTTATTCTTCCTTCCTCTAATCCTTTTTGATAATCAATGATTATCTTGTAATATTTCGGATTATTATAACTGTCAAAAAAATGATTGCGTTTAATTGGATTTCCTAATTCAAATAAAAAGGGATTTGGAGAATCACCTAACATTCTTAAAATACCAACATACACTTTATCATCAATAAGAGCACTTTCATCTAACACAATATTCTCAGCACCAAAACCAAGTAAACCTTTAAGTGGATCTTCTTTTGTTGAATGAGCTGATAAAATATATATTTCTGAAACTTGATTGCTGTCAAAAATTTTAAAAGTTAATCTTTTTTTGCTGCGTTCTCTTCTTAATCTCTCTAAACTCTCACCTGCTTCTAATTGTAATTTAGGAGAAATAAACTCATTATCAAACAAGTGCTCAATAATATAATTCATTATAATCTTAGCCTGTTTTTCGGTTGGTGCTATAATAGCCCATTTTTCGGGATAGAATAAACAACGAGTTAAAACCGCTAATGCTGTAGTTAATGATTTACCATAGCGAGTAAAAGCAATTGTAATATTTAACGGATGTGTTTTATAAAAGATATTTTCAAAGAGCTCTACTTGAGTAGGAGTTAAAACTAAAGGAGAACCATCTACATTTTTATAAAAGCTTGAAACAAATTTTTGAATTTTAAGTTGTTGAGGAGTCATTTAAGTGCTCAAAAAATTCTCTAGCTTTCTTTTCAAATTCTTGCATATTTATATTAACATCAGTTTGTTGTTTTACTGGACCAAATTCTCTATCCACGATATCCTTATAAAAAGAATAATTACCTTTAAAGGCATGGTCTAATCCTTTTTTGAATAATTCTACCCATATCTTATCTGGCTCTTCACCTAATTCTAATTTCTTAGCAATTTCAACCATTGCCTCTCTAAAAAGAGTTGAATAATTCTTGGAACCTTTTGGTCTACCAGGATTACCTGGCTTAAACTGATATTCTTTAGGTGGGTTTTTATAAGCCATAATAGCGTAATTTTAGCGTTGTTTCTAATTAAATTTATCAACTACTTCTTTCATTATTTCATGCAACTCTTTAAATTTCTTCATTGCTTCATCTAATCCTACGATTATATTCGAAGGAGAAAATCTCTTTGCTACTAACTTTTCTATCTTATCTTGTGTTTTCTTAAATTTTTTAAAAGTATCCATTATTTCTTTATAATCTTTTTCACTTACTTCTACTTCTATTCCAACTGGTGGAAGTCCATCAGAATTCTCTACAACCCATACAGGATACCATTCTACTTCTCGAAAATAAACTTTTCTTAATTTTTTATTTTTATCCATATTGTTCTAATTTAACGTCTCTTACGAGGTTGTAAGTTGGGTAATGTTTTAAGCCATTTGTTAAGTTCTTCAGGTTTATATAATTTTAAGTATAAATATTGAGAAAGCATACTCCAAAATTTTCTTGGAATTTTCCAGTCTTTTTTCTCCATTAGTAAAGCTTGCATTCGAAAACTACGTTTTCCATCATTATAATCGGTAAAACCTATTATAGCATCGCCTGGAAAACGATTCGAATCCATCACATATAAATGCTCTTTTAATTCCTTAATAATATTTTTTAATACTTTTGCTTCATTTGTATTCATATTATTCTAATTTATTTAGTACTCGCTTAATATTTTCTTTTAAGAGTTTTAATTGATAAGATAATTCTCTATCTGGTTCTTTTATTAATGGTTCACTATTCTTTTTTAAGAGTTCTAAAAATTGTCCTAAATCTATTACAGCATACACCGCTTCAAATTCTGGCTTCCTTGGATCTCTCACAATAAGTGCCCATTTGTCTTTGTGATAACTTCCTTGTTGTGCTTCTCTTATAGCCTGATCAATATTCTCCCAATGCCATTGTTTTTCATTTTTACACTCAAGTGTGAAAGGTATATTCGCAAATATATCACCCTTTTTATATCCAGATCCACTACCTGGTGTTCTTGTTGCTAAACCCAACCCCATCTCTTCAATAAGTTTTGATACATATTGTTCTAATCTTTTACCTTTCTGGTGTGCTGATTTCGGATTCATAAATATATTATATCATAAAATACCAAAAAATCCAAATGATAAAATATATAATAGTCAAGATAATTACCTTCTTACAAAATAGTTTGTGGTTATTATAAAACTCTTGAATCATAATAATGATTTTTGAATTGCATTAATTCTATTTCAATGTCTTTATTAATTCTTTTTCATCTTTATCTTTAATAAGATTTTCATTCTCAAAGATATTACCGATAACCTTTAAGGTATCTGGAGAATGATCAAATTCGTAAAATTCTTGACCTATTCCGCAACATAAAAAAATCCCTTCATAATGAACTGTTCCTATTTTTCTTACCTCTGGTTCAAAGGCATCCCCTTTATGCTTCCATTCTACTATATCTCCTTCATAAATCTCTTCTCCGTTTTTATCTTTTAAGCCAGTATATTGCTGCAAAACATATTTATCTGGTTCATAAAATGCAGATTCCAATGCGACTAGTGTGCTTGTAATAAAACCTCCCTCTTTTTTATCCCACGCTCTAAATTTTATTTCTCTCATAGTTTTTAAGTTAATCGATTTTTACGAAAACATATCATTAAGTTTTACTCTGACAGCTAAATTGCATATTCCGTCCACTGGAATTCCATACATTGCCTGCAGACGTTTGACCCCAGCTCTAGTAAGACCGCCATAATACCCTGTTGGAGCTTGTCCATTTACTAATGGGAATAGATAACCATTATTATCTTTGATTGTTCCCAATGCCACCTGAAGCATTGCTACATCGTTTCCACTCATTCCTACTGATAAATCTCTTGTCCATTGATAATGAATTTTAGGAAGGTCAGGACTATTATTAAATACTGCTAAATTATTTAAGTCCTCAAACCAAATACCAAATAATACTCGTTGCTGATTAAACCAATCTTCAGTAAGAATTCTTCTACCATTCCACCCAACTCCAGTGCCCCAACTGTCTTGAATTAAAACTGCTTTCTTACCTTGATAAGTAAAGTACCCATTCGGTAAAATAGTAATTGCGTGCCCATATTTGGTTACAGTATCTCTTATTTGAGGAACCATTTCATTGCCCCATTCATCTTCTCCAAAGGTTACAGTGATAACTACTGGCTTTCCCATTGAGGCAACTTGAGCATAATTATCAATACTACCTGTTACCCAGATATAACTTTGTGCTTTTAAGATTTTACCAATTGCTTCAAAATCATCTGTATAACCATTTAAGTCATTCATTTGATTTTCAATATTTGGTGATGGATACAGTATATCATAAACTGTCCCGTAAGTGGTGCAGATATTACCAACATCATCCATAAACATTCCTATATCAGGATTATTTCTTCGACGAGCATAAATTGGTTTAGCAGAGAATTTTCTAAATACTCCTGTTTCAATGTAATTATTAATTGCTAATGCCAATGAACTAGATTGGCTAGCACAAGAATAGCTTTGATATTGGTTATTAACCTGAATATCATTTAGCATCTTTTGATTCTTTGGGTCTTGTTTCCAAGTATCAAAATCAACCCAATTTAATGGAGCAGCCGTGAATAGTTCCTCAAATCTATAATCTTTTGCTTTTTCTTCTGGAGGACGAGTATCAGGTAAGACACCATTTAGAACTGCTATATTAGGTTTTGGTTTGAATATATTGAATATGGTCATAGTTTTTTAAAATTAATTTTTAATCTTCGATTAACTCACCCTCTATTATAATCCCTTCTGCTAATTTAATTTTTACTTTTTTACCTTTCGACTCTTCTTCAGCAAACTTAGGATTACTACACAAAGTTACAAACTCATTATCGTTATTTATTTTTTCCACAATTGCTGACTTATCTTGAGTATGATAAAATTCTCCACCAATAATTTTCAAATTGCCTCCAATTTGAGCAGTGCCAAAAACCCAGGCATTACCAGAAACACGAGCATTATCATAGACACGAGCAGTATCAAAAACCCAAGCACTACCAAACACCTGAGCATCATCTCTAATTTGAGCATAACCAAAAACACGAGCATTATCACACACCTGTGCATTACCCCAAATATAAGCGTGACCAGAAATTTGTGCATTATCATAAATTTGAGCATCACCAAAAACACGGGCATTCTCACTCACACAAGCATTATCTCTAACCCACGCATTACCATCTTGCGAAAGATTATCTTCTGTCTCTATCCAACCACCCAAATCTCCTTTCTTAACACCACCAAAATTCTTCAATGCTTGAACACGATGAAGAATATGTTCATCAACTATTCGGGTTTGTTTTGTTAATTTATATTTCATATACATAATTAATTAAAATTAATCTTCAATTAACTCGCCTTCTATTATAGTCCCTTCTGGTAATTTAATTTTTACTTTTTTACCTTTTGGTTTTTCTTCTTCGCCTAATTGTGGATCACTACATAAAGTTTCGTAAATTTGATCATTTTTTATCTTCTCTATTGGTTCTAATTTGAGGTGAGTATGATAAAAACGCCCCCCAATGAGTTTAAGATCACCACCAATCCAAGCATCACCATATACCCAAGCATTACCGCCAATATTAGCATTATCAAAAATCTGAGCATAATGATAAACCCACGCATCGCCATACACTCGAGCATCACCATACACTCGAGCACTGCCAGAGACCCAAGCATTATCATCAATCTGAGCATTCCCATACACTATAGCATTATCATACACCCAGCAATTACCTTTTTGAGATAGATTATCTTCTCTCTCTATCCAACCACCTAAATCTCCTCTTTTAACATTTTCAAAATCTTTTAACGCTTGAATACGGTGAAGGGTATGTCCATTAACTATTCGAGTTTGATTTGTTAATTTATATTTTTTATCCATAATTTTTATGTATTATTAATAGGCACATAATTACCTATTAGAACCATTGGCTTATCAGGAATTTTAAATACTTTTTCCATTCTCTTACCTGTTTTTAACCATTCCACAGGATCAACTATTGCTGTGCCTTGCGGAATAGTTATCTTTAACAACCGATGGTTCTTAATAGCTCGTCTTAAAATACTTTCTCTAATAGTAATATAATTATCGTATAACGGCTTGTGAAATATTATTTCTTCAAATTGTTGATTATTATTAATCATTTTGAAGTTTTTTAATTGCTAAATTAAATAATTCGTCTGAGTGAGCAATAAGATATTTATATATTGTTTCGTATACTGAATCAAACTCATAAGGAACATTAGAATTATCGTATTGGAATTTTATCTTGGCTCTGAATTTCTGCGACCAACTTCGTGGGTCTTTTGCTTTAATCGTTTTGCCAATGTTTGTTATTAGATTAACCACAATCGGTTCTAACTCATAATATCTGATATAAGTGCCATCGTGTTCGCTTTTATCTTTAACGCTTTCAATAGAGCCCTCAATCTCCAGATGATAGTTATTATCTAATTCAACAGGTTCCAGTAAAGAAACCTTACCCTTAATTTTTAAAACATAATCTTTAATTTGTTTTTCTTCTGTCATAGTTATTATTGATTATTTTCATCATCAGCTTCTAAAACTGATAAATCCTCACCTTCAACTATCTTATCGTTTTCTTTAGTATATTCCTTATAAATAAAATCTCTGTAAGCTAATATCTTAATCCATAAAGTATTTTCATCTTTAATATCCTTAAATATTGGGTGATTGGCAACTAATTCAATTGCCTCTTTCATTGCTGAAATCCAATTAATATTATCTGTTTTTTCTTGGTGAAGTTGTTGAATTCTTTCTTGTTTTTCTCGTGCTAATCTTTCAATTCTCTCTTGTTCTGTTTCGGGTTTTTGATTAGCAAACCTTTTAGCTATATCATCAGGAGCATTTAAAGTATAGCCACAGCTAGGACAAGAGAAGAAAGCTTTATAAGGATTACCTTTTTTACTTACTCCAGCGGGGATAAATTTCATCTCTGCACCGCACTGAGGACATTTCTGAATTATTTTTTCCATAGTTTTATTATTAAATTAAAGTTTATTATTTTTAGGCACCACCATAAGTAGTACCAATTTCTACTTTTTGAGTTTCTTTTTGGGTAATCACCAAATCATCAGAATAATAGTTTGTATCAGGATATTGTCTCGCTAATTGAATAATAGCTTTATCTCTAGCAATTTCTGGGTGATAACCCAAAGTAGTTATTTCAAACTCAATTGGTTCTTGAGTTTGTTTATTTATTGTTTTGATTGTCCAAGTTATTTTCTCCATAGTTTTGTTGATTATTATTAATAAAGACATAAATATCTACATCAGCTCCAGCAATATCGTTTTTATGTGCATCCATTACACCAGTTAAAGCAGACATAATATCTACATATAAATTACCATATTGCCTTCGCTGTAGTGGGGTATCATAATAGTTAATCGATTTTTTGTTTGATTTTTTAGTCATATTAGTTTTGTTTATCTCTTAAATAAATTCCAATTCCAAGAATCACGAAGAATAAAGCTAAACCAATTATTAAATTAAAATATTCTTGTTTTGTACCGCACATGTCTAAGATACAATATATTTTATCCATAGTTTTATATTTTAAAGTTTGTGCGGTGGAGCAGAGAAACAATGAGCGATGGACTGCCCTGCCGTTTCCAGTATGTTCGCCTCTTGGCTTAATTGCGATACTCCCTGTGGTATCGTCTCAACTGGATATTCGAACAGGGAAGTCCATCATTTTAATAAGGAGAGATAGAGTTATAGCTCTTGTGGCTTATATAATTGCCAGCTGCTAGCTATCTTCCTTATTTGCTTTTTTAAGTTTCTCTTACTATCATTATACTCCTATTTCAAAAATTGTCAAGTAAGTTATCCACATTTTAATATTTCACCTTTTTTCTTTAAGCACTAACGCAACCCACTGATGGCTTCTGCCCACTAACTGTCCAACCTGTCTTAATGTATAACCCTGCTTATACAATTGAATTGCTTTCTTTTTTAATTGCTCAAGTCTTCTAATTTGATAAATACTTCGTTTCATATTTGTTATTTTATTATTACCTCTATTATACTCCTATTTTCAAAAAATGTCAAATCCCTGATGCTTTCATTTCTTTAATTATCTGTTTTAATCTGTAAGTAGTAAAACTAACAAATACCTTTCTTACTATCTCAAATCCCTCTTTATCTGTTTTACCCATTTTATAATATTGATATATTAATCGTTTTTGTTTCTCACTTGCTTCTGGACCTTGTCCTTTAATATGAGAATAATATTTAGCCATAGTTTTTAATTTGTAAAAGGTCTTGGATAATAATTATAAGATTTAGCCCACGCTTGGAAAATAGTTAAATCGCTTTCATTCATTGGATCACAACCCACTGGTATTTCATTAGCTGCTACAAAACCAATTGATATTTTTTTATCTGGCGTCTCGCCTAATCTACAATAAGAACTATATTGATAGAAATCTTCCCAATCCTTCTTATTAACTGATTTCTTAACGAACATTGCTCTTGGTTTAATTGCTTCTTTGTAAGTATTTATTTGTTCTACCAGCTCGTCTGGTAATTTTTGTGGGTGAGGATCTGAAAATATGTGTTCAAACATAGTTTGAAAATTTAAAATTTTCGGCGGAGGGGTTCATCTCGACCTTCTTTTAATTTTGCTTTATAGATTAAATTATCTAAATCCTCGGTTATATATTTTCTAACAGTATACAAGTTCCACTTAAAGTCCGCATAATCCTCTAAATAATTCATTGTCTCATAAATTCTATCATCTGAGAAATCCACTAACTCATTACCAGCTTTTAATAACATTTTAAGTTCCTTCTCGGCGGCTTTCTTATTATCTACAATCGGTCTCTTTCGTTGCCAATAGATACCAATAATGTGAAGGTCTCGGCGAGAATTATTTATTAGAGAGTTTATATATTCATCTAATGAGAAAGGTTTTTCTTCTTTATTTATTTCTTTTACGCCATCGTTGGGGTTTTGGGGTTCCCCAACAATATTAGTATTAACACTTAAAGCATTTATATTATTAACACTTAAAGCATTTGTGCCAGATTGTCCACCAGGTGGATTTTCCACCCGTGTGGTTTTAACCCCTTCTGGATTTAATTCATTAACTTTATTAGTGGTCCAGATATAATTTAGTCTTACATACCAACCAGTAATTCTTCCTTTTTTATCCTTTTGGGGCACCTTTTCTACTAATTGTAAATCTCTTAAAATTCTATCCGCTTTTTTAAATCTTTCATCTCCCCATCTTAATCCCTTCATGCAATAAGTGGGAGTGGCTTTTGGCTGATTTGTGTCTTGCCATTTAGCAGTATGATAGTAAAAAACATACAAAGTCAAAGCATCTACTCCTTCTTTTCCTAATGATAATAATTTATTGATTGTTGGAGTTGAGAGAATAACCAATTGTTTCTCCAACTCAAATTCATTATTGTTCATAGTTTTAAAATACAAAAAACCGACTACCAGTGAACAGGTTTCCAGACAAAACCAAAGCTGATAGTCGGTTTTTTATCTTTTAAAAGTTTATACATATATCTGGAAACCTTGTTCATAGTTGTATTTTATTTTATCACCATTATACTCTTATTTTTTAAAAAGTCAAGAGTTTTATGTGGATAACTTACGGTTTTCCCAGTCCTCTTTTTATAGACAGAGCCCAGTGCCAAATATTATCTGGATTGTCTTTAATCATTTTATAAGCTAATTGCTTTTGGAAATCGCAATCGTAAATTAAGTTCTGCCACTCGTTTCCTTGAATATTATTATAAGTTTCTGGATAGTATTTTTTAAGGTTAAGTAAGAAGGTTTCTTTTTGAAATTGTAAGCAACCATAAGAACGCAGACCATTACTGTCTATTCTGCTAAAACCAATCGGACAATCTTTACATTCGTATTCTTCCAGTTTATCTATCCAAGTAGCTAAATTGTCAGAAGGCTTTTGGTATTGATACTGGCCTGGGTTCGTCTCAGTTGTTAGCCGAGTTGAGAGGTTCCAAGGAATAAAAATAGATAATCCAGAAGTAGCCCCTACCAGCACCCATAGCAACGCCTTCCTGAATCTAGTAAACAAGGCTTTATTTCTCGAATTTCTGGATAAATAAGTTATATATACCAGCAGCACTAACTAGGATGGGAACTACTTTATCCCATACTCCAACTGCTGATAAATAGCTATATAATCCAGCAGCTACTATTGATACTATAATAAGAATCAAAGTAGCCAACCAATCTTCAGCACCCGTTATTTTCTTTATTAATTCAACTATTAATGAAACGATGGCACCAACAAATATATCCATAGTTTTATTTGTTTAATGTTTTAGTCTTTCGACTATATATTTATTTTACTCCTCTTTGAAAAAAAATCAAGTGTCCCGTTACTCATAAAAGAATTATCAGGAGATGACGGACTGCTACTCGTCCTTGCCATTAAAGGCAGTCATCTCCTGCCGCTACCATCCATATTTCAGGTATCGCCAAGGTTGTGGCTATCCAGTCACCAGTAGCATTGGACTGGAATCGTTTGTGTTCCTGTGCGGATACAGGGTTTCTTGCGGGGTTACAGCTTGAAGCCGTGACAGGAGATAACTCCACCCCGCTCTTTATAGTCAATAACAGGGGTGGAAGGATTCGAACCTTCATTACAGGCAGGATGGTCTGTGTGCTGTCCGTTGCACTACACCCCTGATAAACTACAAAGAGCGAGATGTTAACCATTTTTATTCTGATTAACAAGTGTGGTAGGTCTTTTGAAGCGGGAGACCTACCGAGAACCCTTATTACTTATGGATTAGAAAATCAATAATTGGATCAACAAGGGAATGAAATTTTTTATGACAAGAATCACAGAGAGGAATAAGATTATCTGGTTCATTTGTTCCACCAATTCGTCTAAAAATTATATGGTGTAATTCCACATTTTCTTCCGAACCACAAAAGTAGCATTTGTGATGATATTCATTAAGGACTTCTTGTTTGGTTTGTTTAGGAACTCTTTTCTTCGCCGTTTTCTTCTTTCTCTTGTGGCTCATTTTGCCCTCCTAATGATTGAACAACTGCCCATAGGGCAAAGTTATCAGCATCAGATAGGAGTTTTTGTTGGCTTAATCTCAAAATGATTTTAGCAATTTCATTAACTATTTGTTCTTCAATGTCTCCAAAATCTTCTTCTAATAGAATTCTTAAAGGGTCATCTCTGTCTAATCCTTCAATTGTTTTCTCAAACTGTTCTTTTAATGGTTGAATTATAATGTGAGCCATCTCGTGGAGAACTATCCATTCGAGAGAAGTATTGATTATGTTTACATCAGCATTTTCCCAAATGTAAATGTTTGAAATCTTGGTTGAAGTATTAATCCTGTTAGCTCCAAAGATAATAGAATTATTAGTTTTAGTAATGATTTGAAGAAAATGTTCATCTACAATGTCAACAGTAATTAGCCAGTCATTTAATCCCATTAGTGGTTGGAACTTCTCAACGATTGCCGTCACCATCTCTTTGGTGACCATCGTGTCCACCTCCTTTCTTATTTGTTTCTAACTTACTAAAGCCTTGTGTTCTTAAAATTATTCTTTCACAGGTAGGGCATCTTACAACCAATTCCTGTTCTTTTTCATCATACTCCCATTCCATCTTAAAGTTTGTTCCGCAGTAAGGACATTTAATGATGACCATTGTTATCACCTCCTTTCTTACCGAGATTTACTTTACGCAAAATCTCTTTTCCACAATAAGGACATTTGATATATAACTCACCAGTTTTTTCATCTTTATGCCATTTCCATTTGAATACTTTTTTACAATAAGGACACTGTGCCGTAATCTTGATTTTACTCATTTGACACCTCCTTACTTAGGTCTAACGGAAATCCCCAACTCATTGGTCTTTTGGCTGAAACGCCAAAATAGAATTGTTTAGCAGAACTTAATGAAGCGAACCTTTTCCAACCGAACTCATCTTTGTTAATCCAAGAACCATTAACAATAGTTAAGGAATGAGAACTGGTAGGAATTTGTAATATTTGAGATGGATGGAAATGTCCAATAATCTCAATATCATAAGGCACTTCAAGAGCTCTTGCTTTGGATTGTCTTACAATGCCGTAATAAGGAAGCGACATCCAAGAATAGATATAATTGCCGTGATGCATCAGATATCTCCATTTGTAAATCTTATGAACATAATACCAAGATTCTGGTACTATTACTTCCACTCTGTCTTGTCCTTCAAAACTTAATTGAAGAATTCTGCCAACCAGATAATCAAAGTTATTGTAGTCCCAATCAGCTTCTACCCCAGAAGTTAGTCTGGCGTGATTACCACCAACTATAACCCATCTTATTTTTGGGAAGAGAGTTAAAAGTTCAATAGTCATCTTTTTCAGATAAGAAACAAGGTCAAGAACCTGTGCTATAACTCCTTCCTCTACAAATTTCTTTTGTCCTTTGTAGATTAGTTCGTTATCAACTAAATCTCCAACAGCTAAAATGTTAAGAGTTTCAAGGTTATAACCGCCAAGAAGCAACTCATTGATGGTTGAAACTCCATCTAATAATCTGTTAAGTTCAGCAGTAAAGATTTCTGGGCTGTAAGTTATAGTCCTCTTGTTAGTATTGGTATCATAGAACTCATTAACCTTACCATAGTGAATATCAGAGAGAACTAATACAGCTTGTTCAGTAAGCTTGCCATTTTTCAAAGCTTTTTGTTTAGGCAGATGAATTTCTGGTCTATCCTTTTTGACAGCGTCCAATAAGCTTTTTGAAAGCTTATCGTAGTCAATCATTTCTTTGTGAGCCATCTCGCCCACCTCCTTTCCTTGATTTTTACTTATTGTAATACCTAACTGACGACAATGATATCTTATTGCCTCATCGGAATAACCAGTTTCTAAAGCGATTTTATGGTAATCACCAGATGTCTGTGGGGGATTATGTTTAAGATATTCCCTTAGTTCTTCAACATCCATAAGTTATATAATTTTAAAGGTGCTAACATTTGTTCGACCTTTTTTTATTAAATTAAAAAAGATGTTCGTATAATATTGAACATCTTTTTCTTTCATTTTTAAAACTACTGACGGATAAGTATCAGAGAGATAATGAAGTATTTCGTGAATAATTGTTTTGACTAATCTCTTGTCACCTAATCTGGGGTCAATTAAAATCAATTGATAGTCATTTTCATATAAACCATCAACCTGTTTTTCATTAGCTGTTTTTACATTTAGCCAGTTAAAAGCAGGTAATCGTTTCATATAATATATTATAGCACACTTTTGTAAAAAATACAAATATTTACATCAAATTTTTCATTTTTAATATTGTTTCAATCTGAATAACTTTATTGGTTATTATTTTTAAATCCTTTCTAATTCCATCCACTTCACCTCTTAATTCATTAATCTGTAATTGTGCGTGATACAAATCATTAGTTTCTAATTTCTCTAAACTATTAGTTAATCTTTCATCTAATTCAGCAATTCTTTCATTGATATGATTATTATTTTTTGATTTTAATAAGTTATTTAGTTCCTTAAATAAGAAAATAAGTGCTACAATTATTGCCACCCCGCCTCCATATTGTATTAATACTCTATAAATCTCTATGTCCATATTATTATTTCTTTAGATATTTTTGAGCAAATTTAGATATATTTTGAATAGCTTCCTGAAAACTCTCTCTATCATAACTAAATGACCCGCCATTAATTGTACATTTATCAGCAATATCCATTATCTCTTTAGCTAATACATCTGGATTATTACCAACTCCCACCACATTAAGATAGTTTTTATAACCAGGTAATCCTACATATTGATTATCATTAGTTTTAGCTACTCTGGATAACGCCACGCCATAATAATTATTATCTTTTTTAACCATTCCAATAAACGGTGCTTTAACATTACTCCATAATGGAATATCGGTATCAGGACTCTGTTCTAATGGTAAAACAATCATATATTTACCCCTTGGTTTAATTGTTACTGGTAATCCCCGTGCTACTTTATAAATAATTTCAGAATAATTTTCGTATAAGAAAGTAAAACCAACTCCTAATGGATAAGGAGAACGAGAACAAATATCAATGAGATAAGGTTTACCATCTTTTACCATTGCTTCAGTAGAAATAAAACTTCGCCAATCATATTTGGTTAATAATGGTTTTAATTTATCAGCTACTAACTGAAGCGGTTCAGGTAATTTATCACTTAACATTCCGCAATATGGTCCTTTGTGAACCTCAAAGCCCCACAAATAAGGAGTTAAATAACCAGTCTTATTAAAGATAATATCAAAACCTGGTTCATCACCGTCAATTAAATCCTCAACAATGAAGGGAAATTCATCAGCTAATTGACCAAATTTTAGTTGTAATTTATCCAAAATTGGTTCAGCATCAGAATAAGTTAAAGCCTTAAAACTCTCTTGATCGTTTCTAAAGATATCTAATTTAACAACTTTATTATTATGTTGTTTTAAATAATTTCTTAAATTATTTAACCCTGTGATTTGAACATAATTATTAACAGGTAAACCAACTTCTTTCATTTTTTGTCTCAATAGTTCTCTGTGATTTTCTAATATATCTCCTTCACCAGCAGCAAATACAGCATATCCTTGTTTCTTTAAGAAGGAAGCCATATCGCCATTACCCACATCAGGAAACATTATAGTCACTTCCTCTTTTGGATATTTCATTAAAGCTCGCCAGAAATACAATGGCTTTTCAATTTCTTCTAATCCATAACCTAAAACATATCGCCTAAAACATAATTCCTCATCATAGAAAGGAGTATAATAATATACTTTATGTCCATCTCTACCTAATTGAAGAGCTAATTGTAAAAATAATCCTCCGCCATCATAAACGAAGAAAATATGTTTATTTTTTAACCCTCCATAAGAAGTTGGTTTAGTTTGTTTCATGTTATCTTTTTATACCCGATAATTAATAAATTGTTTTTCTTCTTTTTATTGGTTCGTATTGTTTACCAGTAGTTATTTGTTCCCATAATGGTTGTTCTACTTTGGGTGTAGCTGGAACCAATTGTCCTTTTCTTTTTCCAGATGTAATTTCTCTCATTCCAGGTGGAACTAAATGTCTTGGTCTTGTTCCCATTAAGGATAATATATATTCAGGCATAGTGTATTGTTTCTTGGGATCCAAAAACATCTGAGCTATCGTTGATAAAGAAAAAGGAATTGGAAGTACATTTGATCCATAAACATAAGCAGCTCGGGCTGTTCCAGCTATAGGTCCCATACCACGAGGAACAATTTGTTGTCCTAAATAGTTTCTATTAGTTAACATCTGAATACCTGTTCTAATAAAAGGAGATGCTTTTGCTGCAAGGCTTTGAGCAAATCCTTCTATTACTCCAAAATCTGCTATATTATTTATTAAATTAATAGCATCCTGTGGTGCACCCGCAAAGAAGAGATTTTGGAAAATATCTTTTCCGTACTTATCTTTACCTAAATAAACATTAGTAAAGTTTTGAAATCTTGCTTTTGGAGCTTTTCCATTAATAAGAGTACTTGTTAAATAAGTTAAAATTGCTCCTGTAAGAATGCTTCTAATCCAGAATTTTCTTGCTGCAGTTCCTCCTGGTCCACCTTCAAAAGAGTATTTAGCATTAAAGAAATTAGAAAAAGTCCAATCAGGAGCAAGCATAAGAAATCTTGCTATATTAACAGCATTTTGACTCCATCCTAAAGCTTCCCAATTTAATCCTCCATAAGCAGCATTTATTTCTTTTGCTATAGACCTTTTAGCCGCATCTAGTTCAATTTTAGAAGCATTAGGATGTTGTGCAATCCATTGAGAAACTTTAAGTGCATAATCTTGAGTCTTGAATTTTCTTTGCATAATATCAAAAGTCACTTTGCTAAGTTCTTTAGCAAAAGAATCAACCTGTTTTATCAAAGGAATATGTTTAAGTATATCAGCTCGTGAAGGCACTGATGTATCTTGCAATCCTTTATATGCTTCAATGGTTTTTCCTAATATTGATGTTTGTCCACCATGGCGAATAAAATCTTTTTCATTTTCTAAAAATTCAGGAGAGCTCATATCTTTAGCATAAGACTTGACCAATCCTGTTAATCCTTCATTATTAAGGGCTGTAATATTTAATGCTCTCATATGAAATGCTGAAAGACCTAATTGAGCTGTTTTAAGATAGGATTGATATAATCTTGTTTTAGTAAATCCAGGTATTGCTCCTGTAAAGTTAGTCTCAATAAGTGGCTTTATAGCTTCAGCTATTTTTTTAGGAACATATAAATCTTGATAAGCAAAACTTGGTTTTCCTTCTGAATTAATAAACGGAATAATATTTCTAAAGTATTTATTACTTGGATCTAATGGCACCCAATCAGATGGTATATTATCTGAGCCAGAGAAACCCCATTTTGCTAATGCACTATCTTTGAGTTGATTAACGAATAATTTAGTTGAAGCCGCAATAGCATGTTTTTGTCCGTAAATAGTAAGAGCATCTAAGGCATTTATTGTTTTCACTTTTACTCCTGCTTTAATAGCGTCAGCAACAGTATCATAGGTTCTTGTTTTAGCAAAAGGAGTTGTTCTACTAATTTTTGCTCTTTTAATTATTCTATCTTTAGGAGTTAAATCCTCATCTGATGGAGCAAGTAAATGTGTTATATATTTTTCATCAGGAATAGTACTATCAAGAAATCCTAATTTTCGTCCTTCATCAAGAGTTTTATGATAATACTGAGTTATCGCTTCATCTGCTTTTAGCATTGCATCTGTAGGATGCAAAGCTAAATTAATAACCTGTTTATATCTATCAAAAGCAGGATCGTTTAATAGATTAGCTAATTCAGCTTCATTACCTTTGAAATCCCTGTAAAAAGTAAGAGCTTCTTGCTCTCTTGGAGTAAGAATTCTTTCCAATTGCTCCCTTAATTGATTAGTTTCTGCTATTCTTACATCTCTTTCACCAGCTACATAAGTTCTTAATACTTCACCATAGTGAGCACTTTCGTTACCTGATTTAATTTTTTCAAGTTCAGCTTTTATTTCATTAACATCTTCTGGTGATTTTACAGATGTTTTTTTAGTTGAAACAGTTTTTAAGGATGTTGTTGATTGAGTTTGGACAGGAATATTTTCTATGGGTGGTATATTTATACTCTCTTGTGTATTTGATAACTCTAAGGGGCTGTTTTGTGCGTTTAGAGAGGTTTCTGGTTGAGGAATAGAGGTTTCTGTGGTTTCTTGATTTGTTTGCGGTTGTATTTTTAGTTGTGTTTCTGATGGAATATTTTGAACCCCCTTGGTGACTTGGTTATAGAAATCGGTAAGCGATTGAAATCCATAGGTATAAAGAGGTTTATTATTTTGAATTAATTTTGCTATATTTTGTTCCTCTTTAGTTAATTTAGGATTATATGTTTTTAATTTATCATTCACTTCTCTAAATTTATTCTCAAATTCTTCTGCACTTGAATATTTTCTTGCTTCTTCTGCTAATGGTTCAAGTTCTTTAGGAATAGATTTCACTTCTTGACTTGTCTGCGGTTGTGTTTCTGGTTGTGTTTCTTGTTTTAATGCCTCTCTTGCTTTTTGTTGTAAAATCTCAGGAGTAATCTTGGTTTCTGATGTAACTTCTGGTTTAATCTCTTGTGATTTTTTAGATAAAGGTATAACCCTTTCTATTTTTTGTGGCTTACTCAATACTAAAGAACCTCTTTGTGATACTTCAAATTGACCTCTATTAGTTCGGAATGTGTGAGTATGCGTTCCATCCATCGCTACACCTTCTCCATCATAAATACCATATTTAACTCTTCCACTACGAAGTGTAACCTTATATAACTGACCTTTTTCTAAATTAGAAGGATTAGAAAAATCTACATTTTCTAATGTATAATGTGTAGGCAATTTAGGTTTAACTTCAATAGCATTTTGCTCAATTGGGGGATTAAGGTGATTTTCTAAATCAGTAGCCATATCATTTAATCTTGCTTTCATCTCTGCAAGCGATACTGTCTCTTTTATTATTGGGTCAATATATTGTTTTCTTAAATCATCTGGTAATTTATCTAATAATGGCAACTCATTATCAACTCTATTACTAATAATGCTCTGTAATTGATTTATCTCTTCTTTAACTTTAGGAATATTATTCTGACTACCCTTATTATTTAGTATATTATCAACTCTATTTTTTAACTTAATGTATTTTTCACTTAAATCTAATGGTTTGTTTTCTAATATTTTTATTATCTCTTCTGGTTTAGTTTCTTGAGCAATCTGCGGCTGTATTTCTACAGAACCAACCTCTGGTTTAATTTCTTTTATACCTGTCTCTTCACTAATAGGTTGTTCAGAAGGAGTTGGATTTTTTTCTACTTCTCCTGGTAATTCACCAACTACTCGTGAAGGAGTTACATCATTAATTTGAGAAGGGGTAAATAAATCTTTAATATAATCCAATATTTTATCTTTTAATGGAATCTGTTTATTAGTTGCTATATCTTTTAATCTTTGAGCTGTTTCTGGATTTCTGGTTAAAATCTTATATGCTTCCAATTTTTCAGGTGAAACTTCACCTCCAGCAGTTATTTTTTGTAAATCTTCTCTTGTTAATTTAGTAGCATTAGCAATCATTAACTCAGCCTCTTCTGGAGATACTGGTTGTAAAGGATTAGAAAAACCCATAGCAAAATTCATTGCTCTTTGGAATGATGGTTTTTGAGAAGCTATCTTAGATTGTTCCCATAGAGAAGCTCTTTGTTGTTGTGCTTTCTTAAGTATTTCATTTATTTTTGCTTCTTTTTGCTTATCCGCTTCTTCTGATTCTTGCCATGTTTCTTTATATGCTTGTATAGGATTTTTTCCTTGTTTTATTTTTTGTATAGTTGGAGGTATAGCTGGAGCATAGGTATTAACCAAATAATTACCAACATCTTTCATTGCGGTATAAACATCTTGAGGCAATTGTTTAGTATAAGGAGATGCCTGTTGTTGAATATTCTGTATCGTTTGAGATAAAGGAGTAAATACATTAGGAGATTGATTCTGAGTTGGAGCATAAGAAAAACTGGTATTATCAGAAAAATTCGGTAAATACCCTTTTTGTTGAAATTGCTTTATTTTTTGTTTTAAGTCATCAAGGAATGCCATAATAGTTTTTTAGTAATCTGTAAAGAAATTTTTTATTGTATCCCACAAACCAGGTTGAGAATCGGTTGATGAAGTTGAAGATGATGGGGGTTGATAAGGAACTAATTTACCTGTACTTTTATCAAAGAAATACAGTGGTTTATTTGTTGTTGGATCAAGAACTAACTCCCAAGTATGTTTTTCTGTAGTATCATCAGATTGTGGAGGAATTACTTCACTCTTACTAATAATATTACCTTGATCATCACGAACTATTTCCCATACACTACCATCTTTTTCTTTAATTGTTTCTACTTTCGGTTGCTCATATTTAGCATAAGAACCTAATCCCAAAGCTTTAAATAATTCTTCTTTTTGTAATTCCTGAGCTAATTGTTGAGCAGGAGTTTGATAAGTTAATAAATTAGCTTGATTACCTAAAACACTTTGCATTAGTTGTAATTGTTTATAATAATTATCTATTGCTTGTTGTTGCGCTTGTTGAACAGCAGAAGCTTGAGCAGCAGCTAAAGCATCCATATCACCAGCTTGTGCTTGTTGTAAATTAGTAATATCACTTGCTTGTTGAGATTCTAATTCATTTAATCCCTTGGTAGCCACACCAGGAATGCCTGCTGGAGAACCACCTAAAATACCAGGTTCACTAAATCCAGCAGCAGCGTATCTACCAACTAATCTCTGTTGGTCTTCCTGTTGTTTCTTTTGTAAATCAGCTAAAACTTTTTGATATTTAGCAGTTAAATCAGAAGCAGCTTTAGAATAAATATTACTAATATTAGAAGTATCAGGAGTAGGAGGATTTGAATATTTTTGTAATAAGGATTGATATTGGTCTAATAATTGTTTATAAGCAGTTTGCCAATCTGGTGGTTGATTATTTAGTGGATTTTGATTATTTTGATTATTTTGATTATTTTGAGTTTGATTTGGCATTACACCAAAACCAGATACAGGAATTGCATCTTTAGCCCCTGATTTTTGTACACCATACTCATTTAACCATACTCCTAGTGATGGGACCCAATAATATTGTTGAGAACCAGATGAAGGACTATTACTTGATGAATTTGTATTTTGCGTACCACCACCTCCACCCGATGAATTTGTATTTTGTGTGCCACCACCACTATAACCAGAACTAATAGATTGTCCTTTTGTCGATGTTGTAGTTTTAGGAATACTTGCGATTGGTTGCCATTGACCATTGGTATATCTATATCTGAGGCCTGCTGATGTATCATCATAAGTACTTCCCTCTTTATAAGAAACAGGCTGTTGTGTCTGCGAATTAATATAAGATCCTCCCTTATTCCCTCCACTAGTTAAAGCAGACATCGTTTGAGATGCTCCACCAGAACTAGTACTAGGTTGTCTAGACGATATATAAGATGCTGCTTGTTGAACAGATGTTTGAGGAGTAATGGTCATTCCAGCCTTTTGAGCAGCTGCTAAAGTACCAAGTTGACTCTGTATCTGTTGAGCCTGTTGTGCTATCTGATTTAATAAACTTTGTTGTTGTGGAGTTAAAGTTGCCATAATATTTTTTATTATTAAAACCCTAAATTAATAATGGTGTTAAAATCACATCATTAGTTGAACCCAATTGAGTAGCTACATAGAAGAAACCGTTATAAGTTATTCCTCCTAGAAATGTTGGTTCTAGATAAGGAAGATTTCTCCATAATGTGCCATCTTTTTGAAAGATTCTTAATACATTACTGGTGCTATCATAACCAATAAAGTATTTACCATTAAAAGCAGCTAATTTTGAAACATTAAATGATAAAGTAGTTGTTGAAACAGTAAAGCTTGTACCCGAAATAGTTATTTTATAAAAATTAGTACCATTAACTGTATACAGATAATTACCATCAGAAGCTAATCCATTAATAGCAGTAATGGTACCTGTTAAAGGAGTAACAGAACTAAAATCTAATGGCATTCTATATAAATTAGTTCCAGCTCCAAAATAGACATAAGTATTATCCAGAGCAATACCAGATGATTGATAAGTAGAATTATAAGTTGCTTTTCTATCTTTTAGAGGAAACTCCTGATACATTACAAATCCATCAAGTGATTGTTGAGTAGTACCACTTTCGGCCACAATTAAATTAGTAGCCATTTTATTTACAGCAGAAGATACCTGATAAGGTACATCTGATAAATGAATTATATAAGGAGAAGCTTTAGCTTTCTCCGCCAATGAACCACGAGAGATAACTCCAGCATCCACATTGGAAGTAGCTTTAATTACATTTCTACCAAACATCAATTGCTTGTAAGTTAAAGGTTCCTCAGTAAAAATAGGAGCATCTTGTTTAGTTCCGTTTCTCTGATAGCCGAAACTCTCATAAGTAATTTGTTGATCGTCTTGATTAATCATATTAGCGTTTAGCAAATTTATGAGGCATTAAGTTAGAATCTTCTGAAACAGACCCATCTACTACTATTTCTAAAATAGTTGGACCAGGAGTTTTAGAATATTCGTGAATCCTAAAACTAAAATCCATTGCTTGTGGGAATATACTTTGTACTGTTTTATCCTTTGAAATTGCTTTCTGTGCTGTAGCTACCCGATGCCAATCAGAATTATCAACTGACATTTCAATTGTAATTGGAGTATAAGCTGAATAAGCCATTCTCCATCCAATACTTTCTAATTCTATTGGTTTTAATGGATCTCCTACTTGATATAACAAACTGGTATATTCTAATTCAATATCTTGACCACCGCTTCCATCAGTATTAGCTTTATCCGCATTGCCTTCCCATAAAAGCCAAACAACTCCATTAGAATCACCAAAATATTGTCTTAAAACATTTTGAGAATTAATATACGGTCTAGCTGATTGAACATCTAAATTAGAATCATAAGCAAAGTAATCTAATACGGTATCATATAAAAGAACACAATTTGAATAACCATCTATTGTCCCAACATATAAGTGATATAAATCACCATCTTCCCAAGCTACAAAGTTATTGGAATTAGAAACATTATTAAATATATCCTCTACACGATAACTAATCTTTTCTGGATTAGAACCAGAGAAGCTATAAATACCTTTGCGAGAAGCAAAGAACAAAACACCATTTACTATCCAAACACTTCTAAAGGAATCAGTTCCAATACCATAAGCTACTGGCTTTAATGATAATGGTTGATTATCCGTATCTACATTAAAAGCCCAAATAGAATTATGTTTGAAAATCATTAAACTATCAAAGTAAGGAGATATTGCTGTAATTTCATCACCATCATTTAATCCCACTGAAAAACTGTTAAAAGCAGGCCAAGATTCAGCATTTGCTACATCTGAGAAATATACATAACTTCCTTTAGCAATATAAACTCTATCTTTAAAAGTAGCTATTGTTGTTCCATTAGGAGGATTACCGCCTAAATTACTTAAAGTTGTACCATCCCATTTCAAAACATTAGTTGCCGCATTAACCATTATAGCTAAATTAGCATAAGTTGTACCATCAATATTACCAGTAGAATTTAAAGTATTTGTACCAGTAGCATCTACCCAAGTATTAGTTGTTTCATTCAGATAATAAAACTTATTACCAGAAATTCTTAATAATTGATTTACTGGCGAAGCACCTGTTTTATAAAAAGCATAAAGAAATCTAACTGGATTAGTATCTGGTATATTGCCTACTTGTTTATATCCCAATCGTTTCTGAATCGCACCTATCTTATTTAATCTAATATTTCTTACAGTATAAGCCTCATCAGGTCTGGCTAATAAAGGTGAGACCTTTCTATTCATTCCTCCAGCAAAAGATTGTAGAGTCAATATATTCATTTAGAAAAATCTAAAATTATTAAAATCCTCTTGACCCTCAAACATTTGATGCACTGTATCATCAAAATCTGTTGATCTTCTTGATAAGGAAGCTAACCAAGCACTAACTCCATTTTCGTAAGCCTGTAAGAAATAACTGGCTCTATCTGTTTTATAAGCTTTTTCGTAAATGCGAGCCACACAATAATCTACTAATAATTTAGAAGCATTATAAGATGAAGGTAATTGTATTTTATCAGTAGCTAAACTCAGTAAAGTAGGTTGAGGAGTATAATAAATTCTTAATGTTTTATTAACAGTAGGAGCAGGATTAATTTTAATGTTATTACCTATAAGAATATAAGATGGATCTGAATTATCATTTTCATTTTCTGTTAATAAATCATAAGACCTAATAAAGGTTTGATCTTCTACGATTTCTACTCCCTCTAATTTTAATAAATCACTGGGTAAAGCATAAGTATCAGTTCCAGCGATTAAAGGAATATCTTTGTAAGTCATTAAATAATTCCCTTTTACTTCAGCTAATCGTGTCCATAAATCAGCATATCCTTCATTTAGATAATTCATTATTGTTTGGCTATCGGGGATAAATTGCTTATTCGGATCATTATAGATATCATAAACTCTATCTACTATTGCACCCGCAGCATCAAAATCTAATCCTGAACCTTGTAATGCTTCTGATAAAGCACCTTCTACTGTGGTTACTGAGTTATAAGAAGCGACCTTGAATAAAGCAGTTCCAGAAGCCGAGGAGATATAAACTGTATTAATATCATCAACCTGAATTGGTATTGTATCTGCTACATTATAAGAATTACCATTATCATAAGAAACATAAATTCTAAACTTATCATAAGGCATTAATCTTACAGGAGTATTAGCTGAATGAGAAAATTTCAAACCAGATTGCAATGTTATTTGAGTAGTAGTTGGAGCAGTAGCAGAAGAAACATAAACTATTTCAGAACTTTCAGCACCATAATCACCAATAAGTAGAATATCACCTTTATTAAAGTATTGACCAGATAAAACATTTAATACAGTATCACCAGAAGCAGCAGCTTGCGATAGTGCTGTATATTCCAAATCCTGCAATGAGGGATTTTCAATTGAAAGATAAATCATAAATTAAAAGAATTTTTGTTTAGTCCTAAATTTAGTTTTAGGAGTTGTAATAAAGACCCTGATTTTCTGATACAAGATAACAGCTAAATTATAAGGAGCAGATAAAACTTTAGATACATAACCCCATTGATTAAAAGAAAAACTACCTAACTTATAAATCGGAAAACTGGTTCTTGTTCCATTGTATTGTATTTCATTAAATAAAGCACTATTTAACATATTTTTCTTGTATCATTAAATCTGCTACCAAACCCGAATGCTTACCAAATAATTTAATTATCCATCTTAATAATCTATTATGACACTCAACATAAGGGACTAATTCCAGTCCAAACTCATCACATAATTTTTGATATTTTTTAATAAATCCTTTTGTTTTAGTCATAGTTAGTTATTAAAGAAAAGAAAGAAAGAAGTGAGAACTTGTTGTGCATTTTCTTCACTTCCAGCTGAACTAAATGCTGGTTCAGGGGAAACATATTTACGAATTCTATAATCATCTATATAACTTACTGTATTACCCCAGGTGAATACACCAACTATTCCAGATGAAAACGTGGAATCTGATACAGATATTGCTGTTGTTAAACCAACATCAGATACCCAACTTAAAGTGCTTCCGTTTAATTTTATTGTCCAGTGCATCCACTGACCAGTAACAGCAGATGTTGTGCTGGATGCTACAGTAGAACTTGTTGAACCACTTCTTTTAGATATAACCCAATATGGACTTGCCCATGTAGTTTCGTGAAAATCATAACTATTTGCTACAGGGTCTGCTTGTCCTCGTGCCATTATTGCACATTCATTATATCCTCCATTATTATAGATATTCGTTTCTATAGCACAATTCGTAATTACTACATCTGAACCACCACTTTGTGCTTTTATCCAATGACCGAAACTTCCTGATGGATTATTGATATATAATCTATGATTAGTAGTATCAATAGAAAATACACTATCTACTCCTACTGCCCATCTTCCTTTTTCTGTAACAGAGGTTGTAGTATAATCATCAAAATTATCAAAGAAAATAAAAGTATTAAAACCATTACTTGCATTGATAGCATTAGCATTTCCATAATAGCAATAAATAGTTTGATTACTTCCCAAATCAGCACTAACTTGAACCCATACTTTAGCAACTCTATTAGGAGAAGTTCCTGTAACACTTTCTACCCAGAAATTTAATAAAGTAGTTCCATCTGAGGCAGTAAATCTTAAATCGCCCCCATCATTTTTATCAGAAGGAAATTTTGCTGAATGTCCATTTAATTGAAAATTATAACCAGTAGCACCTGAACTTTCGCCGATATTTAAAGGAACTTGGTAGTTTGTGCCAGCACCTGTACTACCAGATATTGTTACGCTTTGTCTATATTGCCAAGATGGATTATACCAAGCCATAGTTATTTAATTAACTTTGTTGTGCTACTGCCATACAATGCCATTGAGATGCAGAAGCATTATAAATTAATCCTATATAAACCCATTTACCAGCAACTGTAGTTGTAGGTAAAGTAGCTCCTACTGAAGCATAAGCAGTTCCCCAGCTAATTGTTCGAGCTGTACCATTATCTTTAATTCTAATTATTAATCTCTGTCCATCATTAGGAGTACCAGTGGGATTATTAACAGTTAAATTGCCAGCTAAAGCATTAATATAAATCTCTTTATCAGTAGCAGCATTAGGAGTTAAACTGGTAGTAGAAGTATAAACTGTTGCTACTCCTTTATTCGTTTGAAACTGATTAATAATATCAGCAGTTATTCTTAATTCTACTATTGCTCCTGCTGAATGAGCCGCAGCAGTTGTTCCTTCTACCCCTCTTGTAAGAGAAGAAAAAGTATCACTAGAAACTGCTCCCACTTCTATTATCTCATTATCAATTGATATTCTAAAAGGAGTATTAGAAGGAAATTTAGCACCATCACCAGTTGTAACAGTTAAAGAAGTATCAGATGCGCCAATACCTGCTGCTAAATTTGACCTCGCATTGTTTTTAACTTGTAAAATCGCCATTGTAGTAATTTAATTTATTTCATTTTAACCCTAAATTTCACTTTAAATTCATTAAAAATTGATTTAGTAGCATTTTTTATTCCTTCTAACAAATAATCAAACAATCCAATCTTTGATATATAATTTCTAATATTCCAAGTAAATAATTCAGTAGTAGCGATAAAGTTTCTAATACTGACTCCAAATAATCCAATCTTTGAGATATAACCCCATAAGTTATAAGCATATAAACCAATTCTTGAAATAAAAGTTCTAATGTTGAATTCATGCAGACTAATCTTTGAAATATAATTTCTAATACTTAAAGCAAATAATCCAATCTTTGAAATAAAATTTCTAATGCTAAATCCAAACAATCCAATTTTAGAGATGAAGTTTCTAATATTGAATCCAAACAATCCAATCTTTGAGATGAAATTTTTAATTACATTAGAGAATAATCCACCTCGTGATACCGAAGCTCTACCGTTATATATCGTAGCATTAAATTGATAAGCGTTTAACATAATTAACAAGTTTCCCCTTGAGCTTGTACAAAGGTTGTATTATTACCTACAGCACTTGCACCAGCAGGAACCATAAGTCTGCACCATATTCCAATATTAGCTCCTGTTGCAACATTACCTACTTTTATTCCAGTAGAATAACTTGGAACATCACCACCTTCAGCATTAACTATTGTTTGAGTATTATCTACCTTTTTACCAAACCATAAGAAAGAACTAATTTCATTTGGTCCAATTGTTCCAAGAGTAGAACCACCGCTTCCTTGTTTTATTGTTATAGTATTAGATGCATTAGTAGCACTAGCATAAGCAAGATATAGTTTAGAAAAAGTATTAGTGCTTAAAACTGCTGTTGTACCATTTAATGTATCAGTTTCACTTATTGGATTACCATTAGCATCTAAACCTACTAAGGTTACTGTTCTTGTATCAGCTCCACTTGAAACTAAAGAAATTTGAGCATTGGCTGACATTGCCACCATATTACCTTGCGTAGGATCACTATCATTACTATTATCAATTCCTAATCCAATAGATAAAGCGGAATTGGTTGGTTGTTTCTGAATGAATAAAACTACATTATACCAAATATCAGTAGAGGAAGTATTTTTTCTAAAGAATTTTCTGTATAAAGTTACACCACTACTGGCTTGGGATGCTGTTACATCTGGGAATAAATTATTCTTTTTACCAACTGGAGTATTCACTGCATAAGAATTAGCTAAACCAGTAGAAAGAGTAATTGTATTAGTACTAATAGCAGAGATTACTTTTTTCTCTCTATTAGTTCCATCATCAATTACTATTTCATCATTAACAGAAAAACCTCCAGCATCATAAACAGTAATTGAAGTAGCCCCAGCACTTGCTGCTGCTGATAATTGAGTATCAGCTATTTGAGTAGTTGTACTCGCTCCTCCTGTTGAACCAGTAAGAGAAGAGTAATAATCTTTTAATAAATCGGCTGTAATCATGTTTTATTTTTTAACCCTTTTAATTTTAGGTTTTTCTTCCACTATTTCTTCTTGAATAATCTTCTTTTCTTTAGAAGGAATTTTTACTATTTCACCACAAGCAGGACATTTTAATTCAGTTAATTCATTACCATAATCATCCATTACTTTTAATTCCTCTTTATGGCGAATAGCTAAAAAAGCAACACCAGTTTCGGTGCCCCAAAATTCATTAGAATTTATTGAACCATTAGGAGGAATTTCTA
>Ga0334722_10001163_pt1 | contig 34085 bp, 27 predicted proteins | sample C3_bottom_MG_FD_207210 | JGI IMG/M metagenome (GOLD analysis project Ga0334722, IMG submission 207210) | Sediment microbial communities from Yellowstone Lake, YNP, Wyoming, USA - C3_bottom | ecosystem: Environmental > Aquatic > Freshwater > Lake > Sediment | place: USA: Wyoming | collected... | reverse complement strand
GATAGTGTGGTCGTACAGATCCTTCAGGTAGACATGGATGTGCTCCCCGATATATGGAACATCGTCCCGCTGCAGGGAACTGATCACCTCGCGCAGTGGCCAGACCGACTTACGCAAGAGAACCATCTGGCGCTTCAAGGAACTGATCTTGCGCATGGTGGCCGGGGCCGGATTTTCCACCAACTCCACCTCCAGGATCTCGATCTGCTCCCCCAGCCTTTCCAGCATAATGAAGTAGTTATCGACCACCGAATCGACCAGGGCGTAGAGCAGATAATCGGTGCCCAACTTCCGGCTCTTGCCCTTCCCTCCCTTCAGGCGGCTGCGGACCGAATCGAAGGTATCACCAGGCCGCTCCTGGAAGGTCACCACCCGGTTGCCGGAAACGATGAAACTCACCTGCTCCAGGGTGATCTCGCCGCTGTCCGGGGCAAATTCCGGCATCCGCAGGACCAGGTAGATATAGTCGTCATAGATGTCCAACTTCGGGCGCTGGTTGGTGTTGAGGATGTCTTCGATGGTCAGGGGATGCAACCCGAAACACTGGCCGACCCGCTCCAGAATATCGACTTCGTGCAGGCCGTCGATATTGATCCAGGTGATGCTGTCCTGGCGGCCCGCAAAATACTGGCAGGCCTGGAGATCGTCGATGGCCAGGGTCTCGAAGTGGTCGGGACCGTAATTGACCAGGTTAATCCGCACCCGTTCGGTCTTGATATCCCCGATATGCACAAGAGTTCCGGGCGGCAACCCGGCCTTGTCGCCCTGCGCCTGCCACAATTTAAACTTCAGCTCCGCCCCGTCGCGAATGGTGTCGCCGTGCATGGGACTAAACCTCAAAGCTCTCGTGCGGGGTCGGCACTCGGACCTCGGCAAAGGCCAGTTTACTGCGTAGGGTCTCGGCGAAGCCCAGGGCCACCTCCTCTTCCCCGTGCACCACAAAGGTCTGCCCCGGTTTATGGCGCATCGCCCCAGCCCAGGCCAGGAGCTCATCACGGTCGGCATGGCCGCTGAAGCCGGTCATCACCTCAATCTTGGCCTTAACCGGAGTTTCCTCGCCGTAGATCTTCACCTCACCGGCCCCATCGACCAGGTGCCGCCCCAGGGTATTGGGGGCCTGCCAGCCGGTGATAAGGATGGTGTTACGCGCGTCGCCAAGCCGGTTCTTGAGATGATGGAGGATGCGTCCGCCTTCCATCATCCCGCTGGCGCTGATGATCACCGCCGGGGTTTTCAGGTTATTGAGGGCCTTCGATTCCTCCACCGTCTGGGTGTAGTGCATGGTGGCAAAGCCGAAAGGGTTGGCCTGTTCGTGGTTAAGGACAAAGGCCCGGATCTCAGCATCATAGACCTCTGGATGCAGGCGGAAGATCTCGGTGGTGCGGGTGGCCAGAGGGCTATCGACGTAAATCGGCACCTTGGGAATGCTACCGGCCAGGAAAAGCTTATGCAGGGCATAGACCAGTTGCTGGGTGCGGCCCACGGCAAAGGCAGGGATCAGAAGGGAGCCCCCCCGCTTGATGGTATCGGTGACAATCCGGGCCAGCTCATTCTCCGATTCCGCATAGGGGGGATGGAGGCGGTCACCGTAGGTACTTTCCATGATCAGGATATCGCAACCCTCTACCGGCGGCGTCGGATCGCTGATGATCGGGATGCCGACCCTACCGATATCGCCGCTGAATACCAAACGCAACGGCTTCTTCCCGTTACCTTCCTCGATGTCGAGAATGATATGGGCGCTGCCCAGCATATGCCCGGCATCCAGCAAAGTCACGGTAATCCCTGGCAGCAACTGGTGCGGGCGGTCGTAGCCGATCCCGACAAACTGCTTGATGGCAGCCGCAGCATTGTCCTTGTTGTAGAGTGGCTCGAACGGCCTCTGCCGGTTTTTCAACCGTTTCCGGTTGACATACTCGACATCCATCTCCTGGAGGTGGGCCGAGTCCATCAGCATGGCCGCACAGAGATCGCGAGTGGCCGAGGTGCAAACAATGTTGCCACGGAATCCCTCCCTGACCAGACTAGGGATATTGCCAGAGTGGTCGATGTGGGCATGGGAGAGCACCATGGCATCGATGGATTTACCCGCGCAGAAGCCCTGGCGGTTCAGCTCGAAGGCGTCCTTGCGTTTGCCCTGGAACAGCCCGTAGTCGAGAAAGATCCGTTTGCCATTAATCTCCAGAAGGTGCTGGGAACCGGTCACCGTCCGGGCGGCGCCGTGAAAGGTAATCTTCATTGGCTCTCCTTGTGTGGGGTGAGATGGGAGGAAATGGGATCGTCGCCAAGGTCCATGACCCCGGCCGTCATCACAAAACGCATGGCCTTCTCAAAGGGTAGCCCCGCCGGGGTCACCTGACTGCGCGGGACGATCACGGTATAACCGCCGATCTGGTAGCTGACCGGCAGATAAACCACCACCCGGTCACGCAATTCCCCGGAAAACTCGTGCAGATTCTCCCGAGTGACAAAGCCCAGCATCCGCAAATCCCCCACTCCCAGCGATACCCATACCGCCTCGCCGCCACCGCTGTCCTTCCCCCGGGCGACAAAGGCCAAAAGGTCCCTGATCGAGCCGTAGATTATCTTGACCACCGGGATCTTACAGATGGCCTTTTCAAACCAGTCCAACATTTTACGGACGATGAAGGACTCGACCATAATCCCGATCAGCAGAATAATACACAGCCCCACCAGGAGCCCCAATCCCGGCCGGTAGGACTCTTCCGGCAAGACCAGACCGAGCAGGACAGCCAGCCCGCCTTCGATTGAGGTAACCCCCCAGTAGATCAGGTAGATCGTCGCCAAAATCGGCAACACCGCCAACAAACCAGCAAACAATTTTCTATTTATGGTCCCGACCCAGCCCATCATTTGCGCCTTTGGATGTTAGATGATGAATTATTTAATCCCCCACTTACTTACCACTATCCTGGCGGCTTCCGCCATTACAATCACCAGAATACCGGGAGACACGACGTCCATGCCGCAATAATGTTCTGGCGTCTGGAAGCGCCGGTTATTAGAGTTACTTCATGACTTGGCGAATTAACAACAACCAGCCCAGCCTTTCCGGCAGATTACTTCAGTGGCTTCTATTGCTTGCCGCCCTGGCGGTGGCCGGTCCGACTGCAGCGGCGACGGAAATCACTTCACTCGAGGACGCCTTTTCGGAAGAGGCCATCGGCGCTTACCTGGACGAATATCACACCTATCTCCTCGCGAAGATCAAGGGCCCCACCATCTGGTTCGACAACTTCTTCGGCGACCAGCGCGTGGAAGAAGACGACCTGCCCGCTTCCTTTGTTCGGTTGCGGATGGTCGCCCACTATACCGAGGGGGAGGGCATCACCTTCCCCATCCGCGTGCGAGCCAACCTGGACCTGCCCAAGGTCAACCGACGGCTGCGGTTGATCATCTTCGGCGGCAATCGCGAGGAAGACCGGCTCCGCCAATCGAACAATAATTTTGATCCCAATCTTTTGGGGGCACCACGGGACGAGAGCCAAAACTTAGGCCTGCGCTATCTTATCTACAAAAACCTTCGCGACCGGTTCGATTTTGGCGGCGGCCTCAATCTTAACAGCCCAGCCGGGTACAACGGCCGGATGCGTTACGAACGTCTGATCCAAATCAGCCCGTTGTACATCACCAGGATCACTGAAACCGGCTTCTGGGATTCGCAAGTTGGGTTAGGCGAGACCTCCCGGCTGGATTTTGAAAAAACCCTGACCCCACAAATCACCGGGCGCTTCAGCCTCTCTGGCACCTTCAGCGACGACAAGCCCAACTTTCAGTGGGGCGCCGAAATCAACCTTTTCCGGCAACTATCCACAGAAAGCGCCCTGGCCTTCGACCTGGATGCCTATTGTGACGGCATTCACACCGGCAAAGTCTCCCTCTACCGGACAGCGGGGCGCTATCGCCGTAACTTTCTGCGCCCCTGGCTTTTTTTCGAGATTGAACCGGAGATGATCTTCCCAATAGTGGATGGCGGCGGCCGCAAAACCATCGGCCTGCTGACAACGACCCTGGAAATCCAGTTCGTCACCTAGGGCAACGCAACATTGACTGCATTTCACCAGAGAACCGTTTCCAGATAACCGGCCGATATGTTATAGTGGCCGCCTTTATTAAACCTCCGCCGCTCACCCTCCGCACCTCCGCGAAGCCGTGTACCGGCACCAATCATGAGAGGATTATTTATGAGCGCGGCAAAGAAAGGCGACAACGTCAAAATCCACTACACCGGCACCCTGGGTGACGGCAGCGTTTTCGATTCATCGGCAGGACGAGCCCCCCTTGCCTTCCGGCTGGGCAGCGGTCAGGTCATCCCGGGGTTTGACGAAGCGGTCACTGGCATGAAAATAGGCGACTCAAAAACAGTCAACATCCCGGCGGCCAAGGCATACGGCCCCCGCAATGAAGATCTGGTGATCAGCGTTCCCCGGGCCGAGGTGCCGCCCGACCTCAACCCCGAGGTGGGAATGAAGCTCCAGATGGGCGGAACCAACGGCGAATTGGTCAATGTGGAAATCGTCGAAGTCACTGAAGAATATATCGCCCTGGATGCCAACCCCCCCCTGGCCGGCAAAGACCTGACCTTTGCCATTGAGCTGGTAGCCATTGCCTAAGCGGCCGGCAATGTTCCAGGATTTATCCGTCCCACCGGCAGGCCGACCACGATGACCGCCCCGGCCCCCTGGTTCGTCTACCTGCTTCGCTGTCGCGATGAAACGCTCTACTGCGGGATAACCACGGACCTTACGCGACGGTTGCGGGAACACAATCAGGGGCGGGCCGGGGCCAAATACACCCGTGCCCGCCGACCGGTTTGCCTGGTATTCAGCCGCGGATTCCCCGACCGCGCCAGCGCCGCCCGCTTTGAATACCAACTGAAACAGTTGGACCGGACAGAGAAGTTGCGATTCCTGCAAATTTGACAAACCCACCGCGCCATAAAAAAGGCGCGGATGAGGTCCTCCCCCATTCGCGCCTTCTCCCCCGCCCCAGAACTCAGGACGTTATTTTCTGATACCTACCGCTTCTCAGCCCAGCAAGGCCGAGATGAATCCCGTCGCCACCCCGCCGATCCCGTGACCAGCCAGGGCGCCCACCATACAGGCCGCGGCCCAGAGACCAATCAAAGCGGAAACCGCGCCCATGCTGAGCAAACCGGCGCGGGACAAGGCATCAATGCCACTGGTGGTGTTTGAGTTGGCGGCGCTGTGGGTCTTGATGGTTGCGGTCATGGTCGTTCTCCTGGTTATCTTTTTTGGTCTAGTATCGATTTTATTGGCTTCCGTTTACTGCGTTCCCTTTGTCCGGTAACTATTGCCAGTTGCGTGCCAACCGATGACAATCATGGATTATCAGTGACATACAGCAATACGCCCTCGCCGCTGTCGCCATTTTCCTTGCCAACCTGGCAGGGGGAAATGCCATTCTGGCATACCGCCAACCTGAGCTTGCCAGAAACCGCCACAACTTGCCGCCGATTACCGTGGGAGCGGTCGCCCGACCGCGAATGCCCAAGCCGAGCAAATCTCAAAACTCTTTCGCCAGCCCCTGACTCCGCTTCGCGACCAGGCGGTCGCTCCCACAGCCGCCCAAAAAGATGGCGAGGGCCAAACCTTGACGAAGATTCTATGCAAGCCCAACTCTTTTGCTCTTGCACCATCCGAGGATTGCCATCTGTCCCTCCCAATGGTGCGAACGGCCAAACCTTTTGGCCTTGACAGCCTCTTGCCTCTTCAGTAAAGGTCAGTGTGGCCGGGTTTCACGGCTTTTTTCACCCTCCATCCACCAATAACAAAGGACCAGGCACCATGATCAAGATCGGCATCATCGGCGGCTCGGGGCTGGACAATCCCGACATCCTGAAAAACCCCTCCGAGGTCGTCATCGACACCCAGTTCGGACGCCCCTCTTCACCTTTAACCTGCGGGATGATCGGCGGCATTGAGGTAGCCATCCTGGCCCGGCACGGACGCGAGCATGCCATCCCGCCCACCCGAGTCAACTTCCGTGCCAACATCCAAGCCTTAAAGGACCATGGCTGCACCCATCTCCTGGCCGCCACCGCCGTCGGTTCGCTGCGCCGGGAGATCGCCCCCGGCCATCTGGTCTTTCCGGCCCAGTTCATCGATCACACCCGGCGCCGCGAGACGACTTTCTTTAACGATGACATGGTGGTCCATACCCCCATGGCCGAGCCCTTCTGTCCCAACCTGCGCGCGCTGCTGGCCGAGACGGCCGGTGAGCTAGGCATCACCCACCACCGCGACAAGACGGTGATCACCATCGAGGGCCCGCGTTTTTCCACCAAGGCGGAAAGCCATATGTTCCGTAGCTGGAACGCCGATGTGATCAACATGAGCACGGTGCCGGAGGTCAATCTGGCCAGGGAGGCCAAGCTCCACTATGCCGCCACCGCCATGTCCACCGACTATGACTGCTGGCACGAGGAAGAGGCACCGGTAACCTGGGAGATGATCCTCGCCACCATGAAGGCCAACGCCGAGAAGGTCATCGACCTGTTTGTCGCCACCATCCCCAAGATCCGTCAATATGACGATGTCTGTAAAAGCTAAAGAGGAGAACAGCAATGCCGATTAAATCAAAAATCCGTACCGTGCCTGACTACCCCAAGAAGGGCATCATGTTCCGCGACATTACCACCCTGATCAAGGATCCGGTCGGGTTTCGCCTGGTGATCGACGCCCTAACCCAGCGTTATATCTCCGGGGCAATCCAGTTCGACATTATCGCCGGTATCGAGGCCCGCGGCTTTATTATGGGCGGGGCGATGGCTTACACTCTGGGTAAGGGCTTCACGCCGATCCGCAAGAAGGGGAAGCTCCCGGCCGAGGTAATCAGCCAGGAGTACGCCCTGGAATACGGCACCGACCGCATCGAGATCCACAAGGATGCCTTCCAACCCGGAGCGAGGGTGCTGCTGGTTGACGACCTGCTGGCCACTGGAGGCACCGCCCTGGCCGCTGCCGCTTTGATCGAAAAACTAGGCGGTGTCGTGGCCGAGATGTGCTTTATCGTCAATCTGCCGGATGTCGGTGGGGAGAAGAAGTTGAGCGCCAAAGGATATAAGACCTTTTCGCTGACCGAGTTCGAGGGGGATTAGAATAACGTGTTGCACCGATGGCAACACCGAGAGGCTTACGGCGGACCAGACCGAATAACCAAACAAATTTCTCGAAGGCGTGGCACTGCCTAACCGCAACCGCGCCTTTCGCTTTATATGGGCGAAAACCCTGCCACCTAAGGACTTCATAAGGTGAACAAATTCGATGACAAACCGGTTAGAATCTGAAGCAACCCGAATCGCCTTCATCATCCCAGACAAGACATACCCCTGGGACTCCGTGCACCAGGGGGTGGGGTATATCGCGGCCTACACAACGAAGCACCACCCACAGGTTAAATGTGCGGTATTCAGAACCTCTGGCACCCAGCAGCAGGAGCTCACCGCATTTCTCGCTCCGGGATGGGATATCGTGGCGGTGTCCCTCACCAAGCCGGCCCTGGAAGAGTCCCGCACAATCCTGCAAGCCGTTAAACAAGCAGGGTCGGCCAAGATAGTCGTGGGTGGCTCCGAGGTGACGACGGTGGAAGAAGGTATCTTTACCATCCTGCCAGAAATCGATTTCGCCGTCTCCGGGGAGGGCGAGATTACCTTCTCGGAACTGCTTGGTGCCCTGGCCGGCAAGAACGAATTGGCCGGGATTAAAGGCCTGATCTACCGCGACGGAGACGGACTGATCCGGAAGAACGCCCCGCGCCTCTTCCAAACGGATTTGGAGGAGTTCCCCTATCCGGAACGGACGCTATTTCAATACGACTACGATTTCCACTCGATCATCGGCTCCCGGGGCTGTCCCTACCGCTGTACTTTTTGCAACTCCTCTGCCAACTGGAACCACACCTATCGCCTCCGCAAACCAAAGACCGTCGCCGCGGAAATCAAAGAAATCATCCGGCAATACGGGCACTCGAAGCATTTTGCCTTCAACGATGATTCGTTCAATATCAACCGGCAATGGGTCCTCGAACTATGCGAGCAGCTTAAGGAATTCCAGATCAGATGGTGGATTCGCGGCTTGCGCGCCGGTCTGGTCACCGAGGAAATTGCCGCCAAACTCGCCGAAGCCGGCTGCTTTGGGGCCTCCTGCGGGGTCGAATCGGCAAACAACGAGGCCCTGAAAATCATGCGGAAATCGACGACCATCGAAGAAATCATGCGAGGGGTCGACTTTCTCCAGGCGCGGGGCTTAGACGTCATCGGGCAATTCATCATCGGCAATCAGGGCGATACTCTGGCAACCGTCAAGGAATCACTGAAATGCGCGCGCCGGTTCAAAAAGGCCACCTTCGGCATTGCCTATCCGATCGAGCACACCTATCTGTGGGAATTTGTGGAAGAGAACAAACTTCGGCTTGACACCCCTGTTCCCATTAAATATCAGGGAAAGACCATCGATTGGATCCTCTTTGACACCCCAGAATTCCCGCTGAACGACCGGATAAAGGCCGTAGACCTGGCGATCAAGGCAGGATTCTATCATAACATCAATTACGACTCATCCCCCTCTGTCCTCAAGCGCTTCAAGCAACTCATAAAACACCTGCAACTGCGATCCTATTTATGAAAAGCTACTCACGGTTACTCCTGGCCATATTCCTCACTGCCCTCTTCTGCGACACAGTCTTCGCAGCCCCCAAAACTAAAATCCCCGAGCCGCTCAAACCCTGGGCTGATTGGGTCTTGCACGGGCATGAAGAGGCCCAGCTCTGCACTCCCGATTACAACAACCGTCAGAGTCTGCGCTGCGATTGGCCCTCGCGCTTGGCCCTGACCATTACCGACAAGAAAGGGAGTTTCATCCAGGAATGGCAAGTGGAAAGCGAGCGCTGGCTCCAGCTCCCGGGGAATGACCCCAACTGGCCCACTTCGGTAATACTTGACGGTCAAGCCGCCGCAGTACTCATTCGCCAAGGGGGCGCTGCGGTCCGGGTCCCCCCCGGGCACCACCGGATCAGCGGCAGTTTTTCCTGGCCGGAGATTCCGGTTTCGTTGGCGGTGCCAGCCCATACCGGCCTGATTGATTTGACCTTGCGTGGCAAGAAGGTCACTATTCCCAACCTGGACAACACCGGTCGCCTCTGGTTAAAGGGGGGTGACAACACCAGCGAGAAGCAAGATGACCGCTTGACCTTGCAGGTCTTCCGCCTGATCGACGACCAGATCCCCACCCGGCTGGTCACCAATCTCGACCTGGACGTCGCCGGTAGCAGCCGGGAAATTTTACTGGGACCCATCTTTTCCCCGGCTAACTTTACCCCGATCGACCTGCAGAGCGACCTCCCGGCCCGGGTCGAGGCCGACGGCCGCCTGCGGGTGCAGGTCCGTCCCGGGCGCTGGAAGCTGGCAGTCACCAGCCGCCACCTCACCCCACTGGTGGATTTGCCCTTCAGCCAACCGTCTGATGGTTTCTGGCCGACTGAGGAGATTTGCTCCTTTGCCGCCCAAAACAACCTCCGTAGCGTGGAAATCACCGGCGCCGTCGCCATCGATCCCCAACAGACCACCCTACCCGAGGAATGGCGGCAATATCCAGCCTACCGGCTGTCCGCCGGAGTGACCTTGCACCTCAAGGAGCTCAAACGCGGCGATCCCCAGCCAGCCCCCGACCAGCTCAACCTGAGCCGCAACCTCTGGTTACGCTTTGATGGCAGCGGCTACACCATTCAAGACACCATCACCGGCAAGAAGACCACCGGCTGGCGGCTTGAAGCCAATCCCCCGCTCCAGCTCGGCCGGGTGGCGGTGGCTGGCCAAGATCAGTTCATCACCAAGCGTCCCGGTTCGTCGCGCATGGGGGTAGAGGTACGGGAAGGCAAGCTCAACTTGGTGGCCGACAGCGTCATCCAGGGGAATATCTACCAGCCGACCGCCACCGGCTGGGCCCAGGACTTTCAGCAGGTCAGGGCCAATCTCCTGCTCCCGCCGGGCTGGCGGCTTATCCACGCCACCGGGGTGGACAATGTTCCCGCCACCTGGGTGAATCAGTGGACCCTTCTCGACCTCTTCCTCGTCCTGATCTTCGCCCTGGCGGTGGCCCATCTCTACAACAAACCCCTGGCGGCCCTTGCCTTATTCACCCTGGCGCTGACCTGGCAGGAGCCCCAAGCCCCCCGGTGGATTTGGCCGGTGGTGCTGACCGGGTTCGCCCTCCTCAAGCATCTCCCGGAAGGCGCCGCCCGCAAGTTCATCAAGGTCGGCCAGCTCCTCGCTCTATTGGCCCTGCTGGTAATCACTGTACCCTTCGCGGTTGGGCAGCTACGGGTGGGCATCTTTCCCCAACTGGAAAAACCGTGGCAGAATGCGGCAAGATCCGACGGAATAACTCCCCCGCCATATCAGGCAGCGCAACCGGCTGCCCCAGCCGCAAATATTACGGCAGCACCAGAACCTCGCGAAATGCAAAGAGAACTGAACGGGCCCACCACCAGTGGGATTTTCCCCATGGCAAAAAAGGCCGGGCCGGAAGCAGAGCCACCGCCAGAAAAAATGGCCGAACCGGCTGCCGTCGCAATGGCCACCTTGGGCGGCCTGAGCCAGGCCCTGGATTATCAACCCAGCCGGGTCGAGCAGTACGACCCCGGTATGCAGCTACAGACCGGCCCGGGGCTGCCAAACTGGCAGTGGAACACCGTGGCCATGAGCTGGGCCGGGCCGGTGCGCAGTGACCAGCAGATAACCCTGCTCCTTCTGGGGCCAAAGGCCAACCTGGCCTTGGCCGTGACCCGGGTACTGCTGTTGAACTTTCTCATCCTGGGGTTACTGCGCATCGGATACCAGCGCGGCAAAGGGATCGACCTCAGCGCGGGCCGCTGGTTGCTGACAATCAGCGCACTTCTGGCCATACTCAGCCAGGCACCCATGGCCAGGGCCGCCGAATTTCCCTCGCCGGAAATGCTCTCCGAGCTCCAAAACCGCCTTTTGGAGAAGGACAAATGCTTCCCGGACTGCGCCGCCCTGGAGAAATTGGCCGTTATCATCAACCCCGAGCAGTTGGAGCTGGATCTGACCATCAACGCTGCCACCAGCGTCGCTACGCCACTGCCCGGCGATGCCCGCTATTGGCTGCCCGGCCAAGCCAGGCTCGACACCAACCCCGCGCCTCCCCTGCTGCGTACCGGTGACACCCTCTGGCTGAAAATGCCGTCCGGACGCCACCATCTCATACTCACCGGGAAACTGTCCCCAGCCGCCACCATTCAACTGCCACTGCCCTTGAAACCCCAACATCTTACCGTGAAGAACAACGGTTGGACGGTGGAAGGGCTCCGCCCGGACGGCTCCATTGACAACCAACTCCAGTTCCAACGCCTGCAAGGCAAAGAGCAAGGCAGCCGAGGCGGTCTGGAGGCAGGAGTCTTGCCGCCCTTCCTGCTGGTCGAACGCACCCTGCTACTGGGACTTACCTGGAAGGTGGAAACCCGGGTAAGCCGCCTCAGCCCGGGCGGCGCGGCAGTGGTCATGGAGCTGCCCCTCCTGCCCGGCGAGGCGGTGACCAGCCCCGGGTTTGCCAGCGCCAACGGCAAGATCCAGCTCAACCTGGGGCCAAGCCAGGACTCCCAGGTCTGGGAATCCTGGCTTAACCGCACCGAACAGTTGACCCTGCACCACGCCTCTGGAGAGAGCTGGACCGAGATCTGGCGGATAGAGGTTAGCCCCATCTTCCACTTGGAGTACGAAGGGATCCCGGTGATCCTCCACCAGCAAGGCGACCGCTGGTATCCCACCTGGCACCCCTGGCCAGGCGAGGAGGTAAAGTTGTCGATCAGCAAGCCGGAAGGCGTCACCGGCCAGACCCTTACCATCGACCGCGCCAACCTGGCGGTCACCCCCGGACAGAGGGCCACCGACGCCACCCTGGCCATTGCCCTGCGCAGCAGCCAAGGCGGCCGACATACCATCATCCTGCCGCCGTCCGCGGAACTGTACGAAACCATGATCAACGGGATGGTCCAGCCAATCCGTCAGGAAGGTCGCAACCTGCCCCTGCCCATCACCCCGGGCGCCCAGGAAATTGTCCTCAAATGGCGCGAACCCTTGGGTATCACCACCCTGCAAAAGACCCCGGAGATCAACTTGGGCGTCCCCTCTGTCAACAGCCATCTGGAACTGACCCTGCCGGAGAACCGCTGGCCACTACTGGTCGGCGGCCCCCGCCTGGGCCCGGCCATCCTCTACTGGTCGGTGCTGCTGATCATTATCCTGGCCGCTTTCGGCCTTTCCCGTACCGGTATGACCCCGCTTAAATTTCACCAATGGCTGCTCCTGGGACTCGGCATGAGCCAGAGCAATGTCTACGGGGCGCTCCTGGTGGCGGGTTGGCTGCTGTTGCTCGATCGACGCGGCAAGGTCCGAGCTGAGATGAATCATGACCGTTTCAACGCCATGCAGTGCGGCCTTATCCTCCTCACCCTGCTGGCCCTGGCCGCCCTGATCGCGGCCATCAGCCGCGGGCTCCTGGGCCATCCCGACATGAGCATCGCCGGCAACGGCTCCACCTGGAGGATCTTACGTTGGTATCAGGACCACAGCACCGCCACCCTGCCCCAGGGCTGGATGCTTTCGGTCCCTCTCTTCTATTACCGGCTGGCCATGCTGGCCTGGGCTTTGTGGATTTCCTTCGCCCTGCTCAACCTCATCAAGTGGGGCTGGCAAAGATGCAGCCAGCCGGTGCTCTGGCACAAAAAAGTACGCCAGGCAAAACCGCCAAAGGACAGCGTCAGGCAAGCTCCAGATACTACTGCGCCGGACGGCCCGGAACCGACAGATCTGAGCAAGGAGGTGGAGATTGGTCAGGAGCAGGAACATTCATCACCTCGTAAATGAGGAGGACATAACAATGACGAAATCGACCAGCGGTTGGCAGAGTAAAGAACTGGCGGAGACTTTTCTCCAGGGCGTGCGCGGGGCAATTCCTGCTGCCGGGATGCAGCTTGAGGTGATTGCCCATATCCTCCACGCCTGGGTGCCGACCCCGCGGGTGATCATTGATCTAGGCTGCGGCGATGGAGCGCTTGGCCGTTCCTTGCTCGAACAATTTCCAGCCACGAAGTTTGTCTTCGCCGATTTTTCCGAACCTATGCTGACTGCGGCACGAGCCCGCTTGGGGCAGCATTCTCGCGCTGTCGTGGTTGCGGCTGACTTTGCCACCGCCGACTGGCGTGAAGGGCTGGAGGAATTCGGGCCGGTGGATGTGGTACTTTCCGGCTTCGCCATCCATCACCAGCCGGACCGGCGCAAACGCGAAATCTACGCAGAAATCCACCAACTCCTGGCTGGAGGGGGGGTGTTTCTCAATCTTGAACATGTCAGCTCGCCGACCTTCGCCGTGGCAGAGCTTTTCGACCAGTATTTCATCGATCATCTGCTCCGCTTTCACCAGACCAGAGAACCGGCCAAGACAAGAGAGGAAATCGCCGCCGACTATTATAAACGGCCCGACAAGAATGAGAACATCCTGGCGCCAGTTGCACTGCAGTGCAACTGGCTTAGGGAAACCGGGTTTACCGATGTTGCTTGTTTTCTGAAGGTATTTGAGCTGGCTCTGTTCGGAGGTCGGAAAGCAAAGGCCCCAGCCTGATTGACCGATCGCATTCCGGTCGGCCTGAACTTGTCGCCGCAACACTGCATATTCGAAGACATGGGCCGTTCCTGCGGGTTACACTCCCATGTTTGCTTGGGACAGCCGCCCCATTGCCTACTGCACACTGTAACTGCGCCCTTCCAGACAGGCCTTCATGGCCCCCGCTGGTAAGTTGGGAATCGCCCGACGGCAACCCCCTCGTGGCCCGCACCAGCCAGGCTATTTCGCCGGGCTCTATTTCCCCGGCCAGCGCAGGGGAAGGGTGATGGTAACCTGCAACCCACCCAAAGGTGGAGTGGCGGCAGTGATGGTGCCCCCGTGCAGACGGATGGCCCGTTCGGCAATGGCCAGACCGACCCCGGCCCCGCCGCTCTCACGATCCCTGGCCTCGCTTACCCGGTAAAAAGGCTGGAAGAGCTTGGGCAAGTCGGCGGCGGGGACCCCCGGGCCGCAGTCATTAATGGTAATCACGGCATTGTCCCCGGTAGCGTCACCATCCAGGGTCACTGCCACCGGCCCATCCGGAGTCGTGTAACGCAGGCCATTGCGCACCACGTTTTCCAGGGCACTGTGCAGAAGTTTTTCCACCCCCTGGATGGTCGCCGACTGAGATATGGTAAGTATGGCGCCATGGCCACTGGCCTTGCCTTCGTAATTGGCATCATCCACCACCTTTCGCAACAGATCATCCAGGGCCACCGGCCCGGTTTCCCGGCGATTGCCGCCGCCTTCCAGCCTGGTTATGGTCAAGAGCTGACCGATCATCTCGTTAAGCTTCTCCGATTCCTTGGCGATGCGCTCCAGATGTTTGGGACTATTGCTCCCTTCACGCCGGACCAGTTCCAGGGCGATATTCAACCGGGCCAGAGGAGAGCGCAGTTCGTGTGAGATATCACGGAGCAACCGCTGCTGAGAATTGAGCAGAGTCTCGATCTGTTCTGCCATGCGATCAAAATCGGTGGCCAGCTCGAAAAGTTCGCCGTTGTTATGACCAATGCGCGGGGTCACCCTGGTGGCCAGGTTACCGGCGGCAAATTCTTGGGTGGCCTGGCGCAGCTTCAGGATCGGCGAGGTCAGGGAACGGGCCAGAATGTAGCAAAGACCGCCGGTTACCAGAAATATCACCAGGAGCCGGATGGTCAACGTTTCCGGGTTAAGCAATAGCTCCAGCCGCGTAGGTGGCGGCACCTCGGCGAAAAGAACGTACTCGTGTTCCAAAGGAATGGTAAAATGATTAACATCCCTTCCTTCCCTGCGTTCGTGATCAATCAGACCGGGCGGCGGGTTGATCCTTCCCGCCAACGAATTTTCGGAGAACCTTAGCCAATGAGGCGGCAGCGACTGTAACCCCAAAGGTTCCGTCCTGACATTGACCAAGACCAGCCCCAGCCCCTCCCGATCATGAAAGACATGGATCAATTCATTCAACCCCCGGGGGCCCTCTTTCTCATAGGCCGCAATCAACAACTTGCCATAGTCAGTGAGGCGGCTGGTCTGTCTCTCCCGGTAATTTTCGCGCGGATTAGTAGTCAGGGCCAGCGCGACCAACAGGGCGCCGATCAGGGTCATGGCCAGCCAGAACCAGAGAAATATTTTCCAGAATAGCTTTGTCACCCACCGCTCCCGCTACTCTTCCAGATACTGATAGCCAACGCCACGCACGGCAATGATCCGCTCCCGACCGTCCACCAGGCGTCCCAGTTTTTTGCGCAGACTGCTGATGTGGACATCTATACTGCGGTCGAACATTTCCAGCCTCCGTCCCAGCACGGTAACGGCCAGGTCCTCGCGGGACAGGACCTGCCCCCGGTTTTTCAAGAGGACGGCCAGCAAGGAGAATTCCACTGCGGTTAGTTCGATCTTCTCACCTGACTTGGTCAGGGTATGGGCGGCTGGATTCAGGTCCAGATCACCGACTAGCTGCCGGGGCGTCCGTTCCATGACCGCTTGCCCGCCATCCTGAAACGGGATGGTCCGCCGCTGGATGGCCCGGATTCTCGCCACCAGTTCGCGGGGATTGAAGGGCTTGGGCAGATAGTCATCAGCACCCATTTCTAGACCGACGATTCGGTCGACATCATCACCCCTGGCCGTCAGCATCAGGACCGGAATTTTAGCCGCCGCCCTGATCCGCCGTAAGACCTCAAAACCGTTCAACCCGGGAAGCATGACGTCAAGGACCACCAGATCATGCTGTCCGCTAAGGGCCAGGTTTGTTCCTTCCTCGCCGTTGTGGACACAGTGCACCAGAAAGCCCTCTGGCCGCAGGTAATCAATAAGTAATTCGCACAACTCCGTGTCGTCATCAATTATCAGCAAGCGGTTCAAGTGGTCTTCCTCCATTCTCGAAGGTGGCAGATCTGCCTGGATATAACTGGCCACCCCAGGAGCATTTTTAATTTACTCTAGTGGAAAGCCCCTAATGCGTCTGTAAAATTTTGTAAATGGCCGGAGTGTTGCTTAACAGATCTTTACGCGAATTAACCGCAAGTTAACAGCAATCAGCAAAGGTAAGGGGTAGATTGTATTCAACAATAACGGAGGAAGAAGCCGCGAAACGCCAGGAGCTGATGAACAGAATGCGGATCGAGATGGCGCAAATAGAGCAGGAAGCCTCCGAACACTTGGCCCGGCTGTTCAGCGCCGAGCAGATAGCACTTTTCAGAAAATGCTGGAGGAACGTCATTCGCGCGGGAGAGAAAAACGGTTGCCGCCCCCGCAGCATGAGGACGTTCCACCCCGCCCTCCCGAGGACGGCGGCTCACCCCGGCTTAACCAATAGCAACTACTTGCAGGCGGTTGTTCCGGTTCCGGCACCTCCCAGCCGGGGCCGGAACGGCTTGCCACCGCAGGCGGCCAACATTTTTTGGCAAGAGATCCGTAGCTGAGTTGAACAAGTCCTTTAACTCAATGGATCATTGCCGGATGACTTCCGGGTAGTCCGGAACCAACGGAGGTTCAAGCCCCGAGAACTTCCTGCTTTCCCCTCTCCTCCGGGAAGGGCGCCGTGCTTGCCTCGGCGGCGCCCTTCCTTCCTTTTTTGCCACCACCCGCAAGCCCCAAAAAAAGGGCGCTCCCTCCCTGGAAGCGCCCTTATCCGTTGGCCCGATCTAATATTAAGTTCGCTCAGGAAGTCAATTCAACCCGGTAGATGACAAGTGGTGCCAGTCCGTCCGTCCATTCAAATTCGATCCGGAAAGGACCTGGCTCTTTAACAAACCCGGAAATATCGAGGGCGACTGGGCGTAAATCCTTATAGTCGACAACATTTTTTTGATTTCGGTACGGCGAGGCGGCGTTGCCGAAATCACTGCTTTTCCATTTGCCTATTTTGTCACGCTTGTGGTCAGGAGCAACCAGCCAGATGGTACCGAACGTATCGTTTTCATTGTGCAAGCCAGCAGCATAGTAAGTGAGGGTAGTGACCGGACCAATTGCAGTCAGGGTGAAGTTGTATACATTGTCCTTGGAAAAGTTGGGCGTTCCGGCGAGACCCTGAACCGAACTGGTGTAGGTTTTAGGGCTATGGAGTATCGGCTGAAGTTTTTCATATTCTGCCGGAGCTGGGGCCTTCGCCGACTCTGGAGACGGGGCAATGGTGGCGGCTGGAACCAAGGCAGGTTGAGCAGCCGGTTCGGTTGCCGAGGGAGTTTGGGGAGCCTGGGTAGTTACCGGGCTGCCGAGCCGAGCAAGCTCTTCCCTGGTGGCAGTAATCTGAAACTTGATCTCGCGTGCCCCTTGAATGTCGCCCAATTGGAGCCGATTGTTGCCATCCGCTTCCAATTTACGCAGCCGTTCTTTCAGCTCGTCCTCTTTGGTATTTTGTGCGGAGTTTCTAGCAGCAGCGGCCTTTTCAATCGCTGCTTGCATGGCGGCGATCTTATCGGCGGCGGCTTTTCTAGCGGCCGCCCTCTTGGCAGCACCCCTGTCGGTATCGACAATATCTACATCGCTCTTTTCAGTAGCCGCCAATTCAGCCGCAGCCTTCTCTGCGGCGGCCTTCTCTGCGGCGGCCTTCTCTGCGGCGGCCTTCTCTGCGGCGGCCTTCTCTGCGGCGGCCTTCTCTGCGGCGGCCTTCTCAGCGGCGACCTTCTCCGCAGCGGCCTTCTCAGCAGCGGCCTTCTCCGCAGCGGCCTTCTCCGCAGCGGCCTTCTCCGCAGCGGCCTTCTCCGCAGCGGCCTTCTCCGCAGCGGCCTTCTCCGCAGCGGCTTTCTCGGCGGCGGCTTTCTCGACAGCGGCCTTCTCCGCAGCGGCTTTCTCGACAGCGGCTTTCTCGACAGCTACCTTCTCAGCGGCTGCCTTCTCTGCGGCTGCCTTCTCAACAGCAACCTTCTCTGCGGCAACCTTCTCTGCGGCAGCCTTATCAGCCGCAGCCTTCTCAGCCGCAGCCCTCTCAGCCGCAGCCTTCTCAGCCGCAGCCTTCTCAGCCGCAGCCTTCTCAGCCGCAGCCTTCTCAGCAGCGGCTTTCTGCGCAGCAACCTTCTCGGCCGCAGCCTTCTGGGCGGCAACCTTCACGGCGGCAGCCTTCTCGGCCGCAGCCTTCTCAGCCGCAGCCTTCTCGGCCGCAGCCCTCTCAGCCGCAGCCTTCTCAGCCACAGCCTTCTCAGCCACAGCCTTCTCAGCCACAGCCTTCTCAGCCACAGCCTTCTCAGCCGCAGCCTTCTCGGCCACAGCCTTCTCAGCCGCAGCCTTCTCGGCGGCATTCTTCTCGGCGGCAGCCTTCTCAGCCGCAGCCTTCTCAGCCGCAGCCTTCTCAGCCGCAGCCTTCTCAGCCGCAGCCTTCTGGGCGGCAACCTTCTCGGCGGTGGCTTTTTCAGCCGTAGCCTTCTGGGCGGCGGCCTTTTGGGCTGCAACCTTCTCGGCGGCAACCTTCTCGGCGGCAACCTTCTCAGCGGCGACCTTCTCAGTGGCGACCTTCTCAGCGGCGACCTTCTCAGCGGCGGCTTTCTCAGCGGCGGCTTTCTCGACAGAAACCTTATCGCCTTCAGGCTTCTCTACCGCGGATTTTTCGGCTACGCTATCGGACTTTCCGGATCGGCGAGATGAGCCGCCTTCGGCAGCGGTAATCTCTCTGTCCAGCCTTAGAATCTCGATTTTTGCAGCGGTAGCGCCGGCTTGATCATTGGCCTTCAGTTTGGTTTTTTCAAATTCCAGCAAGAGATTACGGTATTTTTCCAGGTCGGCCCTGCTGTTACCAACGGTGCTTCGCATTTTCTCAAGCACGCTATCGGTAGCACTGACCAGCGTCGGCGAAAAGCAGCCAACTAACGCCACGATCATGGCTACAGGAATTGTCGTCTTGATCCTCATAGATATCTCTCCTGGATAAGATGGCAGCTATTGCCGTATTTGTGTTAATCAATCATAGCTGAATATATCACGGTATGGGCGAGAATCGAAAGGAAGTGATGCATCGCCGGACCCCATTCAATTTCGGCAATTATTACTAGATAACACCAGAAAATACAAATGGTTAGTTACGCAATGAATGCTCAATTGACCAAAGACTGGCTCCGCGACTATCCCGGTTTTTTCAAGAATGGTTTGGCCTTGGTCGGTCGAGATTTCCCGCAAATGTACGTAACCGGCGGGGCTGTGCGCGATTGGTTGCGGGGGAAACTGCCCGGTGATCTTGATTTAACTCTGGCCGGCGAGGCCTTGTCAGCCGCCCGAATTTTTGCCGCCACCACCGGCGGGACATATGTGCTGCTGGATGCCGGAGAGGGAGTGGCCAGGGTTGTAGCCCAGGGACTGAGCGTGGATTTTTCCCGTTTCCGGGAAGGGACCTCTAAAATCGCCACCGATTTGGCAAGGCGCGACTTTTCGATCAATGCCATGGCGGTGGCCATTGATCCGCGCTCCGGCACACTGGCCGCCCCATATACGATTATTGATCCTCTGGGCGGCGCCACCGACCTGGCACGCCGCCTGGTGCGGGCCTCGGAAGCAGCAGTCTTTGACCGCGATCCTTTACGTCTGCTCAGGGCCTTCCGCTTCGCCGCCACCCTAGATTTTAGCATAGATAGGCAAACTGAAACCTGGATCCGTGATCGCTGCACCCAGATTGATAAATCGGCCCCGGAACGGATCACTCATGAACTGAATCTGCTCATGGCATCCAAAGGTGCCGCCACCGCCTGCGCGGCCATGCTGGAGGCCGGCCTTCTCTTGGAGATTTTCCCCGAACTTGGGTTTGGCGCAGGGATGACGCAACCGGCCAGCCATCATCTTGATGTCCTTGGCCACAACTTAGCATCCCTGGGTCACATGGAAAAACTCCTGGCTGATTCAACCCCTTATTTTCCCACAGACCAAGAGGAGTTTGCCGCCTATCTCGCCCGGCCTGGCCGCCGGGAACTACTGAAGTGGGCGGCGCTATTCCACGACCTGGGCAAGCCGGAGACGTTGTCCCACAAGACCGATGGCCGCGCCACCTTTTATAACCACGACCAGGTCGGCGCCCGAATTTTCACCGGACTGGCCAGCCGTCTGCGCTGGAGCCGGGAACACACCAGTATCGTCGCCAGGCTTATCGAGCTCCATATGTACCCTTTCCATCTCAACAACGCCCAGCTAAAGACCGGCATTACCCCCCGGGCCTGTTTGCGCCTGGTCAAGGCAGCCGGGGCGGAATTACCTGGTCTCTTCCTCCTGGCCATGGCCGATAGTTTGGCGGCTGAAGGGCCGCTGAAACCGACCGGTATGGAGGACAGCCTGGCACATCTCCGGCAACGGGTGGAGGAGGTCAACCGGGAGTCGGTCCGGCCAGTACTCCAGGGACCGAAACTCATTGACGGTGAGGACTTGAAATCCTTGGGATTCACCCCCGGGGCGATATTCCGCACGATCCTCGAAGGGATTGAACAGGCCCAGGTCGAGGGGGAGGTAAACAGCCGGGAGGAGGCCTTGGCCTGGGCTCAGCGGTTTGCCGTCACTGCTGAATCCAGCCACCGCTGAGATAGCATGAGATTTCCCTTGGTAGTGAAGGCCGCCTTAGGTAAACTTACCTAGCTGGCTAGATTGCGCCCCCATGTTGGTTCCTGGTTTATCAGTGCATATTTTTCATAAGGAAAACATATCATGCCCAAAACAGATGACATTTCACTCGAATCGGTCTGTGCCTACCAGGCCGGTGACGAGATATTGACTGAGGAGTTGAAAAAGACCACCATTCATCACCTGATGAGCTTTCTCGGCCGCGATCCCACCCGGGCCAGCAACCGCGACATGTGCAAGGCCCTATCTTATGTCTTGCGCGACAACATGGTGCAACGGTGGATCAACACCCAGAAAGGCTACTACGACCACAGCGCCAAAAGGGTCTACTATCTTTCCCTGGAATTTCTGATCGGCCGCTCGCTGGGCAACAGCATGATCAATATGGGTTTTCAGGGACCCATGGCCGATATGGTCCACCAACTCGGTTACGACCTGGAAGAGATCAGGGAGGAGGAGGAAGACGCTGCTCTGGGTAACGGCGGCCTGGGGAGGTTGGCCGCCTGCTTCCTTGACTCGATGGCCACGCTTGGCGTTCCGGCTTATGGCTACGGCATCCGCTACGAGTACGGCCTCTTTTTCCAACGCATTCTTGATGGCTACCAACTGGAGGCCCCGGACAACTGGCTGCGCTACGGCAGCCCCTGGGAATACGAGCGACCGGAGCAGCTCTTCCCGGTCAATTTCAACGGCCGGGTGATTACCACGGTCGACGAGCAAGGTAGGGCGCGCAAGGAGTGGGTCGATGCCGAATTGATTATGGCGATGGCCTGCGATTTTCTGGTGCCGGGCTATCGTAACGGTCAGGTAATCAACATGCGCCTCTGGACCGCCAAGGCCTCCAGGGATTTTAATTTTTCCTATTTCAGCAAAGGTGATTACATCGCCGCCGTCCAGGACAAAGTCACGTCTGAAACCGTTTCCAAGGTTCTCTATCCTTCCGACAAGGACAACAAGGGCAAGGAGCTGCGGCTGAAACAGCAATACTTTTTTGTCGCCGCTACCTTCCAGGACATCATGCGACGCTTCAAGAAGCGGCACAACGGTTTTGCCGAATTCAGCAACCGGATTGCCGTGCAGCTAAACGACACCCATCCGGTTATCGCCATTCCCGAATTAATGCGGCTCCTGGTCGATCTTGAAGGGCTCGAGTGGGAAATTGCCTGGGAGATTACCGTCGCCACCTTCGGTTACACCAATCACACCCTGATGCCCGAGGCCCTTGAACACTGGCCGGTGGAAATGCTGGAGCGGGTTCTGCCGCGCCACCTGGAGATTATCTACGAGATCAACCACCGCTTTCTGCAAAAGGTGGCAATCCGCTTCCCCGGCGACGAGGAGATGCTGCGGGCCATGTCGATCATCAAGGAGGGCGAGGTAAAAAAAGTGCGCATGGCCAACCTGGCCATTATCGGCAGCCATTCGGTCAATGGGGTTGCCGAACTGCATACCCACCTGATGAAGACCAAAATTTTCCACCGCTTCCATAATTTTTTCCCGGGCCGGTTCAACTGCAAGACGAACGGCATCACCCAACGACGCTGGCTGCTCAAATGCAATCCTGGCCTGGCCGCCTTAATCAGCTCCAGAATCGGCGAGGGTTGGGTGACCGATCTCGACCAGTTGCGGCGTCTGGAGCCCCTGGTCGACGATCCCGATTTCCTCGCTCAATGGGCGACGGTAAAACACGCCAACAAGCTCAAACTCGCCGATTACATCCTCAATACCTGCGAAATAGATGTATCGCCTGATTCCCTGTTTGATGTCCAGGTCAAGCGCATCCATGAATATAAACGCCAGCTCTTGAACGTCTTGCATGTCATTATCCTGTACCATCGGCTCTTGGATGCCTCTGGACTAAGTCAGGTCCCGCGCACCGTCATCTTCGCCGGTAAAGCCGCCCCCTCCTATACCAAGGCCAAGCTGATCATCAAACTGATCAACTCCGTGGGCCAAGTGGTCAACAGCGATCCTCGGGTGGAGGGACGGTTGAAGGTGGTTTTCATCCCCAATTACGGTGTCTCTCTCGCCGAGAAAATATTCCCGGCCTCTGACCTTTCGGAGCAGATCTCCACCGCCGGCACCGAGGCCTCCGGCACCGGCAACATGAAATTTGCCTTGAACGGCGCCCTGACCATCGGCACCCTAGACGGCGCCAACGTTGAGATCATGGAGGAAGTGGGCCGCGAAAACATCTTCATCTTCGGCATGACCGCCGATGAGGTGGAAAGAGAGAAGGCCTACCCGACCTGGACCCCACGCGATATTTATCTGGCCGAGCCGGAGATCCGTCGCGCCCTGGATGCTCTGATGGACGGCGCTTTCAGTGGTGGCGACCGTGAACTATTCCGGCCAGTAATTGAAGGCCTGCTGGACCAAGGCGATCCTTACCTGCTGCTCAAGGACCTCAAGTCATATGTGGCCTGTCAGGATTCAGTCGACCAGGCATACCGCGACCGGCTTGACTGGAATCGCCGTTCGCTGCTGAATGTGGCCAGGATGGGCAAGTTCTCCAGCGATCGGACTATCCGGGAATATGCCCGAGATATCTGGGGGATTGAGGTGCAGCCTGCGGGTGGCAATTGATAGGCCACCGACAGCAAGCGAACACCAACGATGAGGAAATTTGATGCATGAAAAGGGGATCAAGACCATGCGGGTACGGGGGACAACATGGCCTGGCTGATCGACAAGATCAAGAGTTGATTTATCCCGGCCTCCCGCCTCCCCGCCAGACCAAGCCCAAGACCATAACCCAACCCCCCAGGGCCAAAAGCAGACTAAGAAGAACAGCGGCGCTGCCCATATCCTTGGCCTGCTTGGCCAGGTGGTGGTAATTCGGCGAGGCCAGGTCGACAACCTTCTCGATGGCCGAATTCAAGAGTTCGACAATCAGCACCAAGGTGTTGAGTCCCAACAGCAAGTACTTATACAACCAAGGAAGCGGAAGGAAGAAAACCACCGGCAGCAGAAGGAGAAAGAGCAAACCTTCCTGGCGGAAGGCCGTTTCTCGCCGCAGGGCATAGGCCAGTCCAGCCAGGGAATAGCCCCCGGCGGCGATAATGCGCTTCAAGCCGGTATGGTTTTCCGGTTTGCTACTCATGTTGTTTTCTCCGGCGTGGTGGTTGTTTGGCTCGCGGTCCTCTGACCATTCGCGTACTTTTCTGTGACCGGCCAGTGCTCGCCGGTTTACCGGGGGACTCATCAGCGGCCTGAGTCACCGGGAGTTTCTTGACTGTTTTAGAGCCGGGCTCCGGCAATTTCACCTCGCCATGCCTAACTTGGCACCCTCCCGGAACGATCCGCCCGACCAGCCTTTGGAACCAGCCAGGCGGCGGAGCGCTGAAGGTGCAGGACTCTTTGCGGAATGGATGGTTAAAGGTCAGACTGGCGGAGTGCAGGGCCAATTTTTTGTAGCCATCTTTCTCGACGCCGTATTTGCGGTCGCCAATAATAGGATGGCCGAGGTCAGCCAGATGCACCCGGATCTGGTTCTTGCGGCCAGTATGCGGGGTGACCGCCAGGAGGCTCAAACCCTCAACCTCCTTGAGCACCCGATAAGAGGTGCCGGCCGGTTTGCCCTTGACCCGATCATTGGTGGCGTAAACCTTCAGGGCCGAGCTCTCGATCAGGTACGACTCTATCGTGCCGCTCTTTTCCCGGCAGTGGCCATGGACGATGGCCAGATATTCCTTTTGATTTGCCTCCCAGTTTTCCTGCAGTACCCGCTTTGCGTCTTCATTTTTGGCAAAGACCAGCACCCCTGAGGTGTCGCGGTCCAGCCGATGGACAATGAAGATCCTGAGCTTGGATTTGGCCGCCCCCTTGCGCACGTAATCAGTGAGCATGAAATAGGCGGTGCGCTCCTTCTCTGAGTCGGTCCCCATGGTCAAAAGCCCGGATGGCTTATTGATCACCAGGATATCGCGGTCCTCATGGATGATGGTCATCCCCAGCGGCAGGGAGCGAGGACGAGGGGTGGGGCTGGTGGGTTTGGGCATGGGGTTTCCTGTAGAAAATTAGGAATTACGCATTAGAAATTGAAAACGTGCAGGCAATACTGCCCAGCAGCGCCGGGTGCTTATACCTTCCTTAACTTTAACTACATGTAAGCTCTAAATAAATTTCAGTCAAATGCGTAGGAGCGGTCTCCTGACCGCGAATTCCCTGGGTGAAAATCTCCCCACCCCGTCCTTTGCCCCGGATATCAGGGTTCGCGACCGGGAGGTCGCTCCTACACGATAACTCTAGGCGCCTTCATCAGTCTAAGGTCCTTCTATACCTGGTCAACCCCAAGGTCAAGGCCACCGCCAGGAATAACGCAATGGGCCAGAGTTGCGGCAGAATCTGTTCCAGACCGTTTCCTTTCAAAAGGATTCCCCGGACAATCCGCAAATAATGGGTCAGCGGCAGGGTTTCGCCGATCCGCTGCGCCCAGACCGGCATACCCCGAAAGGGAAACATGAAACCGGAGAGCAGGATCGAGGGCAGGAAAAAAAAGAAGGCCATTTGCACCGCCTGGAGCTGGTTGCGGGCCAGGGTCGAGAAGGTCAGACCCATTCCCAGGTTAGCGGCAATGAACAGAAACGATACCGCCAGCAACAGGGGCAGGCTGCCGATCATCGGCACCTTAAAGACAAAGCGCCCGGCCATGATGATCACCCCCATCTGCACGTAACCCATCACGATATAAGGCACGATCTTGCCCAGCATCACCTCGAAGGGTTTCACCGGGGTAGAGAGCAGGTTCTCCATGGTGCCGCGCTCCCGTTCCCGGGTAATGGCCAGACCGGTAATGATTACCAGGGTCATGGTCAGCACCACCCCCATCAGGCCGGGGACGATATTGTACTGGGTGATCGCCTCGGGATTGTAACTGGGATGGAGGATCAGGTTCAACGGCGGCGGCCCGCGCCGGAGGTGGACCAGCGGCCCGGACAGGTCCCGGGTCAGGGCATTTTCCGCCACCGAGCGAAAGGCGGAGAGGGCGTTACTGGTGGCGGCCGGATCGGTGGCATCGGCGGTCAGCAGCAGATTGGGTGCCTCGCCCCGCACTAGCTGACGACCAAAATCCACCGGGATGGAAAGGACAAACTGGACCTCCCCTTCTTCAATCAGTCGATCGGCCTCGGCCTGGTTGTTCACGTTCTTGACGATCTGAAAATAGCCACTGTTCTGCATGGCGGCCACCACCGTCCGGCTAAAGACGGATTGATCACCCGAGAAAACGGCGGTGGGCAGGTGTTTGGGGTCTGAGTTGATGGCAAAACCGAAGACCACCATCTGCACAATGGGGATGCCGATCATCATCGCGAAGGTCACCCGGTCGCGACGCATCTGCACGAACTCCTTGGCGATGATGGCCAGAAAGCGGCGAAAGGAGAAAAAGGTGGCCAGCTTCATTGTTCTACCCCGCGGTCACGCATCAGACTGATAAAGACATCTTCCAGGCTCACCTCGCTTTCGTAGCAATGGTAGAGCTGACAGTCGATATCGACCAGTCCCGCCTGGAGGAGGTCGCGGTCGTGACCGCTGACGTGTAAGGTGGTGCCAAAGGGGGCCACCTGCTCAATGCCGGGCCTGTTCTTGAGGTTACCAGCCAGCAGGTGGGCGTCACTGCCGGTGATGGTCCAGGTGTAGAGGCCCGAGGCCGCAACCACCTCGGCGGCGGTGCCGGCCACCAGGAGATCGCCGTAAGCCAGGTAGGCTAAACGGTGGCAGCGCTCCGCCTCATCCATGTAGTGGGTGGAGATCAGAGAGGTAACCCCTTCGGCGGAGAGACGATAGATCTCATCCCAGAAATCGCGGCGCGCCTTGGGATCAACCCCGGCGGTGGGCTCGTCCAGCAGCAGCAATCTGGGTTTGTGCAGCAGGCAGGCGGCCAGGGCCAAGCGCTGTTTCCAGCCCCCCGAGAGGGTGCCGGCTAGCTGGTCGGCAAAACGGACCAGCCCAAACCGTTCCAGGGAGTCACCAACGAGGCTGCGGACTTTCGGCAACCCGTAAATCCGAGCCATAAAGCTCAAATTTTCCCGGACACTCAGATCTTCGTAGAGGCTGAATTTCTGGGCAAGATAGCCAATCTGGGGCTTGATCAGGGCGTTTTCCCGGAAGATATCCAGCCCCAGACAGGTGCCGGAACCGGAGTCGGGCCGCAGCAGCCCACAGAGCATACGGATAAAGGTAGTCTTACCGCTACCGTTGGGGCCGAGAAAACCATAGATTTCACCAGGTGCCACCGAAAGTGACAGCCGGTTGACCGCCACCTTGCCCCCAAAAGACTTGGTCAGATCCTGAACCGAGATAACCTGGTCGGGGCTGGTCACGCAGCGGGCTCCAGACGCACGTCCACCGGCTGGCCGGGATGCAGCGTGGCCGCCTCGGCGGCTTCAGGCCGGGCCTCGATCAGGAAGACTAGCTGGCTGCGGGTCTCCCGGCTATAAATCACCGGCGGGGTATATTCGGCCTGGGGCGAAACAAAGCTGACTACGGCCTGGTGGTTGCTGGGATCACCGTCGAAACGGAAGTTGACCCTTCGGCCGATCTTGAGGCCTCCGACCGCGGTTTCCGGGACAAAGAAACGCAGTTTGATCTGGCCCGGCGGCAGCAGGCTGACCACCGGATAACCGGCCGGAACAAACTCGCCGATGGTATAATAGGTGTCGAAGACCAGGCCACCCTGGGGGGCGGTCTGGCTCTTCTGGTCCGGTTTCCAGCGCGCCTGTTGCAAGCGCTCACGAGCGGCCTGCACCTCGGCCCTGGCGGCGGCGACGGCATCGGGGCGCGCACCGAGCCTGGCGGTTTCCAGTTGGGCGGTTAGCTGATCGATCTGGGCGGCGGCGTTTTTCAACTCCGTTTCCGCCCGATCATAGGTATCTCGACTAATCGTCTGGTTTTTCAGAAGTTTTTCCATACGGGTGAACTCCAGACGAGCCAGATTCTGGTTGGATAGCGCCTGTTGGAGCTGGGCTTCGAGGGCGGCGATCTCGGAGGGGCGCAGCCCTTTGCTGAGATCGGCTAGCTGGCTGGTCGCCCGAGCCAGACCCTGTTCGGCCTCAGCCACCCCACCGCTCTCCAAAGAATGTTCCAGGGTAAAGAGATTGCCCCCAACAGGTACGGTCATACCACGGCTGACCGGTAAGGCCGCCAATTGCCCGGACAGAGGTGCGGCCACCCGGGTAAACTCACCTTCAACGTAGCCTTGAAAGTGATCGTTGACCGGCTTGGTACAGCCGGTTATAAAGGTCAGGGACAGGAGCAACAGGGATATTTGCCAAGGTCTTGTCATCTTTTGGTTACCGGCTGGTTAACAACGGGGCTGGTTTTACCAGATTTGCCGACCATTCTAAAAACTGTCGGGAGAAGTAGCCAGATATTTCTCAAATCCGATTGTTCAGGGAATGGCCCAAATTTGCTGCCCGCGGGAAACACTATCCTCTCCCGCATGAATTACGTGCCAGACAAAACTATGGTATACTCCCTAAGACACCGCCCTCCCCTTTTTTCATCAAAATGAAGGACTGGTTGCCATGACGCCTCTGGAAATAATGTACCGGTTTCTTTTTAGCGGCAACCGTTTCGAGTCATTCTTATTGAGACTTTCACCGGTTAACCTTGAGCAGCTTGATTCCCCAAAGATCGACCTGCCCGAGTGGACGAGGCTTGATTACCAGAAATGTCCCCACTGCCCATTGGACTCAGAAGAGCGCCCCTACTGCCCGGCGGCAACAAGCCTGATCGATCTGGTCGGCGCTTTTGCCCATGTAGTCTCGCATGAACCGGTCAATCTCGAGGTGGTCACGGTCGACCGCAAGGTTTACGAAAAGACCACCGCCCAGCGGGGAATCGGTTCCTTGCTCGGGCTGCTGCTCTCCACCAGTGGCTGCCCGCACACCGCCTACTTTAAACCAATGGCCCGCTTCCACCTCCCTCTGGCCTCGCCTGAGGAAACCATTTTCAGGGCCACCAGCATGTACCTTCTCGCCCAATATTTCCTTTGGAATGACGGCAAGCAGGTTGACTATGACCTGGTCGGCCTCACCAAAATCTACCAGAATCTCCACAAGCTGAATATTTCCCTGGCAAAAAGATTAAGGGCCGCCACCAGCAAAGATTCATCGATCAATGCCGTCATCGTCCTTGATGTCTTTACCCATACCATGCCCATGGTGATCGAAAAACAGTTAGAGTCCCTTCGCCCACTTTTCGCATCCTACCTTTCAGCGAATGCCGCTAATGTTTCTCGCGGTTGATTTAAATTCCAACGGTCAAACAAACCTCGTGAAGCTATGACGCTCGTTTAGGCGACGACCGTCAACCGAGATAAAATGATCATGATCATTTTATCTTGACACCAGCCTTTTCCCGGATATTATTATGATCACGCTCACACAACCGAATCAACAATTTTACCTGTAAATTAATATGCGCATAACCGAACGGGCGAAACAGGAGAACCGGGCAGCGATCCTCAAGGCAGCGGCAGAGCTCTTTGCTGAAAAGGGCTTCGAGAGCACCACCACCCGCGATATCGCCCGGCGGGCGGGGCTGGCTGCTGGCACCATGTTCAACTATTTCCCCAGCAAGGAGACCATGGCCATGAGCATGGTGAACGAGGCCCTGCTGGCCGGGATTGCCGACTATCACGCCCGGCGGAGCGGCGAGGAGGAACTGGGCGAAGAGCTTTTTCTTTTCATCTCCTGCGGTCTGCGCCGCCTGCAGCCCATGCACGCCTACATCGGACCGGTTCTGGAAAAATCCCTTAGCCCCTTCCAGAAAAAATCATCTTGCATGGAAGGAAGTTCGGCCCGCGAGTCGCATCTGGCCACGGTCGGCGCGATTATCACCGGCCACGGCCGTCTGCCCCCGCCAGACTTTCTGGCCGTGCATATTTACTGGTCGCTCTACCTGGGCATCCTGGCTTTCTGGTCCCGGGATGAGTCGCCCCACCAGAACGCCACCAAGGCGGTGGTCGATTACTCCCTGACCCTCTTTGTCAACCTGCTAGCCCCGATCGACCCCGGCGTGGCGGAGGTATTACCATGAGCACCGCGCTGCCGCCAAAGGACCCCGCTAACCACCCGGAACGTATTGACTCCCGGCCCGAGCCCCGGGAGGCCAAAGCTTTTACAGCCGAAGAGCTGGCGCTGTTAGCGCGGCTTTCCCGGCACCAGATTCCCACCGGAGCGCTGACCCGGTTATGGGCCGTGGGCAGCACCCAGGCCAGGATCAGCATGGCCTATCTGGCAGCTTGGCTGCGCAGCGGCTTTGCCGACCAAGAAGGGAAGGCCCGATTGCGCGGCGAGGCCCACCTGGCAGCGGGACTCAAGCTGCTGGCCACCATGGGTTACCTGCGGGGGGCGGTGATGAAGGTCGGTCAGCTCCTGGCCAACCTGCCCGAGGCGGTGCCGGATGAAATCGCCGAAACCTTGGGGGCACTGCATTTTGAAGCTCAACCGATGCACTATGCCATGGTCCGGGAGGTTTTCCTGGATGAGTTGGGCCATGCCCCGGAGAGTCTCTTTGCCGAATTTGACAAGAAGGCCTTTGCCGCCGCCTCGCTCGGCCAGGTCCATCGCGCCCGGCTTAAGAGCGGTGAGGAGGTGGCCGTCAAGGTCCAATATCCCCATATGGCCCGGACTATCAAGGCCGACATGGCCAATCTGCGCTTCCTCCTGAAACCGCTGACCCGTTCCGCGGACTGGCGATATCTCCGGGAGGGGCTGCGGGATGTCGAGGAGATGCTGGGACAGGAAGCGGATTACCGCCGGGAGGCGCAATTCTGCCGCGCGGCGGGGCAGCTCTTTGATGCTGAGGTGGACGGGGTGGTGATCCCCAAGGTTTACAAGGAGTTTTCCAGCCGCCGGATTCTGACCCTGGATTATCTCCCCGGTCTGCATCTGAAGGATTTTCTGGCCGACGACCCGCCCCAGGCGGCCCGGGACCACTACGCGGAGCTGCTCGCCACGGTCTCCCTGCGTTTCTACTATCGCGGCCACTGTCTCTTCGCTGATCCCCATCCCGGCAATTTCCTGTTCATGCCAGGCGGGCGGCTGGGGGTGGTGGACTTCGGCTGCACCCGCCATTTTTCTGACCGGGAATGGCAGCTTCAATCGGATCTGGAGGAGGCCTTTTTCGCTGGCGACACCCAGACCATTCGTCGTCTCATCGCCGAGAGCTGTTACCTCGCCCCCGGTGAAGCGGACCAGATCGACGCCCTTACCTGCGCCCTGGAATGGCAACTGCGGCCCATGGCCAGTGAAGGCTTGTTCGACTGGGGCGACGTGGAATTCTTCCGGCGCGGGGTCACGATCTACGGAGAGTTGCTCCGCAAGCGGTTGACCAGGGGCATGCCGCACTATATATGGACCAACCGCTTTCTCTTCGGCTTCCGCGCCATCAGCTACCGCCTGCGGGGCCGCAATGGTTTTGCGGAAAAACATCGGCGGGAAAAGGGATTAGCGGAACAGGGTGAGCGGCATGATCAAAGCGAACAACAGAGAGGGGAGTAAACATGGGACACATCACCGCAACGGGAAACGAGTATGATTTCCTGCAACAAAGATTAGGCCAGAAGGTGCAGGCCAATCCCGGCTCGCCAACTTTAATGCAGATCCTCCAGCTCCTGTTTTCGCCGGCGGATGCGGCCCTGGCCGGAAAGCTCCCCCATAAACTCACGCCCGTCACCGAGCTGGCCAAAAATCTCAAAATTCCCCTGGCGGAACTGAACGACAAACTGACCGACATGGCCCACCGCGGGCTGGTCTTCGATATGGAGTGTAACGGTCGCCGCTACGCCACCTTGCCGCCGGTGGTGATCGGTCTATTTGAGTTTGTCTTCATGCGTGTCCGCTCCGATCTGCCCCAGGCGAAACTGGCGCACCTCTTTGAAGTGTATTTCACCGAGAATGACGGGGCTTTTGCCAAGTCAATCAGCCAGGGCCAGACCCAGTTTGCCCGAACCTTTGTCCATGAAGAGACGATACCGGATGGAGATCAGGCTGAAATCCTCGATTGGGAAAGGGCCTCGCATATTGTCGCCAGTGCCACCGCCATCGGGGTGGGAATCTGCCAGTGCCAACATCTGGCCCAACATCAGGGGCGGGCCTGCGCCAAGCCGCTGGAAATTTGCCTCTCCTTCAACTATGCGGCGGCAAGTATGGTGAAGAATGGCCTCACCCGCTCCGTAACCAAAAATGAGGCCATGCGCATCCTGGAAAAATGCAAAGATGCCAATCTGATCCAGATCGGCGACAATTTTCAGCGCCAGGTCAGTTTTATCTGTAATTGCTGTGGTTGCTGTTGCGCGATGCTAAGGGGGCTCAAAACCTATAACCTCAATAAGAGCGTGGTCTCTTCCAACTGGCTTATGGAAGTGAACGACTCCTGCAAAGGCTGTGGTGAATGTGTCAAGGTGTGCCCGGTTGCAGCGATCAGGCTTGAAACCGGGGAGGCGGCAGGGAAAAAGCAGAAATTGGCGGTCCGCAATGCCGAGGTCTGTCTCGGGTGCGGCGTCTGCACCAAGGTTTGTAAAAGCGGCGGGGCCACCATGAAAGCCCGCCCGCAACGGATCCTGGCCCCGGAAACCATCTTCGATCAGCGGGTGGCCATGGCCATCGAGCGTGGCAAGCTCGCGGATATGCTCTTCGATGACCCGGAGAAGCTCAGCCACCGGGCGCTGGGCCGGATCATGGCAGCCCTGGAAAAGACCTCGCCTTACCAGGCGTTAATGGCGGCCGAGGCAGTAAAATCAACTTTTCTGCGGGTTTTGGTTACAGGCGCCAAGATCCAGGCCGGGGGGCTGGCCAGGTTTTTATCATGATAAGTTTGGAATATAACCAATGGACAAGGCAATGTTCCGCATACCTGTTTGACCCAAGTTTCCGCACAGCGACGAAAAAATTTTGTCACCGGAAGTTGCACTGGCTATACTCCATGTATAAACAATCGTTTCTACAGTGAGGTAAAGAGGGAGCGTTGTGGCCGTTCAACTAGTCAAAAAGTGGGGGTAACAGCCCGGCCGTGCACATTCCGGCCGCAGTCATGGAATCGGCGCATCTTGCGTTGGAGCAGCCGGGCAGGTACGGGCCAATCACGGCCGGGGCATCATCGAGTCGGCCGTACCCGGCTACGACCTGGAAGTTCTGCTGGCCGGGATTACCCCGGAGAATCGCCATGCCGAAGCGGATTTGGGCGTGCCCCAGAGGAAGGAAATCCTGTGACGGCTGCCGAAAATATTCCCGATGAGGCGGATATCGTCTGGCTGAATTTCACCCCGCAGAGTGGTCATGAGCAGGCGGGCCGCAGACGAGCTGTGGTGCTCAGCCCGAAGGCCTATAAAAGTCGCGCCGGGTTGATGGTCTGTGTCCCGGTAACCAATCAAATCAAGGGTTATCCCTTCGAGGTGGTGCTATCGGGAGCCGATGCGACCGGCGCTGCCCTGGCGGACCAGATGAAAAGCCTCGACTGGCAAGCCCGTCAGGCCGAGCGCAAGGGGACAGCCACGCCGACCGAGATGGCGGAAATCAGATCTAAAATCAAATCGTTACTGAAGCTCGTCTGAGGGCGAGGGTTTCACCTGAAGGAGCCCATGGCCTATCCCGTCCCCATCGCCCGCAAAAACCTCTTCCACGACCGGGTGCGCTTCATCATCACCCTGGTGGGCATCTCCTTTTCGGTGGTGCTGATCCTGGTCCAGGTCGGGGTCTATCTGGGGATGATGTACAACACCTCCAGCATCATTGAGCACACCGACGCCGATCTCTGGATCACCGCCCGCAACAACCGCAACTTCGATTTCTCCATGCCCTTCCCCGAGCACCGGGAAAACCTGGCGCGGGCGGTGCCTGGGGTGGCCGGGACCAAGAAATTGATCCTGGTCTGGTCGCTGATGAAGATCAAGGGCGGCGGCAGCGAGAATGTCGAGATCATCGGCTTTGATCCGGAAAGCGGCACCGGCGGACCCTGGGAGATGGTGCAGGGGGCGGTGGGCGACGTCAAGTTTCATCGGGGGGTGATCGTCGATGAGTCCAGCACCGATAAGCTCGGCGCCCTGTCCATCGGCGACTACCGGGAGGTGATCAACCAGAAGGTTCGGGTGGTCGGGATCTGCCGGGGGGCTCGGCGGATCACCACCGCACCCATCCTTTTTACCTCTTACCGGACCGCCCAGGAACTCAATCCCTGGATCGCCCAGCAGACTGTCTTTGTGCTGGTCAAGGCGGCGCCGGGCGCCGACATTGGTGAGCTGCGCGGACGGCTGGCCCAGGTGATGAACCTTGAAGACGTCTACACCCGCCAGCAGTTCAGCAACGCCACCCGCATTTATTGGACCTTCAGTACCGGCATGGGCATCGCCTTCGGTTTCACCATCCTCATGGGCATCGTGGTCGGGGCGGTGATCGTCAGCCA